>ERZ1106943.2132-NODE-2132-length-17611-cov-19.149009_pt1 | contig 17611 bp, 16 predicted proteins | sample MGYA00403671_ERZ1106943 | MGnify/ENA primary metagenome ERZ1106943 (study PRJEB35170, sample SAMEA104062427) | human gut metagenome | biome: human gut; feature: human-associated habitat; material: faeces | place: Denmark | collected 2012-06-14 ...
TTGCGCCGCCCGGACAGTCCCTTGCCTTTTCTCTGGGAGACGAGAAAGGCTTTGAGTGGATAGGGGCTTATGACATTACCGGACGAGCTTCATGCCGGGACAGACACCGCCAAGACCGAGAGCAAGACCGGACAGGCGCAAATACCCCCCGAGAGAATTTGAACACCCAACACCTGCGGGTCAAAGATATAGCAGGCTCAGAGTCGAAATTCCGACTCTGAGCCTGTTGAATTCTTGTTGTAATAGATGAAGCGGTGCTAAGGATGCGCAAAACAGATAATAGCACGCATCAGACGATTATGTACTTCAGATTGCTTTGCTCAAAGAGGCGAATCCAGTTCCCACCTATATCGCTGTCTGTAATTACTATGTCGAAATCTGAAAGATTTGAGAACATGCAGGGACGCATTTTGCCGAACTTCGATGAGTCGACCAGTAGAATTCTTGTGGATGATGAGTTGATAGCCGCCTTTTTGTACATAAATTCATACGGCTCGATGCATGAAAGGTTTCCTTTTGAAGTTACTCCAGCTGCTGCCATAAAGCACTTGTTGATATTCAGTCTGGATATAAGCGCGACTCCTTCGGGAGAATCGAAAAGCTCGGTGTTCCTGTGGTAAAATCCGCCGCCGCAAATGAGAGAGATGTTGCTTCTGTTCTGGCAGGCAACCATAGTGTTCAGAGTGTAGCCCACTACCGTGATGGGAAAGTCCAGATTTAAGTGCTTGAGCATACACTCTGTGGTGGAACCCGTATCTATCAGAACGATATCATTCGGCTCAATGAGCTTGCAGGCCTCCAGACCGATTGCCTCCTTGCTGCCGGACATGCTCTGTCTCTCGTCGTGAATGAAATAGTCCTTCTTTATCTTCGAGCCATCCTGGTTATCATTCAGAATTGCAACGCCATTGATAACGGTGGTATATCCCTGCGCGGACAGCTCGTGCAAGTCTCGGCGTATGGTCATATCCGAGACTCCGATTTCCGAGGCAAGCGCGCTTATGGATTCACCTACTCTGTTTGCCAGGATGGAGAGAATACAGCTGATACGCTCGGGCTTGTTCTTCATATAAGCCTTCTCCTTTTCTGAACGGTATTTAACAAAATGCTCGTAATATTTTTAATTTATAACAAATTTATCACAGCGACAGAGAAAATTCAATAGCAACAAAGGGGGAATGCACCTTGGTTTTAACAAAATTTGCAGATTTGCTGGGATACAGAGGCGCGGTAATACGATTATAAGCCGGATATTTCATCTGAAATGCGCCGAATTTCGCATTATTCTGAGAAAATGTGCGTATTGGCAATCAGATAAATGACTTTTGTTATACAGCAAAGCAAAATGTTAACATGTCAACAAAATGTGTTAACAATCGCTGCCGATTAACAGCTAAAAAGAGCGGATGTTAAAAAAGTGTTGGTTTTATACAAACAAAGAGATGGATATTATGAACTATTCACAAAAAAGTTTTGAAATATTGACTCAAATTTTTCTTTATGTTAACATATGTTACAGGATGAACAAAACTTGTGATAAATAAATATTTTCACAAAAGCTGAAAGGATATATAACATTGAAGAAAGAAGAAGTATACGGACACATTGACCATACGCTCCTCAAGGCGTTTAGCACAACAGAGCAGATTGAAGCCATTGCAGAGGAGGCGCTGAAATACGGCACTGCATCTATATGCATTCCGACAAGCTTTGTAAATTACATTCACAACAAATATAAGGATGTCAATATATGCACCGTAATTGGCTTTCCCCTCGGATATTCCACCACTCCAATCAAGGTTGCAGAGGCAAAGCAGGCAATTGAAGACGGCGCAAATGAAATCGATATGGTAATCAACATCGGCTGGGCAAAGGAGCATAAGTTTGATGCTGTTACCGAAGAGATCAAGGCCGTCAAAGCGGCGTGCAGGGACAAGATTCTGAAGGTTATCATTGAGACCTGCTATCTGACTGACGAGGAAAAAATCGCACTTTGCAAGTGCGTTTCGGATGCAAAGGCCGACTATATTAAGACCTCAACCGGATTTGGCACCGGTGGCGCAACGCTGGAGGATGTAAAGCTTTTGAAGGCCAATGTTGCACCTTATGTAAAAGTAAAGGCGGCAGGCGGTATGAAGACCAAGGCAGACCTTTTTGCATTCCTTGAGGCCGGTGCAGACAGACTCGGCACAAGCTCGGGCATAAAGCTTCTCAACGAATAATTTGTTGATGGTGATAACTGATGAGTAACCGTTTTCTTCTTGAAGCTAAAAACATAATTAAGACTTTCCCGCCTACTGTGGCATTGAATGATGTTCACTTTTGCCTGAGGCCCGGCGAAATCCACGGCCTGATGGGTGAGAACGGCTCAGGAAAGAGCACGATGTGTTCAATAGTTTCGGGCATTTATCCCTATGATTCAGGTGAGCTCTTCCTGGAGGGTGAGCCGTATTGCCCTAAGAATATGATTGACGCAGCAGCTAAGGGCGTTTGCATGATTGTTCAGGAGCAGGGGACCTTTGCGAGCACAACCGTTGCGGAAAACATATTCATCGGAAAAGAAAAGCAGTTTCATAACGGCATAAGGCTGGATACGAAAAAAATGGCGAATGCCGCACAGAAGATTCTCGATGAGCTTCAGATGCAGCACATTGACGCCAGAATGACCTGCGGCAGACTTTCCTTTGAGGACAGAAAGCTTGTAGAGATAGCAAGAGCAATGTATTCAGACCCAAAGGTTCTGATAATAGATGAGACGACCAGCGCACTTTCCAAGAACGGCCGCGATATTCTCTACGGCTTGATGGAAAAGATGAAGTCAGAAGGCAAGTCCGTAATCTTCATCTCACATGACATAGATGAGCTTATGGAAAAATGCGACTATCTGACGGTTTTTAGAGACGGCATTTACATTGACGAGGTGCCGAAGGAGAAATTCAATGCCGATCTGATCAAGCAGCTGATGGTTGGCAGAGAAATGGTCGGAGCCTACTATCGCGAGGATTTCAAGCCGAGCCACGAGGACGAGGTTGTCCTCTCGGTTGAGCATATTACGCAGGGAATTGTTACCGATGTCTCGTTCGATGCGTATAAGGGCGAGATACTCGGCATAGGCGGCCTGAACGAGTGCGGTATGCACGAGTTGGGCAAGCTGATATTCGGTCTTGAACCGCGTACGATCGGCGTTACCAGGTATCATGGCGGCGTTGAGTTCAAAAATCCGACTGATGCAATGAAGCTGGGCATCGGCTACATTTCCAAGGACCGCGACAAAGAAGCAATTCTCACAGCAGCAAGCATTCGTGATAACATCTGCCTTCCGTCCCTGAGTAAGCTGCAGAAGGGCATATTCATCACGGATAAGAGAGAGAAGGAGTTTACGAATTCCTACATAAATACGCTCGAAATCAAAACCAGCGGAATGGAACAGCTTTGTATGCATCTGTCCGGCGGCAATAAGCAGAAGGTCGTTATTGCGAAATGGGTGGGCTTCGATGCCTCCGTTCTGATAATGGACTGTCCCACCAGAGGCATAGACATCGGCGTTAAAGCGGAGATTTACCGCATCATGGAAAAAATGAAAGCGGACGGCAGGACCATAATACTGATTTCCGAGGAGCTGCCTGAGCTGATAGGTATGAGCGACAGACTGCTTATCATGAAGGACGGCAAAATCACAAAAGAGTTTCAGAGAAGCAAAGAGTTGTCCGACAGAGATATTATTAATTACATGATATAGGTGATAGGTGCTTTCTAATGAAAACGGATATAAAAAAGCATGAAAACGGCGGGGCAAAAAGCTGGATCAAGGCGCACCTGTCTGACATTATTCCCGTATTAGGCCTCATATTAGTGTTGGTATTCTTCAATGCGGTCAGCGGCGGAAAAGTATTTACAAAGACAAACTTCAACACGCTGTTCAACGAGGCTTTCAGCCTTCTGATTGTTACATACGCATTGATTTTTGTTATGGCGCAGGGCAAAAACGATATGTCCCTGGGCGGCGTTGTGGCACTTGCGGCGGCACTTGCGGCACACGCATCATCTATAAGCGGCAATTTGGTCCTGCCGGTTGCGCTGCTGGTCGGACTGCTGTGCGGCCTGCTGAACGGCTTGATTGTTACGGAGTTTAGAATTGACTCGTTTATTGCTACAATAGCAATGTCCTTCATCCTGAAGGGCTTTGTTGAATTGCTGCTCCAGTCGGGTGTTCAGTCCATACCCATCAAGATGATGATGCTCGATTCTCAGCAGCTTAAAATCACAGTTGCGCTGGTATTCGGTATTATTAGCTTCATACTGTTTAAGTACACCATGTTCGGCAAGCATTGCCGCGCAATAGGCTCAAGGCTGGAAGTCTGCAGACAGTCCGGCGTAAGAGTAAAGCTCGTTCAGTACGGAAGCTATGTGTTCACGGGTTTGGCCTCCGGTCTTGTTGCATTCTTCTTCCTCATCCGCTCCGGTGCTGCTAATATCGGCACGGCAAGCAATTTGGAATTCAATGCGCTGCAGGCGCTGATGCTCGGCGGCGTGCTGATCACAGGCGGCTCGTCCGTTAAGTTCAGAAGTGCGGTAATCGGCAGCATCACGATGGCGGCACTTGCAAATGGTATGACCCTGTGGGGCGTTGAGACACTGACTCAGCAACTTATCAAGGGATTTATATTCCTTATTGTAATTGCGCTTACATTTGAAAGAAAGAGCGTAGAGGTAATCAAGTGAATTTTGTAATTCTCATTACCGGCAGAGTAATGAAAAGAAAAAGGAGAAAAAATATGAAGAAAGTCATCGCCCTCTTGCTGGCGGCAGTTATGGTGTTTGCACTTTGTGCATGCGGCCAGCAAGGCGCTGAGGGGAAAGATCCCGCAGCAAAACTTCCCGAGTTCAAGCTCGGCATCCCCATGGAAAACACCGCAAACCCTGCACAGTATTCCTACCTTGAGAACATGGTTTACCTGTGCGGCAACTTCCCCAACGGCGGCACCGCAGTTGCAGAAGCTGACGACCTGACCGACCCCGATCATATGATTTCCAGCGTTGAGAAACTTATCTCTGCAGGCTGCAATATGATCACCATCTGCCCCTGCAACGACACTATGCTCATCAAGGTTGCAAAGCTTTGCGAAGAGAACAAGGTTTACTGGGCAGTTGCATGGCGCGACATCCTCGACCCCGAGGTACGTGATGTTGTATACGCATCTCCCTACTTCTGCGGCACCGCAGTTCAGTCCGACCTGAACGCAGGCTATGCAGCAGTTAAGGCAATGGGCGAAGCAGGCATGAAGAAGATCGGCCTCATCTCTTTGGACAAGAGCAGCTCCTGCGCAGCACTTCGTGAAAAGGGCATGCAGAAGGCGCTTGACGAGTACGGCATGCAAGTTGTTGCTGAGGCAAGAGACCTCCAGCAGGCAGCTGACGCAGCACAGGCAGTTGAAAGCTTCATCGTTGCAAATCCCGACCTCGACGGTGTTTACATCGCTTGCTCCATGGGCATGAACATCCTCGACGGCACGCTCTCCGCGCTTGAGCAGTACGACCCCGACAACCACATCAAGATCAGCGTTATTGACTTCCTGACCGGACTCGACACCTGCTTCGAGAAGGATAGAATCATTTGCGCACAGGGCGGTATTTACATCCCCGTTCAGATTGCCTGCGGTATGCTCGAGATGAACGCAATCCTCAATGGCGGCCGCCTCGGTGGACAGGCATGGGATGTTCCCATCTCCTTCGGTGCAGTCGGCTCCGCTGAAGAGTTCAAGGATTACAGCAAGTTCTGCGAAGGAGCACTTCCTACTTACACCTTTGAAGAGCTGCAGAACCTGTTCATCACCTACAATCCCGATGTAACCGGTGAAGACATCATCGCTTGGGGTAATGCATTCAACCTCGCCGACATTTATGCTGCACATGCAGACCTCGCAGCACCCGTAAAGGGACCCAACGGCGTTGAATATGTTCCCTTTGCAAAGTAATTGCGTTCAATTAGCCTGAACTTAACACCACACAAATTCCGGGGGGAGGTTTATTCTCCCCCCGGCACTGAAAAAACCGTCACCCATCTCTGCGTTTTTGCTTTATATGTGTTATGAATGACGCACGTTTTCCCCTTATGAAAAGTAATGCAGCAGCTGCATTATTACTGACAATAATCGTTGTTAAAGGTTTACTGTTATGAAGGAAAAAAAGAACAATATATTTATCGTACTTGCCGTACCGGTGGTCATCTTTTTAATTCTGACTGCCTGCATAGATAATTACGGCTTCCATTCTCTGAAGATTGTTCTGTCTCAAGCCATTATCCCTACAACTCTGGGATATGCAATGTGCTTTACCAACGCAATTGGTATGTTCGATCTCAGCTGCGCATCTGCTATGATAATTGCTGCAATGATAGGAGGTTCTCTCGGAAACACAATGGGAATTCCCGGCCTCATCATCGGCTGCATAGCCGTTGGCGTTGTGCTGGGTGTAATTAACGGCACTGTGTACAAGCTGCTGAAGATTCCCTGTCTCATTGTATCTCTGGGCCTGCTGCTCATCTACGAGATACTTGCACAGAAAATCGGTCTCGGCGTCAGCAAGACAATTCCCGCTGATGTTGGCATTATCGGCAAATTCCCCTATAGTTTGATTATATTGGGAGCAAGCGCACTCTTGTTCTATTACATATACAATAAAACCTGCATTGCCTGCCACATTCGCGCGGTAGGTAATGAGGAGCTTCTCGCCAACGCACTTGGCGTCAATGCAATGAATACCAAGTATATGACCTTTGTGCTTGCCGGTATCTTTATCGGCATCACCGCAATCCTGCAGATTTCTTATGCAAACAGCATTACCACGGTTTCTTCCCTGAGGAGTATCTCGATGATATTCCAGCCTCTTATGGGCGTGCTGATTGCATTTGCAATTCAGGAATGGTGCAATCTGACGCTTGGTGTATTCATAAGCCAGTTCACCCTTTCCATGATGTTCAATGCATTGATTGCTCTGGGTGTCCCGAGCAAGATGCAGGATGTTGTGCTGGGTGTTATGCTCATAATCGTAATGGGTATTGCGCTGAACAACAAGCGTATCAGCGGATTCTTTGAAAGAAAAGCAAGAAGAAAAGAATTAATGAAAAGAGCCTAATTGAGTTCAATTAGGCTCTTTCAAAAACTTGCGCAAATTGAAAAGAGCATAAAAAGACATAGCTTACAGGCTTTGGCAGAATGAAGCCACGACACACCATCATTTGTAAAGAAGTATGTGCTTACGAAATGTTCGATATTCAGATATAAAATAAAGGAGCGCGATCATGGCATTCAGATATTCTGATAAATATAAGAAATACTCTCTTGATATGCATGTAAATGTAACGAGAGACGAATTCCTTAAGCAGTTTGACCCGGAGGCTCTTGCTAAGGACATTATCTCAACAGGTGCTGAGGCGGGAATGATGTACATTCAGTCCCATTACGGCTATTCCTACTGGCCTACAAAGGTTGGCGAAATGCACCCGGGTCTCATCGGAAATGAAGATGCATTCAAAAGGCTGTACGATGAAATGCACAAGGGCGGAATGGATGTTGATGTATACTTCAGCATGATTTATAACAACTGGGCATATGACCACCATCCCGAGTGGAGAATTAAAGACATAGACGGCCACTATTCGCGCGACAAGGGCAGAAGATTCGGCCTTTGCTGCCCGAACAGCGAGGGCTACAAAAAGTTCTGCAGAGACCAGATTGCAGATTTCACTGAATATGTAGGTCCCTATGAGGCGTTTTTTGCGGATATGACCTTCTGGCCCACAGTATGCTACTGCGACAATTGCAGAGCAAGATGGGAAAAGGAAGTCGGCGGAGAAATGCCGAGAATTGTCAATTGGAAGGACGAACGTTGGAAGCTTTTCCAGCGCAAGCGCGAGGAGTGGCTGCAGGACTATATGCAGTACATCTACGATTCCGTCAAGATGGTCAATCCCGGCGCAGTTGTCGAAATGCAGAACTCCACCATGCCGGGAAGCTGGATGATGGGCGTAACCGAGAATGCCACGATTGCAAGCGATGCAGTTTCCGGCGATTTGTATGGCGGTTTTTCTCAGCAGACCTTTGCCTGCAAAATGTACTACAATATGACGCCCAATCTGCCGTTCAACTATACTACCTCAAGGTGCGAGCCGTCTCTTGACGAGCATACCACCATTAAATCCGAGGTAATGATGAAGCTCCATGCAATGCTGTCATTTATCAATCACGGCAGCAACATATTTGTTGACGCAGTGGATATGACCGGCACATATGAACCGCTGGTGTACAGCCGCCTTAAGAATGTATATGATGATGCGGCAAAGTTTGAAAAGTATTTCTCAAAGGGCAAGCCCTGCACGGATATAGGCATATACTTCAATCTGCACGGCAAGTACGACGAGGAGATGCCGCCTATGGACATCTCTGAGAGCAAGAACATTAGCAGGGCAATACCGCATCTTGACAGCAGCATCAATGTCAGCGAAACGCTGCAGAGAGCGCATATACCCTACAGCGTGTATACCAGCTTCCACCCTGAGCAGTGGGGCAAAGCAAAAATGCTTATCGTGAGCGATGCGCCCAATATGAGCAAGGAAAATATGTCTGCGCTGAAGGCTTATGTCGAAGACGGCGGCATAGCGTATATCAGCGGTCACAGCGCACAGCCTCTGGTTGAGGAGATTTTCGGCGGAAAGATAACGGGACGTACCGACGAAACAATCACTTATATTGCCCCCGAGGATGAGGTGGCACCGCTGTTTGGTGAGTACAGCAGAAAATATCCTTTGACAGTGTACGACAGTGCGTATATTCTTGAAGGAGCAACGAACGGCAAGGTGCTTGCAAAGCTGACGCTGCCGTATTCACTGCAGGCAAGCTCATTCCTGGTGTGTGCAGACCTCGAGCTTCAGGTGGAAGCGGACCCGAATGACCCGCGCAATGAGAGTGCATCCATGCACTCAGACCCACCCGGAATCGCAACAGACTACCCTGCAATGATGGAAGCAGAGGTCGGCAAGGGCAAGATAATATGGGCATGTGCACCCTTTGAGAGCACAAGCCTGACACAGCCAAGAAAGGTATTCACATCATTTGTAAAGAAGTATGTGCCTGAGATGAGCTTCGCTTCAGACGATACGCCGTATGTGGTTGAGTATCAGCTGTGGGAGGATGAAGAGGGCAAATATCTGTCTGCAATCAACCTGCAGTACGCAGATGAGGTTCTGCCGGTATTTGACTTCAATATCTGCATAAGGACGGAAAAGCCTGCAAAGATAACCCGCGTATCAGACGGCAGGGAAATGGGCTTTGAGTATTCAGACGGCAAGCTTGTTCTGCACATTGACAGACTTGACCTTTACGAAATGTTCGATATTCAGATATAATTGTGATAGCTGCAGCGTGTCAGCAAAAGGAGAAAAGCAATGGAAAACAAAAAGATAGTAGTGTTTGGCAGCTATGTAACTGACCTTACCGGCAGAACCCCTAAGTTTCCCACAGAGGGCGAAACGGTAATGGGTGTGTCCTTCAAAAGCGGACCGGGAGGAAAGGGCTCCAACCAGGCGGTAGCTGCAAAGCGAGCCGGAGGCGATGTAACACTTGTAACCAGACTCGGTGAGGACGACTTCGGAAAGCTGGCACTTAATTTCTATGACAAAGAGGGAATCGATTCCTCAAAAATCATTGTTGATAAAAATTCTGACACAGGTGCTGCACTGATAATCGTAAACGAAGCGACTGGACAGAACGAAATCATTGTAATTATCGGTGCCTGCGGAGAGTTCAAGCCCGAGGAGGTTCAGGCGCTTAAAGAAACTGTCGCCTCAGCGGGAACGGTTCTCTGCCAGCTTGAAACAAATCCGGAGGCTACCTACAAGGTGCTTGATATGGCAAAGCAGGCAGGTGTGACGACTGTTTTTAATCCTGCACCGGCAAGAAAGCTGCCTGATGAGGTGTTGAACGGCATAGATTACATCACCCCCAACGAAACAGAAGCAGAAATTATAACAGGCATTGCAGTTACCGGTTATGAGAGCGCCTCAAAGGCGGCAGATGTTCTTCTCGGCAAGGGAGTTAAGAATGTTGTCATCACGCTCGGAAACAAGGGCTATTATGCCAAAAATGCACAGTCTGAGTTTACCGGTGCGCCGATTCAGGTAAATGTTGTTGATACAACGGGAGCAGGTGATGCCTTTAACGGCGGCTTTACTGCGGCGCTTGCGGCGGGAATGAGCTTTGAAGCTGCGCTTATATACGGCAATGTAACCGGCGGACTGGCGGTCGAAAAGCTCGGTACAGCACCGGCGATGCCTTATAAAGAAGAGATTATGGCAGCACTGAACAAGTAAATATTTGAAAAGGTGCAGACACTTGAACCTGTATGTTCAGAAATTCAAGGTCTGCACCGTTTTTTGCTGTAGAAGACGAGTATAGGTGAGGTTTAGCCGGTCCCGTCAAGATTTATGCGCAAAATTGTTTGCAGGCTCCGGCTGAATGAAGTCAGCCGGCAATAGAGGCGTCATTCAGAGCCGCCTCCAGGTGCTTCATGTTCATGTACTTCTTGTTGCCCCACTGGGTGCCCGCCACATGACGCAGCCTCGCGCAGACCAACATCAGGGCGGAGTTGCCGTCCGGGAATGTCCCCACCACGCGGGTGCGTCGGCGGATCTCCCGGTTCAGCCGCTCGATCACATTGTTGGTACGGATGCGGGTCCAATGCTCGCTGGGAAAATCGCAGTAGGTCAGCGTTTCCTCGATGCCGTCCTCGACCTTCTTGGCGGCCTCCTTCAGCTTCATGGCGCGCAGCTCGGCGACCACGGCCTTCGCCTTCTCGCGGGACGCTTTCTTGCTCTCCTGGGCGTGGATCGCCTTGAGCATTTTTGCCACAATTTTGACCTTGGATTTGGGCACAACAGAGAAAACGTTGCGGTAGAAATGCACCGTGCAGCGCTGGTATTTGGCGTCCGGAAACACCTCGCCCACGGCCTCCAGCATCCCCATGCACTTGTCGCCGACGATGAGCTTCACGCCATCCAAGCCGCGTCCACGAAGCCATTGGAAGAAGCTGACCCAGCTGGCCTTGTCCTCCTTCATGCCCTCGGCAGCGCCTAAAACCTCACGAAAACCGTCCTCATTCACGGCGATCGCCACCAAAACAGCAACATTTTCGTACTCTCCGCCCCAGTTGCGGCGCAGGTAGATACCGTCCACGTAGACGTATGGATACCGTCCACCCTGCAAGGGGCGGTTGCGCCAATCCTCGATGTGAACGTAGGCTTTCTTGTTCAGCTCGCTGATGGTGGCGGGCGAGACCTTGCTGCCCCACAGTGCCTCCGTGATGTCCTCCACACGGCGCACGGAGACACCCGCCAGGTACATCTCAATGAGGGCCTCCTCCACGCTGCTTTCCCGGCGGCGATACCGCTCGATGATGGCGGTCTCGAAGGACACGCCCTTGAGCCGGGGCATATGGAGCGTGACGTCGCCGGAGGTCGTGGTAAGGTTTCGGTCATAGTGTCCGCTGCGGTAGCCCTGACGGGCCTCGCTGCGCTCGTAGCGGGCCGCCTGCGTCAGGGACTCCGCCTCCTTCTCCAGCAGCTCGTTCAGGGTTTCTTCTACACTTCCTCGAACTAATTCTTTGAGCTGCCCCTTGATAATTTCCTCGTTTAGCTGTACAATTTTCTCGGACATAGTTTGCTTGCTCCTTTCGAATGTTTGTGTGGTAACTTCATTCTACCAGAGTCTGCAAGCTATGTCTTCTTTTATGCGGTTTCCAATTTGCGCAACTTATTGTACCTTATCCGTTCCGCTGATACGCGGTGATGGATCGTGGCGCAGAAACTCATCGGGATTGGCATCTAAAACGAAGTCAATCCAAGCGACGGCGTTTTTTCAATTATGACGCCGTATCCGTGCTTCACGGAGGCGCTGGTAGATATCAAAGCCCTGATCGCAGGCCAAATCATAGAACTCTGCCGCGTGCAGAAGATCCTCTATCTCCATTTCGGCGTGGATCTGCTGTTCCTCCAGTTTAGGTCATGCCTTTTGAATGTCCTGAATGAATCCACGGAATGCTCCGATGGCTTCCAGATAGTAACCCGGTTCAATCAGGTTCGGATCTCGTTTGGGCGCAGAAAGCACTTCAGGATGTTGCGAGGCGATGGACCGCATTTCAACTCCCGCATCTTCAGGGGCTACATAGTATCCGAGATTTTTCATCGCCTTTGGCAGGCTGCGCAGGAATTCGTCTGCATTGAAGCGCTCAACGAACACCTTTGCGCAACGCTTATCCACGACGGGGGTTGCACATCCCCGCCTGTCGCTGCGAACGAAGAATTTAGGATGGAAATTGTAAATGACATCTACAAAAAGCTACATGATCTGGATTATTTTTTGCTGCGATAAGCTATCGTGAGGTATCCTACGGCCCTGTCATGAAGGGAGCAAATGGATTCTTCCCATACGATGATATTCTGAATGAAGAACAGCGGAATGACATTCAAGACTTCTTTGCCGATACGCTGGATGCGGAAAGGGCGGAAGATTTTACGCAGTTTATCCTTGCGGAGTATATCCGCCGGGATCTGCGATTCCGCGTCTGTAAATTCTGCGGACGCTACTTCGGCATTATGGGCAATACCCGGCTGGAATTTTGCGACCGGCTAATTGATGGTTCTACAAAAACCTGCAAGGAGATGGGTTCTCTCCGGCTTTATGAGAAACGGAAGCTGGAGGAGCCAGCCATCAAGGAGTATAAGCGCTCCTACAAGGCCCACAATGCCCGTGTGCGATATGGAACGATGACCAAGGCGGAGTTTACCGCATGGTCGAAGGAGGCGCGCGCAAAGCGCGCAGACTGCATTGCTGGTAAACTGCCACTGGAGGAATTTGTGGCATGGTTAGACAGCGACAGGCAGCGATAAGGTAAACAACGGACTGACTGGCCGTTTTATAATTTCAGAGGAAAGAGAGGTACATGTGAAAAGCAATACAAAGAACGCAAAGGGCAGCGGCACCATCCGCAAGCGCTCCGACGGGCGCTGGGAGGCCCGCTATACCACCGGCATTGACCCGAAGACGGGTAAACAGATCCAAAAGTCCGTCTATGGCAAGACACAAAAAGAAGTCCGTCAGAAGCTGACGGAGGTCACAGCGGAGATCGACAGCGGGACGTATTTGGAGCAGACGAAGGATACGGTGGGGGAGTGGCTGGATACCTGGCTGAAAACCTACGCGCTGTATTCCGTGAAAAGCTACACCTATGATGCCTATGAGCGCAGCTGCAACATCCATATCAAGCCTGCGCTGGGGCGGATACGGCTGTCCGCACTGACAGCACCGCAGATCCAGCAGTTTTATAACAGTCTGATCACTGAGAAGGAGCTATCGCCCAAGACGGTGAAGAACATCCACGGTGTGCTGCACCGGGCGCTGGGACAGGCTGTGAAGCTGGGGCTGCTCCGTTCCAATCCGACGAATGTCTGCGATTTACCAAAGGCTCACCGAAAAGAAATCAAGCCGATGGAGCAGGCGGAGATCACAAGATTTCTGCAAGCGATCCAAGGTACGAAGTATGGGCTGGTGTATCAAATCACCCTGTTCACCGGATTGCGGGAGGGGGAAGTGCTGGGACTGACGTGGGATTGTATTGATTTTCAGCACAATGCGATCTACATCAACAAGCAACTTCAGAAAACGAAAAAGGTGGGTGGTACTTATTGCCTGGCCTCGACAAAGAACAGCCGTAACCGCACGATCCTGACCGCACCATCCGTCATGGCTCTGCTGCGAAAGCAAAAAAGCCAGCAGGCGCAGATGCGCCTACTGGCAGGAGAAGCGTGGAACAATTCGTGGAATTTGGTGTTTACCAATGAGCTGGGTGGTCATTTGTGCCATTGTACAGTCTATAAAAAGTTTAAGGCAATTGTAAGCGAGATTGGTATGCCGGAGGAACGGTTCCATGACTTACGGCACAGCTTTGCCGTGGCCTCCATTGAGAGCGGCGATGACATCAAGACAGTGCAATCCAATCTGGGCCATGCCACCGCCAGCTTTACCTTGGATGTGTATGGTCATGTATCGCAAAAAATGCGACAGCAATCCGCTGACCGCATGGAGGAATTTATTCAGAAAGTCTCCGGTTGAAACGATTGCCGCAAATGCTCTTTGAAATCTATAAAGGGTCAAAATAAGGGTCAAAGGGTATACGAAAACCCTGTAACCGTTCGGGTAATGTTCATAGGGACACAAGTTGACACCATATCTTGCAAGGGGGCGGACAGCGTTTGCTGTCCGCTTCTTGCGTTTTTTCTCTGCTTTTTTATTATGCGGGAAGCTGGAATACCTCACTCAAGGGCGGCGCAATGCGCGGCTGCGCCTCGCCCTGCTCCATCGCGCTGTCCACCGTGCCGATGTCGCGGTACACGATGCGGATGCTCTGGTGGGAGCTGCGGGAGTATTTCTCCGTCCGCTCGCCCACCTCGATCCGCTGGATGAACAGCCGCAGCAGCTCCGGCGTCAGCTCGTCGATGGCGGTGTACTGCTTCGCCTTCTCAACGAACGTGTTCACGTTGGCGGAGGCGGCTTTCAGCTTTTCCAGCCGGGCCTCCTTTTCGGGGATCTGTTCCTCCAACGCTTTCTGCTCACCGGTGTAATCGCCCGCCAGCATCCGGTACTGCTCATCGGTCACCCGCCCCAGCACATTGTCCTCATAGAGCCGCTTGAACAGCTTGGACAGTTCCTCTCTGCGCCGCCGCATGGTATCCAGATCTTTTTGGATCGTGTTCATCTCACGCCGCAGCTCCAGCGTATTCTTGCTGCTGATGTAGGCGGCGAACTGCTTTTCCTTCATCCGCGCGAAGTGCGTCACCCGGCGTAAGTCCTCCAGCACAACGGCTTTCAGTTCAAACTCCCGGATGTGATGCGGCGTGCAGACGGTCTTGCCCTTTTTGCCGTAGGTGTAGCACTTGAAGTTGTACTCCGTCCGCTTCATCGTGCTGGCTCTGTGCAGCACCAGCGGTTTGCCGCAATCCGCGCAGAACACCAGTCCAGAGAAGATGTTCGGCTCGTCCATGTGCTTGGGGACACGCTTTTTGTGCTGACGCACCTCCTGCACGATGTCCCACTGCTCCTGTGTGACAAGAGCTTCGTGGGTGTTCTTCACCACGAACCGCTCACTTTCAGGGCGCTCCACACGCTGCTTGTTTTTGTAGGAGATCGTAGTGGTGCGAAGCCCAACCGAGTGTCCGAGGTAGACCTCATTGTTCAGAATGCTGGTGACGCTGTTGGAAGACCACAGGCAGGGTCTGGTGGTGTCCAGTCCCCGATGGCTTTTCCCGGTCTTGCGGTAGTAGGCGTTGGACGGGTTCACCACCTGCTCCTTGGTGAGGATGGTGGCGATCCGCTTGGGGCCGTTTCCAGCGGCGCAGAGGGAGAAGATGCGCTTCACCACAGGTGCGGTGTCCTCGTCCGGAACCAGCGTGTTGGCGTCACCATCACTTTTCCGATAGCCGTAGGGCGGTCTGCCGCCCAGCCGCTCTCCCTGCTCCGCTTTCATTTTCATGACCGCGCGGACCTTGCGGCTGGTATCCTTGGCGTGAAGCTCGTTGGCCCAGTTGCGGATGGGGTTGAAGTCATTGCTGCTCTCCACCGTGGAATCCACGCCATCGTTGACAGCGATGAAGCGGACATTCTTCTGGGGAAAATATATCTCCATGTAGTAGCCCACCTGAAGGTATTCTCGCCCCAAGCGGGAGGCGTCCTTTACGATGAGGTTCGCCACCTGTCCCGCTTCGATCATCTCCACGATCTTTTTCCACGCTGGCCGCTCGAAGTTCGTACCAGAGTAGCCGTCATCCGCAAGGAAGATGGTGTTCTCGAAGCCCTTTTCTTTTGCGTATTTCTCCAGCAGGGTGCGCTGGTGCTGAATGCTGTTGGACTCTCCGGCCCGCTCGTCCTCCTGACTGAGCCGCCCGTAGAGTACGGTGTATTGCTGATTTTCTTGACCTGCCATAGTTACCTCCTTTTCGTTGGGGCAGGCCGGTACGGTAACACGAAGTATACCGCACCGGCTCTCGCAAGTCTACCGGAATTTTACTGCTCATGATGCTCCCGCTCTAACTTCGTGTCGATGAGCTGCAGGAGCTTGTCTGTGGGTGTTGCCGATGCGCCGCCGGGGAATACGGAGGTCACAAGGAAGCACTTCCCACCGACCAGCATCGCCCGTTGACGGGTGAGGTCATCGCCCTCCCATTTGGCTGTGCTGTCACGGAACAACGTTTCCACGCCGCCGTCCTCGGAGCGGCGCAGGATGACCTGCTCCGGCCGGTAGGCGCCGAGGATGCCCGTGTCACGATAAATTTCCCAATCCTGTTTCATTACAATCCTCCCATGGTTTGCTCATGCTGTTGCTTTTTCTGTTTCTCTTGTGCGGCGTGTTCGTCCAATTTTTCTTTCACAGCCAGAGCTGCGCCCGCGGCGAAGCCGATCACAGCGCCGAAGTTTTCAGCGGCGATTTTCGCCTCCATGCGCCGCCGCTTTTCCTCGGCGTCCTCATCCTCGTCCATCAATGTCCCCACAGCGGTCAGCCCGGCCACGGCGGGGATCAGAGGAACAGGCCGCGGATCGCCGCCGCGCCATACCAACCCGCCAGTGCCGCCGTGCCAAGGATCAGCACCAGCATGATCCACTTGAGGGCCACCAGCAGGCTGAAGTCCGGGAGCCAGTCGATCCACTTGGAGGAATACTTCTCGCTCAGATTCCCAACCCGTTCCAGCAACCTGTTCATCTCCGTCAGCGATTTCTGCATCTCCGTGAGCGACTTCTGCACCGGTGTCAGGTCGACGCGCGTTTTTAGCTCCGGCAGGGCCTTCCGAATTTCCTCCAGCTCCCAGTTTATTCCGTCTGCCTGCTCTGTCAGCTTGCTCATCGCCTGCGGCAGATCGCACTGGATCACAATGGGCTGCATCATCTGCGGCTGTGGCGCAGACGGCGGCGCGCTTCACATTGTGCTGCTTGCCGGCTGCGGCGCGGTCTGCGGATATCTGTGCGACCGGTATCTGGTGCGCAATCTCGTTTCTGCGCTTCTGATGAGCCTGCTGTGCCTGATTTTCTGCCAGCTGGTGCTCTTTTTCTTCAAATGTATCGTAACTTCCATCGGCATGCAGGGGCTGCTGCCGGTGCTGGCACAGGTGGGGCTGTCTCTTCTTCTGTGTACGCCGGTCTACCTTGCCGCATGGGCAATCCGAAAGGCAGGTGCCTGATTTTTGGCTAGACGTTCCAAATTCCGCATGGTGGTGCTCATTGGCGTCATCGTTTCCGTGATGTGCGTGTTTCTGCTGCGCATGTATACCCTTGCCGCGGTCAGCCCGGACGAGCGCGCCGTTGCTGACGCCGATTCCATGACCTATCAGACGACGGTCGAGGGTGCGCGCGGCTGCATTCTGGACCGCAACGGCAACGTGCTGGTCTCCAACCGCGCAACCTATAACATCGTAATTATCAACTACGTGCTGGCAAATACCGGCGCGCCGAATGAAAATATCTTAAAGCTGCTGCAGATGTGCCAGCAGCTCGGCATCGAGTGCCAGAGCCAC
>ERZ1106943.2133-NODE-2133-length-17607-cov-3.134572_pt1 | contig 17607 bp, 15 predicted proteins | sample MGYA00403671_ERZ1106943 | MGnify/ENA primary metagenome ERZ1106943 (study PRJEB35170, sample SAMEA104062427) | human gut metagenome | biome: human gut; feature: human-associated habitat; material: faeces | place: Denmark | collected 2012-06-14 ...
GACGAGTTATATGAATTTGAAGAGCATATTTGAAAATACGGATTTCGTGCATGCTGGCGGAACAAAGGAGGAGTTACAGGTTGCCGAATACCTTAAGGGGCAGTGTGGGCAGCTTGGCGTGAAGGCATGGCTAGAGGATTTCCGCGTTGCCATGGGCGATATTGAGGAGGCACACCTCTATGCGGACGGTACGGAGATTGAGTGTAAGGCATTTGCCTGCTGCGGAAGCGGTTCGGTTGAGGGTGAGCTGTATTATATGCCGGGTCTGGACAAGGTATCAATAGCCGGAGCGAAGGACAAGATAGTTTTGTTGGATGTGGGCGGTGTTTCATTTTTCACATACCAGGATCTTGTCAAGGCAGGGGCGAAGGCTATACTGTTCCAGTACGGAAACATTCACTATCCTGACAAGGACATTGAGCAGAGGGATCTGCGCGAGGCTGTTGTGGGAGAGGCAAAGAAGCTTCTGTGCGCCATGATAAATGCAGGTGAGGCTGTAAATCTTGTGAAAAACGGTGTTAAGAATGTAAGACTTAAGGTGCGACAGAATGAGTATGACGGAAAGTCGCACAATGTGGTTGCGGAGCTTCCGGGACAGAGGGATGAGTATATCGTTCTCAGCGCGCACTATGATTCGACCACATTGTCACATGGTGCTTACGATAATATGAGCGGCTGTGCAGGGCTTCTTGGAATTATGGAGGCGCTTAAGGACAAGAAGTTAAATTACGGACTGAGATTTGTATTCTGCGGAAGTGAGGAGAGAGGGCTACTTGGCTCAAAGGCGTATGTGAAGGAGCATGAGGCAGAGCTTGAAAAGTTCGCACTCAATATCAATCTCGACATGATAGGAACCTACATGGGAAAATTCATCGCCTGCGTGACCGCCGAGGAAAAGCTGTCGCATTACATATCCTATATGGCTGCTGAGGTTGGATTCCCTGTTGCCTCAAGGACAGGAGTGTACTCAAGCGATTCCACACCTTTTGCCGATAAGGGAGTTCCTGCTGTATCCTTTGCGCGCATTGCGGGTGGAAATGTGGCACCTATACATTGCCGCTATGACCTTATGGATGTGATGTCCATAGAGCAGTTAGAGCGCGACATAGCTTTCCTTTCGCTGTTTACGGAGCGCTTTGCCAATGCTGTTGTATGTCCTGTTTCAAGGGAGATTCCGGAGGATATCAAGAAGCAGCTTGACGAATACCTGTTTAGGAAGAGGAAAGAGTGATGGGCTTGGTATGCCTGCCACGCGAAAGCACCCATTATCTGTCCAATAACTAAAAATACATATCTTTGGGCAGAGAAAAAGTATTGAAAATCAGAAGTAAGGGCTGTTTTCTCTGCCTTAATATATATAAAAAGCAGGTTATGGGCAGAGAAATAACAGTTCATGGCTAAAAAAATCTATCCATGATGCTGTTTAATTAATGCTGTGGGCAGAGAAGTGACAAGCCAGGATATAAAAAATCTGCCCATAAAGCTGCTACATGAAGCCCATAGGCAGATTTTTATTTTCTTCAATTCTATTATTTATATGTAACCACCACATCCCCCTCCTCAATGACAGTCTTGCCATCCGGGATGAGGTTCTCATTTCCACGTATTATCATCGCGATAAGTTCATTAGGCGGAAGATTAAGTTCTGCGATTGTCTTTCCGCACCACTCATTTCCCTTTTCAATGTGCAGCTCTTCGAGTTTTTCGTTGGCGGCAGGTTCGTATGACGGAACACTGAGGATGATATTGTCACCGGCATGTATTACGGTATCGCCTCTGGTGACGATGGTCTGCTTGCCACGCTTAATCATTATTGCGAGAGAGCCGGTAGGCATGTTTACCTCGCGCACCATCTTATTGACCCAGTTGTGACCTTCAGGTATGAACATTCGCATGAGTGTGATTGCTGACTCTTCCTGATAGTCATTGAAGGTCTTGCGGACATCGGCACTCTCATCGACCATGTCGAGCTTTTTGGAGGCGGCAGGAAGGAGTGTTCCCTGTATCGCTACCGAGAAAAGTGAAACCATGAACACAATATGGAAGAGGTCATAGGAGATATTGGCTCCGCTTGATATAACCATTATGGCGAACACGGACGAAGCGGCACCTCTAAGACCTGCCCATGACACCAGAAGGCATTGCTTAATGCTTGATTTAAAAGGAAGCATGATTGCAAATACGGCAATCGGTCTTGCGACAAGCGTCAGGATGACAACAATTGCAAGCGCCGGAAGAATAATCTGCGGCATTCTGTGAGGGAATGACAAAAGACCGAGCAGAAAGAATATAAGTATCTGTGCAAGGCTTGTTACTCCGTCAAAGAACGGAATAAGGATATTTTTATTCTTAATTTTGCTGTTACCTATTATAATACCCATAAAATACACGCTGAGGTATTGATTGCCGCCTGCAATCTCAGATGCGGCGTAGCAGAATAAAACTGCGGCAATCATAAAGATTGTATCAAGACCATCTGTTACAATATTGGTTCTGGTAAGAACGAGTATTGTTACTATTGCAAATACAATTCCGACAATTGAGCCGAAGGTGAGCTGGGAGAAGATGTTCCATGCTATATTGCCGGTTTCTCCTGCTCCCACAAGACCGATACCTATTACGGTAAGCATATACGACATCGGGTCATTACTACCACTTTCCATCTCAAGAAGAGAGGCTGTGCCGTCCTTTAAGTTGAGCTTTTTCTGCCTCAATATGGAGAAGACGCTTGCGGCATCCGTCGAGGAGAGAACCGCACCGATTAAGAAGCTTTCTGCCATCGAAAAACGAAGCACGAAATGACAGAGTATGGCGGTGACACCAGCTGTGATTGCAACACCCACGGTTGAGAGAAGAACTGCCCTTGCAGCGACAGGGCGTGCCAGCTTCCATTTGGTGTTAAAGCCACCGTAAAACATGATGAATATGAGAGCTATCGAGCAGACACGTTCGGCGAGTTCATAATTGTCGAATGGAATTTTCACTATTCCGTCGCTTCCGAAAAGCATGCCGATAAACATGAATAATATTAATGTAGGCATGCCGAACTTGTCAGAAAACTTGTTGGCGAGTATACATAAAAAAATAACTGCAGATACAACTAAAATACCGTAAATCATAGTGTCAATCCTCCGTCTCTGTAGGTATATATGTGTAATGGATTACACTTATGGGTAAAAGTATAACATTTGGGTGCAAAATATTCCAGTTAAAAAACTATTAAGAAATGTGCTGTGATAAAACAGTAAATTGTGCACATAAAAAAGTGCGAAGAAATGTAAAATTTTTATTAAAATGTTCTTGACATCTAATATGCGTTAGCATATACTAACAAAGGATTTAAGTTAGATATTACTAATCAAGCACAGAGTGCGAAGAAGGGATGATATGATGCCGATTACGATGATGAAGGACGGGGAGACAGGAGTTATTAAGAAGGTCGGAGGTAAGGAAGAGACCAGAAAGTTCTTGGAGAATCTGGGTTTTGTTGTCGGTGGTACAGTCACTGTTGTGTCTGATATCGGAGGGAACCTGATTGTAAATGTCAAGGACTCGAGGGTAGCTATAGGCAGGGATATGGCATGCAGGATTATGATATAATAAGTCCATCAATGGTAATGCTGTGTGGCTGCTTGCAGACAAAACAGCATTACTATTGGATGGGCAAACAGACATGAGCGCAAGAGAGTCAGAGGGAGCTTGCCAACAAGCCGTGCAGATATGTTAGCAATATCAATTTATATAGGAGGATTATTATGAAGACTTTGAGAGAGGTTGCTGTAGGTCAGACCGTCAAGGTTACGAAGCTTACAGGTGAAGGCCCGGTAAAGAGACGTATCATGGATATGGGAATTACCAAGGGTGTTGAGATTTATGTGAGAAAGGTTGCTCCCTTAGGTGATCCGGTTGAGGTTACTGTAAGAGGCTATGAGCTTTCACTTAGAAAAGAAGATGCGCAGATGATAGAGGTTGAATAGGCCTTTATTTTTTGACAGTGGGTTAGAAATAACTAATAAAAAGTAGAATATCGCAATTCTAAATAGTGTCATATAACGCAAGACGGAAATTAGTGATACATAATTCAAATGTTTTAATGCGGTCTCACAGAGCACAATAAAAGCGATAGAAAAGAAGAGGCAATATATCAAGCCTGTTCAGGAAAAGAAAAAGTATGAGAAATTTTAGGAAATCAATAGCTTATCAATAAGTGGAAAGGAAGTTTTGAGATGTCAATTAAAATTGCATTAGCAGGTAATCCTAACTGCGGTAAAACAACATTGTTCAATGCTCTGACAGGCTCTAACCAGTTCGTAGGTAACTGGCCGGGAGTTACAGTAGAGAAGAAGGAAGGAAAGCTAAAGGGAGAGAAGGATGTGATCATCACCGACCTTCCGGGTATCTATTCACTTTCACCATATACACTTGAGGAGGTTGTCGCAAGAAATTACCTTATCACAGAGAAACCGGATGCTATCATCAATATCATTGATGGTACAAATATAGAGAGAAACCTGTATCTCTCAACACAGCTCCTTGAGCTTGGCATACCTGTTGTCATGGCAGTAAATATGATTGATGTGCTTGAAAAGACAGGGGATAAGGTTCACCTTGATAAGCTTTCTAAGAAGCTTGGATGCCCTGTGGTTGCTATATCGGCACTCAAGGGAACAGGTCTTAAGGATGCAACAGACAAGGCAATTGCCGTAGCAAAGAGCGGGAAAGCAAACCAGATTGTGCATGAGTTCCAGCCGGGCGTTGAGGCAGCCATCTCTGCTGTAGAGGATAAGCTCGGCACACAGGTGTCAGAGGAGCAGAAGAGATTCTTCGCAATCAAGCTCCTTGAGAAGGATGACAAGATTGGAGCAAGACTTCAGACCGTACCTGATGTATCAGAGGAGATTAAAGCTCTTGAGGAGGAGCTTGATGATGATACAGAGAGCATCATCACAAATGAGAGGTATGTGTACATATCATCAATTATAGGCGAATGCCTTACAAAGAACAAAAATAAGAAGCTTACAACATCGGATAAGATTGATAAGGTTGTAACTAACAGATGGCTTGCACTTCCTATTTTTGCGGTAGTTATGTTCATAGTATACTATGTATCCGTAACAACAGTCGGAACATGGGCTACGGACTGGGCTAATGACGGTGTGTTCGGAGATGGCTGGCATTTATTCGCAATCGGTTCTTCAGCATTCGCAGATGACGATGAGCCTTATGTTGACGCAATGAATGTTGTATCAGGTTACCTTGAGAGCGTTGGTGCAGACGATGTACTTGAGGCAATCGACAGCGAAGCTGATGATTATGATGCGGCAGCAGCACAGGCAGCAGTTGACGAGGCACTCGCTTCGCTTGAGGACTCATATACATTTACATACGGCGTTGAGGACGAAGAGACACTCAATGTCGAGGAGTTTGAGGCTACAGGTGCGGACGTAAAGAAAGCGGCACAGGTTCTCGCGGCAGCAGGCTATGAGGAGCCGGATCCTGCCGATTACGGTGTATGGGTTCCGGGTATTCCGGCGCTTCTTGAATCAGGACTTGATGCTATCGGCTGTGCAGACTGGTTAAAGGGACTTATCCTAGACGGTATTGTAGCCGGTGTCGGTGCGGTGCTTGGTTTCGTTCCTCAGATGCTCGTGCTCTTTATATTCCTTGCATTCCTTGAGTCCTGCGGATACATGGCACGTATTGCGTTCATCATGGATAGAATTTTCCGTAAGTTTGGTCTTTCAGGTAAGTCATTCATTCCAATGCTTATCGGTTCCGGATGCGGTGTTCCTGGTATCATGGCTTCACGTACAATCGAGAACGACAGAGATCGTAAGATGACAATTATGACAACAACATTTATTCCTTGTGGAGCTAAGCTTCCATTCATAGCAATGGTTGCCGGTGCTATCTTTGATGGTGCTCCATGGGTTGCTCCATCAGCATATTTCCTTGGAATATTCTCAATTATCTGCTCAGGTATCATCTTAAAGAAGACAAAGTTATTCGTTGGAGATCCGGCACCATTCGTTATGGAGCTTCCAGCATACCATCTTCCAACAGTTGGTACAGTATTAAGAAGCATGTGGGAGCGTGGATGGTCATTCATCAAGAAGGCCGGAACAATCATCACACTTTCAACAATCATTATCTGGTTCACAACATACTTCGGATTTGTTGATGGAACATTTACAATGCTTGCAGATGATCAGATTGACTTCTCTATTCTTGGCAGAATTGGTAAGGCAATCGCATGGATATTTGCTCCTTTAGGATTTGGTAACTGGCAGGCAACTGTTGCTTCTATTACTGGTCTTGTAGCTAAGGAGAATATCGTTGGTACAATGGGTATTCTTTACTCAGCAGGTGAGGGAACAGTATATGCTAACATGGCAGCTACATTTACAGTAGTAAGCGGATATGCATTCCTTGCATTTAATCTTCTCTGTGCTCCTTGCTTCGCAGCAATGGGTGCTATTAAGAGAGAGATGAACAACACTAAGTGGTTCTGGATTGCAATCGGATACCAGTGTGGATATGCTTACCTTGTAGGTCTTGTAATTAACCAGATTGTTGGTCTTATTACTGGCGACACAGCATTTAACGTATTCACAGTAATCGCAATTCTTATAATTGTTGGTTTCATCTATCTGTTATTCAGACCATATAAGGAAAGCAAGACATTAAAGGTTGATTCTAAGAAGCTTTTAAATGCAACAAAGTAATTAAATGATATATTATCGGAGGTGTAATTATGCTGGGAACAATTATAGTAGGAGTTATATTGGTGATTATAGTTGCACTTATTGTACGCAGTATGGTACACGACAAGAAAAACGGTAAATCGTTCACATGTGGTGGCGACTGCGGTAAATGCAAAGGCCACTGCCATTAAAAGGAGGTAACGGGTGGTCAGAAATCCTGATAAAGACAAAGACATTATTATTTCTCGTCTCAAGCAGCAGGGTTGCAGGATAACTAAACAGAGGCTTATGCTTCTTGATGTAATTCTTGAAGAGGACTGCTCAAGCTGTAAAGAGATTTATTACAAGGCAGTAAAAAAGGATCCTAAGATTGGGGCTGCAACTGTATATAGAATGGTTAATACACTGGAAGAAATAGGTGCAATTAACCGTAAGAATATGTACAGGATAACTTGTGATGAGAATGATAATGGCGGTTATACTGTAAGATTAAACGATGATTCGTCAATTAATTTATCAGAAAGCAAATGGAGTAAAATTATTGAGTCAGGGCTAGAAGCCTGCGGATACATTAAGGATCAGAAGATAACAAGTGTAGTTGACAGGAAAAAGGCAGTTTCAGTTAAATAATATTTACTAATAAGGGAGAGATGAAACTGTTTCATCTCTCCTTTTGCTATATTGAGAAGATTTCTCAATAAGTGGATTTATGTAGAAATGTTACATAATGTGTAATATAATAACCGTCAAACTTAAGAAACATTTATTGTCCAGTATGGACAGAGAGGAGCACAGTATGAAAATTAATAACTTAAAGAAACCAGGACTTTTTGCAGCAGGTGTATTATTTGGAACAGCTGGAATTAAGATTCTTACAAGCAAGGATGCCAAGAAGCTTTACACTAACTGTACAGCAGCAGTTTTAAGAGCTAAATCATGCATAATGAAGACAGCTACAACTGTTCAGGAAAACTGCGAGGATATATATGCTGATGCTAAGACAATCAATGAGACAAAGTATAACACAGAAGAAGTTGTACTTGATTCAGTAGATGAAGATGAGGAAGCGTAACAGAGTATGAATGATGTGCCCGGAAGAATCCGCGTTCACATGGATGCTTCTGGCATGACTTTTACACAGGCAGATACTTTGCAGTATTATCTTAAGAATCTGCAGGGCGTTACAAATGCCAAGGTGTATGAGAGAACTGCTGATGCAGTTGTCGAGTACAGATGTTCAAGAAAGGCTATGATTGAAGCTATTGCTAAGTTCAGATACAGCAATGTAGAGGTTCCTGAAGATGTTCTTGCAACATCAGGAAGGGCAATTAATTCACACTATACTGAGAAGTTAGCAGATCAGGTATTATGGAGAATGACTAAGAAATTGTTTATTCCGGCACCAGTATGTGCGGTATTAACAACGGTATCTTCAATGAAGTACATTTATAAAGGAATCAGGACACTGCTTGACAGAAAGCTTGAAGTGCCAGTTCTTGATGCAACTGCAATAGGAGTTTCTATCTTAAGAAGAGACTTTAATACAGCTAGTTCAGTAATGTTTCTTCTTGGTATAGGTGAGATAATAGAGGACTGGACACACAAGAAGTCGGTTGACGACCTGGCAAGAACGATGTCACTTAACGTTAATAAGGTCTGGTTAAAGACAGATGATGCAGAAGTACAGGTATCTGTGAAAGATGTTAAGGACGGAGATAATGTAATAATCCGGATGGGTAATGTAATCCCATTTGATGGAACTGTTATCAGTGGTGAGGCTATGGTTAATCAGGCTTCACTTACAGGAGAATCTGAGCCTGTAAGAAGAGGTGAGGGAACTTCTGTATTTGCAGGAACTGTAGTGGAAGAGGGCGAGATAGTATTCAGGGTTAAGCGTGCCGGAGGCTCAAGCAAATATGACAAGATTGTCAGGATGATTGAAGAATCTGAGAAGTTAAAATCAGGTCTTGAGTCAAAAGCAGAGCATCTTGCAGATAAGCTTGTACCTTATTCACTTGGTGGAACTGCACTTACATATCTGTTAACACGCAATACTACTAAGGCATTGTCAATACTTATGGTCGATTTCTCATGTGCATTGAAACTTGCTATGCCTATTACGGTACTTGCAGCAATAAGACAGGCAAGTCAGGCGAGTGCAACAGTCAAGGGCGGTAAGTTCTTAGAGGCAATTGCTGAAGCGGATACTATCGTATTTGATAAGACAGGTACACTTACAAAGGCCAAGCCAACAGTAAGCAGGGTATATTCATTTAACGGAATGCCGGAAGATGAGCTGTTAAGAATAGCTGCGTGTCTTGAGGAACATTTTCCACATTCAATGGCTAAGGCCGTTGTTAATGAAGCTGGCAGAAGAAACCTTATGCATGAAGAGATGCATTCTAAGGTTGAATATATTGTTGCACATGGAATATCAACATTTATCAATACAAGCAAGGTTATCATAGGAAGCCATCACTTTGTATTTGAGGATGAGGCATGTGTAATTCCAGCGGGAAAGCAGGAGTTATTTGACAGTCTTCCAGATGACTGCTCACATCTTTATATGGCAATTAACGGTCAGCTTGCAGCAGTTATATGCATAATTGATCCATTAAGAGAAGAAGCACCGGAGGTTATTGAAGGGCTTAAGAAGGCTGGAATATCAAAGGTTGTCATGATGACCGGAGACAGTGAAAGAACAGCCGCCTCTATTGCCAGAAAGGTTGGAGTTACTGAATATTATTCAGAAGTTCTTCCAGAAGACAAGGCTAAGTTCGTAGAGAAAGAGCGGGCAGCCGGACGAAAGGTAATTATGATTGGTGATGGAATTAATGACTCACCAGCGCTTTCAGCAGCAGATGTAGGTATTGCCATAAGTGATGGTGCTGAGATTGCAAGAGAGATTGCAGATATCACTGTCGGCGCAGATGATCTTAACCAGATACTTATGCTTAAGAAATTAAGTGACAGTCTGATTAAGAAGATTAACAGAAATTATCGTGTGATTGTCGGATTCAATTCCGCACTTATTGCACTTGGTGTAACGGGCGTCATACAGCCTACAACTTCAGCACTTCTTCATAATACATCAACACTTGTTATAAGTCTTGAGAGTATGAAGAATCTGCCGGTTTAAGACTATGAAACGGACTCATCTTCGGGTGGGTTCGTTTTTTATTTGAAGGCAAAAAAGTTCTGATTGGATAAATATATACTATACCTATAAGGCACAATATAAATTAATAATCGCAGGATATTAAAAATATTGCTCTTTTATATAGTGAGGATTTAAAAGGAATAAGATTAGCTCCGGCATATGATTTATTAAGCACTGTTATATATGACAGCAGCACAGAGAAAATGTCGCTTAACATAGATGGCGAATATGATATAAGGAATATAAATCAGAAGTCGTTTGAGAATGAGGCAAAGAAACTTGGTCTTGGAAAAGGAATAGCAACGCAGCATTTTTTAAGTATGGTTAAAAAATTTGAGATGGCACTTGAACAATCAACATATGAACTTGAGGAGCAGGGATATGGAGTTGCAGTCGATATACAGAAACAAATATTAAAAAAAGCAGGAATTCACAACTTTAAATTGACTAATCTGTAATTTAATTATATCATAAGTAACTAGGGACACTTTGTTTCACTAAAGTATAATGGGAGGAAGTTATATGTATTCATTTGATGAAGTATTAAACTATGATCCAGACCTTGCTAAGGCTATGGATGATGAACTTGGAAGACAGAGAAGCCACATTGAGCTTATCGCTTCTGAGAACCTTGTAAGTAAGGCAGTTATGGCTGCTATGGGAAGCCCTCTTACTAATAAGTATGCAGAAGGATATCCTGGAAAGAGATATTACGGTGGTTGTGAGTATGTCGATGTTGTTGAGACACTTGCAATTGAAAGAGCCAAGAAACTTTTTGGCTGTGAATATGCAAATGTACAGCCACATTCAGGAGCACAGGCTAACTTAGCTGTATTCTTCGCACTTGTTAATCCTGGAGATACAGTTATGGGTATGAGCCTTGACTGTGGTGGACATTTATCACACGGTTCACCAGTTAATATTTCTGGAAAATACTTTAACATCGTTCCTTATGGTGTTACAGCAGACGGATTTATTGATTATGATGAAGTATTAAGAATTGCCAAGGAATGCAAGCCTAAGATGATTATTGCAGGAGCTTCTGCTTATGCAAGAACAATCGACTTCAAGAAGTTCAGAGAAATCTGTGATGAAGTTGGCGCATTACTTATGGTAGATATGGCACATATTGCAGGTCTTGTAGCCGGTGGTGCACACCCAAGCCCAATTCCATATGCAGATGTTACAACAACAACAACACATAAGACACTCCGTGGACCAAGAGGAGGTATGATTCTTGCTTCAGCAGAGGCAGCAGAGAAGTTCAAGCTTAACAAGGCTGTATTCCCTGGAATCCAGGGCGGACCTCTTATGCATGTTATTGCTGGTAAGGCAGTGTGCTTAAAGGAAGCGCTTGACCCAAGCTTTAAGGTATATGCTGAAAATGTTGTTAAGAATGCATCAGCACTTGCTAACGGACTTATGAACAGAGGTTTTGATATCGTATCTGGTGGTACAGATAACCACCTTATGCTTGTTAACCTCTTAAGCAAGGGAAAGACTGGTAAGGAAGTTGAGAAGCTTTTGGATGCAGCTAACATTACATGTAACAAGAATACAATTCCTAATGACCCGGCTTCTCCATTCGTAACAAGCGGTATCAGACTTGGTACAGCAGCCGTTACAACAAGAGGCTTCAATGAGGCTGATATGGATGTTGTTGCAGAAGCAATTGCTATGCTTGTTGATGATGTAGATGCTAACCAGGCTAAGGCAATGGAGCTTGTTAAGGGACTTACAGATAAGTACCCACTTTATGAATAAAGTTTTTTCTTTTAATTACTTTATGAATTAAAGAAAAAATGCATATTTTTATTATTGCAATTTCAGGCACTTGGTACTATAGTTAATGGCGAAGTGCAAAGGGGCACGAAGGTGAAAGCTTTCGTGTCCTTTTTTGCATTCAGGAAACTAAGAAAGGTGCGTGGCGTTATGGGAAAGTTAGAAGGAAAAGTTGCAGTAATTACCGGAGCATCAAAAGGCATCGGTGAAGGAATCGCCAAAGTGTATGCAAAGTATGGTGCAAAATGTGTGCTTGCAGCAAGAGGACCTAAGGTACTTGAACTTGCAGAGCAGTTGAAAAGCGAAGGGTATGAGGCAACAGGTGTTCAGGTTGATGTATCTGATTACAAGAGTGTTGAAAGAATTGTTGAAGTTGCTGAGAAAACATATGGAAAGATCGATGTGCTTGTATGTAACGCAGGTGTATGTGTTCTTGAAGACTTTCTTGAAGATGACACATTTGAAAATAGGGACTTACATCTTGATATTAATGTCAAAGGTGCATGGAATGTGGCAAAAGCTGTTATTCCAAGCATGATAGCAAATGGTGGTGGTGCAATCGTAGTTACAAGCTCTGTAACAGGAGATATGGTTGCTGATCCTGGAGAGGTTGCATATGCAACATCTAAGGCGGCACTGGTAGGATTTACGAAGGCACTTGCAAGAGAATTTGCAGATAAGAATATAAGAGTTAATGCAATATGTCCGGGATATGTAAGGACACCGCTTGTTGAAGGAATGGCAAAGCAGTCAGACCCGGAGAATCCGGAGAGAGCAATACAGGCAATTGCAGATGCAGTTCCTTTAAAGAGGCTGGCTGACCCTGAGGAGGTTGGAGAACTTGCAGCATTCCTTGGATGTTATGAATCAAGCTACATAACCGGAACACAGATAGTTATTGATGGCGGAAGCACATTGCCGGAAACAACATCTATGGGACAGTAATTAAATATAAGAAAAGTACAAAGGCGTACATGAATCGGATAGATTTGTGTACGCCTTTTCTGATTGGAGGATAATGACATGGCATTTGAAAATGTTGATTTATTTGATGCGGTTGCAAATGCTTCGCTTGAAAAATACGGATGGCAGGACAGATGTGAGGCGAAACTCATAGTGCTGTCGGAGAATGCAACCTATATGGTCAAGAACAAAGAAACAGGTGAAAAAGAGGGAGTGCTTAGAATAAGCAGACCGGGTTATCACACATTGGATGAGCTTAATTCAGAGATGAAGTGGTTAAGACAGATTAATGACTACACACCGCTTCTTGTAGCTAATCCTATAAAAGGGCTTGATGGTAAGAATATACAGGAGATTACAGGACCGGATGGAAATGTATATTTCTGCGTTATATGTGATTTTCTTCCGGGAGAAGCACCCGATGAGAATAACGAGGAGCAGATGGTAAAGCAGTTCAGATATCTCGGCGAGACAACAGCTTATCTTCACCGTCAGACAGAGATATGGAACGGAACAGACAAGCTTGACCGTATGGTATGGACTTACGACACAATCATAGGAGAGCATGCCGCATGGGGTGACTGGAGAGCATTTCCAGAGATGACCCCGGACGCAGAAAATATATTGTCAGAGGTTTCAAGAATTATTAAGAGAAGACTTGAAAGATATGGAACTAATGAGAATAATTTTGGACTCATACATGCAGATTTAAGATTAGCTAATCTGCTTATTGAGGGCGACCAGATTAAGGTTATTGATTTTGATGACTGCGGTTTTGGATGGCACTTACATGACCTTGCGTCAGCACTTAGTTTTATTGAGGACAAGCCAATTGTTCCAAAGCTTGTAAATGCATGGCTTGCAGGATATAAGAAGGTTCTTCCGTTCACTGATACGGATTTTGAAGAAATAGACACATTTATAATGATGAGAAGATTACAGCTTACAGCATGGCTTGCATCTCATCAGGAATCAGGTCCGGTAGCAGAATTAAGTGTTGGCTGGATGGACGGAACCATGGAATTAGCCGAAAGGTATCTTAGATTATTCGGCTAGGCACATAAGAAATCTTCGTGACAACAAATCATGAACAACAATAAGGGAGGAAGCTATTATGGGCGAAAAGAAAACAAATGCATTATCTAAATCAATGAAGCTGATTTATGTATATGCAATGGCAACGGGAGCAATATTTACATTTATGTGTTACTGGGATGGTATATTCATGTCATATACAGGTCCCGGAACATTCTTGGCATTTGCACTTATGACACTGGCAGTACTGCCGACAGCATTTGTGTATGCTGAATTCTCAACAATGTTACCAAGTACAGGTTCATGTCTGGTATTCAATACGGTAGGTATTAACAAGCATGCAGGTTTCTGGTCAGCGTGGCTTATCATGTGTGCATGGATAGCCGTTCCTTCAGCAGGTGTACTTGGAATTATTGAATGGTTAAATCATCAGTTTGGTCTGGGACTTACAGGCGGCAAGGCAGTTATTGTCGGTTCATTAGTACTGTGCTTCTGGTGTGTACTCAGTCTTTATAAAAATGTTGTGGCAGGCAAGGTTCAGTCATTCATGCTTATGGCTGGTATTGCAGGTATTCTTATCTGTTCATTACTTTTCCTGCTCAGCGGACACTGGAGTATTGCTAATTTCGCAGATTTCTTTACAAGCAGCAATGAAAAGCAGTGGGGTGGTAATTTTGCAACTGGTATTGCATGGGTTGTCGGCTGTTCATTTATGATAACACCATACTTCGGATTCGAGACAGTACCGGCAATGGTTGAGGAGGGCGACTTCCCAATTAAGGACCAGAAGAAAGCTATTCTTGGTTCGGTTATAACATGTGGTGCTATATATACAATTTTCTACTTCTGTCTTGCAGGTGCAATGCCTTGGGCAGAGCTTACTAATGGCGGTGACTGCCACCCATTCATCACATTTGAAGCATTACAGTACTGCTTCGGTGATAAGATTGCATGGTTTGTCCTTATAATGGGTATTGTCGGAGTTGTATTCCCAATTGGTACATCTGTACTTGGTTTCTGGTATTCAGGCGTCCGTATGATATATGCTATGGGTCGTCAGAATTTCCTTCCAAAGCAGTTCTCATACACTAATAAGTACAACCAGCCAACACTTCCTAACATACTTATTCTTGTTGTAAGTATTGGATTCATTGCAATGCAGAGCATTACGGCATTCTTTGACCTGATGGCATTCGCGTGTGCATTGTGTTATGTGATTACTTCAATATCTTCACTTGTTCTTTTAAAGAAGCATCCTGAATGGGAGAGACCATACAAATGTGCAACAGGACTTAAGATAGCCTCTCTTATAATTATGGCAATTATCGCATTCTTCTGTACTATCGGTATCGGAAAGGCAACATGGTTAGGATTTGCAGGATATATGGGTGTAGGTCTTATCCTATGGCTGTATATGATTCTTATTAAGTGGAAGCATGAAAAGGTATGGATGAAGACACCTGATGGTGATAAGGAATATTAAAATGTGAAGAAAAGAGGTTATGGATTATGAAAGAATTAGAGATAGTTATAAAGCCTGAGAAGCTGGAGAATCTTAAAAGAATTCTTGACAGTGAGGGTGCAAGAGGTGTAATGATTACAACAATATTTGGCTACGGTCACCAGAAGGGTGCAGGTCAGGTATATACAAGAGATGAAACTCCGGGTATCAATCTTTTACCTAAATTAAGTGTAAGAACTGTTGTAAAAGACGAGATAGTCGAGGGCATAATTAATAAGGTATTGGAAGAACTTAATACTAACAGTTTTGGTGATGGTAAGATATTCATCAAGGATATTGAGGGAGCAGTCAAGATAAGAACCGGTGAAACCGGTAACGACGCTCTGTGATAAAGCTTTCTTACTTCCCTAATCTTTTTATAGAGGCAGCCGTCCTGTTTGATTAACAGGGCGGCTGCTTATTTTTGAGAAGTGGTGACATATTGAAGTTCATATATCTGAATGAAGATTGTATGAAATTATGAAAAGTAAAATTTGGAAGTGAAAATATCAGTCATAGGTGATATAATCAACGATAGTTTAAATGAAAAGGAATTAGATATTATGAGACATTTTTCGAGAACAGAATTAAAGGCAGCTATTAATATGCTTAAGGAGTTTACTGCGAAGGGCAATTTTGCAGTACTTATGTATATGGGGGATACTGATAAGCTTGAGGTATCACAGACTCTTAATTCGGATATGAGCTGCTTTTTATTATATGGAAGCATCCAGCCACTTGCATTTTTCTTTGCAGAAAATATTCCTATGACTGCGGGTGAGTTAGAAGAGATTATTAACAAACAGTCAGCAGTGTATGAAGAAGAGATGGACAATTACAGAAATGCACTAAAGGAAAGCGGTGCAGATAATGGACTGTTTATTACTAAATATGAAAGTATGATTCATACATTTATTGCATATGATCCTGACCAGAGTGGTGACAGAGACTGTTATGCACCATTTATTGAGGGTGCATTCAATGTTGAACCGGGTAAGGGACAGTTTGTTAATGAAGTTATGAGACTTGAAGTGTATGATGATGAATATGAGGATGACTGCGTAATCCAGAAGAAGCATTTTGTATATCTTCCATCAGTAAAATTCATGGGAGCATTCAATATGCGAATGATGATGAGTATGGTTGATGCACAGTATAACTAACATTTTACAATTCTTAAATTTATATAATATGTTTGAATCCCGGACTTCTGTATAGTATATTAGAAGTAACTTTAAAGAGTGGAGGGGTTGTATGAACAAAGGACATTTTAAAGACAGTCAGGTTGTTAAGGGAATTACGATTGGTGCAGTGCTAATTGTAATATATCTTGCCCTTAACAATGTGACTGGAATTCTTGATTCTATATCATATCTTGCAGGACTTGTAATGCCATTTATAATTGGCGCAGTCATCGCATTTGTATTCAATGTACCTATGAAAGCAATTGAAAAAGGACTTAACAGGCTGTTTGACAAGCGTTGTAAGAAGAAACATCCCAGACTTATAAGAGTGCTTGCTTATATGCTAACTCTGATTTTGATACTGGCTATTATTGCTGGAGTACTTTTTGTGGTTGTGCCTGAACTGGTGAACACAATAGCTGACCTTATAGGGCAGGTGCCAACAGCAGTTAATAATCTTATCAACTGGCTGCAGGTCAAGCTGTCTGCATATCCTGAGTATGAGGAAAAGTTAAGCAGCATATCAATCAACTGGGATTCTGTTCTTTCAAATGTTATGAATTTCCTTTCAATAGGAACAAAAGGTATTATTAATGGCGGAATTGGTGCAATAAGCGGATTTTTCTCAGGAGTCACTAATTTCTTTATTGGATTTGTCTTTTCTGTGTATGTGCTGTTTCAGAAAGAGAGGCTTACAGTGCAATGTAAGAAGCTTATGTATGTGTGCTTGCCTGAGAGCAGGGCAGATAAAATCATTGAAGTGTTAAGACTTACCAACACTACATTCTCTAATTTCCTGTCAGGACAGTGCCTTGAAGCATGTATTCTTGGAACGATGTTTGTTATTACATTGTCTATATTGAGAATGCCTTATGCACTTCTTATAGGAATTATTATTGCGGTTACTGCACTTATTCCGATTGTCGGTGCATTTATCGGATGTATAGTTGGTGTGATTCTTATAATGATGACAAGCCCGTTAAAGGCACTTATATTTGTGGGAGTATTCCTTATATTACAACAGATTGAAGGAAATCTTATATATCCTCATGTTGTCGGAAGTTCAGTTGGACTGCCGGGAATATGGGTGCTTGTTGCTGTTACAATTGGCGGCAATCTGTTTGGTATAATGGGTATGCTTACTTTTATTCCAATCAGCTCAGTGTGTTATGCGCTGCTTCGGACATATGTCAACAGGAAAGTGGAAGAGAAGGAGATTGATAAGGGAAAGTTTAAGGGGTGATGCCTTCCGGGAATGGAAGTCAGGCGGCTATGCAG
>ERZ1106943.2146-NODE-2146-length-17563-cov-3.307631_pt1 | contig 17563 bp, 12 predicted proteins | sample MGYA00403671_ERZ1106943 | MGnify/ENA primary metagenome ERZ1106943 (study PRJEB35170, sample SAMEA104062427) | human gut metagenome | biome: human gut; feature: human-associated habitat; material: faeces | place: Denmark | collected 2012-06-14 ...
GGTGATGTGCAGCGGTTTCCCGTGGACAAGACACGCTGCGATCTTGCGCCGTGCGACTTCGTAAATCTCCTGCACGGTAGAGCGTGAAATGTCCATTTGCGCGGCACACTGTTCGTGGGTTTGCTGCTCCAAGTCAACCAGACGAATGACCTCGTATTCGTCCAGCGTCAGCAGGATCGGCTTGGTATTCTCGCACCCATTGGGGCAGAAGGTATCAACTTGTGGTGCGCCACAAATCCGACGGCACCGTGGCGGTCTTGGCATGGACGCGTTCCTCCTTTTATTTTCGGTATATACCGATTATAACACCTCGCGCAGAAAAATCAATACAGATTTTTTAAAAGCCGCTGTAATGCTTATCAGAATCTCAAATATAAATATGGAAATCGACATTTTTGGTGCAGAGGAGATTATGTGGATGCCAGATGTTGTGGCTGGCGAACCTTTCGATGAGTCTTTAGACTCCGGCACAGGAATAGCTCTGAAGGAGGTTTTGCAATGGAATATACAACTTTAGGAAATACGGATATTCAAATCTCCAAGCTGTGTGTCGGCTGCATGAGTTTCGGCAAGGCAGGGACCATGCACGATTGGACGCTGGATGAAACAGAGAAAGTGGTCAAACACGCACTTGAACCCCTATCTTCCTCACCGCGTTGTGGGAGGCATTGACCAGAATCCCGCGGATGGCAGCCGGAAATGCAGCGCCGTCCCAATCAGCGGCTTTTCTGTTTCCGGTATTCCGTTGGGGTTAATTGGTAGCGTTTTTTGAATAATCTGCAAAAATAGTCAACGTTATGAAATCCTGTCTCAGAAGAAATGAGACTGACTTTTTTCTCGGTTTTTGAAAGCAACTGACCGGCCTGTTTTAAACGGTAGTTAATGAGATAGTTAACCGGCGTTATATGTAAATATTTCCGAAACAGATTCAAAGCGGTACTTTTACTGACCATTGCCTGTTCTGCAATGTCATCCAATGAGATACTCCGTGAGTAATTTAGATGGATAAATTGCAGCATGAGCTGTAACCGGGCTTGAGAAGCGGTTGAATGATCCTTGTGTTCTTCCTGGTATGAAATGTCTGTGTTTTCAAATATTTCCAGCCAGAGATTCTGAAGGAGAGAACTGGTAAGGAGTTCTTTGGATAAAACGGAATCCTGTGCAGAAATAATTTGCCGCATGATAGATAAAACCTTTGCTTGCCAGCATACTTTTTTATGAAATACGAGAAATGGCAATGAGGAAGAAATGATCGGCAGAATATATTTCTGATAAATCAGGCTGTCGCAAGGGGCAATAAAAGAAGGCATAAATACAAAATTGGGAATGAGGGCTTTTGAGGGAGAATAAAGGCGATGGAGTACCTTTGTATTAATGAATATGCCATTTCCTTCGGTTAAATGAAATTGGTCTTCTCCAATCCACAAAGTAACGGTTCCGGATTCAATATAAATAAACTCCAATTCAGTATGCCAGTGCCATTCGATACAGTTGAAATCAAAAACGGACAGATCTTCATAATAAAACTGGAAAGGATAGAGAGTGCTTCCGTGCTGAGCTGTCTCCATCAAATCTTCACCTGTAATGATTTTGGTATAGGTTGTATTTATATTCATAGAAACCCCACTCTTTGAAACATACTTTACGATATTATACAATAAATTTCGGAAATAAATCAATGAAAATAAAGATGTTATGTTATATAATTCAATAAAAAACGAGGAGTGATGACCATGCCAAATTATCGGAAAACAAAAATAGCCTGTTATATGGGATTTATTACACAGGCAATTGCAGCTAATTTTGCTCCATTGTTATTTTTGAAATTTCATAATGATTATCAGATTGCACTTGGAAAAATCGCATTGATTTCTACCTGCTTTTTCCTTACACAGTTGTTGGTAGACCTGTTTTGTGCAAAGTTTGTGGACAAAATAGGGTATCGTATCTGTATTGTTACTTCTGAGGTATGTTCCGCAGCAGGATTGGTTGGTCTGGCTTTTTTGCCGGAGCTTTTGCCGGAACCGCTTGTTGGAATTATCCTGAGTGTGATTGTATATGCAGTCGGAAGTGGTCTGATTGAAGTGCTTTGCAGCCCGATCGTGGAGGCGTGTCCATTTGATAACAAAGAGGCAACGATGAGTCTGCTTCACTCTTTTTATTGTTGGGGAGCAGTGGGAACGATTGTGATCTCTACACTGTTTTTTGCGGTGTTTGGCATGGACAGCTGGAAATGGCTGGCTGTCTTATGGGCGCTTGTTCCGGCCATAAATATCTATAATTTTGCAACCTGTCCGATCGAGCATTTGGTAGATGAGGGGGAAGGAATGGGAATAAAAGAACTGTTTCGAAAACCTCTTTTCTGGCTTTCCATATGTTTGATGATTTGCTCCGGTGCATCAGAACTGGCTATGGCACAATGGGCATCTGCTTATGCGGAAGCCGCTCTGGGGCTGTCAAAGACAGTTGGTGACCTGGCCGGTCCCTGCATGTTTGCTGTTACAATGGGGATCAGTCGTATAATTTTCGGAAAATATGGTGATAAAATGGATCTGATGAAATTTATGATCGGATCTGGAATTTTATGTGTGATATGCTACCTGCTTGTTTCTGTATCGTTGAATCCGATATCAGGTTTGATTGGATGTATTATCTGTGGCTTTTCTGTTGGGATTATGTGGCCCGGCACAATCAGTATTTCATCAGAAAGATTTCCGGCAGGTGGAACGGCTATGTTTGCTTTGCTTGCTATGGCGGGGGACCTGGGTGGAAGCATAGGTCCGGGGATTGTTGGACGTGTTACACAAAGTGCAGGAGACAATATTCGTGCAGGTATGGGAGTTGGGCTATTGTTCCCGGTTATTTTATTAATCGTGCTTTTTATTTTTGCAAGGCAAAAAAATAATAAATGAAAGCTTTTTTACAATTCATTACTATAGAAGTAATAAGTCAGAAAACTGCCCAAAGAGTGATGGACTCAATTACAAAATATATTGAATCTAAGCTACTTCTAAAAGTAAATCGCAAGAAAAGTAAAATAGGAAGACCAATAGAGATAAAATACTTGGGATTCACATTTTACAATCAATTCAAAGTCAAGAAGTATAAGGCCAAAGCTCATGAAAAGTCAGTACAAAAGGTAGTAAGAAAATGGAATGACCAAAGGCAAACAGGAAGTGCCAGAAGATGATGCCCTTGACTTTTCTCCAAAAAAGTTTTACTATCAAACTACTATTAGATAGTATTAAAAACTAGATATCGGGGTAATGTAAAAAAGAAGTGGTTTGAAAGTTGAAGAAAGGCAGGGGCGATCAGGACATGAATAAGAAAGCATGGAAAGCGGGTGCGGTATCGGCACTGGCAGTTGGAGCGGGGCTGGCGGCAGCGGCGTCGAAGCGGAAAAAGGCAGGAAAAGTGGTTAAGTCGGCTTCGGATTACCGGAATACGGAACGCGGCAGCCAGGAGAAAAACAGCAAGGGAATTTATTATTCGAAGGGAAATTATGAGGCGTTTGCGCGCCCGGAGAAACCGGCGGGAATCGAGGGCAAATCGGCTTATATCGTCGGAAGTGGATTGGCTTCTCTGGCGGCGGCGTGTTTTCTTGTGAGAGACGCACAGATGCCGGGAGAAAATATCCATATTCTGGAGGCGATGGAGGTAGCAGGTGGTGCATGTGACGGTATTCAGGATCCGACCCGTGGATATGTGATGCGCGGCGGCCGCGAGATGGAGGATCATTTTGAGTGCCTGTGGGATCTGTTCCGTAGCATCCCGTCCCTGGAGGTGCCGGGGGCATCAGTTCTCGATGAATATTACTGGCTGAATAAACACGATCCGAACTACTCGCTCTGTCGTGCGACGGTCAACCGAGGCGAGGACGCACACACGGACGGCAAATTCCGCTTGAGCCAGAAAGGCAGCATGGAGATCATGAAGCTGTTCTTCACGAAGGATGAGGATCTGTATGACAAATCCATTGAGGATGTGTTTGATAATGAGGTGTTTGATTCGGATTTCTGGCTGTACTGGAGAACAATGTTTGCGTTTGAAAATTGGCACAGTGCATTAGAGATGAAACGCTATTTTCAGCGTTTTATCCACCACATCGGCGGACTTCCGGATTTCTCGGCACTCAAATTTACGCGTTACAACCAGTATGAGTCGCTGATTCTGCCGATGCAGAAATATCTGGAGGCGGCAGGCGTCCAGATCCAGTTTGGCACCGAGGTTACGAATGTGCGGTTTGACATTCGGGGTGAGAAAAAGGTTGCGAAGGCGATCGAGTACGTGAAGGGCGGCGAGAAGAAGGAAATCGCGTTGACTGAGGATGATTTTGTCTTTATTACGAACGGAAGCTGTACTGAGGGAACGATCTATGGCGACCAGAATCAGGCACCGGTAGAAGGTGCGGAAGTGCGTACCAGCGGCTGCTGGAGTCTGTGGCGTCAGATTGCTGCGCAGGATCCGGCATTTGGACATCCGGAGAAATTCTGCTCGGATATCCAGAAGACGAACTGGGAGTCTGCGACGGTCACGACTTCGGATGAGACAATCATTTCCCAGATCCGCAAGATTTGCCGCAGGGATCCGAGAAGTGGACGCGTCGTAACAGGCGGTATCGTGAGCTGCCGTGATTCAAGCTGGCTGCTCAGCTGGACGATCAACCGTCAGGGACAGTTCAAAGCGCAGAATAAGGACGAGATCTGCGTCTGGGTATACAGTTTATTTACGGATGTACCGGGCGATTATGTGAAGAAGCCGATGCGCGCCTGCACGGGCAAGGAGATCACCGAAGAATGGCTGTACCATCTCGGAATCCCGGAGGATCAGATCGAGGAACTGGCTGAGAACCATGCGAACTGTACGCCGACGATGATGCCGTATATTACAGCATTCTTTATGCCGCGGCGTGCCGGAGACCGCCCGGACGTTATCCCGGATGGATGTGTCAATGCGGCATTTCTGGGGCAGTTTGCGGAGACCCCGCGTGATACTATTTTCACGACCGAGTATTCCGTCCGCACCGCGATGGAAGCGGTGTATGGCTTGTGCGGCGTAGACCGCGGCGTACCGGAGGTATGGGGAAGTGTCTACGATATCCGCGAGCTTCTGGACAGCACGGTCAAGCTGATGGACGGCAGATCGCCGCTGGAAATGAAGCTGCCGATGCCGCTTGAAGCACTCAAAAAGCCGATTCTCCGGAAGATTGACAAGACGGTGGTTGGAAAGCTGCTGCGCGATCACGGCGTGCTGAAAGACTGGATGGTGTAAGAGACTGAGGAACGCAGGTGTTACTGGACACGTATGCGTGAACAGTAACACGCAGGTAAATATGGCTGCGTTAGATAAAGGAAGACAGGCTGTCACAAACAGAAGGCCCCGGACGGAAAACGTTCGTTTGGCATTCGTGTGGCAGCCTTTTTTTGTGTAACAGGAAATTGTCGTGAGGCACAGTCTTTTTCACTTGCCCGTTTTTCTCTGACATGATACAATAAAGATTGGCGTAAATGTAGAAAATTTGAGAAGAAAACGATTTTGAAAAGGATCGTTTGATAGATGTGAGGGAAAATAGATGGATTATTTACTTTGTATCCCGGCGCGGGAGACAAATACGAGAGAGAATTGTGAGAAAATACATAATGTTCTGGCGCGCATGTCCGATACCTACAAACTGCGGATTGTACCGGAACCGGTTAAGAATAAGCAGTTTCCATGTCCGCCGTATTACAAGAAATACCGGATCTACAAGCCGGTAAAGGAACGCGATACGAACGGAGAGGCATATCTGGAAAAAGAAGAGGAAGAGATGCTCTTGAGTTCCTGCAAGACAGAGGAAGAGCAGGAACTGATGAAAAGCTGTATCTATGCGTACCAGTATTCGGCGGCGATCGTACTTAAAAGCTTCCGGGAGAAGGAAAAGAAAAATAAGATGCAGGTTCGACCTCTTTCGGAGCGGACACAGGCGCCAAGAGGCGTAAGTGGTCCGAATAGGGGAACACGTCTGGAAACACCGGAAAAAGCCGAAAAGCCGGAACAGGAGCGCAGCGCACAAGAACGTCCGTCTGGCAGTGACAGACCGGAACGATCGGAGAGAAGCTATCGGAACCGTGCAGCGGATCGTGCTGCAGAGGGGAATACCGAGCGCACGCAGGGCAGAGAGAAAGCTTGCTCAGAGAGAGAGAGGGCAGCTCGTGTTTCGGGATCCGAGAGAGCATTGGACAGACGCGGCGGAAACCGTGCGGTGCCGGAAAATGAGAAAAGGGAAGACCGCCCGGCTTCTGGCGGTTTGAGCGCCGCCCACCGCGCAGAGGAGAACGACCAGAAGTGGAGAAAAATGAGGTCGTGAGAGATCCGGCGCAGGGCGAACTTCCGTTCCGCGCTTACATGGAGACAGGCAGCCTCCCGGCGTTCCGGGATACGGTAGCAACGGTGACTGTACAGCCGATACAGCGGAAGAAAGAAGGTTATATGCCGATGGAGCGCAAACCGGCCGCGCAGACGCAGGAGCCGGAACCACAGGTGTAAGGTATGTGACAGAAACAGAACGATAAAATTAAATCATAGAATTTATAGAATGGCATCGAAACAATAAGAGTTCCGATGCCATTTGAGCATCAAACAGGACTATGCTTTCCATTTCTTTATTCCAACCATTCAGTTCTAATCCCCCCTATTTTCCGCATATGAATAAATGCAGTCTGTGAAAAGTACAGAACAGGGACAGAAAAAGGGGGAAATGCGCATGTATGAGAACCGGACGGTGGAAGAGGTGTGCAGGGAGTTTTCGGTCGATTTGCGGACAGGCTTATCGGCAGCGGAAGTGGAGGTGCGGCAGCGCCATTATGGGGAAAATGAGCTGCGGGAAGCACCACCGCGGAGTCTGATTGTGCGCATCGGGGCACAGCTTTGCGACTCCCTGATTTTTGTGTTGTTTGCGGCAGCCGGGATCTCCCTGCTTTTGGGCGAGTACGGCGATGCGGGGGTAATTCTGGCGGTTGTCGTATTAAATGCCACGGTGGGCGTGATTCAGGAGGGGAAGGCGGAGAAAGCGCTCGAATCCTTAAAACGGATGACGCAGCTGGAGGCGGTTGTGATCCGGGAAGGAAAAGAGCGGGAGATTGCCGCGCGGGAGCTGGTGCCGGGGGATCTGGTCGTGCTCGATGCCGGGCGGCAGGTTCCAGCCGACCTGCGTCTTACCGAGACAGCTGAAATGCGGGCAGAAGAATCAGCGCTGACCGGCGAATCGCGGGCGGTTGAGAAAAACAGCCATTTTTTAGCCGCCGGTGCGCTTCCGGTGGCAGAGCGTAAAAATGAGACATTTATGACTTCTTACGTGACGGCAGGGCGGGGAAAGGGAATTGTCATCGCCACCGGCATGAATACGGAGGTAGGGCGGATTGCCTCTCTGATCCGCGAGGCGCCGGAGGAGGAGACACCGCTGCAAAAAAGGCTGTCGGATCTGGGGAAACTATTGAGTATTCTTACGATCGGGCTGTGCGTTTTATTATTTGCCCTCGCCGTCTGGCAGAAGCGCGACGTGATGGAAATGCTGCTCACCGCGATTTCCCTGGCGGTAGCTGCCGTGCCGGAGGGGCTTCCGACGACGGTGACGATTGTGCTGGCGCTGGGAGTGACGAAAATGGCGCGGGCTGGCACGATTGTGCGCCGTCTTCCGTCCGTGGAAACACTGGGGGCAGTCAGCGTGGTCTGCTCAGATAAAACGGGGACGCTGACGAAAAATGAGATGACGGTGACGACATGTTATGTAAACCGACAGGAGTATACGGAACAGGAATTGGCGCGCTCTAAGGAAAGAGAAGTGGGAAAACGGCTTCTGGAGGTATTTGCGCTGTGCAGCGATGCCGGGGAGACGGTGGGGGATGCCACCGAGCGGGCGCTGTACGGATTTTGTGAAAACTGTGGTGTTTCTCCGGAGCATCTGCGTCGGAGATATCCGAGGAAAGGGGAGATTCCCTTTGATTCGGATCGGAAGAGAATGACGACGGTGCATGAGCAGGGAGAAAACTGGATTTCTTGTGTAAAAGGGGCGCCGGATGTGATTCTTAAAAGGTGTCGTTATGAGATGGAAGAGGACAAAATTGTGCCTCTGACCAGGGAGAGGCGGACAGAGATTGAGGCGGAGATCACGCGTATGTCCGCGCGTGCCCTGCGAGTACTCGCAGGGGCGTATAGGGAGCTTCAAACAGGAAAAATGCCGGATGGAAAGTGGGAGAAACAGGTGGGACAGCTGGAGCAGAACCTGATATTTCTGGGTCTGGCAGGCATGATGGATCCGCCGAGGGAGGCAGCAGCCGGGGCAGTTGAGGCATTTCGCAGGGCATCTGTGCGGACGGTCATGATCACTGGGGATCATGCAGACACGGCGCTTGCGATCGCCAGGCAGCTGGGGATTGCCAAACGGCGGGAAGAATGCATGACGGGGGCGCAGCTGGAAACGCTGGATGAGGGAGCTCTGGAGGAACGAATCGGTTCTGTATCAGTCTTTGCACGGGTGTCGCCGGAACATAAAGTCCGGATTGTGCGGGCTTTAAAACGCGCCGGGTGCGTGACGGCGATGACCGGGGACGGCGTAAATGATGCGCCGGCGCTTAAATCAGCCGATATCGGGATCGCGATGGGAAAAGGCGGCACCGATGTGGCGCGGCAGGCGGCGGATATGATTTTGACGGATGATAATTTTGCGACGATCGAGAGGGCAATTGAGGAAGGGCGCGGCATCTATGAAAATATACGAAAATCTATACTGTTTCTGCTTTCCTCCAATCTGGGGGAGATTTTAACCATGTTTGCCGCCGTTGCTATCGGAATACCGGCGCCGCTGGGAGCCGGGCACATCCTCTGGATCAATCTGATTACGGACTCGCTTCCGGCGCTGGCACTCGGCATGGATGGAAACGACAGGGAGAACTTGATGCGTCAGCCGCCGCGTCGGACGGGCGAGTCGCTGTTTGCCGGAGGCGGGTGGTTCTGCATGGTATTTTACGGGTCTCTGATCGCAGCAGTCACGCTGGGGGCATTTTTCAGCAGACAGGAGCTTTTGCGGGCACAGACGTATGCATTTACCGTTCTGGGGCTGTCGGAGCTCTTTCATGCGGTCGGCATGCGCTCGCTTACGGGCTCAGCATTTTCACGCAGTCTTGGAAAAAATCCGCTGATGCTTGCGGCAGTCCTTGTGGGGATTCTGATGCAGGTTGCGGTGACGGAGATTCCTTTTTTGATGAAACTCCTTCACACGGTGCAGCTGAACCCGGCAGAGTGGCTGGCGCTTCTCCTGTTATCCGCCACGCCGCTGTTAGTGCATGAACTTCTAGCATTTCTTTTTCGGAAACGGCGTTGATACAGCGAAAATGCAGTTTACAGACAAGTGTTTTTGAAGCTGAATGCATTGGCAAAATCCCGTTACTGTTTCCGGGGAGGCACTTTTGGAACCGAAAGCGCCGTAAGAAAACGTGGTGGCAGCAGGAATTTGCCGTATTTAAATGCGAAGCCGCGGCAAATTCCGTTACTGGGCATATATGCGCGAACAGTAACACGCGGCAGGAGATTGAGCAGATTTCGAAAACAGGCTTGTTCTTTTGGACAAAAAAACTTATAATAAAAGGGAGTCCAAGCTGATTTTGTCAGAAAAGTATAAAAAGTTGCTGTCCGCAGACAGGCATTTTTGAAGTCTAAGGTGCCGCATGAAAATAGAATGGAAGCAACCATAGATACATAGGAAGATGAGGGAAGAGATGAGGGAGAAACAGACGAGAGAGGACGCCTCCGGCGTTCGAAAGAAGCCGGCAGCTTCATCCGCACGATCTTCGGGCAGGCGGGGCACCGCAAAGAAAAGCGGGAAAATTGATGTCGGCAAGCAAAAGAAAGCGGGCAAAAATAACAGCCGGAGCGGTGGGCAGATCGTGTTCCATGCGATGGCAAGGATCTTTGGAACCATGTTCAAGACGCTTCTGGTGTGTCTGGTACTGCTGGTGATTGGCGGTGCCGGATTTGGCGCATATAAGCTGATTCCGCTCTATGAGGACTATAAAAGCCAGATAGAGGGAGTGGTGGAAAACAGTACGCTGGATACGTTCCGTTTGCAGGAGGCAAGTTATATTTATGATTCCAACGGTAATGTGCTGGCGAAGCTGACGGGAGACGAGGATTCCAGTTATTTGACGTATGACCAGATACCGCAGAATGCAGTCAACGCATTTGTGGCGATCGAGGATCGGACGTTCTGGGAAAATCCAGGCATTGATATAAAAGGTATTTTCCGTGTCGCAGTCAATTACTTTTTGACTGAGGGAGCAGAAAAGCATGGCGCGAGTACGATCACCCAGCAGTTAGCGAGAAACCGTTTTCTGACCCGCGAGGTGTCGATGGAGCGGAAGATCAAGGAGATGCTGATTTCCTTAGATCTGACGAAGAAATACACCAAAGAGCAGATTATGGAGTTCTATATCAATGATATCAGCTTCGCGAACACGTACTACGGGCTTCAGGCGGCTGCAAGAGGTTATTTTGGCAAGGATGCGGATGAACTGTCCTTGAGCCAGACGGCATATTTGTGTGCGATTCCGAACTCGCCGACGTATTACAACCCGTACCGTCATCCGGAAAATGCGCTGACACGCCGCGATAAGATTCTGGAAGATATGCTGAGTATGGGATTTATTACGGAGAAAGCGTGCAAAGAGGCAAAGGCGGAGGAGATCACGGTCAACCGCCAGAGAGTGCCGCTGCACAACTATGAGACGACGTATGCGATCGACTGTGCGATTCGCTATCTGATGCGCCGTGACGGCTTTGAATTCCAGTATGGATTCCGCAGCGACGAGGCTTACAAAGAGTACAATGCCAATTACAACGAGGTGTACAACCAGGAGCGCGATGCGCTCTATACGGGCGGCTATAACCTTTATACCTCGTTGGATCCGGACAAGCAGACGATCCTGCAGGATGCATTAGATGGAGTTCTGTCCTTTGATGGCAATACATCCGAAAACGGCGTTTACAAGCTGCAAGGCGCGTCCACCGTTATTGACAACAAGACGAACCGCGTCGTGGCGATTGTGGGTGGACGTAGTCAGGAGACGGATACCTACACATTAAACCGTGCGTTCCAGAGCCCGAGACAGCCGGGAAGTTCTATCAAACCGTTGATCGTGTATACACCGGCACTGGAAAATGGTTACACATCGGAAACAAGGATTCCGAATATCGATATTGACGCGGCGAAGCAGAAGGGCGTGGATGTGAAGTCCCTTTCCGGCGAGAGGCTGGAGCTTCGAAATGCGGTCGAGCGAAGTAAAAATGGTGTGGCATGGTATATCTATGATGATATCACACCGGATGTCGGCATGGCATATTTAACCCAGATGCGCTTCGCGAGCGTGCAGGCGGCGGACTATTATCCGGCGACCTCCCTGGGCGGCTTTACCACCGGTATGACGACCGAGGAGATGGCGGGCGCTTATGCGGCGCTGTCAGACCGGGGACAGTACCGCGAACCGACCTGTATTATCAAGATGATCAATAACCAGGGCGAAGATATTTTTGAAGATTATGAATCGGTTCAGGTTTACCAGGAGAGCAGCGCCGTGCTGATGACCGATATTTTAAAGGGAGTTGTCACAAAAGGTACGGCGGCGTCGATGGGTTGGAGCGGCAATATAGAGGCGGCCGGAAAGACCGGTACGACCAACGGCAGCCGTGACGGCTGGTTCTGCGGCATGACGCCATATTATACGATGACGGTCTGGGTTGGCTACGACCAGCAGAAGACACTTTCCAGCCTGTACGGCGGCACGTATCCGGCGAAGATCTGGAAAAATGCGATGGAAAAGATGGTAGAGGGGCTTCCGGCGGCGTCCTTTGATACCCCGGAGACGGACAATGGACGCGGAGAAGGAACCTATCTGGCAGGTCATCCGGATGCATTTGAAATCACAACCAGCGGATATACCGCGGCGAATTTCAGAAGGGATCATTTGCTCTCGGATGAGGTGGCGAAGCTTCTGGAGTCTGCAAAGAGCGGCGATTCCGGTCGCAGCAGCAAGGAGTTAAAAGAAGACGCCAGCGCCAAGATCGAGCAGATCAAGAGCGAATCCATCAAAGAGCGGATGCAGCGGATCTACAAGACGGGTACGGCAGGAAAACGGTATTCAGCCCCGGCGGTGGTGCCGGAAACAGCTGCCGAGACAGTTGAAGATCCGGCAGAATCGAGCACGACGATCGTGCCGGCAGGACCGGGCAGCGACATCGGACCAGGACACGGTCCGGCGCAGGAACCGGCAGTGGGTCCGGCGGCGGAGATTGGACAGTAAAGAATTGAAAATGAGAAGATAATAAAAAGCATTCTTTCATTCAGAGATTAAAGGCCGAGTGAAAGAGTGCTTTTTTGCGTCTATGTGGAATTTGGAAGAATTCAGAAGCAGGCATTACTGCGTATGTTCAGATTCATTTTTCTGCTGTTTCCGGTACTGTGCCGGTGTGCAGCCAATGATTCGTTTGAATGTGGCGATGTAATTGCTGACCTGGTTGTATCCGACCAGTCCGGCAATCTGTGAGATGGGCAGATCGCGGTGAAGGAGGGAAACACTGGTCTGGATGCGGTAATTAGTTAAATATCCATAGGGAGTTGTGTGAAGAATATTTTGAAAAATCCGGCAGCATTCTCCGACGCTGATATTGGCTGATGCAGCCAGGTCTGAGAGCTGTAAATCATCTGCGTAATGTGCATAGATGAATAGGAGAATGGATTGCAGGCGCTGCTGGCGCAGGAGGTTAATAGAGGTAGAATTCCCACTGCTGTGAAAATTGGAAATCAGCAGATTCCACATCGAGGCAATCTTAATGCAGATAGAATATTCATTGCCTTTAACCTGATTAGAAAGAAATAAATTGGTTATTTTTTTGTGCAGTCCGATCAACTCTTTTTGCCATTCGGATTCCGGGTGAATAGAGAAAGCGGAGAATTTCCCGCCGGCGGTATAGGGCAGGACGTAGTCCTGATCCATGCGGCTTCCAGGAAAAAAGGCAAGAAGGCGGTAAGGAAAATTAAGGCTCGCATAGGAGCCGTCTTCCGACATCTGTGTGACGGCATGAATCAGGGAGGTGTTGACGAAAATCAGATCTCCAGCCTGTCCGGGCAGAGAAAGATTATCTACCTGCATTGTCAATGTTCCGCTTAGTACGAGGGTAAACTGCAGTTCATCATGCCAGTGGAAGTCGCGCAGCCAGCGTCCCGGCGGCTGCATGGAATGAATATCAGAATAGTAGACATTGACCGGAAAATCTTGATCTTGATAGTGGTTGATTTCCTGTAACTGGGAAGTAGATTTCAAAGGATCCCTTCTTTCTATAAAAATTCAATATGTTAAGATTTTGATATTTTTAGTTATTGATATTGTACCATTTCCACATAAGAATTGCTATACTTTTAAACGAAAAGAGATTTATAGCAGGTGCTAAAAAAATAAATCCCACAGAATGGGAATGTGAGTAAAAAATAGGAGGAAATCAGATGGCAGCAATCGAAAGAAAACCATACATGGATCGGATTGACCGATTAAAACAGAGAGTATTAAAGACCAAGCCAGAGATGGATCTGGAAAATGCAATTATCCTGACAAAGGGCTTCCAGGAATCAGAGGGACAGCCGCTGTGCATCCGGAAAGCATATGCATTTAAGAAACAGTGCCTGGAGAAAACTGTAAAAATCTGGGGGGATGAGCTGATTGTCGGCAATGCCGGAAGCAAGCAGCGCGGCGGTATTTTAAGTGTCGATACCTGCTGGTCGGTTCTGGATGAGGAACTGGATACCATCAGTACCCGTCCATATGACCCATTCTATCTGCGCCCAGAGGATCGGAAGGCATTTGAGGAGATCATCCGCCCGTACTGGAAGGGACGTTCCACATATGAGCAGTGGCTGGTACAATGCCCAGATTTTGCGGCAACCTTACGTGACTGCGGCGCTCTTTACATCAACCGTAAATCGGTTCGTGGCTGGGGCGAGACGACTGCGGGTTATTCCAGAGTCATTAAAGAAGGCATGGAGGGAATCAAGGCGCATATCCATAAAGTGCTTGATACACTTGATATTACCCGTCCGGGTGACTATGAGAAGATTGAATACCTGAAAGCGATGGAGCTGGCAGCTGACGGTATCTCCGCATTGGGACACCGCTATGCGGCAGAGGCGAGAAAGCTGGCAGAGGCAGAGCCGGATGAGAAGCGCAGAAAAGAACTGTTACAGATTGCCAAGACCTGCGATCAGGTTCCGGAAAAACCGGCGCGTACCTTCCGCGAGGCGATTCAGTCGATGTATATTTACCAGACCTGTATTTTCATGGAGCAGAATGCAGCAAGCTACAACCCGGGACGTATGGATCAGTATCTTTACCCATTTTATAAGGCAGATATCGAGGCTGGCCGTTTGACAGAGGAAGAGGCGCAGGAACTTTTGGACTGCTTATGGGTTAAATTCTCTGAGCAGTGCCTGTTCCAGGATCAGGTAACCGCACAGTTTTCCGCCGGTTACCCAATGTTCCAGAACGTATGCTGCGGCGGTGTGGATGAGCGTGGCATGGACGCAGTCAATGACGTGTCGTACCTGATTTTGCAGGCAACCGCAGAAGTACAGTTATATCAGCCGTCCCTGTCTGTCCGCTACAATATGGCGAAGAATCCGAGCAGCTTCTTAAAGAAGATTGCAGAGGTTATCAAGCTTGGAACCGGTTTCCCGGCATTCCACAACGATGAAGTTGGTATCGAGATGCTCCTGAACAAGGGAATCCCGTTAAAAGAAGCATATAACTGGAATCCATGCGGCTGTGTAGAGACGAACCTGGAAGGAAAACAGAGATGCTACACCGCATATGCAGACTTCAACTTAGGTTCTGCGGTTGAATTTGCCCTGTTAAACGGCAAGAGCCGTAAATATGGCATTCAGGCATCTGAGGCGACCGGCGATCCGACTGCCTTTAATACCTACGAAGAGTTTGAAGAGGCAGTCAAAGAGCAGATCCGCTATGAACTTCGCGGAACCGTGGCTTCCAGCCATGTATGCGATGACATTGGCTTCCAGAGGGTCGTTCCGGCACTTTCCCTTTCTTTCTATGAGTGCGTAGAGAATGCGAAAGATTACGCATGGGGCGGTGCGAAATATAACCTTGGAAATGGTATTGATGCGATCGGCGTAGCAGACCTGATCAACAGCCTGATTGCAGTAAAGAAACTTGTATTTGATGAGAAAAAAGTAACGATGCAGCGTCTTCTGGATGCACTGGATGCAAACTTTGTGGGTTATGAGGATGTCAAGAAGATGTGTGATGAAGCTCCGAAGTACGGCAATGATGACGACGAAGTAAACGAGCTGACCGGTGATATGTTCTGTTTTATCGCGGACTATATCGAGTCGTTCCACAGCAAATTCGGCAAGATGACGCCAGGTATTCTTCCGGTATCTGGAAATACTCCGTTTGGTCTGGAGGTCGGTGCACTTCCGTCCGGACGTCTGGCTTGGAAACCGTTAGCAGACGGCGTATCTCCGAACCAGGGAACCGATACCGAGGGCATGGGCGCTGTATTGAAATCCATTTCCCACATTCCGCATGGCCGTTTCAATCAGGGAACCCTGCTGAATGTAAAGATGGATACGGTATTCCGCGACAGCCCGAACTCGACAAAAGAACTGATGAACTACCTGCGGAGTCTCTGCTCCCTGGGCGTATTCCACACACAGTTCAATGTCATCGATACGGAGACCTTAAAAGAAGCACAGAAGCACCCGGAGGATTACAACGGACTGCTGGTACGTGTAGCTGGTTATACAGCATATTTTACAGAGCTTGGAAAAGAAGTACAGGACGATATCATTTCCAGAACTTCACATTCCAATATCTGCTAGGAAAAAGAGTGAAATCTGCCGTGTTTCATAAAAAATGCGGCAAATCAGCTACCGGGGATGTGCATCATGCGCGGTGGCTGGCAGCAGGCAAGGTGTACTTGACAGGAGGAACAGCGTATGGAATTAAAAGCAAATATTCTTCGGATTGAGCGGTTATCCCTCTCCGATGGGAAGGGAATGCGGACGGTTGTATTTTTTAAGGGCTGTCCCCTGCGCTGTGCCTGGTGTTCGACACCGGAGTCGCAGTCGGGGCAGCGGGAAGTCTACTATATGAAAGAGCGCTGCACCGGATGCGGCGCCTGCATCCAGGTCTGTCCGGAACAGGCACTTCGCCGGAGCGAAAAAACGGGAGAGATCGTGAGGGATCACAGCCGCTGTAAACAGTGCTTTCAGTGTGTGGATGCCTGCAATTACCGGGCACAGCAGATCTATGGCAAGGAGATGACCGTAAAAGAAGTAATGCGCGAGATCCAGAAGGATGAGATGTTTTTCTTCTATTCTGGTGGTGGAGTGACACTTTCAGGAGGTGATCTGTTCTGTCAGACAGATTTTGCGGAAGCACTGCTGGAGGCTTGTGATGACGCCTGCATCAATGCGGCGGCAGAGTTAGATATGTTTACTTCGTTTGAAAATGTGAAACGGATCGTGCCGCATCTGCAGATGTTTTATGTGGATGTGAAAACGATGGATCCGGAAAAGCATAAAAAATGGACGGGGCAGGACAATGCCTGTATTCTGGAAAATATCCGCAAAGCCGATGCGATCTGCGCGCCGCATTCGATTCATGTCCGTGTGCCGCTGGTAGAAGGAGTCAATGATGATGTGGAAAATATTCGGAAAACGGCGCAGTTATGCCAGGAACTTAAAAATTGTCAGGAATTGGAATTTCTGCCATATCATAGACTGGGGCTTCATGCATACCGGCAGCTGGGAAGAAACTATCAATTAGAAGAACATGCGTCGATGAGCCGTTGGGATGTGTATCAGAAAATGGGATTTCTGTGCGAAACGGATTGGATGTTTGATATAGCGATATCAGGATTGGAGGTGTATAAAGCTGGAATAGGAAAAACGGGAGTAACAGAGGAGGTGTTAAAAGCGTAAAATACGATAAAAATTAGTATTGGATAAAAATGGATAATGGGAAAATGCGTACCGTGTGAGATAAGGTTGGTTGGTGAAAAATAGTCTTGCACGGTACGTTTATTTCTATGAATTTCAATTTTCCTCTGGACAAACAAGACAAGTTAGTGTATACTAACTTCATCAGCAGTTAGACAGAGCTAACTTTCGGAGGATAAAATATGAGTGTTGTAATTGTAGGTGGTCATGACCGCATGGTCAGCCAGTACGTGAAAATCTGCAAATCATTTAACTGTAAGGCAAAGGTATTTACACAGATGACGGCGGATTTCGGCAAACAGATCGGAGCGCCGGATCTGCTTGTACTCTTTACAAGCACCGTTTCCCATAAAATGATTCGGACGGCGGTTGATGGTGCAAAGGGAAGCCGGACAGAAGTTGTCCGCTGCCACACCAGCAGCAAAACCGCGTTGGAAGAAATTTTGCAGGAACACTGTGCAGCTTGCTGACGTATTTAAATGCGAAGCCACGGCAAATTCCGTTACTGGGCACGTATGCGTGAAC
>ERZ1106943.2159-NODE-2159-length-17502-cov-16.305095_pt1 | contig 17502 bp, 19 predicted proteins | sample MGYA00403671_ERZ1106943 | MGnify/ENA primary metagenome ERZ1106943 (study PRJEB35170, sample SAMEA104062427) | human gut metagenome | biome: human gut; feature: human-associated habitat; material: faeces | place: Denmark | collected 2012-06-14 ...
CCCGCAGGGGCCTCCCGCTTTTCTTTAGGATGAGATCTCTGCCTTGTGCTCTTTCCAGTAGGCTTTCGCCTCGTCGATGACTTTCTTGAAGGGGCCGGAGGGGTAAGTGCTCTCGGCAATGTCGATGAGGAATTTGTAGAGCTGGGGCCGCACCTGCTCATACATCCCAAGCCGGGTGTAGAGGTCTTTGTAGTAGCGGAACACCTGAATTTTGTTCTGCACGAGGGTGGCGGGCTTGATCTGGGTGTGGCAGATGCTCTGAGGGTTCTGGACGTAGTAGTAGCCGGGCTGCGGGATGGACGCAAAGACCTCGGCGTACTGGATATACTGCATGTTGAACACGAGGTCTTCGGCCCAGCGCATCTCGCTGGTAAAGCGGATGTCGTGCCGGGTGAGGAGGTCGCGGCGGTAGAGCTTGTTCCAGAGCACGCTGTAAAAGTAAGAGGCGGGCTTATCCATCAGGCGGCGGGCGAAGGTGTCCTTGTCGTAGACGCCCTCGGGCAGGAAACCGTATTCCCGGTTCTCCGGCGGGCGTGCAACGTGCATGACGCCGAGGTCGTCCTGGATCTTTTCCAGCACCTGTTCCGGCTTTGACGCCCCGGCGGGGATGACCATGGTGTAGGGCGAGATGACGAGGTCGGCACCGGTCTTCTCTGCCGCCTCCACCAGCCGGGCGGTGTAGTCCGGGGCGATGTAGTCATCGCTGTCCACGAACTGGACGTACTTGCCGCCGGCAAGCTTCAGGCCGAGGTTCCGGGTGTCGGACACGCCGGAGTTTGCCTTGTCCACCAGCAGGATGCGGCTGTCCTTTTTGCGGAACTCCTCGCAGACGGGCAGGCTCTTATCTTTGGAGCCGTCGTTGATGACGATGAGCTCGAGGTTCTTGTACTCCTGCCCGCAGATGCTTTCGAGGCAGCGGCTCAGGTGGCTCTGGGCATTGTACACAGGGACGATGATGCTGACGAGAGGCATTTCCATAGCAGTTTCTCCTTCTGTTTTTTATAGCAATGATACTCCCGCCGGGCCGAAAAAGCAAGCGCCGGCGGCAGGCCCGAAAGGGGGCTTCGGAATGATATTTCATATCGCGGTGTGCAGCCCGGACAGCGTCCTCCGCAGCCGGGTGGAGCGGCAGTGTCTCGACTATTATGCCCGGCGGGACGACGCCTGCATCATCGAGCAGCTGGACAGCCCGGAGGCCCTGCTGGCCCGGGACGACGCCGGGGAGCGGTACGAGCTGTACCTCATCGAGCTGCCGTCCACGGCAGCAGCCGCATCGCTGCGGGCAGCGGCTGCTCTCCGCAGCCGGGGGCGGCGCAGCCCGCTGGCTTTTCTGGCCCATACGCCCGCCCACGCCTACAGCGCCTACCGGGTGGACGCCATGCAGTATTTATTGCTGCCTGTCCCGCCGGAACAACTGGACGCTCTGCTGGCCCGGGCCGCCGAGCCGGAGTACGGCCCGGCCATCCCGGTGGCCACGGCGTCGGGTCTGCGGGTGCTGCCCTTCGCGGACATCGAATACCTCGAGTGTACCCACCATGTGGTGCATTTCCATCTCGCCAGCGGCGAGGATGTGCCGTCCCTGTCTGTCCGGGTGCCGTTCGCACAGGTGGCCCAGCCGCTTTTAACGGATGAGCGCTTCGTCCAGCTTCATCGCTCTTATGTGGTCAATCTGGCGGCGGTGTCCCAGCTGGCGGCGGGTGAGTTCTGGATGCAGAGCGGCGCACGGGTCCCTGTCCCCCGCAGGCGGGAGCCTGCAGCCCGCACGGCGCTGCGGGATTATCTGGAAAAGCAGTTCCGATAAAGCAATGGGGAGGCCCGGAAGAGCCTCCCCATTGCTTTATAATTTTGTCCAGTCCAGCTGTGTCCAGTCGTGTATGTACTGGTCGGCAAGGCGCTGCAATTCGGGCTTATCGGCAGCGCTGGTCTCATCCTCGATGTCGATGAGGTAAAAGCCGCACTGCCTGGCCGTACGGGTGGCGTAGACAGCGTCCTCGCAGACGACGGCGTCGGCGGGTTCGCTGCCGCCCAGCCGCTCGAGGACTTCGTGGAACACCTCGGGGTGGGCTTTGCTCTTCGCGCCCTGCGCGGTGTAGAAGAACTCGAAATAGTCTGCGACGCCCAGCCGGGTGAGCACCTCTTCGCACTGCTCTGCCCAGGTGTTGGAGCAGATGCACATCCGCACGCCCTCGGCTTTCAGCCGGGCCAGCATCTCCCGGACGCCGGGCTTCAGCTCAACTTTTTTGTACAGGTCCCGGATGACCTGCCGCATGGCAGGCTCGTAGTCCCGGAGGGTCAGGGGCAGATCGTAGGTGCGGATGAGATACTCCGCGCCCTCCACCATCCCCATGCTCAGCAGAACATCGTGGATGCCGGGTCTTGCGGTGCGGCCATAGCGGCGCAGCAGTTCCAGCGGTGCGCCCTGCCACACCACGGTCATGCTGTCGGTGAGGGTGCCGTCCATGTCGAAAATCCATTGCTTGCGGTGCATCTGTCGTCCTCCTGAATCGTTCTGGCAAGGTGAATTTATTATAGCACATTTTTTGTTACAAAAACAGAGAGAAATCTCCCGGGAAATATGCTATAATCTAGGCAAAACCGGAACACATCAAAGGAGGCAGAAAACATGGCGCAGAACAACACCCCCGTAAAGGCGCTGGTGCTGGCGGGCGGGGGCGCCCGCGGCAGCTATCAGGTGGGCGTCTGGCGGGCGCTGACCGAGCTGGGCTGGCGGCCCCAGATCATTACGGGTACCAGCGTCGGCAGCCTGAACGGCGCCATGTTCGCCCTCGACCTCTACGAGACGGCCCGGGACATGTGGCTGACCATCCGCAGCCAGGATGTGATGGAGCTGCCCGCCGAGGATGCGCCGCTTTCCGAGCTGCCCGCATTCCTCAAAGACGCTGTGACTCAGGGCGGCATGGACGTCACGCCGCTGGAAGAGATCGTCGAGCGGGTGCTGGACGAAGATAAACTCCGCAAAAGCCCCATCCGGCTGGGCCTCGTGACCGTGGAGCAGAAGACCCTCAAGGCCCGGGAGCTTCCGCTGGAAGACATCCCCGAGGGCAAGGTGAAAGACTACCTGCTGGCCTCTGCAGCCTGCTTCCCCGCCCTGCGGGCCCACACCATCGACGGGGTGTCTTACCTCGACGGCGGCTACCGGGACAATATGCCCACCGCGCTGGCCCAGAAGATGGGCGCAGAAGAGCTGGTCTGTGTGGACCTGGAGGGGGTGGGCATCACCCGCCCCAACCGCACCGGCCTGCCCACCACCCTCATCCGAAGCTACTGGGAGCTGGGCGACATCCTCCACTTCGAGCCCGCCACCGCCCGGCGGAACATCGAGCTGGGCTACCACGATACATTGCGGGCCTTCGGGCGGCTGCGGGGCTGCGCCTACGCTGTGGACAGCGGGGCTGAGAGCAGCGCGGATGCTGCCGCATTCCATGCGGCCTTCGAGGCCGTCCAGAAGGACGTGCGGGAAAAGCACCCCTCCACCCTGACGGCAGACGCTGCTCTCCTGCTGGCAAAACTCTCGGATGCAGAGCTTGCCCCGCTGGAAGCCGCGGCCGAGGACGTGGGCGTAGACCCCGCCCCCTACTACACCACCCGTACTTTGGGAGAAGCTTTCCTTGCAAAATGCGACTTCGAGCGCCTCAGGAGCTTCGAGCCGCTGTTCGAGGGTGAAGCAGGCCCGGCGCAGGCCGCGCGGGCCGCTCTGCTGCCCAACACCTTTTTGCAGGCACTGGTCTGCCGGGCGCTGACCGGCAGAGTGCCGCCAGAGGAGATGGAAACATGAAGGTATATAAGGGCTTTACCGCATCGCCCGGCCTTGTGCTGGGCCAGGTCAGCCGGCTGGACCGCCCGCCGCTGGTGTTTGGCGAGGGGCCTTTCCACCCCGAACAGGAAAAGCAGGCGCTGGAAGACGCCATCAAGGTCGCTCAGCAGGAGCTGGACGAGATGGCAGGCCGCGCCGCGCCCTCGGAGCAGGCCATCTTCCTGTTCCAGAGCATGATGCTGGAAGACGAGGGCTTCATGAATGAGGTGGCTTTCCAGATAAAAGCCGGCGTCGGTGCCGCCGAGGCGATGGACCGTGTGGGCCGCCGCTACGCCGCCCAGCTGGCCGCCATGAAGGACAACGCCTACATGCAGCTGCGGAGCGTGGACATCCTCGACGTGACCCAGCGCATCACCAACATCCTCTGCCACCGGCTCCGCAGCTGGCAGGCCCTCGACCACCCGGTCATCCTTGCGTCTGACCTGCTCATGCCCACCGATCTGTTCAGCGTCCCGGCGGGCCGCATCCTCGGCCTCATCACCGCCGAGGGCAGCGGCCAGAGCCATGCGGCCATCATCGCCCGCTCGCTGAACATCCCGGGCATCACCCAGGTAGGCGAAGATTTCCTGAAAGACTGCGACGGCCGCGAGGTCATCCTGAACGCCACCGAGGGTGAGTGCATCCTTGACCCGGACGCCGCCGCCCGGCAGAGCGCCATCACCTGCATCTGCGAGATGCAGCGCCAGAACGAGGAGCTGAACGCTCAGCTCGAGCTGCCCAACCGCACCCGGGACGGCGAAGAATTCGAGCTTCTGGCCAACTGCTTCGGCCCCGAGGACGTGGGGACCGCGATGGAGTCCGGCGCGTCCGGCGTGGGCCTGCTGCGCAGCAGCTACATGATGATGCCCGGCCACGCCATGGACGAGCAGGAGCAGTATCTGTTCTACACCTCCTGCCTCGCCGCCGCCAGGGGCAGGATAGTGACGGTGCGCACCTTCGACTTCGGTGCTGACCGCACCATGGCCGACGCCTATCAGGGCGTTCAGTCCTCCAAGCTGGGCCTGCGGGGCATCCGCAGCAGCCTGCGCAATCTGCCCCAGATGGCAGTACAGATCTGCGCCCTCATGCGTGCCGCCACAAAAGGCCCGCTGCGGGTCATGTTCCCCATGGTGACAGACATTGAGGACTGGGATTCCGCCATGCAGGTGGTGGACCACTGCCGCCGCAAGCTCACCGAGCGGGGCGTGGAGTTCGAGCCGGATGTCCCCTTCGGCGTCATGCTCAGCGTACCCGCCGCCTGCATGACGGCAGAGGACTTCACGGCTCACGGCTGCCGCTTCTTCGTCATCGGCACCAACGATTTGACCCAGTACACCCACGCGGTGAGCCGGGAACTGGCCATTGCCGAGCACTACTATCGCCCCGCCAGCCCGGCTATGAAAAAGCTCATCGCCATGGTGGTGGACGCCGCCAGGAAAGCGGACATCCCCGTCACCATCTGCGGCCTCGCCGTCGGCAATGCCGTCAACGCGACCCAGTATCTCCGCCTCGGCCTGCGCAGCTTCTCCATGAGCCCGCAGAACCTGTTGGCCGTCAAAAAGGCCCTGCGGGATGCGGATGCGAAATAAACCGTGCCATTGACAGTTTGAAGTTGATGTAGTACAATGTACTATGAAAAGGAGATGATGGTATGGCATTCTCGATTCGGTTATCGGAAGAAGAACGGCAGCTGGCCGACAGCTATGCAAAGCTCCATTCCATGTCGATGGGCGAAGCATTCAAGCGGGCGCTGTTCGACAAAATCGAAGAGGATTATGACATTACCGCTGCAGAGGAAGCCTACGGCGAGTATCAGCGCAGCGGAAAGAAGAGCCGCCCGGTGGGTGAGTTCTGGAAGGAACTCGACTTATGAAATACCGGGTGGAAACGACGCCGCGATTTGAAAAGGAATTTCGAAAATTAGACCGCTATACCCAGCGGATGCTGAAAGCGTGGATAGACAAAAACCTCGTGGACTGCGCTGACCCACGCGCCCACGGCAAGGGCCTGACGGCCAACCGGAGCGGACAGTGGAGGTATCGCATTGGAGATTACCGTCTGCTCTGCCTCATTGAGGATGAAGAGCTGGTGATCCTGGCTTTGACAGTAGGCCATCGGCGTGAAGTGTATCAGAACTGAATACAGCAAAACGGCGTCCCACCTCGGCGGGACGCCGTTTCTGATGTCAGAACTTATTCGAGGTTCCCCGTCAGGGTCATGACGGCAGAGACAACGGCCAGCGGGGCCGTCTCACAGCGGAGGATGCGGGGGCCGAGGCCGACGGTCTTTGCGCCGGCTTTTGCGGCCATCTCAGCTTCCTCGGCGGCGAAGCCGCCCTCTGCGCCGGTGATGATGGCGATCTTCAGCTTTTCGCCATCGGCGGGCGTGGCCTCAACCAGCAGCTGGCGCAGGGGTGCGCCGCCGCACTCGTAGCAGAAGAGCACGAGGTCATACTGGTCGAGGCTGCGGCAGACGGCCCCGAAGTTGGGCAGCGGAAGGGCCACATCCGGCAGGATGCCCCGGCCGCACTGCTTGGCGGCTTCAAAGGCGATGCGGTTGTAGCGCTCGTTTTTCTGCTCTTCCTTCTTGGGCGCGGCCACGCAGTAGCGGCTGAAAAACGGGATGAAGTGGTCACAGCCCAGCTCGACGCCGTGGCGGATGACCTGCTCCAGCTTGTCCTGCTTGGGATAACCCACCAGCAGGGTGACGTCCACGGTGGGTTCTGCGGCGCTGGGGTAGCCCGGCTCCACGCTGAACTCCACCGTCTCGTCGCCGAAACCGGTAATGGTGGCAGTATACTCGACGGCGCTGCCGTCGCAGAGGATGACGGTGTCCCCCAGTTTGCCCCGCATCACGCGGGAGAGATGGTGGGCGTCGGCCCCCCGCAGCACGGCGGTGCCGTCGGAAATTTCAGTGGTAAAATAACGGTGCGGCATATTTTTGATCCTTTACATCTTAGGCTCCCCTCGATAGGGGAGCTGGCAGCGCGAAGCGCTGACTGAGAGGTTGGCTTATGCTTTCTTGCAGACGATGCACTCCCAGCCGCGCTTCTCCTTCGCCTCCAGCACGGCGAGGCCGGCGGCTTCCAGCGCGGCGATGACCTCATCCTTCCGGCTGTCGATGATGCCGCTGGCGATGAAGACGGCGCCGTCGGCCATCAGGCCGGGGACGGCGGGGGCCAGGGACATGATGGCGTTGGCCACGATGTTGGCCGTGATGATGTCGTACTTGCCGCTGGCCTTGTCGGACAGATCGCCCACGAGGACGGTCAGCTTATCGGCCACGCCGTTGAGGGCGGCGTTCTCGCCGGCGGTGCGGACGGCCACGGGGTCGATGTCCACGCCCTCAGCCACGGCTGCGCCCAGCTTGAGGGCTGCGATGGCGAGGATGCCGCTGCCGGTGCCGATGTCCAGCACCCGCTCGCCGCCCTTGACCCGCTCGTCCAGCACTTCGAGGCAGAGGTTGGTGGTCTCATGGCCGCCGGTGCCGAAAGCAAGGCCCGGGTCGAGGATGAGCTTGACGCGGTCGGTGTCGTAGTCCTGCCAGGACGGCACGATGGCGAGGCGCTGGCCCACGTCCATCGGGTGGTAATACTTGCGCCAGCCGTTCTGCCAGTCCTCCTGCTCCACCCCCTCGGTCTCGGAGGTGTAGGGGATGCCTGCGGCCTCCATCCGGGCCGCGATGAGGGCCAGCGTCTCCACCGGCGAAGCGCCCGGCTCGAGGTACATATGGATGATGACGGTGTCCCGGGGCTTGTCCAGCAGCTCCTGCTCGATGAGGTCCACGTGGGCGATCTGCTCCACCTGTTCCTCGATGTCGCTGTAGTCTTCGATATAAATGCCGCCCTCCGCGATCATGGTGGCCACGGCCTCGGCGGCCTCGGCGTCGGCTTTGGATACGGTCAGGCGAATATCAGTCCATTCCATAAGGATGCTCCTTCCGTGTATTGGGGGTATACTGTCTTTATAGTACCCGATTCCGGCCCGGGATGCAAGCTCTCAGGCCGAAAGATACCCGAAAGGGCTTTCTTTTTTCCCGGCAGTATGTTAATATGGTGTTGTACCCGGACTGGGTCCGGGCGGCTTCCTGCCGGAAGCGCCCGCCGCATCGTTCCCCAAAGGAGGAATTATCGTATGTTTTTGGGAATGGATATTTACAGCTGGATCGCTGCTATCGTCATCGCACTCATCGTCACATTCCTTCCGATCACTCTGCCGTTCAAGATCGTTCTTGCCATGGTGGCCATGGCCTGCTTCTACTTTGGACGCAAGTATTATCACAACCATAAGAACGGCGGGGCCGAGACGCCCAGCATGAGCTCTGCCGAGAGCGAGGCACTGGCCTCCGGCATCCTGAAAGCCCTCGGCGGCAAGAATAATATCGTCAAGGTGGATTACTGCGCCACCCGCCTCCGCTTTGAGGTACACAGCTACGCCTCCGTGGACGAGGCCGCTGCCAAGGCCGCAGGCGCAGAGGGCGTCATCCGCCCGGCCAAGAACGCCTGCCAGGTGGTCATCAAGGGCGATGTGCAGGCCGTGTACGATGCCCTGCGCAAGCAGCTGTAACTAAGAAGCCGTTTTCTCACGCAAACAGCTTCTCAAACACCGCCGGGAACGGGCCGCTGCGCCCGGCCCGGCGGCGTTTTTATCGGAAAGGAATTTTGATATGAAGCCCCAGACCTTTACGTGGAAGAAACTCACCGCCGACGAGCTGACGCGGGTGTATCTGGACGAGATGCGCCGCGACTTCCCGCCCAGCGAGCTGAAACCCCTGAGCATGATTCTCAACAGCGAAGCCGTCGGCATGGCCCACACATGGGGCGTGTTCGAGGGGGAGACGCTGGTGTCCTACCTGCTGATGGTGCGGCCTATGGGCTGTGAAGTGAGCCAGCTGGACTATTTCTCCGTCCTGCCCGCCTACCGCAGCACCGGCATTGGCGCACGTCTGCTGGCCGCTCTGCCCGCCCACGAGGAGGGCGCAAAGGCCATCCTCATCGAGGCCGAGTGTCCCGAGAAGGCCGACGACGAGGCCATGGCCGTCCGGCGTCTGGGCTTTTATGCCCGCTGCGGGGCCGTTGACACCGGCTGGACGGAGCATCTTTTCGACGCATGGTTCCGGGTGCTGGTCCTGCCTGCCGAGGGGGAGACACTGGATGCGGAGACGGCCAACAGAGAGCTGGCCGACTGCTACAGCCGGGTGATGGGCGCGGACAAGTGGCGCAGATATGTCCAGCTCTACCGCCCGGACGGCACGGAAGAGAAATTCTGATTCGGTCATAGGGTCTGAAAGGCTGCTTTACGTTCTGTGAAGCAGCCTTTTTTGCACCCTTCAGCGGGCGGGATGCACAAACGAACGTGCGGATTTTTGACAGTTTGACCGGAAATGTAAAATCAACTGCTATGTTTTCCACACCGGCTTTACCAGAGGATGACAGCAGCGCAAAAACACTGCACAAAGCTTTACCTGCATTTTGCGCCGCCATGGTCGCAGCTGGATGGGCGGTGCGCTACAATAAAGGCGTCCCAAGAAAGACACAACGAAGAAAAGGAAAACAGCCCGGCCAGAACAAAAGGGCCGGCCCAGTTGAAGGAGATATTATGATGAAAAAGATCACTCGTCGTTCGTTCCTGTCCATCTGCGGCGCTGCTGCCGCTGCTGCTGCCCTGACCGCCTGCGGCGGTGCAGCTTCTTCCACTGCTGCCTCTTCTGCCGCCGCATCCGGCACCGCAGCTTCCGCTTCTTCTACAGCTGCGCTGTCCGGCAATGTCGCCACCGGCGGTTCCACCTCTATGAAGAACGTCATCGCCGCCCTGACCGAGGGCTTCGCTGAGCTCGAGCCGGATGTCACCATCAGCTATGACCCCACCGGTTCCGGCGCAGGCATCACCGGCGCTGCCGATAAGACTCTGGACATCGGCCTTTCTTCCCGCGCCCTGAAGGCTGACGAGACCGGCGTCACCGGCACCATCGTAGCCCTGGACGGCATCGCCATCATCGTCAACAAGGACAGCAAGGTCGAGGACCTGACCGTTGACCAGCTCAAGCAGATGTTCACCGGCGAGATCACCAACTGGTCCGAGGTCGGCGGCGACGACGGCGAGATCGTTCTGGTGGGCCGCGAGGCTGGCTCCGGCACCCGCGATGGCTTCGAGAGCATCGTGGACGTCAAGGATTCCTGCAAGTATGCGCAGGAGCTGACGGCTACCGGCGCTGTCATCAGCGCTGTGGAGGCCAATCCTCTGGCCATTGGTTACGCTTCCCTGTCTGCCGTCGGCGACACCGTCAAGGCTGTGACCGTCGGCGGCGTGGAGTGCAGCGAGGGGACCGTCAAGGACGGCAGCTATGAGGTGCAGCGTCCCTTCGTGTTCGTCACCAACGACTCCGTCACCCTCTCCGCTCAGGCTCAGGCGTTCTTCGACTTTGCTACCAGCACCGACGCTGCCGACCTCATCCGCACCGCAGGCGCTGTCCCGGTGAACGAGTAACTTTGTGAGGGAGCCCTCAGGTGTTTTTATGAAAAAATTCGAGTTGCCCCGCACCCCGGCCCAATGGCTGGAAGCTGTCATGAACGCCATCTTCTTCCTCTGCGGCATCCTTGCTGTGGGCTGCGTGGCTGTCATTACCATCTATATGTTCCTGTCGGGCCTGCCCGCCATCGGAAAGATCGGCCCGCTGAAATTCCTCTTCGGCACCGAGTGGGCCTCCACGGCGTCCGAGCCGAAGTACGGCATCCTGCCCTTCCTGCTTTCGAGTATTTATGGCACACTAGGCGCGTCCCTCATCGGCGTGCCGGTGGGCCTGCTGACAGCGGTCTTCCTCTCGAAAGCGGCAGCTCCCGGCGTGCGCAATGTGGTCGTCACGGCGGTGGAGCTGCTGAGCGGCATCCCCAGCGTGGTGTTCGGTCTGCTGGGCATGCAGGTGCTGGTGCCTGCGGTGGCGAAGGTGTTTGGCAAGGCGTCGGGCGCCTGCCTGCTGTCGGCCATCGTGGTGCTGTCCATCATGATACTGCCCAGCATCGTGTCGGTGTCGGTGACGGCCCTCAACGCCGTGCCGCCCGAGTATGAGCAGGGCAGTCTGGCACTGGGTGCGACCGATACGGAAACGTGGTTCAGGATCAGCATCCCGGCGGCCAAGAGCGGCATTGCAGCCGGTATCGTTCTGGGCATCGGCCGCGCCATCGGCGAGGCAATGGCCGTCATGATGGTGGCCGGCAACAGCCCCAATATGCCGGACAGCCTCTTCCGCAGCGTCACCTTCCTGACCACGGCCATCGCCAAGGAGATGAGCTACGCCAGCGGCCTGCAGAAGCAGGCGCTGTTCAGCATCGCGCTGGTGCTGTTCGTCTTCATCATGGTCATCAATGTGCTGCTCAACGCTGTGCTGAAGGGAGGAAACAAGGATGAAAAGTGACTTCTCCCCCTCCCGCCGCGCATGGAACGTCATCATGACCGCGCTGGTCTGGGCGGCGGCAGTGCTGGTCATCGCCCTCACGGTGGGCGTCATCGGGCTGGTACTGGTGCGGGGCATCCCCAACATCAGCTGGGAATTCCTTTCCACCACCGCCAGCGTCCTCAAAGGCACGGACGGCATCCTGCCCGCCATCCTCAACACGTTATATGTCATCCTGCTCACCCTGCTCATCGTCCTTCCGCTGGGCGTGGGCGCGGCAGTTTACCTCACGGAGTACGCCTCCAACCGGAAGCTCATTGAGGTCATCGAGTTCACGAATGAGACGCTGGCGGGCATCCCCAGCATCATCTACGGCCTCGTGGGTATGCTGGTCTTCGCCCAGACCATGGGCTTCAAGACCTGCCTGCTATCCGGCAGCCTGACGCTGGTGGTCATGAACCTGCCCACCATCATCCGCACCACGCAGGAGTCCCTCAAAACGGTGCCGCAGGGCTACCGGGAGGGCGCTCTGGGCCTCGGCGCGGGCAAGTGGCACATCATCCGCACCATCGTGCTGCCCTGCAGCATCGACGGCATCGTCACCGGCTGCATCCTGGCCGTGGGCCGTATCGTGGGTGAGAGCGCGGCCCTGCTCTTCACCGCCGGTGCGGCGGAAGTTATTGCAGGCAGCATCGCCAAGGCTTACACATCCAACGGCGCGACCCTCTCCGTCCTGCTCTATCTGCGGGCCTTCGAGGACGGCGACTTCGCCTCCGCCTGGGGCATCGGCGCAGTGCTGCTGGTCCTGGTGCTTCTCATCGACCTCGCAGCCCGTCTGGCAAAAACAAAGCTCAAACAGAAACAGTAAGGGGTATTTTATGGATAACAATATGCCGGTCATCTCGGCAAAAAATCTGAACCTCTGGTACGGCGACTTCAAGGCCCTCAAGGGCATCTCGCTGGACGTGGGCGAACAGGAGATCACTGCCCTCATCGGCCCCTCGGGCTGCGGCAAATCCACCTTCCTCAAGACCCTGAACCGGATGAACGACCTTGTGCCGAACGTCCGCATCGAGGGCGACGTCCGGCTCCGGGGTGAGGATATTTTCTCAAAGGAGATGCAGCTGACCGACCTGCGCCGCCGCGTGGGCATGGTCTTCCAGAAGGCGAACCCCTTCCCCATGAGCATCTACGACAATATTACTTACGGCCCCAGGCTCCACGGCGTCCGCAATAAGGCGGAGCTGGATGAGCTGGTGGAAAGCTCCCTGCGGGGCGCTGCCCTCTGGGACGAGGTGAAAGACCGCCTGAAAAAGAGCGCGCTGGGCCTCTCCGGCGGCCAGCAGCAGCGCCTGTGCATCGCCCGGGCTCTGGCTGTCAAGCCCGAAGTCCTGCTGATGGACGAGCCCACCAGCGCCCTCGACCCCGGCTCCACCATGAAGGTGGAAGAGCTGATGAGCGAGCTGAAAAAGAACTACACCGTGGTCATCGTCACCCACAACATGCAGCAGGCGGCCCGTATCAGCGACCGCACGGCCTTCTTCCTGCTGGGTGAGCTGGTGGAGTGCGGCCCCACGGGCGAAATTTTCAGCACCCCGAAGGATAAGCGCACCGAGGACTATATCTCGGGCCGCTTCGGTTAAAAAGGAGGGTTTGCGATATGAGCACACGCACACAGTACGAGGCCGACCTCGCGGCCCTGAAGGGATCGCTGGCCAAGATGAGCCGGCTCTCTGCCGACGCGGTGGAAGATGCGCTGGAAGCCCTCTGCACGGCGGACGCCGAGGCAGCAAAGGGCATCATCAAGGGCGACACCGAGATTAACCGGATGGAGCGGGACATCGAGCACCGCTGCATGACCCTGCTGCTGCGTCAGCAGCCGGTGGCAGGTGATCTGCGCTTTATCTCTGCTGCCATGAAGGTGGTGACAGACGTGGAGCGCATCGGCGACCACGCCGCCGACATCGCGGAGATCGTCCCCCATCTGGCCGGCGTCCGCAAGGCGGGCGACCCCGCCGTGAGCAGGAGCATTGAGATGGGCCGCAAAGCCCACAAGATGCTGCAGGACGCCATGAGCGCCTTTGCGGCAGAAGATGAGGCGGCGGCAAAAGCCGTCATCGACGCCGACGACACGGTGGACTACGACTTCAACACCATCAAGCGGATGCTGGCGGCGGAGATCGCCGCCGACCCCGGCAAAGTGGACGCCGCCCTCGACGTGCTGATGGTCATCAAGTACCTCGAGCGCATCGGCGACCACGCCGTGAACATCGCCGAGTGGGTGGAGTTCCTGCGCACGGGCCGGTATCACCACGAGAAGATGTTCTGAGTTCTGTTTTCCTCTTTTTCTTTTCCTGAAAAGCTGCTGCCCCACGTGGGCGGCAGCTTTTGCTTTGTCGAAACCCCGTCTGAAAAATTTTGGAGTTTTTTCTTGTCTTATGCAATTTCCGGCCCGGATGCGCCGTATTATAGGCAGAAGCCTCCCAACAGAGGGACGCTTATGAGACCTGAGCGCGGCCCGGCTCCGACATCCCCCATGTCCCCGGCTGCGCCGCAACGGAGGATACCTATGAGCATCAAGAAATTCCCGCTGGAAGCCTACGGCGCGGCCGTCAGCCGCGAAGAGCTGGTGCAGGCGGCTTTGGATGAGATCACCAAGAATTACCGTGAGGCCAGCCTCTCCAATGTGGCCCGCAGCTACGGCGTCTCGCTGGCCTATGTCAGCGAGTGCGTCCGGGCGCAGACAGGCCGTACTTATAAGGAATTGCTCCAGAAGCACCGGATGGAGACTGCCGCCCGCCTGCTGCGCCGCAGCGACTGGAACATCCAGCAGATCATCACCTACGTCGGCTACGAGAACACCAGCTATTTCTACCGCCTGTTCCACGAGCGGTACGGCCAGAGCCCCCGTGAGTACCGCCAGAGCCGCGCGGCCCGCACCCGCACACCGGCCTGACCTTTGAGCACACCGCGAAAAAAGACGTCCCGTGTCTGCGGGACGTCTTTTGATGTCTTAAGATGGAAAAACGATGCAGAGTGTGTTACAATAAAAGCCAGACCTGCAAAAATGCGGGAGTGCGCTGCGGCGCACGGAAAGAGAAGGTGGAAACGGAATGTTTCGTGGAGCACGGCGCTCTGATCTGGAGCAAATTTTAGAGATCTATGCCCATGCCCGGAAAGCAATGGCGGATTCGGGCAACCCGACCCAGTGGGGCGACAGCTATCCGCCGCAGGAGATGCTGGAAGAAGACATCGACTCCAACCGGCTGTTCGTCTATACGGTAAACGGCCGTCTCGAGGCGGTGTTTGCCTTCATCCTCGGGCCGGACCCCACCTACGCGAAAATCGAAGACGGCCAGTGGCTCAACGATGAGGTGCCTTACGGCACCATCCACCGGCTGGCCTCGGCGGGTGGCCGCAGGGGCGTGGCGTCTGAGGTCATCGCATGGTGCCTCGAGCACTGTGAGAGCCTGCGGGCCGACACCCACGCCGACAACAAGATCATGCAGCATCTTCTCGAGAAGAACGGTTTTGCCCGCTGCGGCATCATCCATGTGGAAGACGGCACGCCCCGCGTCGCCTACCAGAAGCTGTCGGCCACCGTACACATGCAGGAAGAATAAGGAGGGACTGGCATGAAGATCACACAGGTAAAGCTGGGCCGTATCTCGACCCCGCTCCGCGTCCCCTTCAAGACAGCGCTGCGCACCGTGAGCAGCGTGGAGGACGTCATCGTTGAGCTGCACACCGACACCGGCGCGGTGGGCTACGGTGAGGCACCTCCCACCGGCGTCATCACCGGCGACACCACCGGTGCCATCATCGGCGCCATCCGCGACCACATCGCCCCGGCCATTCTGGGCCGCGACCTCGACGAGTTCGAGAATCTGACCGCCGCCGTGCAGAAGGCCCTCGTCCACAACACCAGCGCCAAGGCTGCCGTGGATATGGCCCTGTGGGACCTGCTGGGCCAGAAGTACAGCGCCCCGGTCTACCGGATGCTGGGCGGCGCGCGCAGCAATATCGTGACGGACATCACCATCAGCGTCAACCCGCCCGAGGAGATGGCCCGGGACGCCCGCACCGCCATCCAGCGCGGTTATGACTGCCTGAAGGTCAAGGTGGGCATCGACCCGGAGCTGGACGTGGCCCGTCTGGCCGCTGTCCGCGAGGCCGTGGGCAAGGACGTCAAGCTCCGCATCGACGCCAATCAGGCGTGGAATGCAAAGCAGGCTGTCCGCATCCTCGACCAGATGCAGGAGAAGGGCCTGGACATCGAGTTCGTCGAGCAGCCTGTCCCAGCGGCTGACCTCGAGGGAATGCAGTACGTCACCCGCCACGCCAGCGTGCCGGTGCTGGCCGATGAGAGCGTGTTCAGCCCGGCGGACGCCCTGCGCATCATGCAGACCGGCGCAGCCGACTTTGTGAACATCAAGCTGATGAAGTGCGGCGGCATCACCAACGCCCTCCGCATCGCCTCGGCGGCGGAGGTCTACGGCGTGGAGTGCATGATCGGCTGTATGCTGGAAGCCAAGATCTCGGTCAACGCAGCCGTGGAGCTGGCCTGCGCCAAGAAGATCATCACCAAAGTGGACCTGGACGGCCCGGTGCTCTGCAGCGAGGACCACATCCTCGGCGGCGCGGTCTTCGACGAGAAGAATATCACCGTTTCGGATGCACCCGGCATGGGCATCCAGGGTTTCGTCCCCGGCAAAGTGACCTATCTGGACGACTGAAAGATCAGAAAAAATAAATAAGAATGACTATCCCTCGGCAGACAAACTCTGCCGGGGGATTTTTCTGCCCTAAGCGGTGAAATATTTTAATTGTGTATTTCTGTGGCGCACACACAAGGCGGCGCGGAGGAAGGCCGAAAACGAAAAATCTGCCGAAGCAGCCCGAAAAATTCACTGAAAACCTTTGACTTTTCTTCCGTGTGTGCTATAATAACAACTGTCTTTGAGTAAGAGACAGGAAAAGTGTGCGTCGAGGACGCACAAATACAGAGGAGTGTTTTATATGATGAATGGTGCAAAAGCCATTGCGAAGAAGTACAATGAGGTCAGCCTCATCCTTCGCATCGTCGTCGGTCTGGTCATCGGCGCGGTGCTGGCGCTTGCGGTGCCGGGTGCAGGCTGGGTCGGCGAGCTGGGCAGCCTGTTCGTCGGCGCACTGAAGGGCATCGCTCCGGTGCTGGTGTTCGTCATCGTGGCGAGCGCACTGGCACAGGGCAGCTCCAAGCTGGACCGCCGCTTCGGTACGGTCATCTGGCTGTACATGCTCACCACCTTCCTTGCGGCTGCAATCGCTTCGATCACCAGCTTCATGTTCCCTGTGTCGGTCGTTCTGGCAGACGCTGCTCAGTCGGATGTGGTGCCGCAGGGTCTGGGCGAGGTGCTGAGCACCCTGCTCACCAACTTCGTCGCCAACCCCGTCAGCTCTCTGATGAGCGGCAACTACATCGGCATCCTGTTCTGGGCCTGCATGTTCGGCCTTGCCATGAAGAACATCGGCTCTGACACCACCAAGAAGTTCCTCGCCGATACCGCCGACGCTGTGTCTCAGGTGGTGCGCTGGATCATCAATCTGGCTCCCTTCGGCATCATGGGTCTGGTGTACACCAACGTGGCCGGTAACGGTCTGGCCATCTTTACCCAGTACGGCAAGCTGCTGGCTCTGCTGGTGGGTACCATGCTCTTCATGGCGTTCATCGTTTCGCCCTTTATCATGTTCATCTATCTGCGCTGCAACCCGTATCCGCTGGTGTTCCGCTGCCTGAAGGAGTCCGGCCTGACCGCTTTCTTCACCCGCAGCTCTGCGGCCAACATCCCCGTCAACATGGCCCTGTGCGAGAAGCTGGGCCTCGATAAGGATATGTATTCCGTCTCCATCCCTCTGGGCGCTACCATCAATATGGATGGTGCGGCTATCACCATCACCATCATGACGCTGGCTGCGGCCAACACGCTGGGCATCCCCGTGACCCTGCCTGCCGCCATCGTCCTGAGCGCCATGTCCGCTCTGGGTGCCTGCGGCGCTTCCGGCGTGGCCGGCGGCTCTCTGCTGCTTATTCCCATGGCCTGCTCCCTGTTTGGCATCTCCAACGATGTGGCCATGCAGATGGTCGGTGTCGGCTTCATCATCGGCGTGATCCAGGACTCTGTGGAGACTGCACTGAACTCCGCCGGCGACGTGGAGTTCGCCGCTACCGCTGAGTATCATCAGTGGCTCAAGCAGGGCAAGCCCCTGCCGGAGTTTCTGACCGGGAAGAAGTAAAAACAACATCCCAAGCAAAAATA
>ERZ1106943.2160-NODE-2160-length-17497-cov-4.925123_pt1 | contig 17497 bp, 17 predicted proteins | sample MGYA00403671_ERZ1106943 | MGnify/ENA primary metagenome ERZ1106943 (study PRJEB35170, sample SAMEA104062427) | human gut metagenome | biome: human gut; feature: human-associated habitat; material: faeces | place: Denmark | collected 2012-06-14 ...
TGGGAGTGAATGACCGCAATAAGCATTTGTTTGAAGGTATGTGGCCATTGCCTTACGGAGTGTCTTACAACTCTTACCTGATAGACGATGAAACGGTTGCGCTGATTGATACTGTAGATATTTGTTACTTTGAGGTATATCTTCGGAAGATAAAGAGCATAATCGGCGAACGTCCCATCCAGTATCTTATCATCAACCATATGGAACCGGACCATTCCGGCTCTATCCGCTTAATCAAACAGCATTATCCCGACATCATCATTGTTGGCAACAAGCAGACTTTCGGTATGATAGAAGGTTTCTATGGCGTGACGGGCGAGCAATATATGGTAAAAGATGAAGACTTTCTTGCCTTGGGCCACCACAAGCTCCGTTTCTATATGACTCCGATGGTGCACTGGCCCGAAACCATGATGACCTTCGACGAAACGGAAGGCGTGCTGTTTTCCGGCGATGGCTTCGGGTGCTTTGGTACGCTCGATGGGGGATTCCTTGATACACGCATGAATCTGGATAAGTATTGGGACGAAATGGTTCGTTATTACTCCAATATCGTGGGCAAGTACGGCTCTCCCGTGCAGAAGGCATTGGCAAAGCTGGGCGGTCTGCCCATCTCCACCATCTGCTCCACTCACGGACCGGTATGGACGGATAATATCGCCAAGGTTATCGGCATCTACGATCGCTTGAGCCGGTATGCGGCCGAAGAGGGTGTTGTCATTGTCTACGGTTCCATGTACGGCAATACCGAACAAATGGCGGAAGCCATTGCTGCGGAACTTTCCGTTCAGGGCATCAAAAATATTGTGATGCACAATGTCAGCAAAAGTAATCCGTCTTACATCATAGCCGATATATTCAAATACAGGGGTCTGATAATCGGAAGTCCCACGTATAGCAACCAGATTTATCCGGAGATAGAATCACTGCTCTCCAAGATATTGGTACGCGAGGTGAAAGGCCGTTATCTGGGTTACTTCGGTTCGTTCTGCTGGGCAGGTGCAGCCGTGAAGCGCATGGGCGAATTTGCCGAGAAAAGCAAGTTTGAAATCGTGGGCGATCCGGTGGAAATGAAGCAGGCCATGAAGGACATTACCTACGAGCAATGCGAGAATCTGGCACGCGCCATGGCGGAGCGTTTGAAAAAAGACAGACAATAAAGTTACCCCTAATTTATTAACCTGATAAAATAATTGTAATGAGACTAATCATTCAACCGGATTATCAATCCGTATCACAGTGGGCGGCACATTATGTAGCTGCCAAAATCAAAGCCGCTAATCCCACACCCGAAAAACCGTTTGTATTGGGATGTCCTACCGGTTCTTCTCCTTTGGGGATGTATAAGGCTTTAATCGACCTGAATAAGAAAGGCTTCGTGTCTTTTCAGAATGTAGTGACTTTCAATATGGATGAATATGTCGGCTTGCCGAAGGAACATCCCGAAAGCTATTACTCTTTTATGTGGAACAACTTTTTCAGCCACATTGACATCAAACCGGAAAATACCAATATCTTGAATGGCAATGCCGCCGACCTCGATGCGGAGTGTGCACGCTATGAAGAAAAAATTAAGTCATATGGTGGCATTGACCTCTTTATGGGCGGTATTGGTCCCGATGGGCACATTGCATTCAACGAACCGGGTTCTTCCTTGTCTTCGCGCACTCGTCAGAAGACATTGACTACCGACACTATTATTGCTAATTCCCGTTTCTTTGATAATGACGTAAACAAAGTGCCTAAGACATCGTTGACAGTAGGCGTGGGTACTGTGCTCAGTGCAAGAGAGGTGATGATTATCGTAAACGGTCATAACAAAGCTCGTGCGCTGTATCATGCGGTAGAAGGCCCTATCATGCAGATGTGGACAATCAGTGCCCTGCAAATGCACGAAAAGGGCATTATCGTTTGTGACGATGCTGCTACGGTAGAGTTGAAGGTAGGTACTTATCGCTACTTCAAGGATATCGAAGCTGAGCATCTGGAACCGGCATCGCTGCTGAAATAAACGGAGAATAGATATATAAAAAACGAGGATATGTCCACTGTGAACATATCCTCATTTTTTATATATAAGTATTCAGTCTGTCTTTTTGACTTTTTGTATTTTTAGTTACTTCAGAGTACGTTATTTCCGTCCGGTATCTTATGATGTTTTAAAATTGCAAATGGATTTTTGTAATTAGTATATTATTAGTGATTTACACGTTTTGGCATTCTTCTAATAAATTGTAGAATCTTCTTTGTTCTCTCCTTTATTCCGTCCATCGTAGAGATTTTGTATGTTTGTCGTAAAGCAATTATCAGTTCACCGTAGATGAAGTTAACTTCTTCTTTTCTCAATATTAACTTTCTGCTACTGCGAAGTTAATAAATTCCCGGTACGAAGTTAATATCTATATCCCTCCATTGTATAAAAATGGAATGTTATGCAGGAATATGTTATAGATTTATACCGTCATTTTCTATTTCGTTTCTTTTGGGCAATGTCTAAAGTTATGTATTTAGTGATTCTGCTTTCCTTTTGCTATTTAACAGAGGACTATATGGCTTTTGCGTATTTTGCCGTTTTATGTAATATAGACAAAAGAATATGTAGCATAATAATTGCCTTGATATTTTATAATGGTTTACATTTGCAATTGGTATGATATTTATTCTTATTGATAGATCATATTTGAACATAACATGAAAAAGGAGAGAGAGAACTTAGAATTACTATTGATATGTATGGTTATAGGTATCATAGCGGCTTGTATTACCGGATATTTCTTGTATGAGAATAAAAAGGAATATTGGGAGGTGCAGGCTCGTGATACTTTTTATGAGGCTTTGACGGAAGAGGTGCAGAAGAGAAGTGGAATGGAAGTGTTTTTTTGTACAGAAGGAAATATTCATTTGCCAGTTGATAAGAAGAAAGAACCAATAACAGTTTTTATGGAAACTGAGTATGGTAAAAAGAACTTTGTTATTCCCTATGAAAAGCATACCCATAATATAATTCGATCCTTAGATCAGAGAATGTTATATACATATTTATTATATAAAGATCCTTTGGAGGCTGATTCTTTGAATATGATTTGGAACGATTTATTGGAAAAAGTGAAATTTCCGGGCAAGACAATAGTGCGTGTATCTGTAACAGACTGGTGGGAACATGAAACTAACGCATACTCGAATGATTTATCCTATTTATCAAAATCGGATAGTCTCGTATCTTGTTATTTAGGATATAGGTGCGAGATTGGTGTGACTGGATTTACATATTTTTCTTGGTGGAAGGTTCTCACCTTGAAAGATAAGATTTTATTAGGTGCTTTGGTCGTTGCTTGCCTTTTGTTATTCTTTGTTCAGGAGTTTATGATTCGAATTTACCGCCGTTTATTTATCAAAGAAATACCTGTGATTGCCGTGAATAAAAGTCAATCGCATATTTATCAGTTAGAAGATGATTGTTTCTTTGATGCAGACTCTATGAGTTTAAAAAACTCTACTGTTAATGTGAAATTAACTCCTCTGCTAGCCACATTATTACAAGGCTTTTTGGATGCCCAAGATAACAAACTATCCATTAATGAAATTATAATGTTATTGTGGCCGGATAGTGCGGGTACATCTGAAAGGGTACATACTACTATTGGGAGATTGCGTAAGTGTTTGTCTAAAATTGATTGGATAGTAGAAAATGGTAATTCTGCTTATCAATTAAAAAAAAGCCATTCCATCGAAGAAAAGTTTGAGAAATAGAGTTTGGTGTGTAGGTTGACAATGTCTGCTATGATAAAAATAAATCTTTGTCAGACTTTGTCAGCCAATTAATTTTTATATGTCCTTTGTTGCCACTACATTTGACACATCATTTAGAAAATGAATTTATTAACGTGAAAAACATAACAAGCATGAAAAACATGAAAAACATGAAAAAGAAAGTATTGCTTATCAGCTTATTTTTGGTAGCAACAGTAGTTGCATCTTTTCAATTTAGTTCAGAAAAAGAAAATTTGCAGAGTTTAATGTTGGAGAATATAGATGCTTTGGCATCCGATGAATGGGGGGAACTCCTCGTTGTGTTGGGTCCGGTTCTGTGGATTGTCCGATTGTTAATGTAAAAGTCTATGCTGTAGGAGGTCCTTATAGTCTTGAAGAATCCTATTAACATATTACTCCTATTTGTTTTACTGGCTGCATGTACTTCAGTACCTGCCGGTAAAGGTATCTCTTATTCTGATTTTCCGAAAACGGTTAAGTTGGAAGGGCAGGTAATCCCGTTAGATACGGCTGTTTTTCGCTATCCTTTCCGTATAAGGATAGAAGGAGGCAGGGCAGTTGTACTTGATTTGCATGGTGCAGACCATTTTTTTCAGATGTTCACTTATCCCGATGGAAACTATCTTGCCTCTTATGGTAAGCGTGGCGATTCGCCGGCTGACATGCTTTCTGCCGAAAACTTTCGATGGAATGGGGATAAATTGTGGATGCTTGATGCCAATAAAAGCGAATTAACTGGGGCTGTTTTCTCTGAATCCGGTGATTCACTGCTTCGTGAGGAAGCGGTGACACTGGACAAAGAAATTCTTCGTGCTTTGGATTTTGTACAGTACGATGATTCCACCTTTATAATTCCTGATTACTCAGGAGATAATCGTTTCTGTTTTGTCAATCGTAAAGGGAAACTGCTTCGTAAATTTGGTAATATCCCTACTGCTAAAGAAGAGGCTTTGGAACGTTCTCGCCCTGCATTGGCGCAGGCATGGCGTAGCTTTATTGATTATAATCCTAAAAATGGTGTGTTGGCTACTGCCACCCAGTTGGGAGAAGTTCTTGAAATCTATAATTTAAAGGACAGTACACAGGTGGTACGAATCGGACCGCATAACGAACCGGAGTTCAAAGTATCCCAAGGGTATGGTATTCCTGTCGGCATCATGGGCTTTAGCGATATACAAGTGACGGACCAAGCTATTTATACGGTTTTCCACGGACGTACCTTTAGGGAATTGTCACAGCAGCCCAGGGGTAAAGAAATTGATGGCGGACAATATATTTATGTATTTAGTCTAAAAGGAGAGCCTCTAATGAGGTATGTCTTAGATCATTATATCTATGGAATTTCAGTAGATGAGGAGCGGGGCGTTATTACAGCTACGGATGTAAATAGTGATGAACCGATTGTGGAATTTAAGATGTAATGGTTTTATAAAATAGTTATATAACTGAAAAAGGAACAGGTGGTGAATATTTGTTGGAGCAAGCTTTTCCATCTGTTCCATAACCCGCTAAAGAAAGGAGGTCGTGGCAAAGATATAACTAAGAATTGAATGTAGCAAGGATATTTGCTTTACTGCTGAAAGGATAGATGCAGAAATTAATTTATAGATAATCATTAATGAAGAGCATAATGAAAAAAGTAATAAAATAGGCTTTTGTTGCAGCATTTGTTGCAGTTGCAGGATATGGAGTTTATGCTAATCAAACATCGGATGCTATGTCAGATTTAGCTTTGGCTAATGTAGAAGCCTTGGCAATGGATGAGTATCCCGACCCCGACCCTATTGATCCTAATAAAGCTTATGGCTATCAGTTGTAAAATTGTTATGATACTACAAGTAAACCGCCCAGAGTAATAGGTGCTACTTGTGTACAAGTGGAAGATAGAGAGGCAGGCTGTCTTTATAGTAGTTGTTGGGGTAAGTGCTAATTAATATAGAGGTTGTATTGTGAAAATGTAGCAATACAATCTTTATTATACAAAAAATAGTAAACATGAGAGTTTGTAAAGTTTTAAATATGTTATTGTTTGCTGTGCTTATAATATCTTGTACAGAACTTAAAACTACGTCCCAATGGGAGCCGAATTTACAAAACGAAGCAGTAGACAGTATTGGATATTCTTTGTTTGTGGATTCTATTGAGTATGTTTATTTAGAAACAAATGATAGTTGTCTGATTAGAAGTATTACTGACATGGCAGTAAGTAATAATCATTTGTTTGTATTTGATGAGCCGCAACAAACTATATGGGTTTTTAATCGTGAAGGCAAATATATAAATAAAATATGTAAGAAAGGTAGCGGTCCGGGTGAGTACTCTCAAATTTATCAATTTGAATATGATCAAAGAAATAATCAGATAGTTGTTTTATCTTCTTGGGAACGTAAATTGTTGTTTTATACTCCTGATGGTGATTACTTAAATACGATTGAACTGAATCTTAAAATGAAAGATTTCAAGATATGTCCTCAAGGAGGTTTTATTCTATCGAATTCGGGAATTGATAAGACGACTGCCGGCATTTATTATGTGAATGCCCAAGGTAAAGAAGAAAAATTATTGGTCGGTAGGCAAAACAACCATTTAGTTTATATTACTCCTCTTTGGGAATTATGTTCTTATGGGGATGTAATTTGTTTTATGGCTCCTAATTTCAATAATGCGGTCTATCATTATGAAAATCAACAACTATCCTTAGAATATCCCTTTCGGATGAAACCGGATCTGAAACATGACTACAAAGAAACTGTTTCTTTACAGCATTTTGAAGATTTTATTCGTACCTTTTATTTGGAAAGTGAGAAATGGATTTATGCTGGCTATTGGTCGTCTGTTGATGATACGCGAGCGTTTCTCTATTCTAAAGAAAAAGGTGAGTATTGGATAGGTAAGTTTATGGTGAATGATTTGGATGATAAAGGAACTGGATCGACAATCTCTTTCAGTGATAATAATATGTTCGTAACTTATATGAATAATGATAATCCGGACGAGAATCCGGTTATTGGTATTTTACATCTGAAATAATACAATTGATGAGGAATGTCACTTCTGCTTGATAAGGATAATAAAGTTGTAGCCATTGGTAATCCTATTCATAATCCTAAAGTAAAAGAACTTCGTTGCAGCGGATGTTCTTCATCCGTTGCTTTTAAATATAAATATAAGAATCTTTAGATTCGTCTTTTACAAGATTATCACTATAGTACCGTTATTAATTAAATAGGGGAGGATGAAAGGGTGTCCTTTCTTATATAGAGGTAATAAAATTACATGATTGAAGATTAGATTATTTTTAAGAACTATTGTTAACTTTGCGACCATATATATGTGGATATGAGGATTAAGATAATGATAGTTTTGACAGGATTGGCGATTATTTTAACTGCTATTTCTGTTTTTTATTGGCGACAAGACAAAGTTGAACTATGGAATGGGATTGCTTGCACAACTCTGAGAGAAGCTTTGAAAGAGGATTTGCAAAATCGAAGTGATTTAAAGGTTGAACATTATGGAAAGAGTGGATTCACTTCAATAGAAACAAAAATTCCTCGTAGTGTATTTATTACCAGTGAACGTGGAAGGAAGGAATATGAGATTGATTCCTGCAAACATATTCATAATATAATGTCAGATCCGCACATGCGACAGATTACCGGCATAGTGTTGGAAGAACGTCCTTTAGTAGCTGATACAATAAACTCTATATGGAAGCGTTTATTGGATAAAGAGAAGATAGCAGGACAGACAAAAGTCCGAATTTCTGTGACGGATTTAGATAATCATACGACATCTGAGTTTTCTGCTACTCCGAGAAAAATGGCTTGTGATAGTTTGCTTTCTTGTTATATAGGTTATAGATGTGAAATAGAAGTTACCGGTTTTATACATTATGCTTGGTTGGACAATATAGGGATAATGGATGGAATATTATTATCCTCTACTTTGTTGATTGTGCTTGTATTGTATTTAGGGAGATTCTTTTTTAAGGATAAGCTGAGCTCTTGTTTTATAAAAAAAGTTCCGGTTGTAATAGAAAGGGAGGTACCGGTTATTGCAGTCGAAAAAACGGTATCTCATATTTACCAGTTAGAAAATGGCCTTTTATTTGATTTAGAAGATTCTTCATTGAGAGCGTTAGGTAAGGAACCGGAACATTTATATCCGCAATCGAAATTACTATTAAAAGCATTCCTTGAGGCGGAAAATAATATTCTGTCTTCAGGGGATATAATGTCTTTATTGTGGCCTGATGGGAATGGAACATTGGGTAAAGTGCATCAGGCAATTACTCGTTTGCGATCGTCGCTGACAAAAGTCTCACAAATTGTTCTATCTAATAATGGATATACCTATCATTTAATTTTGCCCCATTCCATCGAAGAAAATTAAATATTTGATAATATGAAAAGGTCTGACGGAGACTGACAAATAACAAAAATAGAGTGTTGTCAGTAATTGTCAGCCTTGAAATATCCCATGAAATGGACTATTGGGTAAATTTGTAATCATAAAATAAACACTAAAAATGTATTATGAAAACAAAATTACTAATTGTCGGCTCTTTATTAATGGTTGTAACTGCTACCTATTTCTATGTAAACTCAGAAAAATCAGAATTGAGTGATTTGTTATTGAAAAATGTGGAAGCATTGGCAGATAATGAATACGATTCAACTGTTTCTTGTTTGGGAAGAGGATCTGTAGATTGCCCTCATACAAATGTGAAAGTGAAATATGTAATGGGAGGATATAGTCTTGAAGACCTCTATTAACATATTATTCTTTTTTCTTTTAATTTCATGTTCTTCTCCATCTTTACAGAAAGGTCTTGTTTACGAGGACTTCCCTCAAACTCAGGAACTGAAAGCAAAGGAAATTCAATTAGATATTGCTGTATTTCGTTATCCTTTTCGTATACGAATACAAGATGATATAGCTGTGATACTTGATTTGCATGGAACTGATCACTTTTTTCAAGTGTTTCGTTATCCACAATTCAGTTATATAGCTTCTTTTGGTAAGCGAGGTGATTCACCGGACGATATGCTTTCTGCCGAGAATGTTCGATGGAATAGACGTGACTGGTGGACGCTGGATGCTAATAAAAATGAATTAACTAGGGTTGTTTTTTCTGAATCCGATGATTCACTGCTTCGTGAGGAAGCGGTGTCACTGGACAAAGAAATACTTCGCGCTTTGGATTTTGTGCAATACGATGATTCCACCTTTATTATTCCCGATTACTCGGGAGACAATCGTTTTTGTTTTGTCAATCGTAAGGGAGAGTTGCTTCGTAAGTTTGGTGATATTCCTACTACTAATGAGGATGCTTTAAAAAAATCTCGTCCGGCATTGGCGCAAGCATGGCGTAGTTTTATTGATTATAATCCTAAAAAGGGTGTACTGGCCGCTGCCACTCAGTTGGGAGAAGTTCTTGAAATCTATAATTTGAAAGATACGAGTCATGTCGTACGCATCGGTCCGCATGGAGAACCGGAGTTTAAAGTTTCCAGTGGTTATGGAATACCTGTCGGTATTATGGGGTTCAGCGATATACAAGTGACGGACCAAGCTATTTATACGGTTTTCCACGGACGTACCTTTAGGGAATTGTCACAGCAGCCCAGGGGTAAAGAAATTGATGGCGGACAATATATTTATGTATTTAGTCTAAAAGGAGAGCCTCTAATGAGGTATGTCTTAGATCATTATATCTATGGAATTTCAGTAGATGAGGAGCGGGGCGTTATTACAGCTACGGATGTAAATAGTGATGAACCGATTGTGGAATTTAAGATGTAATGGTTTTATAAAATAGTTATATAACTGAAAAAGGAACAGGTGGTGAATATTTGTTGGAGCAAGCTTTTCCATCTGTTCCATAACCCGCTAAAGAAAGGAGGTCGTGGCAAAGATATAACTAAGAATTGAATGTAGCAAGGATATTTGCTTTACTGCTGAAAGGATAGATGCAGAAATTAATTTATAGCTAATCATTAATGAAAAACATAATGAAAATATTAGTGATGCAATGGAGCGGAATATTATGATAAGGCGTTTAGGGGTGTGGATAAGTGGAATAACATTAATGGTTATAAGTTTATATCTTTATCTTAAAAATCCTTTAGAAGTGCAATGTAAGTGATACTGATTATTCGATGAAATGTTGATCAGTCTTTTTAACCTTTCTATTATTCCTGCCCGCTAAAATGTGAATATTTGAAATTGGATAAATTTGTTTCACTGAAATTACATAGCTCTTTGTGATTATTGATTTTGGTTTTCTCAATTAGTAATATAGGTTAAGTATGAATTATTTAAAATTGTGTTATGCTATTTTTTTACTTTATGTAATGTTTGCATGTTCCAGTAAAACAAATCGTGTAGAAGAGGGAGATATTTGTATTATAGATTATTTTTCTTTGAAAAAATGTGAATTGGATGATTTTTTTAAAAATAAAAGATGTGAATATGTTCTGTTGAATGATAGTAGTGAGAAAAGTTTGTTTGGTAGACCGGATAAAATAGAGATTCAAAACGGTTATATTTATATAGCTGATCAGCGTATGCGTGTATTAGTAGTATATGACATTAATGGCAAAGTAGTAACTTCTGTAGGGCGTAGAGGGCAAGGACCTGCTGAATATGTTAATTTGACAGACTTTGATGTGGACTCTGTCGGTAATATATGTATTTTAGATGGCCGACTTGATAAGGTGCTATTCTATGATTCTAATTTTCAGTTTATACGTGAAAAGGCACTTCCCTTTGAAGCTGATATTATACAATTTGTTCAACATGGGAAGATGCTTTGTGGATTATCATCTTGGAATCGTGGGGAACATGAAGGAGACAAGATTGTAATGACTGATATAGATATGAATGTAATGAATACTTTTTTACAGTATGATAAGTATGTGGATCCTGCATATTGGATTTCTAATTATCAGTTTGCTAAATCAGAAGATTATGTTGCATATAATCAAACTATAAATGATGATATAATTGTGTTTACTCATTCTGGAGTTTGGAAAGAAGTTATTCGTTTTGATTTTGGAGATAAAGCAGTGCCTGATGAATATAAGATAAATATAGAACCCAAACTTAGTGACTTTGATAATTTTTGTATGCTAAAAAAAATATATGCAGTTACAGATAAATATGTAATTGGAACTTTATGGGAATATCGGAAAACTAAAATGTTTATTGTGGATAGAGCTTTGAAAGTATGTTATTTGAGTGATGAAATTGCTCCCATGGATTTGAATTTTGTGTGTGGATACTGTAAAAAAGGGATTGTTTCTAACCTTATTGAGACAAATGAAATGTATCCGGATTCCGTTAATAATCATTTAATCTCAGAAAAGGCTGTTCTAAAAATTCAATCTGTAAATTGATTTAATTTATGAGAAAAATAATATATTGTATCATGTTATTAGTAAGGTCAAAGTCTCTAAAAACGGCTTTAAGGTTGTTAATTATATTGACAGTATGGGCTGTACCCCATGTAGACTAAATCTAACAAAGTGGAAAGAATTTATACATGATCTAAATCAAGTATCTATAGATTCTACACTCGTATTAATGATAGTAAGCGATTCTCGTTTTAATGTAGTTTATCAAATTTCCATGTGGGATAAGTTTACTTATCCTATCTACATTGATGTTGCAGATTCTTTGAATAGATTAAATCATTTTTCATCAGATGAACGTTTCCAAACTTTATTGCTCGATAAGGATAATAAAGTTGTAGCTATTGGTAACCCTATTAATAATCCTAAAGTAAAAGAGCTTTATTTAAAAATAATTCAAGGAGAAAAGGTAGAGCAAGACAAGGGAACTGAAGTTATGAAAACTAAAATCAATATAGATAAAACTTCTATTTCTTTAGGTCGCTTTGATTGGCAAAAAGAGCAAAAGGTAACTTTTACATTGAAAAATACGGGAAATAAGCCATTGGTGGTGCAGGATATAAATACTTCTTGTGGCTGTACTTCTGTTTCCTATTCTAAAGAGCCGGTTCAACCGGGTAGAGAACTGAATTTGGAGGTGACATATAAGGCTGAACATCCGGAGCATTTTAATAAAACCTTAACAGTGTATTGCAATACAGAATCCTCACCATTGATTTTGAAGATTATGGGAGATGCGGAATAAAATGATGATTATATCCTAATAAAATGAAAAATACCATTGTATGAATAAATTGTACGTATACTTGGCTTTGTTACCGATATTGTTTAGTTCCTGTCATTCTATAAACGATACAGAGGTAAACGCTACAATGTGTAATCCCCTTCCGTTAAACTATGATTTTATGGTGGAAGAAGGGGTATCAAGGCGTGACGGAGCGCATCCTTGTGTCGTTTTGTTTCGGGATGTATATTATCTTTTTATGTCTAATATACAAGGGTATTATAAATCGGATGATTTACTGCATTGGACTTTGGTAACTACCAATTTACCAACTATCGGCAATGCTCCTGCCGCAGTAGAGATGGACGGGCAGCTTTATCTTACTTTCTCAGGTGCAACGGGTACATTTTACCACACTGCTACGCCTGAATTAGGAAGATGGGAGGTGACTACAAATAGTTTCCCTTATGATGTGGCAGAACCGTCACTTTTCTATGATGAGGGACGTTTGTTCCTGTATTCCGGGTCAGGAAATAAAGTATCTCTGACCGGCATGGAGATTGACCCGAAAACTTTTCTTCCGCTTACACAAACTATGCCTCTGATAACAGACGGCAAGCCGATGAATGGGTGGGAAGTGGCAGGTGACTATCACGACTGGAAAACTCTCAGTTCGTGGATAGAAGGTACATGGATGACGAAGCGTGACAGCAAATATTACCTGCAATATGCGTCTTCGGGCATTCAATATACAGGTTCCAATCAAGGAGTGTATGTTGCCGACAATCCCCTGGGGCCATTTGTCTTGGCTACCCACAATCCGTTTGTTTATAAGCCCGAAGGTTTTACTAAGGGAGCCGGAAATGGATGCCTGTTTCAGGATAGGTATGGGAATGATTGGTATATGGGTACAACGGGCGTGTCTGTCAGGCATATTTTTGAAAGAAGAATCGTGCTACATCCTGTTTTCTTTGATAAAGACAGTTTGATGTATGCTTATACGGGCTTTGGAGATTATCCCATGTCTATGCCAACAAAAAAGATCAATTCTTCCGAAGAATTGGCTACCGGATGGATGCTGCTGTCTTATCGTAAGTTGGTGCGTGTATCGTCCGAGCAAAGAAAACATCCGGCCTGTTGTGCTGTAGACGAGAGCATACGTTCGTGGTGGAGTGCAGAAACCGGAGATTCCGAGGAATTCTTATCTCTGGATTTGGGGGAAGTTTGTGAGGTTCGTGCTGTTCAGATAAACTTTGCCGATGAAGATGCGCAACTTTCGGGCAGTGTCTCCGATACTTATCAATATCATTTGGAAACGTCTACTGATGGGAAGAAATGGAAACCGGTAGGGGAAAAGTCGCTGCGAATCACTGATACGCCACATGACTATGTGGTGTTGGAGAAACCTTTGGCAAGCCGCTATTTGCGTATCACAAACGTGCACGTACCTGCCGGGAAGTTTTCTGTTTCGGGATTTCGTGTTTTTGGTAAAGCGGATAAGCCTGCACCAAGTATGGTGGAGTCATGGCGTGGATTGCGTGATGTAAATGATCGTCGTAATGCTACTTTAAGATGGAATAATGTGGAGGATGCCGTAGGGTATAACATCCGTTATGGAACATCACCGGATAAGTTATACCATAATTATATAGTGTATGGAGACAACGAGATAATTATCAAGGGACTGCATGCCGAATGGGAATACTATTTCGCGATAGATAGTTTCAATGAGGGAGGTATTACCCGAGGAGAGAAGGTTGAGAAGGTTTTATAAATTTAGGTTCCTAAAATATCAGATGATAAAATATGAGAAAGCTTATTATATATGGAGTGCTGCTACTGCTCTTGGCAAGTTGTCGAAAGGAGCGTTTTATCTCTGCGACTGATGTGCTGGAACAAAATCCTCGGTTGGAGGAGGTATTGGAGGCTTGTGGCAATGACTCCTTGAAGCGGCAGGCTGCTTTATTTCTCTTGGAGAATCTTCCGTATTATTATTCGTATGAGAGAAGTACCGCATTGGATGCACATCTCAAGACTTATGAACTGTATGGAACGGGGAAGTATTCGCTGGAAGAAGTGCAGGATTCCGTTAGGAAGTTATATGGTAATACGAATCTTGCCGGATTGCGTTTAGTGTCCGATGTAAAGATAAAGCCCGATTTGTTGATTGACCATCTGGAGTGGGCTTTCAAAGTATGGCGTGAGCAGCCATGGGGGAAAAATGTTTCGTTCCATGATTTTTGTGAATATATCTTGCCCTATCGTATCAAGGATGAACCATTAAAAGCGTGGCGTGAGGAAATTTATAAAAAATACAATCCGATGCTGGATGCCGTGAGGAAACTGCCGGAAGCGGAAGATCCTCTCTTTATAGCTCGAGTTCTGTTGGATTCTGTTTCAAGGGAAGACTCTCATTTTAATGCATCATTGGGTTATGGACCTCATGTAGGCCCGGACTTGGTGAAATGGGTATCAGGCAATTGCCGTGAATTGACCGACAGGCTTATCTATATTTTCCGTGCTGTAGGTATCCCTTGCGGATGTGACTACATGCCGCTCCGGGGAGATGCTAATGTGGCTCATTATTGGAACTTTGTGCAGGACAAGTACGGGGATTCTTATTATATGTATGAGAAAAGGGCAATAGAACCTGTACGTACTTTCTTTGGGGCAAGGTCAAAGATTTACCGGCAGACTTTCAGCTTGAATCGTGATATGCAGGCAGGCAAAAGGGGAAAGCTGGAAGATGTATGGCCTGGTTTCCGTTATCCTTGTTCACAGGATGTCACTCGTTTGTACAGCGGTAAGAATACCTATGATTTTGTGATTCCTGTGGAAAAATGTTTTCGTGCAATAGCTTCTGATGAAGTGGTTTATCTTTGCGCTTCTACTCGTTTGGACTGGCAGCCTGTGGCATGGACTTATCCTTCGGAGGAAGGGATGATATTTAAAGAAGTGGCTGGCGGAGTAGTGCTTAGGCTGGCTGTTTATGAGTCCGGCAGGCTTGTGCCTGTTTCCGAGCCTTTCGAATTAAACAAGGAAACCGGAGGCATACACTATTTTGAGGTTTCGGATAAGCAGGAAGAGGTTTGTTTGCTTAACAAATATAATCAGTTGTATGAACTTTTTCCTCAACACATGGTGGGGGGAGTATTTGAAGGTAGTAACAGTCGTGATTTCAGTGTGAAGGACACATTGTTTGTCATCAAGCAAAATCCGCTGCGCTTACATAATGTGGTTGTATTGAGGGGGATGAAGCCTTATCGGTATGTTCGCTATTATGGCCCTGAGAATAGTTACTGTGATGTATCCGAAGTGGCATTTTACGAAATGTTGAAAGATACTTGTGCTTTGCAAGGAACTCCAATGGGAACCTCTAATGCACCCGATGGTGACCTTACACACGATTATACAAATGTTTTTGATGGCGATCATTGTACTTCTTTCCGCTATCGTTTGCCGTCAGGTGGATGGGCAGGTCTTGATCTGGGCCGTCCGTATCGGATAGGAAAGATTGTATTTACTCCTCGTAATCGGGATAACTATATCTATAAAGGTGAAACCTATGAGCTGTTTTATTCTTCGCAAGGCGAATGGAACTCGGCAGGAACCCGAATAGCTGTTTCTGATTCACTTCTTTATACTGTTCCTAAAGGAGCTTTATTTTACTTGAAGAACTATACAAGAGGGAAAGACGAGCGGATTTTTGAATATAATGAAGGGATACAGCGATATTGGTAATACTGCCGATGTGCTGAAAAAAAAATATGAAAATGAAAGTACGACAACAAATAGTTCGTTGGGCAAGCAGATTGATAAACCTGTTTTTTTACTTGTGTTTACTGGCTACTATTTATATAGTGATGCAGGTGTTTGTTGTGACCTCTTTCAGTATACCATCGGACTCAATGTCGCCTTCTATATTGGCGGGTGATTGCGCATTGGTGGATAAATGTTCGGGTGGGGCAAGGATATTCAATGTATTGAAGGCATTGGATAGTAAGGATGTGAATATCTACCGTATGCCGGGATGGAGAAACTTTAAAAGAAATGATGTGTTGGTTTTTAATTTTCCATATAAGGCAGAGCGTTGGGACAGCATTGCATTTGATGTAATGAAATACTATGTGAAACGCTGTGTTGCTTTGCCGGGAGATACATTGGAAATCAGAAACGGATATTATAAAATACGTGAGGTAAGTGGAGAAATCGGAAGTCTGATTGCCCAACAGCAGATTGCCGCTTTATCGGATAGCGGAACGAATGTTGTGATACCATGCTTTCCGTGGAGCGATGAGTTGACTATCAAAGAGTTCGGCCCTCTGCCGGTTCCTGCTAAAGGACAGGTTGTAAAGATGAATTCTTTATCATACACCCTCTATAGGCAGTTAATAAACTGGGAACAAAAACAACTGTCACGAATGAACGAAGCCGGTGAGATATTATTGGGTGATAGTGTGGTACGGGAATACTGTTTTCAAGAGAACTACTATTTTATGGCAGGGGACAATGCTTATAATTCGCAAGATTCCCGTTACTGGGGGATGTTACCCGAAAGTTTTATAGTAGGCAGGGCTGTAAGGGTTTGGAAATCTGTAAATCCTGATACCGATGAAATAAGGTGGGGCAGAGTACTAAAGAAAATAGAATGATGTTCATTGCTTTTTATGAACAATAACATAAATAGAGAATCATTATTCCTATAAATAGAAATGAGAGATGCTCTATTTGTAATGGAAAGGAGGTGAAGCATGGAAATATAATTTTTAGGTTTGTGATATCATATGTCACACTTGTAGAGAATAACGATATGTTTGTATAATGAAACATGATTATTTATAATGAAAAATAGTGAAAAATATCATTACTTGATTTTATTGTTGATATTTCTTCTAGAGGCCTGTGCACATCCTCAAGAACAGTATATAAAAGAATGGCATGGAAGAACTATTTCATTTCCTGAACATATGATATTTAAAAAATATGCTCAAAAGAAAACTGATTTTGATTATCAAAAAAGTCAATATAAAGTTTTAGTGCTTTTGGGAGGTGAAAATTGTATTAGTTGTAAACTGCATATAGATGATTGGCAAAGATTTATTTGTGATATGGATTCTGTGGGTGTAGATATAGAGTACATTTTTATAATGAATCCTATTTATCAAAGAGAATTATATACTGTTTTAAAATCTTATGATTTTTCACTTCCTGTTTGTATTGATAATGATAAAGAGTTTAGAGATATGAATAAAATTTCATTAAATACTTCTCATGTTTTTTTGTTAGATAAGCAGAATCGTGTAATTATTGTAGGTGATCCTATAGTAAATATTCACATTAGAAATTTGAATAAATCTTATTTAAAATAATTGAGTTATGAAAATGAAAATAATGTTTTTATTATTAGTGTTAGTTATTAGCTCAGTGTCTTTTTCATTTCGTTCAAAGGTTCAAACTGTAGATTTATTATTAAAGAACATAGAAGCTTTTGCTGGATCTGATGAACATGGTGAGGTTGATCCAGAACTGGTTCCATATAGTAAGTTGAGCTCAAAAACAATATATTTTGTAGTTGAAGGGCGAG
>ERZ1106943.2166-NODE-2166-length-17480-cov-3.530502_pt1 | contig 17480 bp, 17 predicted proteins | sample MGYA00403671_ERZ1106943 | MGnify/ENA primary metagenome ERZ1106943 (study PRJEB35170, sample SAMEA104062427) | human gut metagenome | biome: human gut; feature: human-associated habitat; material: faeces | place: Denmark | collected 2012-06-14 ...
AAAAGCTCAACGAGCCGCTGTAAGATCTTATAAGAAAATCTTATAAAATACAGTAATATTATTAATTGGATTTCTAAGATAAAAGCAGTTACAATAAGGGCAGATCATAATACGAACAGAGACGAAGGAGAATGAATCATGGCAAAAGTAGGAATCGTAATGGGAAGCGACTCGGATATGCCGGTTATGGCAAAAGCCGCTGATATCTTAGAACAGCTTGGAATCGACTATGAGATGACGATCATCTCAGCGCACAGAGAGCCGGACGTATTTTTTGAGTACGCGAAGACCGCAGAGGAAAAAGGATTTAAGGTCATCATCGCGGGAGCGGGAATGGCAGCACATCTTCCGGGTATGTGCGCGGCGATCTTCCCGATGCCGGTCATCGGTATCCCGATGCATACCACCTCACTTGGCGGACGCGATTCCTTATATTCGATCGTTCAGATGCCATCCGGTATCCCGGTTGCGACCGTAGCGATCAACGGCGGCGCAAACGCGGGTCTTCTGGCAGCAAAGATCCTCGCAACATCGGATGCGGCACTGCTTCAGAAATTAAAGGATTATGCAAAAGAATTAAAAGAGCAGGTGCAGGCAAAGGACGCGAAACTGCAGGAAGTCGGCTACAAGAACTATACAAAATAAAACAAAAGACGGATCAGAAGGATACTTCCATCGGAGGTATCCTTCTTTTACAATATTATAAGTAAAAAGAAATAGTGATAACGGATTGATTAGAAAAACTAATAAGACATATAATAATATATAATTGGAAATCTTTAGGGTTTCAAGTTACAATGAGATTATGACAAATGAAATAGCAAAGTAAACAGGAGGAAAGAAAATGGATTACAAGAACGCAGGTGTTGATATCGAAGCTGGTTACAAATCTGTAGAGTTAATGAAAAAATATGTACAGGGTACCATGCGCCCGGAGGTACTTACCAACCTCGGCGGATTTTCCGGTGCTTTTTCCATAGACGCATTTAAAAACATGGAGAAACCGACGTTAGTTTCCGGTACAGACGGCGTGGGAACCAAACTGAAATTGGCTTTCATCATGGATAAGCATGATACGATCGGTATTGACTGTGTAGCCATGTGTGTCAATGATATTGCCTGCGCAGGCGGTGAACCATTATTTTTCTTAGACTATATTGCATGTGGAAAGAATATTCCGGAAAAGATCGCTGACATCGTAAGCGGCGTCGCAGAAGGCTGTAAGCAGTCATCCGCAGCGCTCATCGGCGGTGAGACCGCAGAACATCCGGGACTTATGCCGGAAGACGAATATGATCTTGCTGGATTTGCAGTTGGTGTCGTAGACGAAAAGGACATCATCACCGGAAAAGAATTAAAGGCAGGGGATGTCCTGATCGGTATGGCATCTTCCGGCGTACATTCCAACGGATTCTCCCTGGTGCGCAAGATCTTTAAAATGGATGCGGAGACCTTAAACGAATATCACGAGGAACTTGGCACAACACTCGGAGACGCGCTGCTCGCACCGACCAGAATCTATGTGAAAGCACTGCGCTCCATCAAAGAAGCGGGTGTCCGCGTGAAAGCATGCAGCCATATCACAGGCGGCGGTTTCTATGAGAACGTTCCGAGAATGCTTCCGGAAGGAAAACGCGCAGTGATCGAGAAGGCAAGCTATCCGATCCCACCGATCTTTACCATGATGGCAAGAGAAGGAAACGTAGATGAAAAGATGATGTACAATACCTACAATATGGGACTTGGTATGGTACTTGCGGTAGATCCGGCCGATGTCGATAAGACTATGGATGCGATCCGTGCGGCAGGAGACACACCGTATGTAGTAGGAAAGATCGAAGACGGAGAAAAGGGAGTAACCTTATGCTAAAAGTTGCGGTACTGGTTTCCGGTGGCGGAACCAATCTTCAGGCGATCTTAGACGCCATCGACAACGGAACGATCACAAACGCGGAAGTTTCTGTCGTGATCAGTAACAACCGGGATGCATACGCCTTGGAGCGCGCGAGAAAGCATAATATCGAGGCGGTCTGCGTATCACCGAAGGATTACCCGGATCGCGCGGCGTTCAATCAGGTATTCTTAAAAAAACTGGATTCCTATGCGGTGGATCTTGTGGTGCTTGCCGGATTCCTCGTTGTGATCCCGGAAATGATGATAAAAAAATACGAAAACCGGATCATAAATATCCATCCATCCTTGATCCCGTCTTTTTGTGGAACGGGTTATTATGGATTGAAGGTACACGAGGGCGCGCTTTCGCGTGGTGTAAAAATAACCGGAGCCACCGTGCATTTTGTGGATGAGGGAACGGATACGGGTCCGATCATTTTACAGAAAGCGGTAGCCGTTGAGGAGGGGGACACCCCGGAGATCTTGCAGCGCCGTGTTATGGAACAGGCGGAGTGGAAGATCATGCCGCAGGCGATCGACCTCATCGCGAATGGAAGAGTGACAGTAGAAAACGGAAAAGTACATATAAAATAAATGACTCAGGCAGCAATGGAAGGAGAAACAGATATGAAAGTATTGGTAGTCGGCAGCGGCGGCAGAGAACATGCCATTGTGACCAGCGTGGCAAAGAGCCCGCGTGTGGATAAAATATACTGCGCACCCGGAAATGCGGGAATTGCAGCACTTGCAGAGTGTGTTCCGATCGGAGCCATGGAATTTGACAAACTGGTTGCGTTCGCGAAAGAAAAAGAAATTGACTTTACGATCATTGGGATGGATGATCCGCTCGTTGGCGGGATCGTGGATGTCTTTGAGGCGGAGGGACTGCGCGTATTCGGACCGAAGAAGAATGCGGCGATCTTGGAGGGCTCCAAGGCATTTTCCAAAGATCTGATGAAAAAATACAATATCCCGACAGCGGCATATGAGAATTTTACAGACCCGAAAGCGGCGATCGCGTACCTCGAGCAGGCAAAATTCCCGATCGTTTTAAAGGCAGACGGTCTGGCGCTCGGAAAAGGTGTTTTGATCTGCGAAAACCTGGATGAAGCGAAAGCCGGTGTCAAGGAGATCATGGAAGACAAGAAATTCGGCGCGTCCGGTAACACGATGGTCATTGAAGAGTTCATGACCGGACGTGAAGTCTCCGTACTCTCTTTTGTAGACGGAAAGACGATCAAGATCATGTCCTCCGCGCAGGATCACAAGCGCGCGAAAGACGGGGATCAGGGCTTAAATACCGGAGGAATGGGTAACTTTTCCCCGAGTCCGTTCTATACAGAAGAAGTGGACAATTTCTGCAAAAAATACATTTACCAGGCAACGGTCGATGCCATGGCAAAAGAAGGCAGACCGTTTACCGGTGTCATCTTCTTTGGACTGATGCTCACAGAGGACGGACCAAAGGTATTAGAGTACAATGCGCGTTTTGGCGATCCGGAGGCACAGGTTGTGCTGCCGCGCATGAAAAATGACATCATTGACGTGATGGAAGCCTGCGTGGACGGAAAGCTCGATACGGTCGATCTGCAGTTTGAGGACAACGCAGCGGTCTGCGTGGTACTTGCGTCAGACGGATATCCGGTATCCTACGAAAAAGGATTTGAGATCAAGGGACTGGAAAACTTTGACGGAAAAGACGGTTATTACTGTTTCCATGCCGGAACCAAATTTGATGAAAACGGAAAGATCGTCACAAACGGCGGACGTGTGCTCGGCGTGACGGCAAAGGGCGCCACCTTAAAAGAGGCGAGAGCCAATGCCTATGTTGCCACAGAGTGGGTGGATTTCGCGAACAAGTATATGCGCCATGACATCGGAAAAGCAATCGATGAAGTGAAATAATCCATAAAAAGGATAAGATTAAAAAAAGCAGCGGAGGATCGAAAAAAATCCGCTGCTTTTTTTATTTTTTTTGAAACCTTTCCGAAAGTCAGGTAGTATTATAGGTGATTGCAATCACGGGAATGTTGTTATGAAAAATTAGAAAGCTATAAAAATAGGACTGTGCATACGCATGCTTATGCCTTCTCATGCAGACTGTCCGGCGGATACGTCATCGCCGGACCATCTTAAAAAGCATGGGAAGAGAAAAACAGTAAGGGAGAATGAGATGAAGAAAAAAAGAATCATGGCACTGCTTTTATGTCTGGGAGTAGTTGCTTCCGGTTGTGGCAGAATAGATCAAAAAGCGTCCGTGCAGAAAACAGAGCATGGATTTCAGGGACTGGAAAAACAGGAAACAAGTGAAGACGCGCCGGATGTCTCCGCGATCGCGGGGGGAGACGCGAAAGAGGTACTTATGGTCTACATGGTCGGTTCCAATCTGGAATCCGATTCCGGACTTGCGAGTGCCGATATTGAAGAGATGCAGCAATGCGGTTTTGATGATGATGATTTAAAAGTTTTAATATGCACCGGGGGAACGGATTCCTGGTGGAACCCGGATATCCCGGATGGTGAGTGCGCGATATTTGAACTGACAGAGGATGGACTCGATCAGGTGGCATCCCTCGGGGATCGGGATATGGCAGATCCGCAGACACTTTCCGGCTTTGTGGATTTTGCTTACCAGTCTTATTCGGCGGATGATTACAGCATGGTGCTGTGGAATCATGGCGGTGGAGCGATCCTCGGTTACGGCGCGGATGAAAACTATGGCTACGACGCACTGTCGATGCGGGAGTTAGACGAAGCGCTCGGCAGTACCGACATGGCAGCGGACGGACAGAAATTTGAGTGGATCGGATTTGATGCCTGCCTGATGGGAATGATCGAGGTGGCGGATGTACTTTCCGACTATTCGGATTACATGATCGCGTCGGAGGAGATGGAAGCCGGAGACGGATGGGATTACTCGTTCCTGCGCCAGATGACGGATTATGGATATTATGAAGGAAGAGATGCCGCAAGCTGCGTATTAGACGCGTACAGCAGCTATTATGAGGATAATTACCGCTATGTGCCGGATTACACGCTCTCCTGCATGGATCTTACCAAGACGGATGCGGTAAAAGAAAAACTGGATGCATTTGTCCTGTCGGCGAAACAGGAATTAAAAGACGGCGGATATTCAAAGATCGCAAAGATCAGGGATCAGGCAAAATCATTTGGTAAAGTAAGTGAAGATACGTTTTACGATACCGTGGATCTCTATGATCTGTCCGATAAAATGGAGACGTTGTACCCGGAAGAATCCGCGGAACTGAAAGCGGCGATCGATGACTGTGTGGTGGAACAGGTGTCCAATGTCCCGATGACACACGGAATGGCGATCTACTTTCCGTATGAGAACAAAGACTATGTAGACGAGTGGCTGGATATTTATGGAGACATTGGATTCAGTGACAATTACATCGGATTTGTAAGAAACTTTACGGCAACACTTTCCGGGGACCCGATCACGGACTGGCATGTGGAAGATACTGCGCCGGAAGAAGATGTTACAGCTCCGGGCGAGTATTATGTACAGCTGCGGGAAGATCAGGTCGAGAATCTTGGTCATGCGGACTATCAGCTGTGGATGGAAGACGATGGCTATGAGGGAACCTACATCCTGTGGATGTTATCCAGCGATGTTTCCCTGTCGGATGATGATAAGCTCTATACCAACTTTGATGGAAAACGCTTTTTCTTAAATGATGCCGAGGGCGGCTCGGTCGCCTGCTGCGCGCTTGAAATCGAGAGCGGCGAGGACTATAAAAAATATGAGATCCCGCTGATGCTCTGGAGAAAAGATGCCGACCTTCCGGAGAATGTTTATGCGCATGTGCGTGTGGACGCGGAGCATCCGGACGGAGAAGTGATCGGATTTTACAGTGAGATCGATACGGATTCCACATTGTTCCCGCAGAAAAACCAGGTCGTATTAAATGAAGGAGATGGCGTGTGTCCGTATCTGTTCGCAAGAGAGATCCAGTTCAACGAAGACGGAAGTGTAACACCGTTCTCCGAGTGGGAACCAAACTCCGGAACCGGAGCATGGATCACGTTATCCGATGACTATGATATCTCCATGCAGGAGCCGGACGAAGTAAGCAATTACTGCTGTCTGTTCCGTATTACGGATACGCAGGGCAATCAGTATTACACGAATCCGGTTTACATTGAGAAATAAAATTGCTTTTGCATATATGGTTATGTTAAGATAAATATGTCTGCCGTCCGGCAGGCATATTTTTCGAATCATAGGAAATTCCTTCCTATGATTCAAAAACGCTCCGCGGGGATGCGCAGCTCGCGGAGATGAAGTTTATGTTGAACATACCGCTCGCGCGCGAAAGTGTGCGGTAAGCGCACACTTTATTTTACTAGAAGGGAACGAATACACATGGAGAGAGCGGATAGTTATGTGGTGGATACCGAGGCAGCAGTCCGTACATACGCGGATATGGTGTATCGGCTGGCATGTTTGAATACCAATAATAAAGAAACGGCGGAAGATGTATTTCAAACTGTTTTTTTGAAACTCGTATCGCATCAGGAAAGTATTATAAGTGAGGAACATTTAAAGGCGTGGCTGATACGGGTAACGATCAATCAGTGCAAAAGCGTCGCGACGACGGCGTGGAACCGGAAACGGGCGTCATATGAGGACGCAATGCTGATGGAAGAACCGGAGGAACAGGAAGATTTTTCGGATGTTTATGAAGCGGTAAGGGAACTTCCGGACAAATATCGTGATGTCATACACTTGTTTTATTATGAGCAGCTGACGGTAAAGGACATTGCCGGGATACTGGATACCAAGGAGGCAACAGTAAAGACCTGGCTGTCGAGAGGCAGGAAACTGCTTGGCGAAAAATTAAAGGAGGAATATGGGAATGGAAGAATATAAAAAATATGTGGATCATCAGCATGCTCCCGAATCCTTGATCGCAGATACGATAAAAAAAGTAAAGGCAGAAGAAGCGCGGAAGGCACAGACGCAGGAGGCGGCGAAGGTAACCAGGATGCCGCAGGCGGCGGAAGTGCAAAAAAAGAAGAAAAAGCCGTTTGGAAAGATCATGACGGCGGGAATGACGGCAGTAGCGGCAGCGGCGGCGATCGCAGTGCTGGTGCAGGTTTATCCCGCGGGAGATGAGATCCACTATCAGCAGATCGAGGAGCAGAATTTCCGTGGATTCGGAATGCCGGATCAGGAGACGGAAACTTCACTGGAAAAATGCGGACAGACGTTAGGGCTGGATTTTAAAAACCTGATCCCGGGCGGAACATTAAAGAAGGGAGAAGTTTCGGATACGGACGACAAAACGGCGACCCTGAATTATGAAGTGGACGGCAATCTGGTCGCGCTTGAGGTATCCGCATCCGGTCAGCAGGCACCAAAGGAACTCTTAAAAGAAGCGTCACGGGTGGACAAAAAAGAAGTATATCTTGGGGAAAACGGAAAAGAAAACTGCTTTTACGCGGCGTTTGAGAAAGATGGGATTTACTACTATCTCACGGCAAACCACATGGAACGCGATACATTTGAGGGACTGCTTGAGGAAATGTTAAAAGACTGATAGTGGGAAAAATACACTTGAATAAGCGGGCAAAAAATAATAAACTAATAGCATTACAGGTGAATGCAAAAAAGGAGAAGCAAATGAGTTTAGCAGATCAGATCTTTATCGATATGTGCAGGGATATACTGGCAAACGGTGTGAGTACCGAGGGAGAAAAGGTACGCCCGCACTGGGAGGACGGCAGCAGTGCCTATACGATCAAAAAATTCGGCGTGGTGAACCGCTATGATCTTTCCAAAGAATTTCCGGCGATCACGCTGCGGAAAACGGCGATCAAGAGCTGTACGGATGAAATGCTCTGGATCTGGCAGAAAAAATCGAACAATATCCATGACCTGAACAGTCATGTCTGGGATGAGTGGGCAGATGAGAACGGTTCGATCGGAAAGGCGTACGGCTATCAGATGGGCGTAAAGCACGCCTATAAAGAGGGAATGATGGATCAGGTGGACCGCGTGATCTATGACCTCAAAAACAACCCGTTCAGCCGCCGTATTCTGACCAATATCTATGTACATGCGGATCTGCATGAAATGAATCTTTATCCGTGTGCGTACAGTATGACCTTTAATGTCACGCAGAAAAAAGGCGAGGAGAAACTAACTTTAAACGCGATCTTAAACCAGCGTTCCCAGGATATCCTGACCGCAAACAACTGGAATGTCTGCCAGTACGCGGTTTTGGTCCATATGCTGGCACAGGTGTGCGGCATGCAGGTCGGAGAACTGGTTCATGTCATCGCGGACGCGCATATTTATGACAGACATATTCCGCTTGTGGAGGAGCTGATCACAAGAGAGACGCATCCGGCGCCGAAATTCTGGCTGAATCCGGAGATTACAGATTTTTATCAGTTTACACCGGATGATGTGCGGTTAGAGGACTATGTGACCGGACCACAGATCAAAAATATTCCGGTTGCGGTATAGGAGGAAAAACAGATGAATTTAATTGCAGCGGTAGACAAAAACTGGGCGATCGGCTATCAGAATAAACTGCTTACAAGCATACCGGAGGATATGAAGTTCTTCCGTCAGACGACAACCGGAAAAGTTGTCGTGATGGGAAGAAAGACGTTAGAGAGTTTTCCGGGCAAGAAGCCTTTAAAGAACCGTACCAATATCGTATTGACTAAAAATCCGTCCTACCAGGCAGAGGGCGCGATCGTGGTACATAATGAGGACGAACTGCGGGAAGAATTAAAAAAATATGACAGCGAAGATATTTTTGTGATCGGCGGGGAGAGCATCTACCGCCAGCTTCTGGACGAATGCGACAAGGCGTATATCACAAAGATCGAGTATGCGTATCCGCAGACGCGCATTTCCCGAATCTCGATGAGAAAGAGGAATGGAAGATCACGGCGGAGAGTGAGGAGCACACCTGCTTTGACCTTGAGTATTTCTTTCTCATTTACGAGAAAAACGCGTAAAAAACGGGCAGCACCAGGACAAGATAAGAAGGGTAAAAATGGAAAATTTTATTTACAGCATCAATGTGACCATGCCGATTTTTTTAGTCATGGTGCTGGGGTATTTTTTAAAACAGATCGGCATGTTGGATGACAACTTTGTCACGGTGGCGAACCGGTTTAACTTTAAGGTCACGCTTCCCTTTATGCTGTTCCGGGATATATCGACCGTGGACATCAAGGCGGTATTTGACTTAAAATACGTTCTGTTCTGCGCGATCGTGAGCACGATCTGCTTTTGGACGGTCTGGGCAGGGGCAAAGCTGTTTTTAAAAGATAAAAGTATGCGGGGAGCGTTTGTACAGGCGTCTTTCCGTGGAAGCGCCGCCGTCATGGGAATGGCGTTTATCGAAAATATTTATGGAAGTTCGGCGATGGGACCGCTCATGATCGTAGGAGCAGTTCCACTTTATAATATCTACTCGGTGTTAGTTCTGACATTTGAGGCAAATGAGGAAGATGGAAGACAGGGCGCGGGAAAGATCAAACAGGCTGGGATCAACATCTTAAAAAATCCGATCATCATCGGTATTTTCCTCGGGCTTGTGGTATCGCTGCTCGGCGTACATTTCCCGACGATCGTTGACCGCACGGTGGACAACGTGGCGCGCATGGCGACACCGCTTGCGCTGGTCACGATGGGAGCCGGCTTTGAGGGACGCAAGGCGCTTGCAAAGATCAAACCGACACTTGCGGCATCCTTTATCAAACTGGTTGCGCAGACGGCAGTGTTTCTTCCGATCGCGGCGGCAATGGGATTTACCGGGGAAAAGATCATCGGGATCCTGATCATGCTTGCGGCACCGACCACACCGAGCTGCTACATAATGGCAAAAAATATGAAAAACGACGGAGTGCTGACGGCGAGTATCGTTGTGACGACGACACTGCTTGCGTCGTTTACGCTTACAGGCTGGATCTATCTGTTGAAATGTACTGGACTGATCGGTTAAAAAGAGAAAAAGGAGGAGGATTTTTGTGGATATCACAGGCAGAAAATTATTTGTAAAGGCATTGCAGGAAGAGGGTGTCGATACCGTCTTCGGTTATCCGGGCGGAATGGTGACAGACCTGTTGGATGAATTATACAGACAGGAAGATATCCATGTCGTCCTCCCGCGCCATGAACAGGCGCTGATCCACGAAGCGGAGGGCTATGCGAGATCCACCGGAAAGGTCGGCGTCTGCCTTGTGACGAGCGGACCGGGAGCGACGAACACGATCACCGGGATCGCGGACGCGCATTATGACAGTATTCCGCTCGTATGCTTTACCGGACAGGTGCCGCTCAACCTGATCGGAAATGATGCGTTCCAGGAAGTGGATATTGTCGGGATGACCCGCAGTATCACAAAGTACGGCGTGACCGTAAGACGGAGAGAAGACCTCGGGCGCATCATAAAAATGGCGTTTCAGATCGCGTCAAGCGGAAAGCCGGGACCGGTTTTAGTAGATATCCCAAAAGACATCCAGGTGCAGCCGGGACCTGCGGATTATCCGGCACATGTGGACATCCGGGGCTATAAGATTAATACCGGTGCGCATGTCGGTCAGTTAAAGAAGGCGTACAAACTGTTAAAGGGCGCGGAAAAACCGCTGATCCTTGCCGGCGGCGGCGTCAATATCGCGGGCGCGGGGAAGAATTTAAGAACATTCGCGGAAAAAATGCAGATCCCGGTCGTTACGACAATCATGGGAAAAGGCTCCCTGCCGACCGATCATCCGCTCTATATCGGAAACTGCGGCATGCACGGAAAATACGCTTCCAACAAAGCGGTCAGCGAATGTGATGTGCTCTTTTCCATAGGAACCCGTTTTAACGACCGTATTACCGGCGATCTGAACGAATTTGCGCCTAAGGCAAAGATCATCCACATTGACATCGATACGGCGTCTATTTCGCGAAATGTGGTCGTAGACGTGCCGATCGTAGCCGACGCGAACAGCGCACTCGAAAAACTGATCGAATGGGCGGAAGAAAAAGACACAGCCGCATGGAGAGAGCGGATCGGAAAGTGGGAAAAGGAAAAACCGCTTGCGATGCGCCGGGATGCCGGGATGACACCGCAGATGATCCTTGAAGCACTCAATGCAAAATTCCACGAAGGGATCTTTGTGACCGATGTCGGCCAGCATCAGATGTGGGCGACGCAGTATCTGGAAATGAACGAAAACAAACAGCTCATCACTTCGGGAGGACTTGGAACGATGGGATTCGGTTTCCCGGCGGCGATCGGAGCAAAGATAGGAAATCCGGATCGGCCGGTCATCTGTATTTCCGGGGATGGCGGGATGCAGATGAATATCCAGGAGCTTGCGACAGCGGTGACCGAGGAAGTGCCGGTCATTGTATGTCTGTTCAATAACCATTATCTTGGAATGGTGCGCCAGATGCAGCAGCTTTTCTACGGAAAACGTTATGAGATCACCTGCCTCAGAAAAAGAAAGAGTTGTCCGGCGAACTGCAAGGGACCGAATCCCGCGTGTCCGCCGTACGAACCGGATTTTGTAAAACTTGCGGAGAGCTACGGGGCGTACGGGATCCGTGTCACGAACGCGGATGAGATCACACCTGCGTTGGATGAAGCAATGACACATAAGGACGCGCCGGTCATTATCGAGTTTATGATCGCTTCGGATGAGATCGTTCTGCCGATGGTAAAGAGCGGAAATCCGATGAGTGAGATGATCTTAAAATAGGAGGGACGGAAATGAAGAACAGATGGATCGCGTTATATGTAGAAAATGAAGTCGGTGTACTGGCAAAAGTTTCCGGGCTCTTTTCCGGGAAATCCTACAATCTGCAGAGTCTTACGGTAGGAACCACGGAGGATGAGACGATCTCGCGCATGACGATCGGGGTGTCCAGTGATGACATTACCTTTGAACAGATCAAAAAGCAGTTAAACAGCATGGTGGAAGTCATAAAGGTGATCGACCTCACCAATGTGCCGATCCACATGAAAGAGATCCTGTTCGCGAAGGTGCTCGGCTGCAATGTGGAGCAGAAAGCGGAGATCTTCCAGATCGCGCAGGTATTCGGTGTGCAGGTGGAAGATATCGGCAGTGACAGCGTTCTTTTGGAGTGCAAACTGACGGAGCGCAGAAATAATGAATTAATTGCGCTTTTAAAGGAAAAATATAAAAGGATAGAAGTCGTCCGGGGAGGGGCAGTCGCGATCGAGTCGATCAGCACATCCTGCCGTTGACAAAAATTGTAAAAAAACTGTAATCTGTGCTTGCAGAGATCAAAACTTTGTGCTACTATACTCGGGTGAAAAACAAAGGGTTTTCGGGGCTTGTATGGGCAAAATACCGAAAAATCTTTACTTCATAAAAAATTATTGTATAAATTATTGTAAAATTATAGGAGGAACAACTGTATGCGCAAGACAAAAATTATCTGTACAATGGGACCATCTACGGAAAAGGGTGATACTTTAAAGAAGTTGATCGAAGCCGGTATGAATGTTGCAAGAATGAACTTTTCCCATGGTGATTTCGATGAGCACGGCGGAAGATTAAAGAGTTTAAGAAAATACTCCAAAGAACTTGGTCTGCCGGTTGCAGCGCTGCTTGACACAAAGGGACCGGAAATCCGTCTTGGTGACTTTGAAGCAGGCAGAGTAGAATTAAAAGAAGGACAGGAATTCACCCTGACCGCAAGAGATATCCTTGGAACAGAAAAAGAAGTTTCCATCACATACAAACAGCTTCCGAAAGACGTTAAGCCGGGATCTTCCATCCTGTTAGATGACGGTCTGATCGGACTTGAAGTAAAAGAAGTATCCGGTGATGACATCGTATGTACCGTAATGAACGGTGGACCGGTTTCCAACCACAAGGGTGTAAATGTTCCTGGAACAGACCTTTCTATGGATTACTTAAGCGAAAAAGATAAGGCAGACCTTATCTGGGGCGCTGAGAATGACGTAGACTTCATCGCAGCTTCTTTCGTACGTGAAGCAGCAGACGTTATCGCGATCCGTGATCTGTTAAAAGCACACGGCGGCGAGAAGATCCAGATCATCGCAAAGATCGAGAACGAGCAGGGTGTTCGTAACATCGACGGCATCTTAGAGGCAGCAGACGGTATCATGGTTGCCAGAGGTGACATGGGTGTTGAAATTCCTTGTGAAGAAGTTCCGGTTGTTCAGAAGAACCTGATCAAGAAAGCAAATCAGGCAGGAAAGATCGTTGTTACCGCAACACAGATGCTTGACTCCATGATCAAGAACCCGAGACCTACCAGAGCAGAAGCAACTGACGTTGCAAACGCTATCTATGACGGTACTGTTGCGATCATGCTTTCCGGCGAGACCGCTGCAGGTGCATATCCGGTAGAAGCATTAAAGACCATGGTTAAGATCGCAGAGCGTACAGAAAAAGATATCAATTACAGAAGACGTTTCTTCGAAAATGACAGAAAAGCAAACCCGGATGTTACAGACGCTATCTGCCACGCTACCTGTACTACAGCGCTTGACTTAAAAGCAAAGGCAATCATCAGCGTTACCAAGTCTGGCCGTTCCGCAAAGATGGTATCCCGTTACAAACCGGATTGCGACATCGTAGCATGTGCAATGGATGAGAAAGTATGCCGTCAGCTGAACCTTGCATGGGGCGTTACTCCGCTTCTGTTAGATGAGCAGAAAGAAGTATTCGACCTGTTTGATGAAGCAGTAGCAGTTGCTGCAAAAGAAAAAGGTTTACAGAAGGGTGATACCGTAGTTATCACTTCCGGTGTACCGATCGGAATGTCCGGTACTACAAACATGTTAAAAGTACAGAATGTTTAAGGTCGATCGACGATCGTTGGTATAGAGACGATATATTTTACAGAGGCAGGAGTTATCCTGCCTCTGTTTTGTGTACTAGCGATGAGGAAAGCATCACGTCTCTGGAACGGCAAGGATGAAACATGAATTTTCCTTATGGAAACAGACAAAACCATAACTTTAAAGCATGTACCGCATAAGCCCTGGGAATAATCTTGACAGAGAAGAAAAAAAGTATAATAATGAATGGCAAGGATTTGCTGATGCAAAAAACAAATCGGCAAAAAAATTTTGGAGGTCGATAGATTATGGATATCAGATTTGAAAAAAGAGAAGTATTAAAGGAGAAACCAGATCAGAATAACCTTGGCTTTGGTAAGTATATGACAGATTACATGTTTGTCATGGACTGGACAAAGGATGAAGGATGGCACGACGCGAGAATCGTACCGCAGGGACCGGTTGAATTAGATCCTGCCTGTGTAACACTTCATTACGCACAGGAGACATTTGAAGGATTAAAGGCATACCGCAGAGAGGACGGCAAGATCCAGCTGTTCCGTCCGGAAATGAATGCGAGAAGAATGATTAATTCCAACGCAAGACTCTGTATGCCGGCATTCCCGGAAGATATGTTCGTAGAAGCAGTACGCGCGCTGGTAAAACAGGAAGCTGACTGGGTTCCGTCCAAGCCGAATACTTCCTTATATATCAGACCGTTTATGTTTGCTACAGAAGCAGCACTCGGAGTACATATGGCATCTTCTTACAAATTTATGATCATCTGCTGCCCGGTAGGCGCTTATTACGCAGCAGGCTTAAATCCGGTTAAGATCTTAGTAGAGGACGAACTGGTTCGTGCCGTAAAAGGTGGTACTGGATTTACCAAATGCGGTGGTAACTACGCAGGCTCCATTTTAGGACAGGTAAAGGCAGAAAAGATGGGATATGCTCAGGTACTCTGGCTTGACGGTGAGCATCGTAAATATGTAGAGGAAGTTGGAACCATGAACATCATGTTCAAGATCGGTGGAGAGATCTACACCGCTCCGATCGAAGGAACCGTTCTTCCGGGTGTAACCAGAGATTCCATGATCCATATTTTAAGAGACTGGGGATACAAGGTAAACGAAACACATCTTGCAGTAGATGACCTGATGAAAGCAGGACATGACGGTACACTGGAAGAAGTATTCGGTACCGGTACAGCAGCCGTTATCTCCCCGGTAGGCGAGCTTCGTTACAAAGATGATGTTGTCACGATCAACAACTTTGAGATCGGTGAGCTGACACAGAAACTGTATGATACCTTAACCGGCATCCAGTGGGGCAAGCTGGAAGATAAATATGGCTGGACACAGATCGTAGAATAAAATCGACCAAAAACTCCAAAGAAACAAAAAGATGTGTTATGTCTGCACGATAAGCGGCGGCATAGCACATCTTTTTTGCTTTTTACATATCATATATGGAATGAGAAATAAGAGGTTCTTATGCCAGAAACTAATTTACGCTATTTGCAGAACAATGCGGTCGATAAGGGAAGACTGCAGATCGCAGTAACGACAAGAACCGGATTTCGTCCGATACCGGGAGCAAGAGTCAGGATCTCCTATACCGGAGAGCCGGGAGCGGTCGTAGAGGAGATGCAGACAGATATTTCGGGGCAGACAGAAGTCCTTACGGTCAATGCGCCGCCGTTAGAATATTCCATGGAGCCGTCAGAAAGCCAGCCCTATTCCCAGTATACGGTGCAGGTGGAGGCGGATGGATTCCGGCCGATCGATATTTCCGGTGTCGCGGTGCTGCCGGAGGAAACGGCGCTGCAGGAGGTACAGTTGGAGCCGGAGCAGGCAAGCGGCGATCCGATCGACAATATCGTGATCCCGGCAAATACACTTTACGGGGATTATCCGGCAAAGATCGCGGAAGCGGAGATCAAGCCGGTGACCGAGAGCGGAGAGATCGTGTTAAGCCGGGTGGTGATCCCGGAATACATCATCGTGCATGACGGAGCGCCGGAGGATTCAACGGCAAGGGACTATTACGTCAGATACCGGGATTACATTAAAAATGTAGCGTCGAGTGAGATCTATGCGACCTGGCCGGATGCGACGCTTCGGGCCAACATCCTTGCGATCATGTCGTTTACGCTAAACCGCGTGTATACGGAGTGGTACCGCAACAAAGGCTATAACTATACGATCACATCTTCGACTGCCTATGACCACAAATTTGTATATGGCAGAAATATTTATTCCAATATATCGCGCGTGGTGGATGAGATGTTTGAAAATTATCTGTCCAGACCGAATGTCAGACAGCCGATCCTGACACAGTACTGCGACGGAGAGCGTGTGACCTGCAGCGGATGGATGACGCAGTGGGGCAGCAAATATCTTGGCGACCAGAACTATTCTGCGATCGAGATCCTGCGCTATTATTATGGAAATAATATGTATATCAATGTGGCAGAGGAGATTTCAGGAATTCCGTCTTCCTGGCCGGGTTATAATCTGGAGATCGGATCGACCGGCACCAAGGTGCGCACGATCCAGGAACAGTTGAACCGGATCTCGCAGAATTATCCGGCGATTCCGACCGTTGCGGTGGACGGTGTCTATGGACCCGGAACTGCGCGCGCAGTGGAGGTCTTTCAGTCGGTATTCGGACTTCCGGTGACCGGAGTGGTGGATTTCCCGACCTGGTTTCGAATCTCGGAGATCTATGTCGGGGTTTCGAGGATCGCGGAACTGGTATAGCAGACAGGTGGAACGGCGTGTGCGGGGCCGGCACACGTTTTTCCGCTGCCGGTGGCGGAAAATGCGTTTTGGTGCTATAATCAATTTCATTGGAGATCATAGCAGGACAGGAAAGAACGAAGACAAGAGGAAATAGAAATGAAAAATTACAAGATCATTCTGCAATATGACGGAAGCCGCTATAAAGGCTGGCAGACGCAGAAAAATACGGATATGACGATACAGGGGAAGCTGGAGGCTGTTTTGGAGCGCATGGCAGGACATCCCGTGGAAATACATGGATCCGGAAGGACGGACGCGGGGGTGCATGCGCTGGCACAGACGGCGGATTTTAAACTGGAAGAACATTTTGATAAAGAGGAGATCTTTACCTATTTAAACGAATATCTGCCGGAGGATATCCGGGTGCTAGCGATCGAGGAGGTACCGCTCCGTTTCCACAGCCGTTACCATGCGGTAAAAAAGACCTACCGCTATACGATCTGGAATGCGCCAAAGGCGGACGTGTTTTTGCGCAAATGGGTGGAAGTGATCCCGGAGGAACTGGATCTTGCGAAGATGCGGGAGGCATCGAAGTTACTCATTGGGACACATGACTTTCTCGCGTTCTGCGGAAGATAAAAAAATCCACGGTGCGCAATGTCATGGCGATCACGATCGGGAAGAAGGAAGAACAGGTGGAGATTACGATCACCGGAAATGGCTTTCTGCAGAACATGGTACGGATCATCGTCGGAACACTGGTAGAAGTGGGGCTTGGAAAACGGAGCGTGGAATCCGTGGGCGAGGCACTCGAAAGCAGAGACAGAGAGCAGGCAGGGTATACGATCTCCCCGCGTGGACTGGCACTGGTCGGGGTGGATTATGAATGAGCGCTGGATAGAGATCCGGAAAGGAGCTGATTTCGCGAAGATCGGAGAGACATTTTCGATCGATCCGGTGATCGCGCGGCTGATCCGGAACCGGGATGTGACCGAGATGGACGAGATCAGATCCTATCTGTACG
>ERZ1106943.2167-NODE-2167-length-17468-cov-7.291506_pt1 | contig 17468 bp, 13 predicted proteins | sample MGYA00403671_ERZ1106943 | MGnify/ENA primary metagenome ERZ1106943 (study PRJEB35170, sample SAMEA104062427) | human gut metagenome | biome: human gut; feature: human-associated habitat; material: faeces | place: Denmark | collected 2012-06-14 ...
ACACAACTTTTTTCTTGCTATTTTTTCCCGTTTTTAGTATACTTACAGTAGGTACAACACCGTAAAGGAGGGCTCCCCATGCGACAGATATGTACATCCCGCAAGGTCTGGCTTCCCATTCTGCTGCTGTTCACCGCCGTATTCATTTTCGCCTGCTGGGACAGGGGCGTGTCCATCGACTTCGACGGCACCGGCCTGTACCTTGCCAGCCCGCTCGATTCTGCCATCGAGGCCGTTCCCGTTTCCTTCCACGGCCAGCTACGCAAGAACGTTTACACCGGCAGCTGCGACATACCCGGTGTACTCCAGTGTGACGACCTCTGCGTCGTCTTCCGCGGCGACGAGAGCACCGATGTCTACTGCCGCGACCAAGCCTACTCCGAACCCACGCCCATCCACAGCATCACCCTTGACCGGACACAGCGCTACGCCGAGATCCGCTTGTGGAGCGAATATACCGTGGAGGGCGACCGCGTCCTCGCCACCTTTGACCCGCTCATGCACCCCACCCTCACCGTCACCGAGTGAGACAGTCCCCCATAACGCACCGCATCCCCCGGCACACGCCGGGGGATGCGCTTTTTCTGTTGTTCATCTTTTCCCCAGGCGACTGAACCACCAGAAGGTCAGCGGCCACACGCACCCGGCGAACAGCACCACCAGCAGGTAGCGGATGCCCCCGGCGATGGCGGCGTTGCCGCCCAGCAGCGCGATCAGCAGCGCTTTCAGCCCGGAGCGTATGGCCAGCAGACAGCCAAAGCCCACCACCAGCTTGATGAGCTGCGCCCACCACACCGCCTGTGTCTCGAACCGGATGTACTTCCGGTCGGCGATGTTGGATACCAGCATACCCAGTGTGGCGCCCAGCAGCTTCCAGCCGTTCTCCAAAGCACTGAGGTAGTTGGCGGTGTCCTCAGCGGCAGCACCCGTATCGCCCCGCAGGTACAGATAGCCCACGAAGGCCCCGCTGCACACCACCATAGCCAGTATGGTGTACGTCAGCACCACCGGCCGCCGGTCGGCCTCCTCCATCAGCGGATAGACCACCAACACCAGCACCGCCGCGATCAGGAACGACACGCCCACATCCAGCGGCGTGTGGACACCCAGATACATCCGGCTGAACGCGATGAGCACCGTCAGCACGACCAGCACCACCCGCAGCCAGCCGCGGCGAGTATACCGGGCGATGCCGCCATAGGTGGCCACGGCGTTCTGTGTGTGACCGCTGGGGAAGGAATACCCCGTGGCCTCCGCCCGGGCAGACTCCACAATGGTGAAATCCGGGTCCTTTATCCACGGCCGGGGCACGCAGCAGAGTATTTTCAGGAATTGATTGATGACCGTGCCAAAGAAGCCCACGATCATCAGGTAATAGCCCTCGCGCTTGCTGACGCACCAGAACACCGTCACGGCGATGACCATGAAGAACAGCTCGCCGCCCAGCAGCGTGATGACCGACATGATCTTATCCAGCGCAGGCGTGCGGATGCTCTCCAGCGCGTACAAAACTCCCATAAAGTCTCCCTCCTTTATGTTCTTCCGCTATTCTACTACACTTTTCTCCGCCGTGCAAGTGCAAGCGTTGACTGCCCCGCGGCAGCGTGCTATACTGTGGAAAAATGCAAGGAGGCCCCGCCATGAAGCCTGAAGAGCTGCTCTCCGTCCTGCACACCGCCAACCGTCTGAAGGACACCACCCGCCACTGCTGGACGCCTGGGAACCGTCACGAGAGCGTGGCCGACCACAGCTGGCGGCTGGCGCTGACGGCCTTCTTTCTTCGGGACGAGTTCCCGGAGACGGATATGGACAAGGTCATTAAAATGTGCCTGATCCACGACCTGGGCGAGTGCTTTACCGGTGACATCCCCAGCTTTCTGAAAACCGACGCCGACACAGCGAAGGAGGACGCCCTCCTGATTCAATGGGTAGGGACGCTGCCCCAGCCTTACCGCACGGAGATGGCCGCCCTGTACGCGGAGATGGATGCGCTGGAGACGCCGGAGGCCCGGCTCTACAAGGCGCTGGACAAGCTGGAGGCCGTCATCGCCCACAACGAGTCCCCCATCTCCTCCTGGCTGCCCCGGGAGTACGACCTGAACCTGACCTACGCCGACGAACACGTGGCATTCTCCCCGTACCTCACGGCGCTTCGCCATCCGGCGGGAGACAGAGGCAAAGATAGAAAAAGGCGAATAAAAAGCTTCCCGGCATTTGCCGGGAAGCTTTTTATTCACCCGCTGCCGCCAGCAGCGCATCGGACAGCCTCGCGTACTCCTCCAGGCCCAGGGCCTCGCCCCGCACGGTGGGGGACAGGCCGCAGCCGGCGACGATGGCCGCCAGCTGCTCCTTAGGCAGCTGCCAGCCGGTCTGCAGGCTGTTCACCAGCGTCTTGCGCCGCAGGGCAAAGCCCGCGCGCACCGTCCGCCAGAAGGCCTCCTCGCTCCGCACCTGTACCGGCGGGGCCTTTCTTGTAACGCAGCGCACCACGGCGGATGTCACCTTGGGCGGCGGCATGAAGCAGCTGTTGGGCACCTCGAACAGCAGTTCCGGCACGGTGTAGTACTGCATCAGCAGGGAAAACGCGCCGTAATCCGCCGTGCCCGGCTTCGCGCAGATCCGCAGGGCTACCTCTTTTTGAATGAGCACCGTCAGCTGCCGGAAACACCCGGCCCGGACACAGGCCGTGAGAAACGGTGTGGTGATGTTGTAGGGCAGGTTGGCGCACAGCACCGCCGGCAAGCCCGGAAACTTCTCCGCCGTCACCGCCGCCAGGTCCAGCGCCATCACGTCGCCCTCGATCAGGGTGAAGTTGTCATAGTCCGCCATAGTCTCCGCCAGCACCGGCGGCAGGCGCTTGTCCAGCTCCACCGAAACCACCTTTTCCGCCCGCCGGGCCAGCTGCACCGTCAGTGCGCCGATGCCGGGGCCTACCTCCAGCACGCCGCAGCCGGGAACGCAGCCCGCCGCGGCGATATCCTCCGCCACGTCACCCCGGATGAGAAAGTTCTGTCCCAGCGCCTTGGCAAAGTGAAAGCCGTGCCGCGCCAGCAGTGCCTGTATATCGTTCCGATCGCACAGATCCATCGTGTTTCTCCTTCACTGCATATTGCCGCCATTGTACCACCTTTTCCCCACCCGCGCAACGAAAAGCCGGAAAAAGTTTGCCTTTCTCCGTGCCGCGTCCCCTAAAACTTGACAAAATTGGAAGATAGTGCTATACTCCACGGGTATTGCTAATCGGTAACAAAAGTTACAAATTGTTTCAATTTTTATTGTCCGCCCTGTTTGAACACCTCCCGGGGCGGCTATACTGCGAGGTACTATGGAACAAACAGTCGTCACACAACCGAAGCGCTTGCAGCCGAAAAAGCCGCGGCGCCGCATCACGCCGGTCACGGTGTGCCAGGCCATCCACGATGTGCCCTACATCGTGGCTCGGGCCCTGATCCGCGCCGTGCGCGCCGTGGGCCACTGCTTTGCCTGGGCCTGGGATGCCATCGCTTCCGACGTCAGGGCCAACTGGCGCGCCTTCTGCCGCGGACGGCTGGTGACCGGCTGCCGTGACGCCCTGCGTTCCCCGGCCCTGCGGGAGGTGCACCACATCATGCGCGATCATCCCTCTATCCGCGCCATCACCATGATCGCCGTCACGGCGGTGATCTTCGCCGCCGCCGTTATGGCGGAGCCGGTACGCACCATGGACGCCATCTGCATCGTGGTGGACGGCGACGGTCCCCACGTACTGGACGAGCGCAGCGAGGAGCGCACCTATGACGATCTGCTGCTGCGCCGCAGCCTGGGCGACAAGTCCATGCAGCTGCTGCTGGAGCCGGGCCGCACCATCACCATCACCCACGGCGACGACACACACACCCTCACCACCGAGGCCGAGCGCCTGTCCTCCCTGCTGCGGCGCAGCGGCATCCGTCTGGGTGAGGACGAGATGGTGGAGCTGAATGTCGCCGGCGAGGACCCCGCCATCCGCATCAGCGATACGCTGACCTACCAGCACTATGTCACTGTGGAGACGGACTACAAGATCCTTCGCTCACCGGATCCCCTGATGGACAAGGGCACCGAGGAGATCATCCGCAAGGGTATCCCCGGCCAGATCGTGGAGACGTATGAGGACACTGTGGTCAGCGGCGAGGTAGTATCCACCAAGTATATCGGTGCCAGCCACGACACCTCACACGCGGAGCTGGTGCGCTACGGCACCCGCGTCTACGAGGTGGAGGAGGGCGACACCATCGAAAAAGACTTCCCCAACGAGATGGGCGAGGGCGGCTACCTGCTGTTCGCCTCCGGCGACACCATGACCTATAACAAGGTGATGCTCTGCTCCTCCACCGCCTACTACAGCGGCGGCGACGGCGGCGCGGCCTGGACCACGGCGGTGGGTGCCGCGGTGGGCGTGGGCACCGTGGCCGTAGACCCCAAGGTGATCCCCTACTACACCAAGATGTTCATCCAGACCACCAACGGCCGCCGTGTCTACGGCATGGGCACCGCCCTGGACTGCGGCGGCGCCGTCAAGGGCAACATCGTGGACCTGTGGTTCCCCACCAAGGCGGACTGCTACTCCTGGGGCCGCCGAAACGTCACCGTGTATATTCTGGATAAAAAGGCAAGCTAAGAGCATGGCCCCGGCGGGGCCATGCTCTTTCTTTACCCGCAGCCCCCGGTGTGAGCCGGGGGGCTGCTTTTTTATTCTCCGTAGTGCACGTGCAGCAGCGCGTGACACTTTTCCTCGCCGTACTCCCTGAGTAAAGACGTGACGATGGGGTTTTTCTCCGCCCGCTTGAACATAGCGGAGGCATCGGCGGCATACAGTCCCTCGCCCCGCTTCTTCTTCACGTTGCTCAGCCCATAGGGCTGTCCCGCGCCGCCCACGCAGCCGCCCTGACAGGTCATGACCTCTATCAGGTGGTAGAAGCACTTGCCCGCTTCGATATCCGCGATCAGCTCCTTGGCGTGGATCAGCCCGTTGACCACGGCGATACGCAGCTCCTGCCCGTCCACGTTCAGTTCCACATGGCGGATGGATCCGTCTCCCCGCAGATCGGTGACACGGACGGCCCGCAGCGCATTCTTGCTCTTGTCCGGCAGGCAGTGACGCACCACCGCCTCGGCCACACCGCCGGTGACGCCGTAGATCACCGCCGCGCCGCTGCCCAAACCGAAGGGCAGGTCCGGGGACTCCAGCTCCAGCTCGTCCAGCTGCACACCCGTCTCACGCATCATGTCCACCAGCTCCCGGGTAGTCAGCACCAGATCCACATCCGGCCGACCGTTATGGACGAACTCCGGCCGCGCCGCCTCCATCTTCTTGGCAGTGCAGGGCATAATGGCGATGTTGTAGGTAGTCCGCCCGTCGGCGGCATCTTTTTCGGCGTATTTGTCACGGATGACCGCCGCGAACATCTCCATGGGCGATTTGCAGGTGGAGATATGCTTCAGATACTTAGGGGCGTTGAACTCCAGATACCGCACCCAGGCGGGACAGCAGCTGGTGAACATGGGGAACGGCCCGCCGTTTTTCAGCCGCTGCAAAAACTCCTCCGCCTCCAGTATGGTGGTCATATCCGCGCCGAAGTTGGTGTCGTACACCTCGTCCACACCCATGAGCTTCAGCGCCGTGGTCATCTTGTCAATGACGTTCACGCCTGCCGGAATGCCAAAGGCCTCACCCACCGCCACACGGACGGCCGGCGCGATCTGCACCACCACACGCTTCTTCGGGTCATGGATGGCCGCCCAGGCGGTGCCGATCTGATCGTTAACGGTGATAGCGCCGGTGGTGCACACGGCGGCGCACTGGCCGCAGCCCACGCACTTCGTCTCGCCCAGCTTTTTGTCAAAGGCCGGCATCACCTGCAGCTCGCTGCCCCGGAAGGCAAAGTTCAGAATACCCTGTCCCTGCAGCTCTTCGCACACCCGCACGCAGTCGCCGCACAGGATGCACTTGTTGGGGTCCCGGAACACCGCGTAGCTGGTGTAATCCTTCTCGTACCGGGGCTTATTGTTGGGGAAACGGATATGCCGCACGCCAAAGCGCTGGGCCAGCTCCTGCAATCGGCAGTTGCCGCTTTTGGCACAGGTAGTGCAGGAGCAGTCATGGGCCGCCAGCAGCAGCTCCAGTATCATCCGCCGGTGCCTCAGCAGCCGGGCGGTGTTGGTCCTGATCTCCATGCCGTCCCGGGGCTCCATGGAGCAGGAGGCGTCGATCTTCCCGGTCTTTACGTCCTCCACGATGCACATACGGCACGCGCCGTGAACGGACAGGTCGGAGTAATAGCAGAACGTGGGGATGTCGATACCCGCCTTGCGGATGACCGCCAGCACGTTGCGCTCGCCGTCAAAGGGCACCCGCTGCCCGTCGATGACCATAATTCCCTTTGCCATGGCTCACTCCTCCTCAATGGCGTCAATCGCGCCGAAGGGGCACGCGCCCCAGCAAGCGCCGCAGTGGATGCACTTCTCGTTGTCAATGACGTAGGGCATACGGGGCTGCCCGGAGATGGCCTCCATGGGACAGTTCCGCGCGCACTTGCCGCAGCCCTTGCACAGCTCCGGTTTGATCTCCAACCGGCGTTTGCGCCCGTTGCAGATGGGACAGTGGTGATCCACCACATGGCGCAGATAATCCTGCCGGAAGTTCCGCAGGGTGGACATCACCGGCTTGCAGGCCGTCTGCCCCAGGCCGCACAGGGCCGTGTCCGTGATGGTATCGCTAAGAGACTCCAGCAGATCCAGATCGGCCAGACTCCCCTCGTTATTGATGATGCGCTCCAGCGTCTCCAGCATACGCTTTGTGCCCTCCCGGCAGGGGGTGCACTTACCGCAGCTCTCGTTCTGGGTAAAGTGCATAAAGAACCGTGCCACCTCCACCATGCAGGTGTCCTCGTCCATGACCACCAGGCCGCCGGAGCCGATAATGGCCCCCAGCTTCTTCAGCGAGTCGAAGTCCATAGGGTAGTCCAGATGCTCCTCGGTCAGACATCCGCCGGAAGGCCCGCCGATCTGCACGGCCTTGAACTTCTTGCCGTCCGGGATACCGCCGCCGATGTCGAAGATGATCTCCCGCAGGGTGGCGCCCATAGGCACCTCCACCAGTCCCGTATTCACCACGTTGCCCGTCAAAGCAAATGTCTTGGTACCGGCGCTGCCCTCGGTGCCGATGCCCCGGTACCACGCCGCGCCCTTGTTGATGATGTTCGGCACGTTGGCGAACGTCTCCACATTGTTCAGCACCGTGGGCTTTCCCCACAGTCCCTGGTCTACCGTCCGGGGCGGCTTTACCCGGGGCATACCCCGCTTACCCTCGATAGAGGCGGTCAGGGCGCTGCCCTCACCGCAGACGAAGGCGCCGGCGCCGCGGTTGATGTGGATGTGGAAGCTGAACCCGCTGCCCATGATGTCGTCGCCCAGCAGTCCGGCCGCCGCAGCCTTGTCGATGGCCACCTGCAAACGCTTCACCGCCAGCGGATACTCGGCGCGGACGTAGATGTAGCCCTCCGTGGCCCCGGTGGCTGCGCCGGCGATCATCATGCCCTCCAGCACGGAATGGGGATTGCCCTCCATGATGGAGCGGTCCATGAAAGCGCCCGGGTCACCCTCGTCGCCGTTGCAGACGATGTACTTCACCGGCTCCTCTATGTGCCGGCGCACGCTTTCCCACTTACGTCCGGCGGGGAACCCGCCGCCGCCCCGGCCCCGCAGACCGGAGTCGGAGATCTCCCTGCAGATCGCCGCGCCATCCATGTCGAACAGCGCCTTTTCAAAGGCGATGTACCCGCCCTTGGCAATGTATTCCTCCAGATTTTCCGCGTCACTGGCGCCGCAGCTGGCCAGCACCACCCGGTGTTGCTTCTTGTAAAAGGGGATATCCTCCTGCCGGGGATAGGACACGCCGTCCTGGTGATAGGTCAGCCGTTCGATGACCTCGCCGCCCAGCAGCGTTCTCTCCACGATCTCGCGGCAATCCTCCGGCTTCACGCGGACATACATCACACCCAGCGGCTCGATATGCACCAGCGGTCCCATCTCGCAGAAGCCGTGGCAGCCACTCATCTTGATGTGCAGGCTCTTCTCCGCGTCACCGTGGTGGGTCAGGCCCACATACACCTGCAAGCCCCGCTGAGCACACTCCTCCCGCAGGTTCTCATACACCTTCATGGACCCGCTGGCGATACAGCCCGTACCGGCACAGATCAGCACGTTCAGGGACGATCTGCTCCGTTCCAGCGCCTCCGCCGCCTGCTGGTGCATGGCGCGGAAGCCCTCCCGTGTCAGCTTGCTCATTCCGCCGCCTCCTTTCCGCGAATGGCCTCCAACTCCGCCAGCGCCGTCTCCGGCGTCATCTTGGCGTACACCTCGCCGTCAACCGTCATCACCGGCGCCAGACCGCAGGCACCCAGACAGGCCACCGTCTCCAGCGTAAATACGCCGTCCGCGCTGGTCCTGCGCTTGCCGTCCAGCTTCAGGTACTCATAGATGGCGTCGTAGATAGGCCCGGACTTCCGCACATGGCAGGCCGTGCCGTCGCATACCTTGACGATGTGCTTTCCTTTGGGTTCCAGCGAGAAATTCTCATAAAACGTGGCCACGCTGTACACCCGTGAGACGCTGATGTGCAGCATATCCGCCACCAGTTCCATATTCTCTTGGCTCAGGTAGTTCTCCGACGCCTGTATCTCCTGCAAAATGGCGATGAGCTTCGCGCTGTCGCAGTCGTGGGCCCGGACGATGGCCACCGTTTTCTCCTGTTCCGATCTCATGCTCTCTCCTCCTAAAACGTGTTGAACGCCGTGTCGCTTTGCCTGTTAATTTTCTAACACTCCACCCGTACTGTACCATAGGCCCGCCCGCCTTGCAACAGCAAAAGAGGGAAAATTCTCGCCGTGCGAACTTTTCTCCACCCTGCACAAAAACGTCCCCGCTTTTTTGCCTTAAACGGCAAAAAGCAAGGGGGCACAACTTTTTTCATGGCTCCGACAGCATAAGTGCCCGCCGCAGGCCCATGGGCCTGCGGGGGGCACTCTCTGTTTACATGATACCGGACTTTTCCTTGCTGGCAGCGATGGCCGCGTTCAGTCTTCGGGCCGGGTAATATACCAGCAGGCCGAACACCGTGAACAGCGCGCACATGCCCAGCAGCACCAGCGCGCAGCGCAGGTATGTGTCGCCGTACATACCGCCCACCGTCTCCCGGATCATATCCATGCCGTAGTGGAAGGGCATGAAGGGATACAGTGTCTGGAACAGCTGCGGCAGCACGTGCACTGGGTACGAACCGCCGGACCCGGCCACCTGAATGACCATGATAACGACCGACAGCGCCATACCCACGTTGTCCAGGGCGTACACCAGCGCGTAGTTCATGCTGGCGAAGTTCAGCGAGCACAGGCAGCAGGCCAGCACGAACAGCGCCGGCTCCGCCGTCTCCATCCCCACGAAGTACAGGCACCCGAAGGCCGTCACCAGCGCCTGGGCCATGGCCATCAGGAAGAAGGTGGCGAACCGCCCGAAATACCGCTCCACGGCCCGGCATCCGGCAAACTCCGGCTGGGTCACCGGTACCTTCAGCATCACGGCGGTCAGCAGGCTGCCCACAAACAGCGCCAGCATGACGTAGTAGGGCGACATGGCCGCGCCGTAGTCCTTGATCTCATAGATGATCTCCGTGTTCAGCTGCACCGGCGAGCTGAGGTAGTCCGCCATGCTTTCGGCATCGCTGCTCTCCATCAGCTCCGTAAAGCGCTTGAAGGCTTCGCTCTCCGTCACCCGGCGCACATCGTCCTCGATATCCGCCAGATATGTCTCCACCGTGTTGGCCAGGGTGATGCCCGCGTCCAGCGTAGGCTGTACGGTGGTCATGGCGTCGGCATAGCTGTTCAGCGTGCCGGACACCTCCCCCAGGCTGCCGCCCACAGCCCCCAGCAGCTGCTGGACGGACCGCAGCGTGGTCTGGGCCTGTGCCCCGGTGGTGTGCAGGTATTCGTTGACCTCCTTATTGGTCTGCACCGCCGCCGCCAGCAGTTCCTGCCGCACCTGATGCAGCATATCCAGCACCGGTCCCTGCAGAGCCGACGGCTCCAGCGTATCCACCAGCGCGTCCAGCGCCTCCAGATCGGCAATAGCCGTCTCCAGCTGCGCCTTCACGGCCTCGTCCTCAGCGGCCGCCAGCTGGTCCTTCAGCGCGTCGATGGCCGCCTGGATCTTCCGGTGCAGGTCCGCCTTCAACGCTTCGTCGGCGGCAGAGGTATCCATACTCCGCAGGGCATCCTCGATGTCGCCCAGTACCTTATCCGTGTTGTTCAGCACCGTCAGCAGGTCGCTGTACGCCGTGTCCGCCGCGCTCAGGCCCGTGCTGATAAGCTGCACCGTGCTGCCCGCCGCCGCATCAGCGTCCTCCACCGTTCCCCGTGCGTCCGCGATGGTCACGGACGCCGCGGTCAGCAGCCCGTCCGCCCCGTTCATCACGTCCTTCAGCGACAGCAGCACCTGCTGCAGCTGTGCCATCTCCTGCCGCGCACCGGTCAGCTTATCCATAATGCCGTCCGCCAGCGCCTCCGAGTCCAGCCCCATGGCCTTGAACACGGAGCCCGCCGTGGTCAGCGCTTCGGCGGCCTTGCCGATGACCGTGGTGTTGATCTGCTCCTGCACGGCGGTCTTGGCCTTGCTGGTGATCTTGGGCGCGATGGCGTTCTTCTTCTCGTTCTCGTAATACTGTATCTGCGGGTGGCGCAGGTCGCCGGACAGGATGCTCACAAAATCCTCGGTAAATTCCTCCGGCACGATCAGCGCCGCGTAGTAGTCGCCGGACTCCACCCCGTCCAGGGCCTCCGCCCGGCTGTCCACGAACACCCAGCCCATCTGGTCGTTGCTCTCCAGCCCCTGGAGCACCAGCGCGCCGATGTTCACCTCCAGACCCAGCACCTCGCAGCCCGCGTCCTCGCTGGCCACCGCCACGCTGATGCGGCTGGTGGACGCCGTGCCGTAGGGATCCCAGTTGGACAGGATGTTGAACCAGGCGTACAGGCACGGCACCAGGCACAACCCCAGCAGCACCACCACCGCCACCACACTGGCCGTCAGCCGCCGCCAGTCGGCGCGAAAGATATTCCAGATGTTCTTCATCGGTCCACCTGCCCTTCCCGGCTCTCCGCCGCACCGCGCCGCAGGTCGTCGGACAGCCCCTGTATCGCCCGGGTCAGCGCGTCCAGATCGGACGCCAGCTTCTCCGGGTCGTCCAGCAGCCGTTCCAGCACCCGCGCGCCGCTGTATACCGGCGCGGCAGGCGTCGGCGCGTTGTCTGCCTGCGGCGCTCCGCCGTGCACCTCCCGCAGTATCTCGTCCACGGAATATGCCTCCGGCTCCGGCGCTGCCGGTGCCTTTGTGACCGGCGTCTCCTCCGCAGGTGCCGGGGATATCTCCTCTGCCGCCGGCCTCTCCTCCGGCGCAGGTGCCGCTTCCGCCGCCGTTGCCTCCGTCTCCGGCGTCTCCTGTTCCTCCCGGGTGCCGTGGCGCAGCAGCAGACCCATCCGTGGCACCTTGGGCAGCTCCGGCAGCTCCAGCAGTGTGCCCAGGCTCTCCTGCTCCATCTGGGTGATGTTCTCCAGCTTCTTTTGCAGCTCATAGTCCGCGTACTCCACGGCGATCAGATACGCCGCCACCGCGAACATGGACAGTATCCACAGCATCAGGGTGAACACCTTGTTCCCCTCCGCCAGAAACATCAGCAGCATCAATCCCAGCGTCACCGCCAGCAGCATCCGCATACCGACGCGTATGCGCCGCCGGTTGTTCCGGTGCAGGGTGCTGACCTCCTCCAGCAGGCGGTCATACAACTCCTGATAGTCCCGTTCTCTTGTCATCGGTCAACACCTCCTTTCACAGCAGCTCCGTCTCCTCCAGCTTCTCCTCCATAAAGTGGTTCAGTCCCATGAAGGGCCGCCGCACCAGCAGGCCGATCAGCAGCGCCGCCGCGGCGAACAGCAGCAGGAAGCCGATCTGCTGCCAGTAGTAATTCCCGTACATCCCGCAGATGCACTCGCGCATAGCGTCGATGGCGTAGGGGAAGGGGAAGAAGCGATAGATCTTCTGATAGATGGCCGGCAGCAGCTCGATGGGGAACGTGCCGGAGGAGCCTGCGATCTGCATGACCATGATGACCACCACAATGGCCTTGCCCACATCGCCGAAGGACAGCGCCAGCGAATAGATCAGCAGGCTGAATGTGAAGGCCGTCAGCGCGCCCGTGAGATACAGCATCCCCGGGTGCAGGCACTGGACCTTCAGTATGTACAGGTCGCCGGTAACGATGACCGCCGCCTGTATCTGGCTCAGCACGAAAAAGAACAAGTACCGCCCGAAGTACAGCTCCGCCGGCTTCGGGTCGATCAGGCCCTCCGTCCGGGCGTGTATCTTGATGAGGGACGACAATATCACGCCGCCCACCCAGATGGCCAGCACCGTGTAGAACGGCGTCATGGCCGAGCCGTAGTTGGCGATGGGATACACCGCGTTCACGCTGGTCTGCACCATTTCCGGAAAATACTGACCGTACACCGCCGGGTCGCCGCCCAGGATATTCACCAGCGTATCCATGTATTCGTCTGTGGTCAACCCCTCCAGGTCGTCTATGGTGCTCTCCAGCGAGGTCAGCAGCTTCTCCGTAGCCGGCCGCAGCAGCGCCATGGTGTCGCCCACAGCGTCAGCGGTCTCCGCCAGCGCGGTCTTCATGACCTTGGCGTCTCCAGCCAGCGCAGCCATGCCCTCCATGGTGTCCGCCACCTGACCGGCCACGGTGTCCAGTTCCTTTTGCAGCGCCTTTGAAGTCACGGGAATCCTGTCCACCATCGTCCGCAGGGACTTCACCAGCGCGTCGCAGTCCGCCAGCAGGTCGCTGGCGGTGGGCTTGTCAGCCAGCGCCTGCAGCTTCGCCGCCAGACGCGTACACTCGGCGGAAATGGCTCGCGCCTGCTCTGCCGCGGCCGGCGCCTCCATCTCGATATCCTCCGCCCACCGATCCAACGTGGCCGCCGCCTTTTCCAGCTGCGCCGCCGCATCTCGCAGCTGCTGCTGTGCCGACGGCAACTCCGGCGCGTTCCCAATGGCGCTGCTCAGCCGGTCCAGCGCCCGTTCCACCCGGGCCAGGGCCGTGTTCAGCCGCATCTGTATCTCCGCTGCCGTCTGCTGCAGCTGTGCGCCGTCCGGCAGGTTCTTGTTGATATTGGCCACGGCCGCCTCCAGTGCCGCCGCGCTGCTCTCCGACACGCCGCTGCCGCCCACCGTCTCAAAGGCGTCCATCATCCGTCCGCAGGCGTGCAGCAGGTCCTGGGCCTGGTACAGCACGCCCTTCACAGCGGCCTCCGGATCGTCGGCGGTCAGGTCCGCCGCCAGCAGATTGCTCTGCTCCATGATGCCGCCGATGACCACCTCCAGATAGTTTTCACTGATGGAGCGCTTCAGCGTCTCCACCGCCGTGTCGGTGATCTTGGTGGCCACGGCGTTCTTCTTGGCGTTTTCGTAGTAGGTGATGGCCGGCTTTCCCGTCCAGTCCGTCAGCATCCGGTACATATTCCGGCTGAACTGCTTGTCGATGACCACCGCCGCGTAGTAGTCGCCGGACTCCACGCCGCCCTTGGCCTCCTCCTCGGTGTCCACGATGACCCAGTTGATGGACGTAGCCTCCCGCAGGTCGGCCACCACGTCGTCGCCCTTGTTCTCGTAGGTGCCGTCCTCATTGGTATAGCCCTCGTCCAGCGACGCCACCGCGATGGATATCCCCCCGGTGTTGCCGTAGGGGTCCCAGTTGGAGTAGATATTCAGCCAGGCGTACAGGCTGGGCAGCAGGGCGATGGCGACCACCACCACGCAGGCGAAAAAGCACTTGCTCAGCGTCCGTATATCGGTTTTGAATACCGTCCAGATATTACGCATACTGCCTCCTTACGCGCGGCACGCCGCGCTGTATATAAAACTGTTGCAAACAATAATGTATCAGTATGTATTATACAGAAAGCCACTGTGATTTGTCCACGCAAAACCCGTTTTTTGCCCAAAAATACAGAAAAGAGACGGCTCCCGCCGTCTCTTTCGTTCTACTCTTTTTCTGTATCCTCCGCCACGATGCGGTAGTAGGTATTCCCCGTCAGCTTGTACACGATGGCATACAGCACCGCGAACACCGCAAAGCTCACCGCCGTTGTGCCGATCAGCAGCCCCCTGTTGTCCAGATTGAACAGGATCAGCAGCTTGTGGATGAACGGGAACGCGAAGCACAGGTGCACGCCCGCCAGCACCAGCGGCAGATAGAACACCGTCAGCAGCTGGCTGTTGATGCTGCGGCGTATGTCCACCTTGGTCATGCCCACCTTCTGCATGATGTCGAAGCGACTCTGATCCTCATAGCCCTCCGAAAGCTGCTTATAGTACAGGATAGCCACCGCCGCGAAGATGAACACGATACTCAGCATGATGCCCAGGAAGAACAATCCGCCGTACATGCCGTAGAAGTCTGCCCGGTTGGCGGCCTTGGACTCCACGCTGACGCCCACGCCCCAGTCACTGCTGACGCCCGCCAGATAGCCGTTCAGCGCGTCCTCCAGATTGGGCGTTGTTCCGTCGATGTTACCCTGCTGGTTTTCCGGCAGATCGGTGTCGAAGGCGTAGTGCCACACCACCGTGGGATAGCTGCGGTACTTCTCCATGAAATAGTCCTGCAACGCCGGCACGAACTGCTCAAAGTCCGGCACCACCACCATCAGGGACGGCGTGATATCCGCCGCCGACGGGCCGCCCAGCATGGGGATCTCCCGCTTCATCACGTGGCGGATCATGCCGCCGTCGATGGACAGCGTATCGCTGTCGAATTCCGCCCGCAGCGCGGCCACATACACCTGCCCGTCACTGAGGGGCAGCGTCTGCCCCGTGGCGGCATTATAGTCCTCCAGCGGCAGGATGTATATCTGTACGGCACGGGTGCTGTCCGACACACTTGCACCGGAGCTGTCGGTACGGATGTTCCCGCCGTCCACCAGTCCGCTGATGCTGATCGTCCGGTATTCCGCCACATTGGACACATTGCCGCCGAAGTTGAAGATGGTGCTCTCCACACCCTGCCGCACCTGTGTCAGCTTCTCGCTGTCCAGCAGATACCTGTCGCCGTACACCTTCACAGACAGGTCGCGGGGATACCGGGCATTCACCGCGTCCTCCTGCCCCACATACAGGCAGGTGGTGGACGAGATCATCACCAGCACCATAGTGGCCAGGATGCACACCGACGCCAGCCCCGCGCCGTTGCGCTTCATGCGGTAGGCCATGGAGGACACGGACACGAAGTGCTGGGGCCGGTAGTAGTATTTTTTGTTCCTTTGCAAGCCGCGGCACAGCGTCACCGAGCCGCTGATAAACAGCAGATAGGTGGCCAGTATCACCATGATGACCGCCGCAAAGAACCACAGCAGCGCCGCCAGCGGCTCCCTGATGGACACCGCCAGCCAGTAGGCCCCGGCCAGCAGCACCGCCCCCGCCGCCGTCAGCACCCACTGCGCCTTGGGCGGCTTTTCGCCCACGCTCTCGCTGCGCAGCAGCGCCACGGCGCTGACGCCGTGCAGCTGCCGCAGGCTGTTCAGCAGGATCAGCGTGTGGATGACCGCAAACAACGCCGCCGCAACCAGCAGAGACGATACGGACACCGTCAGGGTATAGGTCACGGGCACCTGCAAAAGCCGCACCATACCCAACTCCGCCAGCTTATACAGTACCATGCCCAGAAGCAGTCCCGTCCCCGTGGTCAGGCCATAGGTGATGACCGTCTCCCACAGCAGAATGCGGGCGATGTTGCCCTTGCCCATACCCAGCACATTGTACAGGCCAAACTCCCTCTCCCGGCGGCGAATGAGGAACGAGTGGGTATAGAACAAAAATATCAGCGCAAACACGGCGATGACCACCGTGCCCAGCCGCAGTATGATGGCGCTGCTGCCGCCGCCGGACATGTGCTCCAGCACCGGCGAGCCGGACAGCCCCATCAGGATGTAGAACATCAGCACCATCCCGGCGCAGCTGAGCAGATACGGCAGGTACAGCCGCCTGTTTTTTCTCATGCCCGTCCAGGCCAGCCGGGCGTATAATGTCTTTTCCCTCATGCCGGTTCACCGCCCGACTGCAGCATGGTCAGCGTGTCGGAGATGCGCTGATAGAACCTGGTGTCGTCGTCCTCGCCCCGGTACAGCTGGTGGAACACCTGGCCGTCCTTGATGAACAGCACCCGGCCCGCCCGGCTGGCGGCCTTCACGGAGTGTGTCACCATCAATATGGTCTGTCCTGCCCGGTTGATGGCGGCGAACAGCCGCAGCAGCTCGTCGGTGGATCCGCTGTCCAGTGCGCCGGTGGGCTCATCCGCCAGCAGCAGCTTTGGCTCGGTGATGATGGCCCGGGCCACTGCCGCCCGCTGCTTCTGCCCGCCGGAGACCTCATAGGGGTACTTCTTCAAAAGCTCCGTCAGTCCCAGCTCCCGGGCGACAGGCAGCAGCCGCGCCCGCATATCCTCGTAGGTCCTCCCCATCAGCACCAGCGGCAGATAGATGTTGTCCTCCAGCGTGAACGTATCCAGCAGGTTGAACTCCTGAAACACGAAGCCCAGATGATCCCGGCGGAACGCGGCGGCGTCCGCCTCCTTCACGGCGGACAGATCGCGCCCGTCCAGCCGCACCGTCCCGGCGGTGGGGGTATCCAGCGCCGCCAGTATGTTCAGCAGCGTGGTCTTGCCGCTGCCGGACTCGCCCATGATGGCCACATATTCGCCCTGCTCCACCGTGAACTCCACGTTATGCAGGGCCTCCACGCGGCTGCCGCCGAAGCGGGTGGTATACACCTTGCGCAGACCGCTGACTTCCAGAATCGACATAAAAACGACCTCCTTTTGTTTGCAGGTCACAGTATAACAGGGGCGGGAAACGGCTGCCATGCGGTCAGCTTACATTTCCCGCCCCCATTCTAACAAAAATGTAAGGTTTTCACTCCAGCGGGCCGGTGCGGCGGCTGAGCTCCAGCCGGATGACCGTCCCCTCCCCCACCGCGGACGCGGCGGTGATGGTGTGGCCCAGATCCCGGCAGATACGTCGGCACAGGTACAGTCCGAGGCCGCTGGCCTGCCGGTGCGTCCGTCCGTTGCGGCCGGTGTAGCCCCGGTCGAAGATGCGGGGCAGATCCTCCGGCGCGATGCCGATGCCGGTGTCGCGGATGACGAGCGTTTTGGGCGCTTCCAGATAAATGCTGATGCCGCCCTCGCGCGTATATTTGAGCGCGTTGGAAAGGACCTGCTCCACGACGAACCGCAGCCACTTTTCATCCGTCACGCATGACACGTCCAGCGGCGTATAGTCCAGCTTCAGTCTGTGCGTAATAAACTCGCCCGCAAAGCGCCGGACCGAGGCGCGGACGATCGTGTC
>ERZ1106943.2168-NODE-2168-length-17465-cov-5.596094_pt1 | contig 17465 bp, 15 predicted proteins | sample MGYA00403671_ERZ1106943 | MGnify/ENA primary metagenome ERZ1106943 (study PRJEB35170, sample SAMEA104062427) | human gut metagenome | biome: human gut; feature: human-associated habitat; material: faeces | place: Denmark | collected 2012-06-14 ...
GATGATCCAGTTCTCCCTGATTTTGGAGAGATTAAGTTAAACTATCGGTCAAAGTATTATTCAGTAATCACTGGAACCGGACATACAGCCCCTATCTTTTCAGCACTTCAGTTTTTGGAGAAAATCAGCGAGTCAGCATGCATGGATGCATATACCGATAGCCTACTCTGTTATAGCGATTACTGCATAGACTTTTTGAAAGCCAAAAACACTCCAATAAATGAAGATTTTTCATTACATCCTCAATTTGAATCACCAACTTTCGATTATTACGAAAATGTAAAGGACTTTATGACTGAAGAAAAGTGGACTGGACTGGGTACGCCATTGCTTTCAATGCTTGCTGCAGAAAGCAATGAGATTGTACGAAGTCATTTCTTCAGTTATAATGATCACTACTATCCGTTGTTTAATCCCTCGCTTGTGATCGATTACCAAACAAAAATTCTTCTGACTCGTCCAGATAGGGAGCTCCACAGTATTGTCATTTCATCTTTGGCGGATAAGCTGGCCTCTATTTATGATTCTCATGATATAAAGACGGACTATACTATTAGGAAGCCCTTGTTGCTTGACAATAAGCAACCACTTTTAGATAACAAAAAAAGTTTTGCATATTTGGAAGACAGCAACTTGATAGTTTTCCTTGATTGTGGCAATGAGCACAGAATTGAGGAAGAGATCTCGGCTATCTACAAGGCGCATACTGAGGATGGCTTAAGCATTGTAGATTTAGAAGCCAGAATACCAGGAAAAGGCTATAACGCATATCATGTCGATAAAGAATGTAAGTTAAGCATCATTTGCTTCGATGAGCATATTAATGTCGATCAACCTAGAATTGTTTTGCGAGGGAGAGAGGAAAAGCGAATCTACACAGCTATTGATTTGATGTACATGCTCATGTTTTCTTCTGAAGTATCTCAGATTGCTGAGTTTGATTCAGATGAGAAGAATAGTGAATCCCAAGTTCTTTCTTGGGGAGGAGCCTCGGATTATTTTACTGTGTTTTTAAGTGAAAAAGGATTCATATCTAAGGGCGCTATAGAGTATAGTAATGTTTATTCTGAGGTAGACACATCCGCTGCCCATATTTTTTCGCATTATCTTGAGCTGGGAGGGGTGTTTCCATTTCACTTGTCCAGTACAATATTTGCTGATCCAGAATGCTGGAATGTCATATGTGATGAGCGGCTCGTTGTTGTCCCCGGCCGCAGCTTCGGGAGCGATGCGGTGAGCGGTCATCACGCGAAGCCGTATTTGATTTTGACACGCTCGAGCTTATCGAGCATCGGCTCGGTGAAAAACCAGAGGAAAATCACCGTGGAGATGGCCTGCACCGCATCCATTGCAAAGCCGGAGGCGCAGTAGACCGCAAGACTCTGCCACGTCAGCGCGCCTGTGGCGAGCAGCGCGGAGTAGGCGTTGAGCAGAATGCCATAGACGAGGAATGCGCTCACCGCGCCGTAGGCGCAAAGCGCCTCCCGCTTCCTTGGCAGACCGCCCCTGTGGAACACCAGCCCCGCGAGAAAGCCGCACAGCCCCATGCCGAGCATCTGCCACGGCGTCCACGGCCCCTGCGAAAAGAGGATGTTAGAGACCAGCATGGTCACCGCGCCCACGAGGAAGCCCGTCTCCCCGCCCAGGGCCGCGCCCGCAAGGATCGTCAATGCCAGCACGGGCTTGCACTGGGGCAGCATGAAAAAGGCCGCACGTCCCGCCACGCCCAGCGCACAGAGCACCGCAGTCACGACCAGCTCCCGCGCGCGGGGTTTGCGCCCCTCGAAGGCAAGGAAGAACGGCAGCATGGCCTCCAGCACCATCAGCAGCGAAACGGCGTAGTAGCTCCGGTCGCCCAGCAGCTTGGGGCCGAACACCAGCGTCAGGGGGATGAGCAGAAGGGCGACCAGAGCGGAGACGGCCGTGCGCGGGGAAAGCCTTCGCATTTCCAGCGGTGCGGTGGGCGTATCCGGCGCCGCCTTCGGCGGCTGCGGCGGAGGCTCCCGCCGCTCTTTTGGGGGCGCTTCCCTGCCGCCGCAGGCGGCGATGACGTCCTCCGCCGTCACGGCTTCGGGCAGCCGGCCGCGCGCCATGCGGTTCGCCGCCGTGGTGTAGAAGCGGTTGAGCGCGAAAAACTCCCGGGGCGCGCCGTCGGAGGCGATGGAGCCGTCGAAAAAGAGCGCGCAGCGCTGCGCATAGGCGGCGCAGAACTCGACGTCGTGGCTGACCAGAACGACGGTCACCCCCTGCGCGAGCAGATCATGCAGAAGCTCAGCCAGCTCCGCCTTGAAGGCCGCGTCCAGTCCGCGCGTCGGTTCGTCGAGGAGCAGGATATCGGGCCGCGTGAGCAAAACCTTTGCCAGCGCCGCGCGCTGCTGCTCGCCGCCGGAAAGGTCGTAGGGGTGACGGTCCAGCAGCGCGTCCAGACGGCAGAGGGCGGTGACATAGGCGAGCATCGCCCCGTCGGAGGTGACCTCGGCAAGGTCCTCGCGCACGGTTTTTTTGGCAAAGAGCGTCTGCACCGCCTGGGGCAGGAGCGCCGTTTTGCCGGTGACGCGGACCTCCCCGCGATAGGGCTTTTGCAGGCCCGCCAGCAGCCGGAGCGTGGTGGATTTGCCCGCGCCGTTGCCGCCGAGGATGGCGAAAAGTTCGCCCCGCCGCACCGTCAGCTCCAGCCCGCGCAGCACGTCCGACGCGTCCGGCGTATAGCGGAACCACGCATCCGAGACGGTCACGACCGTCTCCTGCGATGGCGCGGGCAGCGGGCGCTCCGGCACGCTCTTGAGGGGGTGCGAGGCGGCAAAGTCTGCCAGCCAGTCCCGCCCCTCCCGCACGGAGACGGGACAGGGAAGGTCGTTCTCCACCGCCGCCCACACGCGCATGGCGGCGGGCATGGCGCGGAACAGCTCATGTCCCGCCGTGCGCAGCTGCGCGCCCACGGCGCGGGGCGCGCCGTCCGCGAGGACCGCCCCGCCGTCCAGCACAACGGCGCGGTCGGAGAGGGGCAGCGCCTCCTCCAGCCGCTGCTCGGAGAGCAGCACCGTTGTGCCCAGCTCCCGGTTGACCCGTGCGAGCGCGGCGAGAAAGTCCGCCGCCGCGATGGGGTCGAGCTGCGCGGTCGGCTCGTCTAAAATGAGCACGTCCGGCTGCAGGGTCAGCACGGCGGCCAGGTTCAAAAGCTGCTTCTGCCCGCCAGAGAGCGACGCTGTCTCGCGGTGGAACCAGCTCTCCATGCCGAAAAAGCCCGCCATCTCGGCGACGCGGCGGCGGATGGTGGGCGTATCGTACCCGAGGCTCTCCAACCCAAAGGCCAGCTCGTGCCAGACCTTGTCGGTGACGATTTGGTTTTCCGGGCTTTGCTGCACAAAGCCGATGCGCTCCGCCTGCTCGCGCCGCGAAACGTCGGAGAGCAGGCGGCCGGCGAAAAGGACCGCGCCCGAACGAACGCCGTTGGGCGCGAGCGCGGTCTTGAGCTGGCGAAGGAGCGTGCTTTTACCGCTGCCGGAAAGTCCGCAGAGCGTGACAAACTCGCCCGCGCGGAGCGTCAGGCTCACATCCCGCAGGGCGGGCGCGAACTGCCCGGGGTAGGTAAAGGTCAGGTTTTCGACGCGATAGAGCTCCATGTGCGCGCCTCCTTTCTTTGCAGCAGCACCGGCGTCAGGCAGAGCAGAAAATACGCGAGCAGCACGCTCGCGGAATACGGCGTCAGCACGCCGCGCGCCGTGGGATAGTAGCGCCACTTCACGCCGCCGAGCGCCCAGCCCGCGGCGATGTAAGCGCCGCAGAGCGTCAGCCACAAGAGCAGCAGCCTGTCGCGGCGGCTGTAGCGATAGAGGGAAAAGGCCGTGCGGCCCGGCAGTCCGTAGCCGCGGCTTTTCATGCTGTCCGCCGTCTCCACGGCATTCTCGAGACTCCATGTCACCATGACGGAAAAGACCGTCACGGCGCTCTTGAGCTTTTGGAGCCGGCCCTTTTCCGCGTACAGCCCCATGCCGCGCCGCGCCGCTGTCACCTCGCGGAGCTTTGCCTGAAAGCGGGGCACAAAGCGCAGCGTCATGGAGAGCAGGAGCGAGAGGGCGGGCACGACGCGCCCGAAAAGGTGCATGAGCTTGTCTGAGGTCATGACTGTGTTCCAGCAGGAAAACCACAGCACGACGGCGGCGAGCATCGCCGCGGCGGCAAAGCCGTAGGCGATGGACTCCAGCGTCAGAGGGTTGCCCGAGGGAAGATAGGCCAGAATGGTCGCGCCCTGATGGTTGAAGGCAAGGTTCACCAGCGCGGCGAGAATCGCCGTCGGCGCCAGCCACAGGGAGGTGCGCCGCACCGCCGTGCCGCCGTTTAACTGCGCGGCACACCAGAGCGCAGCGCAGAGCGAGACGGCAAGGCAGAGCGGGTGCAGGAAAAACATGGAGAACGTCAGTACCAGCACGAAATAGAGCAGATTCACCGCCGGATGGCAGGCGAGAAAGGCGTGATGCTTCATGCGCCGAGCCCTCCGCCCACATCCGCGCCGAAGTCGCAGGTGTAGACCCACTCGACGGTGTCGCCGTCCGCGAGGGTATAGCGCGAGCAGCCGTAGTTGGGAAATTCGCCGTTCACGCGGTACATCCAGCCCGAGCCCTCGCCGCAGTCGAACTCGTAGAGGTTGCCGATGCCCTCGATGTAGGCGGACTGATAGACCGGCGTTTCGGAAAACTCCATGTGTATTTTGTTCTCGCGGCACACGCGCTTGAGCACGTCAAACACGTTCTCGCCCTCGGTAAATTCCACTGCGGTCGGAGCCAGCAGAACGCCGTCCGCAGGGATCAGGTCAGCCTTCTCCGCGTTGAGCCGGTCGAGATTTTCCAGGATCGCCGCGCAGGAGATGGAGACCGTACACGTCGGCACGGTGCTCTCCGGTGATGCATCGGGTTTGTTGGAAGAGCTGTCCTGTGCGTCGGAGCTGCCGCCTGTCGGCAATGCGTCGGAGGCGTTTCCCTCCGGCGCGCCGCTTTCCACTGGCTGCTGTTCTCCGACCGGCGGAGCGGCAGGAGTCTCTGCCTCCTGCCGTTCGGTTTCAGAGGGAGCGGACGTGGCGGGCGCGGGCGTTTCGCTCTGCGCCGGCGTGGGTGTCGGCGTCGGCTCCGTCGTTTGTGCATTGCAGCCCGCAAGAGTGAATATCAGTGCAAGCGCCAGCAGCGCCGCACAAAGGCGCTTTGCCGTTTTCATGTCCGTCTCCCTCCTTTCGTTTCGGTGCTGCTATGCCATCAGGCGGCAGGCTGCGTCAGCGTCGCCATCCGGTAGAAGCTGCTCTCGCCGCGCTCGGCGCGGACGAGCGACGCGAGGGCGCAGGCTGCCTGCTCGCTCGCCATGAGATTCGTTTCCCCACTGCGCTCGTGGCAGAAGCCGCCGTCCGCGTTCTGATAGGTCAGCAGCGCGTCGAGCACGCTGTGGCCGTTCTTTACGAAGCGGCTGTCGTCCGTGTCAAGGCCCAGCGCGTTGAGCGCAAGGAGCACCTGCGCGCAGCTCTCGGCGTTCTCACTTCCCCAGGAGGAGAAGCCGCCGTCCGCGTTCTGCATGGCGCTCAGGCACACGAGCGCGCGGTTGGCCGCCAGTTGGACGCTGCTCTGTTCCCGATACTTCGCCAGCGCCTGTAAGGCCATGGCGGTCAGGTCGGGATCGGCGTCCTCGCCCATGAAGCTCCAGCCGCCGTTTGTCAGCTGCGCGGCGAGAATGGCATCCACATACAGCTGCCGCGTCGCCTGCGTGCTTGCCGCCGCGTTCTGCGGCATGGGATAGTCGCGGCTGTCGAGCGCGAGGAGCGCGTAAATCGCGCCATTCACGCCCTGCGCCGCCGTCTTTTCGTAGTCGCCGAGCGGAAGCGTCAGATCAAAGCCCGCGACGTCCCGCGCGTCCTTCCCGAGCGCGGAGAGCGCGAGGATGACGCGGCTGTACTCGGTGTACTTGCGTTCGCTCAGCACGCCGTTTGCTTCGCGGACGGTCTGCTCGAGCGCGGCGTAATAGTCGGTGAAATACGCGGTTTCCGTGTCCGCGCCGCCGCGGGCGAGGGCCAGCACCGTCCACTCGCCGCCGAGACTGCCGTAGCGCGGCGCGCTCACGGCAGCGGTCAGGTAGGCCGACGCGCGGTCATAGGCGGTCTGCGCGGCGCTCTTGCTCGCGGTATCCTTGGGCAGTTCGCAGAAGCGCTGAAGGATGGCCGCCAGCTGCGCGCGCGTCGCGGTAAGCTGGGGGCTGAGCGTCGTTTCGCCCGTGCCGTTGAGGACACCCTTCATCACGCACCAGTGCATCGCCTCGTCCGCCCAATCGCTGATGCTGGCCGCATCGTCATAGCGCAGTGGAAAGTACCACATACCGGTAAAGCCCTGCCCCTGCGTTTTAATATAGCGGTAGAGGATCGCGGCGAGCTGCTCGCGGGTAATGGCGTCGTTCGGGCCGAAGCTGCTCTCGGTATAGCCGGTAACGACGCCGGTGGAGGCTGCCCAGCGCACGGCCTCGCCGTACCACGCGCCCTCGTCCGCATCGGCGTAGCGCATGGCATAGTTGACGACGGGACTGCCCGCGAGACGCCAGAGAATGGTGACGATCTGGCCGCGCGTCGCTGTGCCGTCCGGCGCAAACTCGCTCTCCGAAACGCCGGTCATAAGACCGTTTTCATAGACGTACTGCACCGCGTCCGCGTACCACGCGGCAGCGGGAACGTCGGCAAAGGACGGCGCATTTTCCGCGGCGCGAGCCGCGGACGGCAGAAGGCCGACGGCCAGAGCGAGAGCTGTCAGCAGAGAGCATAACTGTTTTTTCATTGGAGGTTCTCCTTTCCTTGTAAGCGCCGCTCACGGGGCGATCTCCCCGGGCGCTGCGGTATGTCAGAACGGCAGGATGCCCATGAAATACTCCACGGCCAGCGCCACGAGGACGACGAGCGCGGAGATCAGGAAGCCGTGCACCATCGGCGCCGCGCCGGATTTCTTCATTTCGGCGAAGCTCGTGTTGAGTCCCACGGCGGCGAGCGCCGTGACCATGAGGAACTTGCTGACCTTCTTGAGCGCCGCCGCGGCTGCCGCGGGGATCACGCCCACGCTGCTGAGCACCGCCATGGCGAGAAAGCCGAGGATGAACCACGGGAAGACGCTCTTCCACCTGATCTGCACCGCGCCGCCGGACGCGGCGGCTTCCTTTTTCTTCAGGTGCATACTCACAAACGAGAATACCACCACCGTCGGGATGATGGCGAGCGTGCGCGTGAGCTTGACCATGGTGGCGAAGTCGCCCGCGCCCTCGCTGAAGGCATAGCCTGCGGCGACGACGCTGGAGGTATCGTTGACTGCCGTGCCCGCCCACAGGCCGTAGGCCATGTCGGAAAGGCCCATCGCGCGGCCCATGATGGGAAAGAGCACGATCATCGCCATATCAAAGAGGAAGGTGGCGGAGAGGGCGTAGGCGATGTCGCTGTCCTTGGCGTCAATGACGGGCGCGACCGCCGCGATGGCGCTGCCGCCGCAGATGCCGGTGCCCGCGGAGATGAGGTTCGAGAGCTTCCAGTCCAGCCCCAGCGCGCGGCCGATGAAGTAGCCGCCGCCGAAGCAGGTAAGGAGCGTAAAGAGCATGACGGTCAGCGACATTCTGCCGACGTTCAGGATGGTCGTGACGTTCAGGCTCGCGCCGAGGAGAATGATGGCAAATTTCAGGATCTTCTTCGCCGTGAACTTCACGCCGGGCGCGGTGGTCTTGCCGGGCTTGCGGTAGCCGTTGATGAGCATACCGATGAACATGGCGATGACGGACGCGCCGATGACGTCGAACGGCAGCAGCGCCTCGATGCCCTTGGCGAGCAGCGCGATGACGAGCGCGAGCGCGAAGCCCGGCGCGTAGCTTTTGATTTGAGCGGGAATGGAGCGCATGGTGATCTGACCTCTCTTTGCCGGTAGTGATTTCTTTTGAATTTGCCTTGCAGGCCGCGCGCACTTCTGCTATGATCTTTGGCAGAAGCACAGCCAAGGAGCAGAGGAGCACGATAGCTATGATAGAGAATTATGCAGAAAAAATCAAGCACGAATCCAATGGATTTATCCGGCACAACGGGATCCGCATCGTTTCCGTTGATGAGGAAAGGAGCGTGCTGGAGGCCGAGATCACCGACAACAGCCGCAACGTTTGGGGCAGCGTCCACGGAGGCTTTCTCTACACGATGGCGGACACCGCCGCCGGAGCCTTTGCGCGCATCAAGTACGGGCGGCGCAACGTCACGCTCAACGGCTCGATGAATTACCTGCGGCCCACCACGCGCAGCAGGACGCTGACGGCGGTCGGGCGCGAGATCAAGGTCGGCGGACACGTTGGCTTTTTTGAAGTCAATATCACCGACGACACCGGCGCGCTCGTCGCCTGCGCGCAGATAAATATGTATTTTCTGGATTGAGCGGCCCGCTTGCGAGTCACGCTCCGCCATACCGGCAGGGTCGGGCGCAATGCCCGGCCCCGTTTTTCATTCCGCCGCGCAGAGAAAGGATAAAGGGAAGATACGCAGCGCGTGTCTTCCCTTTGCCTTATATTGCCTTATTTTTTCCGCTGCGCGGTGAACAGGCGGACGACGGATGAGACGAGCAGGATCGCGGCGGCGATACTGCCGGCGATGCCTGCGGTGGCGAAGCCCCGCTGGAGGGCGAGCTGGGTGCTGCCGTTCAGCCCGAGGGACATGGTGTAGTAAATACCGGCGCCGGGCAGCAGCGGTACGGCGGAGATGACCTGATACGAGGTGACCGGATACTTGCGGGCGCGGGCCATGCCCTCGGCATAGACGGCGGCGACCGCGGCGGCGATGAAGTTCGCGCCGTAGGGACCGAGACCGAGCTCGCCGCACAGCAGATACGCCATCCACGTCACGACGCCGCCGAGCGCGCACAGGCAGCGCCCCCAGCCGTGGACGTTGAAGAGGATAACAAAGCCGGTGCAGGCGACCGCGATGGCGATGGCCTGAAGCCAGAAGGGATAGGAAAGCGTGCTGGCGGCGGTCTGGCCGTAGAGGGAGGATGTGATGTGCCACGCGGCCGCAGTGCCCATGGCGATGGCGAGCGCCGAGAGGAGCACCTGCACGATGCGGTTGACGCCGGAGTTTGTGTCGCCGTAGATGATGTCGCGCATGGAGTTGGTGATGAGCAGACCGGGGACCAGGATCATCAGCGAGCCGATGATGACCGCGTCCGCATAGTCGACCAGCCCGAAGGCGGCGGCGAGGTAGGCGGGCACCGCCATGGCGAAGGCGGCGGCGATGGTGCTGAAAAAGGGGTTGGTCTCGAGCTTATCCATCCGGCGCGTGACAAAGCCGATGATAAGCCCCATCAGGCCCGCCCACAGGCTGTCGCGCAGGGTTCCGCCAAAGACGGGGCAGAAGCCCGCCGCGGCAAGAAAATTGCCGAGGTAGTAGACGGGAATGGGGTAGGTGCGGCGGGCGGCGCTCGTCTCCTTCAGCCATTGCGCGGCAACGGCGGGGTCGGGCGTTTCGGCGCAGATGCGGCGCGAGAGCGCGTTGAGCCGCTCGACCGCGTCAAGATCGTTGCCGTGGAAGCCGACGCGCTTCATCACCATCAGCGGCTTGCCGTTGTCCGCCTCAAGGCTGACCATGACGCAGTTGGGGATCGCAAAGGCCTCGCATTCGATGCCGTAGGCCGCGAGCACGCGGCGCATCGTCTCCTCGATGCGGAAGGTTTCCGCTCCGGCGGCGGCCAGCTCATAGCCGATCTGCGCGGCCATATCCGTCAATAGATAATAGTCCATGAATATCACTCCTGCCGCCGTTTTGTGGAACGGCGGGCATTATCTTACTGCGAAAGGATTCCCCTGTCAAGAAGAGAAAACAAAACACCGCCTACGGGGCGGTGTTTTGCGCGCTGAGACATTTTTTCTCCGCAAGCTCCAGAAGCGCCTGGCGGAAGCCGTATTTTTCGGCAAGCTCCCACGCGGCGGAAAGGTTCCTCTCGCCCGCGCGGCGGTCCTTGACGCAGCGGAGCATGAGGTTTTTCGGCGAGTGGGCGAAGTCGATGAATTCGATCACGTCCACCGTGTAGCCCATGTCCTCGAGCACGGCGGCGCGGATGGAATCGGTCAGCAGCGCGGAAAAGCGCTCCTGCAAAAGACCGTGGCGCAGCAGCACGTCGAAATCGCCGCCCTTGTGGATGGTGGCGTTGATCTCGTGCTGGCAGCAGGGAACGGAGAAAATGTGCTTCACGCCCTTTTCGACGGCGTACCAGAGGGCGTAGTCCGTGGCGGTGTCGCAGGCGTGGAGCGTGACGACCATATCCACATGGGTGTCCGCGAGCGTGTCGCGCGTGACGTCGCTCACGACGAAGCGCAGGCCGTCGTAGCCGTACTTTTGCGCGATGGCGTTGCAATGCTCGACCACGTCCTCCTTGAGGTCGTAGCCGAGTATCGTGGCTTTCACGCCGCGCTTGACGGTGAAATAGTAGTAAAGAATGAACGTGAGATACGATTTGCCGCAGCCGAAGTCGAGAATGGTGATCTCCTGCTGCTCCGAGGCGCGGAAGGCGTCGTCCACCAGCTCGATAAAGCGGTTGATCTGCTTGTACTTATCATACTTCGCCTTGACGATGCGGAGGTCCGGCGTAAACACGCCGAGGTCGACGAGCGCGGGAATGTTCTCGCCCTCGGCAAGGATGTATTCCTTTCGGCGGTCATGCGCCTTCGGCGCGGCGGTGCGCTGCGCCTCGCCTTTCGCGGTGCATTTGTAGCTGCCGTTCGTTTTGCGGATGTACTGGCGCGTCTCCGTCTCGGTGCAGAGCACGGCCTGAAGATAAAGACCGTCCAGCTCCTGCGCGAACAGCCCGGGCAGCTCGCCCTTCGTCACGTTGCGGTGCGTGACCTTCTGCCCCTGCTGGTATTCAAGCTGAAAAAACGCCTTGCCGCGCAGCGACAGCGGGCGGATGGTCACCCTGGAGCAGCCGATGCGCGCGAGCGGCTGAGAAAGCACGGCCTTGGTGAGCGTGTCGAGCCGCGCGGTGAGGTCGTCCAACACAATGCTCATGCGCCGAACCTCTCTTTCAGGGCAAGATGCGCGGCGTAGAGCTCGTTTTTGCTGTAGGTGTTGTTGTCGTCCTTCAAAAGCAGCTTGATGGCGTCCTTGGCGGTGCAGTCATGCTGCACCATGCAGTCCACCAGCAGCGCCTCGGGCGAGGAGACGTGCTCGACCTCGGTGATGAGATAATCCTCCTCCACCTCGCAGAGCAGGACGTATTCGCCCTTATCGTAGCTGCCCTTGGCAAGCAGTTGATCGCGCACCTCGGCGGGCGTGCCGCGGAAGGTCATCTCGTGGAGCTTCGTCATGTCGTTGCACAGGCACAGCCGCACGCCGGCGTGCTCCGAGATAAAGAACTCCACCGCGTCCATGATGCGCTTGGGGCTTTCGTAAAAGCAGTAGGTGCGCGTGTCGCCGCGGCGCATCATGGCGAGCGCACGGCGGCGGTCGGCGGCCTCCCGCGGGAAGAAGCCGAAGAAAAAGAAGGTCGAAAGGTCGAAGCCCGAGATGGACAGCGCCGTGACCGCGGCGCAGCAGCCGGGCACGCCGACCACGCGGATGCCCGCGTCGATGGCGGCGCGGATCAGCTCGTTGCCGGGGTCGGAGATGCAGGGCGTGCCCGCGTCGGTGATGACGGCGATGTCCTTGCCGGAGGCAAGCTGCTCGATGAACCACTTCGCCTTGCCGTATTCGTTGAACTTGTGGTTGGCGGAGAGCTGGTTGCCGCGGATGCCGAGCTTGTTGAGCAGCACGACGCTGCGGCGGGTGTCCTCCGCCGCGATGATGTCCGCCGTCTCTAAAATCTGACGGCCGCGCTCGGTCATGTCGCGCGCGTTGCCGATGGGCGTCGCCACGATGTAGAGCGTGCCGACGGTGTTCATTTCGTCCATAGCGTTCTCCTCTTAGAATAGCATGACCTGGTCGGGGTCGTCGCCCTGCCCGATGGCGCGCAGCTGCTCGGCGTTCTTCTCGCTCAGCGCGTCGGAGACTGCCATTTTGCGCAGAATGTTGTGCACCGTTTTATCGAACTCCGTTCCCTCGCGGTAGTCGGCGGGGAAAATGAAGTCTACACGCCCGTCCTGCAAAAGCTTTTCCACGCCCGCGCGGTTGCTCTTCTGATAGACCGCGACGGCCTGTCCGCCGTAGGCACGCATCATCTTCATGCACGGCACGTCGGAAAGTCCGTCGCCGACGTAGACCATGTTGGTGAACGGCACGCGCTTGGAGTCGTCGGGCATGGAGTCGTTGAGCTCCTTGTCGCGGGCGATGTCAAGAATGCCCTTGTTGATGCGGTAGACGAACTGCGTCTTGTTCGTGAAGTTGACGTCCAGCTTCGGCCAGGCGGCGAGGCCGCTTTCGTCGTAATAGAACTCGCAGGCGTAGATCTGCTTGAACTCATGGGCGATGCCGCTGCCCTCGATGATCTCGCGCAGACCGGAGGAGATGACGTAGTGCTCCACGTCCACGCCGAGGTCCGCGCCGTAGGCGGTGATGCGCGCGAACCACTCGCGCACGCCGGGAAACAGCTCGATGGCCTCGCCCGAGCGGACCAGATAATCGCGGTCGAGACGGATGCCCTGCGCGGCGCACTCGCGGATCATGGTGTACATATAGGCGAGCAGGCCGTCCATTTTGTTCTCATAGCCGAAGCCGTTGGCCTTGGCCCAGAACTCCGAGGGCGTGTAGCCGAGGGATGGAATGAAGGCGTAATCCTCCATATCGGTGGTGCAGAGGGTCTTATCAAAGTCGTAAAGGAACGCGACGATAGGGCGTTTGGTCATGGTGTCCTCCTGTGAAAAAAGCGGCTCGGAGAGAGCCGCTCTTTTGAAGTGCGTTTATTCTTCGCCGTGGTAGTTGCGGCCGAACTTGAGGTCGCTGAGCTTGATGGCGCGGGTCGCGGAATCGAGGAAGGGATTGCCCTCCTCCGGGCTTTCCTCCGGCTCCTCGGGCGCTTCCTCGGCCTCCGGCTCGACCTCCGCCGCCTTCGTGAGGTCGGGGAGCTTGAAGGAATCCATGATGCTCTTTTCGATCTCGCTGACGTCGGCGGCGGGCTTGGCGAGCTCCAGCGGAGCCGCGGGGGCGAGGTCCGCTTCGGGAAGCTCCTCGAGGAGCTTCATCTCACGCTCGTAAAGCTCGCGCACGCGGGCGAGGAAGTCCGCGGTCTCGGCCTTGGCGGCGGTCAGGCGGCGCTCCTCCTGCGCGACCTCGTCGCGCAGCGCGCCGATCTTGCGGTTGGCCTCGCTTTCGGCGTTTTCGAGCAGGGACTTTTTCTTCTCCTCCGCCTCGGCGACCATGCTGTCTGCCATCTTCTGCGCGGTCAGCAGCGCGGCGCGCATGGCGTCCTCGGTCGAGCGGTATTCCTCGACCTTGTCCACGAGCACCTTCATCTTCGCCTTGAGCGCGGCGTTTTCCTTGTAAAGCGAGGTATAGTCGTCGGTCAGCTCGTCAAGGAACTCATCGACCATGGCCATGTTGTAGCCGCCCATGACGGCCTTGGCAAATGCGTGGTTGGAAACCTCCTGCGGTGTCAGCATCGTGCAGCCCTCCGTCTCTTATAAGTACAGTCCGTTGTTTTCCAGCTCGTCGATCAGGTCGCCCATGATATCGACGTGGTAGGGCGTGATGATGTAGGTGTTGGCCGCGACCTTCTTGATCTTGCCCTCGCCCGCGTAGGCGACGCCGGAGAGGAAGTCGATCAGGCGGCGGGCAATGTCCTTGTTCGTGGATTCGAGGTTGATGACCACCGTGCGCTTTTCCTTCAGGTGGTCGGCGATCTCGCTGGCATTCTCAAAGCGCTCGGGCTTGACGAGCACGACCTTGAGCTGCGTCGTCGCGTGGATGTTGACGACCTTGTTGCGGCGGTCCTCGTCGCGGTCGCGCTCGCGGCGGCTGGGCCGCTCGTCGGCAAAGGCACCCGTGTCGCGGGAGCCGAGCTCGGCAAAATCGTCTTCGTATTCTTCGTCCTCATCCTCGTAGGGATGCGCCCATTTCTTCAGATCGTCAATGAGTCCCATGGAAAAAACCTCCCTGTATCAAAGCGTATAGTGGCGCGCGCCGAAGATCGCCGTGCCGACGCGCACCATCGTCGCGCCGCAGCGGACGGCGTCCTCATAATCGCCGCTCATGCCCATAGATAATATATCAAGCTTATTATCATACAAACTCGCGTTGATGTCAACATAAAGCGCATGAACTTTTTCAAAGTAGGGCACGCTCCCGTGCTCTCCCTCGGCGACCGGCGGAATGGTCATCAGCCCGCGCAGCACGACGTGGGAGAGGCTCTTGGCCCTTTCGGCGGCGGCGCGGACCTCGGAGACGGCAAAGCCGCTCTTGGCCTCCTCCCCGCCGACGTTGACCTCAAGGAGAATGGGTTGGACGATGCCGAGCTTTTCGGCCTGCCGGTCGATATCCTCAAGCAGCTCATAGGAGCCGACGGATTCGATGAGCGCGACCTTGCCGACGACCTGCTTCACCTTGTTGCGCTGGAGATGACCGATGAAGTGCAGAGGCGCGCCGTCGTAGGCGTTCTCCGCGAGCTTCTGCGTCATCTCCTGCACGCGGTTCTCGCCGAGCGCGTCGATGCCCGCGGCGATGGCCTCGCGGCAGGCCGCGGCGTCGTTCATCTTGCTCGCGCCGACAAGCGTGATGTCCTCGGGCCTGCGCCCGGCGGAGAGCGCCGCGGCGGCAATGTTTTCCCGTACCTGCTGAATGTTTTCCCGAATGCTCATGTTCATTCGACCACCTTTCCATCGTATAGATCGTTTGCCGAGACGATCGCCTCGTCGCCGGCGCGCAGCGTGTAGAGCTGGCGCAGGCTTTCGCTGCTCGTTTCGATGCCGACGGGCCGGACAAGGCAGTAATCCTCGCCCTGCCAGAGGACCTCCACCGGCTTGCGGTAGGCGCGCAGCCCCACAAGGCAGTAGACGCCGCTGCTGCCGTCCGCGTCCACGCGGAGGGCATTTTTGGGGATGCGCAGTCCCTCGTAGCGCGCGAGGATCAGCTCAACGTTCTGCGCACGCAGGAGCGTGACATAGGCCAGATGGCTGCCGCCGCGCAGGACGACGATCACGCGGCCGTTCTCCTCACGCCCGATGCGCTCGACGGTGACGTCAAGATCGAAGTCCACGCCGGTCGCGGCGCGCAGGCTGAGGGCCTGTCCCTTCTGCAGCCGCGCGGCGTCTGCGGCGCTCAGCACGGTGACGAAGCGCCACTCCTCGCCGGCGATCAGCCGGCCCACGGTCGAGCTTGCCGCCTCCGGGGCGATGGCGTCGTACTGCGCGACGGTCATATTCTCCAGCGCCGCGGGGGTGAGAACGGCCTCGTAGCCGTCGGCGACGGCGCTGTAGGTGCCGGCAAACGGCGCGCGGATCGTTTGTGTGCCGCCCTCCAGACGGCCGGAGAGCGTGCTGATCTCGGCATTGAGCGCGTCGATGCGCACATCCAGATCGTCCGTGCCCGCGTAGGCGTATTCGCGCTTGAGGACTGTCGTGCGCAGCTCCTCGCCGGTGGACTCGACGCTTGTCCAGCTTCCGGCGGCAAGGGAAGCGCGCAGCGCAAAGAGGTCCTCGCGGATGTCGCCGTCGAGCTTGAGCGCGGTCTCGGCGTCGCGGGACGCCTCGCGCGCGTAGCGCAGCTGCTCGAGCCGGGACCGGAGCGCGCGGAGCTGACGGTGGTCGTTCAGCGCGCTCTCGCTGCGGTAGACCGTTGCGAGCGCGCCGCCCGCGTTCACGCGTTCACCCTCGGCGCGCTCGAGCTCCAGAAGCGTTTCGCTGCACGCGATCACCTGCTCGTCGCGCGCGAAATAGCCGGTCGCGGCGATGGCGTCCTCGCTGGAGTAGGCGTAGACGAGCGTGGTGGTCTGCGGGTCGACGAAGTAGCGGTAGGCCTGCACGCTGAAGTAGGCGGCCACCGCGAGAAACAGGAAAACAAAGATCAGTTTTGTCGATAGGGATCGGGATCTCATAGGCACCTCGGGAGGCTCAGGTCATTCCTCCCCGGTCTCGTCCGCCTCGTGCAGATCGATGGGGCTCAGCGGCGCGATGGTCGAGATCGCGTGCTTGTAGATCATCTGCTGCCGACCCTCGCTCAAAAGAACGACGGTGAAGCTGTCAAAGCCGGTCACGCTGCCGCGCATCTGGAAGCCGTTGACGAGGAACACGGTCAGCGGCACGCCCTGCTTGCGGGCTTTGGTGAGGAAAATGTCCTGAAGATTGGCTGTCTTTTTCATGTTGGATGTACCCTTTCTTTTTATTCGGGCGGCGGTTTTATGGGTGCCGTCCGTATAAAATCAGGATACGCCAAGGTTTGTGAGAATTTCTGTCGAAAATTGTAAAGCGGCGGGAAGATCGCGGGAATTTTTCCGGTAGAACCAGTGAATGTCCCTGTTCCGCCGCAGCCAGGTGAGCTGGCGCTTGGCGTACTGCCGCGAGCGGAGCTTGATCTCGGCGACGGCCTCGTCCTGCGTGCATTCGCCCGCGAGACAGCCCAGACACTCCTTATAGCCGATGGCCTGCATTGCCGTCGCCGTGCGCGGCACGCCGCTCTCGACCAAAGCGCGCACCTCGTCAAACAGACCCTGTGCGACCATCCGGTCCACGCGGAGGTCGATGATGCGCTTCATCTCCTCGCGGTCGGCGTAGGCAAGACCGAGGTAGACAGGCTCGTAGCGCGGCGGGACGAGCCGGGTGTCGGCATTGTGCCGCGACATGGTCTTCCCTGTCTCGCGGTAGACCTCGAGCGCGCGGATGACGCGCTTTTTGTCGTTCGGGTGCAGCGCGGCGGCGCTTTCCGGATCAATGGAGCGCAGCTCGGCGAAGAGGACCTCGCCGCCCTCGTCATCCCAGCGCCGCTCCAGAAGCCTGCGCGTCTCTCCGCCGGTCGTGCCGGGAGCGTAACCGTGTCCGCGCAGGAGCGCGTCGAGGTACAGCCCCGTGCCGCCGACGAGGATGGGCAGCTTGCCGCGCGCGAGGATGCCGTCCACACATTCGGCGGCGTCTGCGGCGTAGCGCGCCACGGAGTAATCCTCGCGCGGGTCGATCACGCCGACCATGTGGTGCGGCACGCCCCGCGTCTCCGCCTCGGTCGGTGCGGCGGTGCCGATGACCATGCCGCGGTAGAGCTGCATGGAATCGCAGGAGACGACCTCGCCGCCGAGCCTTTCGGCCAGCGCGACGCCGAGACCGGTCTTTCCGCAGCCGGTCGGGCCGACAATGCAAACTACCTTGGGCGGCATGACGTCTCCTTTCCGCGCTCAGGCGCGCTTGAACATTTTTTCCAGCTCGTATTTGGTGAGCTTGACGGCCACGGGCCGTCCGTGCGGGCAGAATCGGACCTCGCCCGACTGTACCTTATCCACCAGCACGCGAAGCTCGCGCTGGTCGCTTTTCCAGCCGCCCTTGATGGCGGCCTTGCAGGCCATGGTGTGCAGCAGCGCCTCCCG
>ERZ1106943.2172-NODE-2172-length-17435-cov-3.924626_pt1 | contig 17435 bp, 19 predicted proteins | sample MGYA00403671_ERZ1106943 | MGnify/ENA primary metagenome ERZ1106943 (study PRJEB35170, sample SAMEA104062427) | human gut metagenome | biome: human gut; feature: human-associated habitat; material: faeces | place: Denmark | collected 2012-06-14 ...
AAGCGAGTTATGTACACGAACAGGAATATATGGAATGTTAGCTACCCGATCTTTTTGAGCTTGTTGGCGCAAAACGTGATAAACGTGACTGATACGGCTTTTCTAGGTAGGGTTGGTGAAGTCGAGTTGGGGGCTTCCGCTATGGGAGGACTTTATTATATCTGCGCTTTTACGATTGCCTTCGGTTTTAGTACGGGATCTCAAATCGTGATTGGCCGTAGAAATGGAGAGGGACGTTATGACCAGATAGGGCCTGTCATGATACAAGGCGTTTTCTTCCTATTGTCGCTGGCTGCTATATTGTTCTTGTTTTCTCGTTTTTTCGCGGGAGACGTGATGCGTGTATTGATTTCTTCGGACGCTATCTTGAATGCCACGGAGGAATTTTTGGATTGGCGTGTGTTTGGCTTCTTCTTCTCTTTCGTGAACGTGATGTTCCGGGCTCTTTTTATTGGTATTACTCGTACAAAGGTGTTGACATTGAACGCTGTCTTGATGGCAATGACGAATGTCTTACTGGATTATCTTTTGATTTTCGGACATGCCGGATTTCCAAAGATGGGTATTCAAGGGGCGGCTATCGCTTCCGTCATAGCCGAGGCGGTATCGATTCTCTTTTTCGTGGTTTACACGAGACTTACCGTAGATATACGTAAATATGCGCTTAACCAGATTCGTTCTTTCGATTTTGGCTTGTTGAAACGGGTGCTGGATATTTCCGTGTTCACGATGCTGCAATATTTCTTGTCTATCGCTACTTGGTTTATGTTCTTTATCGCTGTGGAGCATTTGGGGCAACGGGAGTTGGCGGTGGCGAATATCGTACGTAGTATTTACGTCGTGATGTTGATTCCCGTTAATTCCTTGGCGACCACGACAAACACGTTCGTGAGTAATAGTATCGGGGCGGGAGCGATCAATCAAGTTATACCGACTATCTGGAAGATCTGTAAGTTATCGTTGGGCATTATGGTCGTGTTTGCCGCTATTGTCAGTTTGATGCCGGGATGGGTCGTGTCTGTTTATACGAATGACGCTTCATTAGTGGCGGCCTCGGTTCCATCCGTCTACGTGATTGTCGGTTCTTTATTGATCGGATCGGTAGCTAATGTGGCGTTCAACGGGGTGTCGGGTACGGGAAATACACGTTCTGCGCTTTTTATGGAAGCGGCGGTATTGATTCTGTATGTGCTTTTTGTATATGTCGCAGGGATGCGTTTGCGTTTGCCGGTAGCCGTATGCTTCTTGACAGAGGCTATTTACTATAGTGGATTGCTCGTCGCTAGCGTAATCTATTTAAAGAAAGCCTCTTGGCAAAATAAAAGAATATAAGTATATGAGGGGGAAAAAACACGTACGTCTTTTTTCGAAAACACGTACGTGAATTCTGAAAAACATGTACGTGTTTTTTTGAACTGTGAATATTGGGAAATTGTTCGTATTTTTGTATTGTAATCAAATAAGAAAGGTAACTCATGTCCACGAAGCAATGTGAAGATATGTTGGTAGGAAAAGGAGTACGGCCTACTGCCGCACGGATCCTTGTCTTGCAAAAATTATCAGAACGAACCAGCCCGGCTTCCCTGTTCGAATTGGAGGCGGAGTTGGAGACGTTGGATAAATCGACCATTTCCCGTTCATTGGCCTTGTTATTGGAACATCATGCGATCCATTCTTTCGAAGATGGTAGTGGCTCTATAAAATATGAGATATGCCAGAGCCGTTCGGAGACATGCCCAGTGGGTGATAGGCATATTCATTTTTTCTGCGAGGTATGCCGTAAAACCTCTTGTTTGAATAATATCAAGATCCCGGTCGCTCAATTGCCGGAAGGATATATAATGGATACCATTAATTATACGGTAAAGGGTGTTTGCCCATTGTGTAATAAGCGACGTTCCCAGAAACCCTGATAATTTGCAATCAAGTTGCAACTCCCTTCTCTTACCTTTGTACCGTAATCAAGAAGTAAATAATTAAAATAGATAAGATTATGAGTACAACATGTGGATGCGAACATTGCCATTCGCACGGAAGTTCCGGTTTATGGATGCCGACGGTTTCTTTCGTTTTGTTGGTGATAGGACTTATCGGGAAGTACTCGGGGATAAGTTGGTTTGCTGAGTCTTGGATAGAGGCCATTTGGTTTCTGGTCGCTTTTTTGCCGGTAGGACTTCCTGTTATGCGAGAAGCTTGGGAAGCTGCTTTGCGGAAAGACTTTTTTAGTGAGTTCTCGTTAATGGCGATCGCCTCGATCGGGGCGTTTTGTATTGGGGAGTATCCCGAGGCCGTAGCCGTGATGCTTTTCTATACGGTAGGAGAGAGGTTGCAACTTCTAGCCGTGAATAAAGCCTCGAAGAATATCAGTGACTTATTAGATGTCCGGCCGGAACGAACGGATGTATGGCGGACGGGTACATATATGAATGTATCTCCGAAGGATGTGAAAGTAGGCGAGCGGATCGAGGTGAAGCCCGGCGGACGTGTGCCTTTGGATGGCGTTTTATTGGAAGCCGAGGTACAGTTCGATACCTCGGCATTAACCGGGGAAAGTATGCCTCGTTCTATCCGTGAGGGTGAGGAGGTGCTTGCCGGAATGATCGTGCAGGGGCAGGCGGTACGTATACAAGTGAATCGGCCGTACGAGCAAAGTGCCTTGGCCCGTATTTTGGCTTTGGTGAAAGATGCCTCGGAGCGGAAAGCGCCGGCGGAATTGTTTATTCGGCGTTTCGCACGGATTTATACCCCAATCGTGATTCTTCTGTCGTTTCTAATCGTGTCGGTTCCTGCTTTGGTAGGGATGGTGACGCCTTCTTTCCAGTATGTTTTCTCGGATTGGTTATATAGGGGATTGGTTTTCTTGGTTATTTCTTGTCCTTGTGCCTTGGTTATAAGTGTTCCGCTCGGATATTTCGGTGGTATAGGCGCCGCTTCTCGTGCCGGGATATTATTTAAGGGTGGTAATTATTTAGATGCGATCACACGGGTAAATACGGTAGCGTTCGATAAGACCGGTACATTGACTACCGGGTGTTTTGAGGTCACAACGGTGGAAAGCACGGGTATCCCGGCTTCTGATCTTTTGAGTGTTTTGTTATCAGTAGAGCGGAAAAGTACCCATCCGGTAGCGCAGGCTGTAGTTCGCTATGCGGAAAAACAAGATAGCGTGCCGATGGAAATCACTGACATGCGGGAATTGGCAGGGCATGGTGCCGAGGCTATCGTGAACGGTCGGCAGGTGCTTGTCGGTAACATCCGTTTATTGGCCGAACGTGATATTCCTGTCCCGAAGGAATTATCCGATAGTGTTTCTACCGTGGTGGTTTGTGCGATCGATGGGAAATATGCGGGGCATCTTCTCCTTTCGGATACCTTGAAGAAGGATGCCGTGGATGCGATTCGTCGGTTAAAGGATCTGGATGTTAAAGATATTTGCTTGTTGTCCGGGGATAAGCAAGAGATCGTGAATCAATTCGCTGAGCGTTTGGGTGTCGATAAAGCGTATGGTAATCTGCTGCCGGAGGATAAAGCCGCTTATATAGAGCGATTAACGGCGGAGCCGGATAAGTCGGTTGCCTTTGTGGGCGATGGGATGAACGATGCGCCGGTACTGGCTTTAAGTGATGTCGGTATTGCGATGGGTGGATTGGGATCGGATGCGGCCATCGAGAGCGCGGACGTGGTTATCCAAACGGACCAGCCCTCTAAAGTAGCGGAAGCTATTTCTATCGGACGTGCTACCCGGAATATCGTCCGTCAGAATATCGTGGGATCTATTGGCGTGAAGGTGATAGTCCTTGTGGCGGGAGCCTTCGGTTTTGCCACGCTTTGGGAAGCTGTTTTCGCGGATGTAGGCGTATCTTTGCTGGCGGTTCTTAATTCGATCCGTATACTAAAACGTTGAGAAGTGAAGAATTTCGAGATCGCTTTCATCGCATACTCATCTCTTTTTCGTACCTTTGCCCCTTAATCCAGTAGAAAATAATATAAATACACATACGAATTATGTTTGAGAACTTAAGCGAAAGGTTAGACAGATCGTTTAAACTGTTGAAGGGCGAAGGCAAGATTACCGAGATCAATGTGGCGGAAACATTGAAGGATGTGCGTAAAGCGTTGTTGGATGCCGACGTCAATTATAAGGTTGCCAAGAGTTTTACGGATACGGTAAAAGAGAAGGCTTTAGGACAGAACGTGCTTACATCGGTTAAGCCTAGTCAGTTGATGGTTAAGATTGTTCACGATGAGTTGGCCAGCTTGATGGGAGGTACGGCAGTCGACGTGAATTTGCAGGGAAATCCCGCCATTATATTGATGTCCGGTTTGCAAGGTTCGGGTAAGACTACTTTCACTGGTAAACTAGCGTCTTTATTAAAGACCAAGAAAAATAAGAAACCATTATTAGCCGCTTGCGACGTGTATCGTCCGGCAGCTATCGAGCAGTTGCGTGTAGTCGGAGAGCAGGTAGGTGTTCCGGTATACATGGAATTGGAGAATAAGAATCCGGTGGAGATCGCTATGAACGCTATCCGCGAGGCACGGGCTAAAGGCAATGACGTCGTGATCGTGGATACCGCCGGTCGTTTGGCTATCGATGAGCAGATGATGAACGAGATCGCCGCTATCAAGAGCGCTATCCAGCCGGATGAGACCTTGTTCGTGGTAGATGCCATGACGGGTCAGGATGCCGTGAATACCGCGAGGGAATTTAATGAGCGGCTGAACTTCGACGGCGTCGTACTTACGAAGTTGGATGGTGATACCCGTGGTGGTGCCGCTTTGTCGATCCGTACGGTTGTTGATAAGCCGATTAAGTTTGTCGGTACGGGCGAGAAGATGGATGCCTTGGATATTTTCCACCCTGAACGTATGGCGGATCGAATCTTAGGCATGGGTGATATCGTGTCTTTGGTGGAACGTGCGCAAGAGCAATATGACGAGGAAGAAGCGAAACGTTTGCAGAAGAAGATCGCTAAGAACCAGTTCGATTTTAACGACTTTATCTCCCAGATCCAACAGATCAAGAAGATGGGTAACTTGAAAGAGTTGGCATCCATGATCCCGGGTGTAGGAAAGGCATTGAAAGATGTGGATATCGATGATAACGCGTTCAAGAGTATCGAGGCTATCATTTATTCGATGACTCCGGATGAGCGCAGCAACCCGGCTATCTTGAATGGCTCACGCCGTCAGCGTATCGCTAAAGGTAGCGGTACGAGCATCCAGGAGGTGAACAAGCTGATCAAGCAATTTGATGAGACCCGTAAGATGATGCGTATGCTTACTTCCGCGAAGTCGGGGAAGATGAAGCTACCTTCGATGAAGCCCTCGTTCAGACGTTAATTAACAGGAGACAATCAATAATATGGAAGAACAACATTATCAATTGCTGGATGGTAAGGCCGTTTCCGCTCAGATGAAGAAGGAGATGGCTGAGGAGGTAGCCCAGATCAAGGCTGCCGGAGGTAAGATCCCTCACTTGGCCGCTATTTTGGTGGGCCATGACGGTGGTAGCGAGACTTATGTGGCTAGTAAAGTCAAGACTTGTCAGGAGATTGGTTTTAAGTCTACCTTAATTCGCTTTGAGGAGGATGTTACGGAGGAAGAATTGCTTCGTAAGGTCGATGAGTTAAATAATGATCCGGATGTGGATGGTTTTATCGTACAGCTTCCGCTTCCGAAACATATATCCGAGCAGAAGGTGATCGAGGCGATCGATTATCGTAAAGACGTGGACGGTTTCCATCCGATTAACGTGGGACGTATGTCTATCGGTTTACCTTGTTTCGTATCGGCTACGCCTGCCGGTATCTTGGAATTATTGAAACGTTATCATATCGAGACGCAAGGAAAGCATTGCGTGGTTTTGGGACGCAGCAATATTGTCGGCAAGCCGATGGCTACCTTGATGATGCAGAAATCTTATCCGGGCGATTGTACGGTGACCGTATGCCATAGCCGTTCTAAGAACTTGAAGGAGATGTGCCTGTCTGCTGATATTATTATCGTGGCTTTAGGTGTTCCTGAATTCTTGAAAGGGGATATGGTGAAGGAAGGCGCCGTGATCGTTGACGTGGGAACAACCCGTATGCCAAGCAGCGTAACCAAGAGCGGATTTAAGTTAACGGGAGATGTCTTGTTTAACGAGGTCGCTCCTAAATGTTCCTATATCACTCCGGTTCCGGGTGGCGTAGGGCCTATGACAATCATTTCTTTGATGCGTAACACATTGTTAGCGGGAAAGAAAGCGATCTATAAGTAAGTGGATGGATAAAAAAGTTCGCAAAAGGTTTGTGTAATCAGAATTTATACCTATCTTTGCGCCGTCTTAAAGGGGGAATCCTTTGAAAGGCGGATATGGTGAGAGTAGCTCAGTTGGTTAGAGCATCGGATTGTGGTTCCGAGGGTCGAGGGTTCGAGTCCCTTTACCCACCCCATATTTTTTGATCCAGTAGCTCAGTCGGCAGAGCACCTGCCTTTTAAGCAGGGTGTCCGGGGTTCGAATCCCCGACGAGGCACCAGGAGAACCCTTAGAGCCGCAAGGCTTTGAGGGTTTTTCTTTTGCTTTTGCAGGTGTGAGTAAATCAGAAAAGCATCCGTTTGAGCCCACTTTTCTAACGGCGTGCAAGTCAAAATGCATGTCAAAACATCATTGACTTTTGAGGCGTAACGTTCGAGCGTGTACGCTTAATTGACTACCAAAACCTGTCACGAGTCCAAAGCAAAAAATGGTAGTGATTCGGGCGCTTTCTGCTGTCCCCATCATAGGGGCGCAGTTTTAGGTAGTGATTCTTCGCGATTTACTGTCCAGGTGTTTTGGGCTTGGTCAGTCCTTGAGGATTTTATAGCATCAAAAATAATCGAAATGATGCCTTCTTTGCACCCGTCTGGTTAGATGGAAAAGTTGCGAATTTAGTGGATCATAGAACAGCCTTTTACCGTAGGTCTCTATAGCTACGGTAAGAAGAAGGTGCTGCGGCAGTCTGAAAATGCAGTATTTGCAGGGGCTTGAGCCGTATTAAGGCATATCCCATTTTGAATGTCTGGAAATCATGGAAAAACGGATATCGAAAAGCATGTGAAAAAGTTGCGGTTTCAAGCCGTTCCATTTATGGCCCGATCGAGCAGCGCATCCAGCTCATCGACGGCGACATAGAGGAAGCTGCTGCCGGTCTCTACGCACTTCTGTAGGCTCATAGCCTTTACTCTTCCCTGCGGTGTCCGGCAAACTAAAACGAGAGGGCTGGACTTCAGGGCCTCAATATCTCTTTCAATTTCATGAAGCTCCATAGCTTTTCCTCCTCGACGTTTTTGACGTTGACGGTCGTTCCAGAATAGGCCGCATCTTTTTCTATCATCAACGATACTTCCAGTAATTTGGCGCGCTTTACTTTTCGGTAATACAGCTTCTCTCTTGGGTCAAGCCGATACCATTCGGACTGTTCTGCTATGAAGGCGAAAGACCATCCTCGGATGCAGCCGGAGCGGGCCGCCGCAATCACGGCCGGATCTGAAATCAGAGCGTGTGCCCACAGGCCTCGGCTGTCATCGGTCAATTGTAGCTCTCCGCTGTGTGTCGAGCCGATCACACGCGTATGATCGACCTTCAGCTTTATGCAGGTCGTCTGAAGCAATGACATTTTGAACGCATCAGGCATGATAACTTCATAAAAACGTCCTGGCACTCCGGGATAAGCCGGAAATTCGCAGTTGCTCCTTTTGCCGGCTATATTGACATAGCCTTCTATCACGATCGCCATTGATAATTCAACTCCGACCTTGGAATTTCGTTGCAGGAAAATGGTGTGCTTTGGGGACTGCTGTTCGGTCGAGACGAAGGCCTCCTCGTCAGGTCGGGCCCCACCGGGGGGATACTCATTGCAGCCAAAAGGAGGCGCATGAGACATTCCCATGCGCCTCCCACTGCTCAGGTCACGCCTTTGCGGTCACAGCGACGCTACCCGCCTTGACTGCCATGCCGTTGCTGTCTACTTCAGCAACGACAAGTGTGGATCCGTTGGCAGCCGCAATGTCTGCGCTACCATCCCACTCGCTCCAGTCAGAGCAGTCCTCACCGATAGCCGGAACGGCTACATCCACCTTGTACCTGTAAGAGTTGCTCTCAGCTTTGTCCGGTGTGACGGTGATCTTCGTTTTACCGGATGCAGAGCCGGCAGTAGAAGCAACTGTCAGTCCATCGGCAGCCATGGCCTGATAATAGAGTGCAGATGCCTTGTTATCCAGGACGAAGGCGTCATAGCAGACCCTGCCTTCCAGCAGATATCCAGAAATACCAGGAGGATTGTGGTGCACCATATAGCTTTCCAGCTTAGTGGGCGCTACGGTGGCACAGGGATGCGCGATCATAAAGCCGAAGCCCGCAGGCACACGGTTTGCGGGGACCTTGATGACCTTGCAGCCATCCAACATAGCAAGAACGCCCAGAAGGCGCAGCTCATTGCCGATGTCGGTCTCCATGATGACATCTTTGCACTTCTTCAGCATTGTGTAGGTTTCCGGTGTCAGCATCAGAATGCGACCGGTCTCCGGCACCTCGGAATTATCCAGAGCCTCGCTACCCTTCAGGATCTCCGTGTAGATGTTTTCCTCCGTCAGTTTAACCGCTGCGGGTTTGTGGCCGGCCTCGGCACACATCACACCGTATGTGTAGGTGTCAACTTCCGGAATCACGACTTCGCGGATCTGACGGGCCAGCATGGTGGCAGAACCAAGAACACCCTTGGTCTCGTTCTCGTCCAGTGCATCTGTGACGACCGTAAAAGACCGGTCGCGCTTCAGCATCATTTCTTCGGTGGTGGCGCTGACGCTCTCGATCTTGCCATAGCGAGATGCATTTGCGCCGGTTCCCGCGCGGTCATAGTCGTTCATCTTGGCTGTGGTAGCCTTGTAGATCTTGACCGAGTGTGCGCCGTCCCAACCAAAGTCCTGATTGGTCAGCATACTTTTCTTGCTCTCCGTAGAGAACTGTTCATCAACGTAACTCGAAAATTGGGTTACAAGTTCAATCGCCATTTAATTACTCCTTTCGGCGGTTTAGACCGAAGGCTTCGCGGAAAAGGCTGTCTGAGGTGGGGCGCGGATCGCTGCGGCGCTGCTCTTTGTTCGGATCTGCCATTCTCTCGACAATACGCTCGAACTCATGCAGCTTGTCTTTAAACTGCGGCAGGTCCATTGCCCCAAACAGAGAAACCAGCTCAACGGGATAATTCGTCCCATAGTTCTTGTTCTGCGTCTCCAGATAGTCCCGACATTCCAAAATCTGCTCGCGGGCAGTGAGCTCCTGCTCATGCTGATCTGTCTCCGGATCGACGGACTTGGACGCCTTAGCTCTTTCCTTCGCCAGCCTGTCGGCTACAATACGGTTTACTTCTTCCTGCGTGAACGTCCTGCCGCTGCCCGGATCCCCATTTTTATCCTCCGGGTTGGAGTTGGTGGGCTTCTGCTCGGTGTTCTGGTTCATAGTTTCTTCGCTCATAGTTTACCTCCGTTTTACGCCCAGAGTGGGCTGATTTAATGCCTGGCGGATGTGTGGCGAAATCTACAGATGAAAAGGGCTCCTCAAAACTCCACACACCCGGCAGGCAAAAGAAAACGCATGGGGCGGCTCAACAGCCACATTCCCATGCGTTTTATCGCTAACCTTTCGGCGGTACTCCATGCATTATTCTTTGTGAGTATTATAGCGCCGCTTTTTCCTCTTTGCAACTGTCTTTTTCACCGCTGACAGAAAAATAGATCTGCCGATATGGCGGATGCCGGTCGCTCCTGCGTGTCCTGCCGTCCGGATGACGGAGCTGCAGGGCGGTCAGAGCGGCGATCGCGTCCCGCTCCTCCTGCGGTAAGTATGATATTTTCACCTTCATGCGCTGCTTCACCTCTTTCAGGTCAATTTCCCATTTCTAAACTTCATCCTGTTCAGGGGGCTGCTGTTGGTCTTGACACGGATCCACCGAGATATCTCAATCCCACCGGGGGGATGCCTCTCCGAATCTCACAAGGCTGCTCAGAGTCGGCGTGGCTATCGCAGCGCCGTCAGCTGCTGATACAGCAGTAGGGATGAAGCGGAGCTGATGCCCGAGCACACGGCACAAAACGGCGTATCTGTTGAAGCTGTCCGGCACGACCACATGAACGGTCACGCCCTTGTAGTCGCAGATAAGCACATAGAGGTCATGAACGTATGCACTTCTGATGCAGGTACCCTCCAGTGCGATGCAGCCGACGGCTGCCGCTTCCAGCTCCGTAAACACATCAGGCCTCTTCATCCTTGCAATCCTCCTCGTTTTCGTATAAACTGGAGATGGAAAACAGGGCCTGCAATCCCATTTCCACCCTGCCGCTGTTAGTGTTGGTCGCACTGGCAGCGGCTTCCTTTTCATCCTGGCAGTCGCACCGCTCGCACGGGTCGAGGTAGGCCCCGCAGATGGGGCATGTCCGGTAATAACTCACAGTCTCGCCACCTCTCGCACAAGCTCCGGCAGAGCGCCCAGGCCATGAATGGCACAACGCCCCTTCGTTATGAGCTTACCGTTAGGGGCATAGACTGGCGGCACATACCAGGCGCACGATTCTCCATAGCAATCGGTCAAGTTGTCTTCAGATGTGATAGACAGCAGCGGACAGATTTTATTATTTTCCATAGTTTTCCTTTCTACGAACGGGCTGATTATCAGGATCAGCAAATACCTCTGACATAGTCTCAGCAAAGTCAGTCAGGAAGCAGCCGCCCTCCGGCCGATTCTTATAACGGTGACTGCAAAACCTATCGCACGGGCGTCCATCGATGGGACAGATTTTCTCTTTCATACTCGTAATTTTCCTTTCTTGGGGGAGGAAGGGGAATCTACATACTAACTTTCGTGTAAGCAAAAATAAAGTGTATATAGAGAAAGTTAGGTTATTGGCTCACCTCCCTCCCCACAATCATAAAATTTCGTTGTCATACCAACGGTTTGAGCGGTTCTGACGGTCATTAAGTCGCAGGCCGAAATATGTGTTTATACCATGCGATTTTCTCTTAGAAATCCCCAGTTTCTCCATCTCTGCGGAGAAGTCCTTCTCACTGCGGGTGTAGTCCTTCAGGGCCTCCGACCACGCCTTGTAAGCATCGTATAGTTCTCTGGCTCCGACGTGCACTCCAGTTTCTTTGATGCAGCACTCTGAAAGAAAATTCTCGAGCCAGTTTTCCCGGCTCCGGTAATCATAGGTAGCCTCCTCCACGCAATCGGGGATATCCAGTCTAAAGCCATTCCGGGCAAAGTTCTGCGCTCCCTCGACTGCCCAGGCCAGAATGAAGCCACCGGCATTTTCCGCAAGATAGTCAGCGTAGTTTTGAATCGTCTTATCTGGCTGAATGACAGCGTTGAAGGGAACTACGAAGATGCGGCGCCATGTGCCCTCATCGGTGGATCCGACACGGGGAAGGTGGTTAGTGAACAGGCAGAGCGTATGCGACGGCTTAACAATCTCCGGCTGCTTATACTTTTCCTCCACCTGGAACGGGTCTGTACTGGAGATCTTCTTGATCGTGGCCGCAGAGAGGCGGCGGCCTTCCTCCAGCTCGCCGGCGATCACCAGCCGTTTCCCGCGCAGAGTGGCCAGCGCGGCCTTGTCATTTGAGTTTTTGGTCGTAATAACGTCAATGTCGATGTACCCGGCATAATCGCCCATGACGGCAGCGACGGTGTTAAAGAAGGTCGATTTGCCGTTTTTACCTGTGCCAACGGCAAAGGTAACGCCCTCCTGATAGACCTTGCCAAAGAGCGACATACCGACAACCATCTGAAGGAATCCTTTTAGGCTGCTGTTCTCGCAGGTGATCGTATCCAGAAAAGAATCCCAAATATCCTTGCCCTTATCGTTCCTGCTGAAAGCGGTAACTTTCGTGCAATATGCTTCCTGCTGGTTAGGCCGAAAGGCTCCCGTTACCAGGTTGATAATCCCAGCCTGTGTGTTCAGCTCCAGCGGATCCGCATCCATGGAATTGCCGGGTCGGACCATATACGGTCTGGCAAGATCTAAGATAGCCTTTATCCGGGAAACTCGGCGAGTCATATTGGCATGGGCTAAGTAGGCTTTGCTCCGCTTGACCGCCTCGCTGGCTGCCTTGACCGCCTCGCTGCCTTCGGGATCTGCAGCCTTCGCTTCCGCTTCGTTGTGCAGCGCATCCCGGTATTCGCCCATGGCGTCTCTCAGCATATGCTCGGAAAAGTCCTCTGCCAGTTCCAGAGCTTTATGCTCGTTCCGTTCCCACCGCTTGCCATCCCAGCAGAGCCAGCCCATGGAATCTGTGAAAATGATGTCATCACAGTGCTCACGGACAAACACGGCAGCGTTTCCGGCATCGCTGAAGTCTGCGGGCTTAAATGTGTTTTTATCTTCGTTCACGTGCCTGTGCCTCCTGTTCCAAAGAGCTTGTCCATATACTCCACCAGATCGTCACGGCGGAAGAACCAGCTCTGCCCTTGCTTTGCGCCCTTCAGGATGCCTTCCTTTGCCATCTTGGCAATCACCTCCGGATTGCGCCGGAGCAGTAGGCCGGCCTCGGCACAATCGCAGAGGACGGGAAGCTCTGCCACGTCATGGATCACCCTGCGCGGCTTATTCTGTCTCATTGGCCTATACATGGCGTTTTTTCCTTTCTGCCTTGTCGGGTATGTAATTACCCTCGGCGATGGTTGCAGGCTCGTATCCCCTTGTTTCCACGGCTTCCCCACCGTTATTTTGCGGTGTTAGCATATCACGTAATTCCTGATTCAGGCTTGCTTGCTCATCAAGGAACTGCCGCAAGGTAGTAATTTCTTTGTTTTTCACTTTCAAGCGCAGAATGAGGGCAAGCGCGCCTTTGATCGCCTGATCTATGTGGGCGTAGTACTTCGGATTCTTGATTTCAACGCCCTTCCCACGGCTTTTCCTGGGATTCCCCACAATGTAACAATGCTCGTCCGAAATTATGACAAGCCCTTCCGGTAATTCGATCATTAGGTAGCCTCCTTTTCGATAATTTCACGCCCCAGAACCGCAGCCAGCTTTTCAGCGGTCTCCGGAGAACAACTCTTGCCGGTTTTTACTGCGGTTACGGTTCCGCGGGATACGCCGGCCTTTGCCGCCAGCTGATTGCCGTTGAGATCCATGCGGACGAGTGCAGCGGCGAAGCGTTCACGGTTGATTCTCATAGTGTCACCTCCTTTTGCATTTGATTGAGCTTCCTTGATTATATTTCAATCAAATGCAAAAGTCAAGCGTTTTATCTATCTTTTGCTTGAATTTTTGTTTGTGTGTGGTATAATGCTTACGGGGTGATGTAAATGACTACTGGCCAGCGTATAAAGGCCGCAAGAAAAAGCGCGAAAATGACGCAAAAAGAATTAGGTCAAAAGTTAGGTATATCGTTTCAGAGTATTGCGCAATGGGAAAACGATCTTCGAAATCCTAAAATAGAAACCCTTCAGCGCATAGCCGACGCACTGGGGGTTTCTGTTGATTATCTTTTGGGAACATATCACTTAAAAGGAATTCTTGAATATAGAACTGCCAGAATTCGCGATCGAATTCTTGAAGAAGTGAAAAGGGAAGGATTATCTGGCGAAGAATTTTGCTCAAAGCTCGGATTACCAATTGATGAATGGTTCAAGTGGAAAGAGGCGTCATCAACATCATATCTTGACTATTTGCCAGAAATTTCTCAATTGCTCGGAGTTCCCGAGGATATATTGACAGGAAAGAAGACCGACAATAGGCCCCCGGATAGAATTCGATTGTTGTCTGCATTTGACAAACTCAATCCTTCCGGCCAGACCGAGGCTGTCAAGCGTGTATCAGAATTGACCGAGATTCCCAGATACCAGCGTTCTGACACGCAGGATGCCACCAAGGGGACAACAGATGCCGACCTCCACGCAGAAGCGCCCATAAACGTCTCAGAATCTCCCGCAGAGGGTAAAAAATAAAGCCCTGCACCGAAGTGCAGAGCATTGACAAAATGAACTTGAACGGCTATACTGGAAGAACAAACGAAGGGCGCTGCCGGAACGGTCAGCCCCCTAAAAGTGCTTTGAAGTGATCGCCGTACTTGTCAGGGTGCCGGCGGTCACTTCTTTTTATGCGCCTGGATAAACAGGCCGCAAATACCAACGATGAGAATACAAAACTGGAACAGGTCCGAGTATGTAACCATTGGGCAGCCCCCCTTTCGTGAGATCAGAGGGCAAAAGAAGCTGCCCCCTGTTCGAGGGCTGACCGCTGCGATTCGGCAGCGCCACAGACAAAATAGCATAGAATTCGACAAAAAGCAAGGGGTGAGAACATGGCCAGAGCAAAGAAGCGCGCCGATGGGCGCTATTGCTCTCAGATCTATTTGGGCCGCGATGAAAACGGTAAGCGCAAATATAAGAGCGTCTATGCGAAGACGCCGGCAGAGCTGAAGGAGAAGGAAACCTCGGTCAGGCTCCAGCTCGGTCAGGGCCTTGACGTTCTCTCCCAACGTGACAGCTTTGCCACATGGGCGGATGATTGGCTCCGCCTGAAGGAGAAGGAACAGATCACCTGCCGACAGATGGACAACTACCGTAGAGCAGTAAAGCTCTGGAAAGAGGAGCTGCCAGGCTATGAGATCGGTCAGGTGCGTGCCGACGATGTGGAGCGGGTATTGATCGCATTGTCCGATCAGGGGCTCGCTCAGCGCACTGTAGATCTGTATCGCTCGGCCATGAGACAGATCATGCGTCGGGCCGTAGGTCGTGTCATTCCAACGAATCCGGTCGAGCAGGTAGAGCTTGCCGCCATTGGCCGAAAAGCGGAGCAGCGCCGCGCTCTGACCGCCGAGGAACGACAATGGATATGGAACACGCCGCACCGTGCGCAGCCTGTAGCGGTCATTATGATGCTCTCGGGCCTGCGCCGCGGTGAGCTGGCCGCGCTGACATGGAATGACGTGGATCTGAAGGCACGGACGATCACCGTCAATAAGACGATCGAATACGATTCCAACGGTATGCCTACGCTCCGGCACGTTACCAAATCAGATGCTGGCATGCGAACGGTAGATATTCCGCAGCGGCTGGCTGACTATATGGCAGCTATGCCGAGAGACGGCCTGCTTGTGATCCACAGTGCCAAAGGCGATGTCATGACTGCAACTGCGTGGGCGAAGCTGTGGCGCTCCTATATGCGGGAGCTGAATATCAAATACGGCACCAGGACACCGGCAGATCTGGAGCGCATGAAGTCCAGCAAGCCCGGCCCGAAGGTCTTTGACATGACTATACCGCCTATCACGATGCACTGGCTCCGCCATACTTTTTGCACGCTGCTCTATCTGGCTGGCGTGGATGTGGTGCAGGCGTGTGCTCAGATGGGCCATGCTGATGTGTCCACGACATTGCGGATCTACACACACCTCGATGCCATTCACAAGAGGAAGTCTGTGGATAAGCTGGACGCCTATCTATCGGGCAGTTCAAAAGCGGAAAATGAGTAAGCGTGCAAGTCAGATGCAAGTCAAATACCGTTATATGCATTACTAATCAGAGCGTTTATTGTGCCTTTTAAGCAGGGTGTCCGGGGTTCGAATCCCCGACGAGGCACCAAAAAAGAGAGACAGCTTTTGAGCTGTCTCTTTTCATTTGCTCTTTCCCGGGGCCGTACGAATTGACGCGCTCTGAAAATCATGGTAAAATTCTCTTATCAATACTCAGGAGGAATGCCGTATGAAACGCTGCAAGTTTTTGACTCTTATGCTCGCCTTGCTTTTGCTGCTGCAGAGCTCCGCGCTGGCGGCGGACAAGGGCAAAACCGTCACTGTCACGCTCCCGACGTTTGCCGTTACGCTCAACGATACCAAGATCGACAGCGCGCACAGCGAATATCCGCTGATCGTCTACCGCGATATTACGTATTTCCCCATGACCTACCACGCCTCGCGCTTCCTGCACCTCAAGAGCAACTGGTATCAGACCGAGCCCAAGGGCACGCTGTTTGTCGGCTACAGCGACGCGAGCGAGGACACGTGGACCGACACGCCTGCGACCAGTAAAAATACCGTGACCGCCAAGGCGACCGTCGCTGACTATCAGATCGCCGTCAACACGGTGGACAAGGGCAAATGCCTCGACAATTCCGCCGAGCCGTACCCGCTGCTTAACTTCCGCGGCGTGACCTATTTCCCGCTCACGTGGCGCTTTGCCGTGGAGGAGTTTGGCTGGGAGTATCACTTTGACGCCAAAAGCGGCCTGAGCATCCGTTCGGCCGAGCAGTTCCGGCCCGAGCTCGAGGACGCGCTGCTTGCAAGCTCCGCGCCGTCTGCCGCGCTGGTGCAGAAGACGTATTTTTACGGCGCGGACAAGTCTGAGTACGCGGGCGTTCCCTATTCCAATCTGGCCGGTGCGACCTTCGTCTACCGCAGAAGCGGCGAGGCGGCGGTGACGATCAAGGCACAAGAGCTCTTTTCTGACGGCGAATACTACTTTGACTGTCAGGACAGCGAGAACGCGCCCGTGCTCAGCGGCGGTGTGCTGACGCTCTCCGCCCGCCGGACGGACAGTGCCGGTCAGGCGACCGTCACGCTCAAGATCGACCTGCGCAGCGGAACGCTGCTGCCGTAATTTACCCCTAAGGAGACTCGCATTGAACATCACGACCATTTTATTCGACCTGGATGGAACGCTGCTGCCGATGGATCAGGAGGCGTTCACGACCGGATACTTCAAGCTCCTCGCCAAAAAGCTCGCGCCCTACGGCTACGAGCCCAAATCCCTCGTCGACGCCATTTGGGCGGGCACGGCGGCCATGGTCAAAAACGACGGCAGCTGCACGAACGAGCAGGCCTTCTGGAAGAAGTTCGCGGCGATCTACGGCGAGGAAAAGTGCCAAAGCGACCAGGGCCTTTTCGAGGATTTCTACGCCAATGAGTTCAACGCCGCGCGCGACATCTGCGGCTTTAATCCCGCGTCGGTGGAGACGGTCCATAAGCTCAAAGAGTGCGGCTACCGCGTTGCGCTGGCGACGAATCCGATCTTTCCCCACATGGCGACGGAGAACCGCATCCGCTGGGCGGGCCTTGTGCCGGAGGATTTTGAAATTTACACGACCTACGAGGCCTCGACCTTCTGCAAGCCGAATCCTGCCTACTACCTCGAGGTCGCGCGCACGCTCGGCGTCAAGCCGGAGGAGTGCCTGATGGTCGGCAACGACGCGACCGAGGACATGGCTGCACGCGAGGTCGGGATGGATGTGTTTCTTTTGACCGACTGTCTCATCAACGCGAAAAACCGCGACCTGAACGCCTATCCCCGCGGCGATTTTGCCGCGCTGAACGCTTACATTGACGCACTGCAATAAAAAACTGCCGCCCGTTTTGACAGGTGTTCGTAAAACAGGTTTAGACCGAAATTACGAAATGAGCATCTGTCAGGCGG
>ERZ1106943.2178-NODE-2178-length-17410-cov-3.003745_pt1 | contig 17410 bp, 20 predicted proteins | sample MGYA00403671_ERZ1106943 | MGnify/ENA primary metagenome ERZ1106943 (study PRJEB35170, sample SAMEA104062427) | human gut metagenome | biome: human gut; feature: human-associated habitat; material: faeces | place: Denmark | collected 2012-06-14 ...
TAAATAACATTATTTTCCTTGATTGCGTTTTTCAAGATATTCACCATATCGCAACATTACATATTCATATAATAAATCAAGTAGTTTATCATTTATACTCGGATTTATTATATAAATATCTTTTTTTATGTCATTCAAATTTTTCATTGTTAATCCTCCAATCAATATCACGGGCATACCAACATAAAGCCAGTACGCCCATAAACCTTATCTAAAGGTCAGTTTACTAAGTGAATTCCTACCTAAAGTCTGTCCAAGAGTCATATTCTGAACCATCTTTTCAAACTTAGGATCTTGTTGTGCTTGTTTCATAAAATCTTCATAATTGTGAACATTTGGGAACGATAATGACACATCACCATATGATACATCAACCTTATTAGCCAAATTATTTGATATATTAGGAATATCAGGCAACTTAGCACCTAAGTTATCCATATACATGTTTGGTGTAGTGATACCCTTAGAAAGATTCCAAAGTTTTTCAACTTGGTCTTTGTTGAATACCATGTCGCCAGCATCCAATTTACGAAGAGTACCATATTTCTTAGAGAAGATAACTTCTGAACCAAGACCTTCTTCATCAGTACGGTGTAAACCTGCTGTTGCTGACTTAGTACCTTTTTTAAGTCCATGACTTTTGAGGTAATCTAACATAAATATGTTCTGATCATAAGTGGCGTAATACTCTCCGTCACCGCCCATTTGGTCATAATATTGACTACGGGCTGCGAAATCACTAGCAAAATCGTGCCATTTTAATCTATCCACGATTGACGTGTCAATGTTCAAGCTGTCTTTATCAAAATCATCTGGTGAATATATCCAATCGACACCACCAGATGAACCACCGCCATCATAATCATTAGAGCCAGAATCCCAATTATTTTCCCAATTATTATCGTAATTGTTTCCACCATTACCATAATCATTATTGTTATTGGAGTTCTGTTCCTGCTGTTGTCTGGCAATTTCTTCAGCCATTCTTTGTGCTTCATCATTGCTGTTCTTTAACAAGCCCTGAACAGCAGCGTTAATGTCATTACAAACATCTTTGATTTTATTGTTACTGTCAATAAAACTTGTACCAAAATCACCTAAAACCTTAGTTATATTATTAGTGTTTGTACTCCATATATCAGACATGGATTTGCTAAGATTGTAACCATAATTTTCGGCAGTAGAGGTAATAGTTTGTGAAATATCAGAAGCATTTTCGTTTGACTGTTCAATGATATCCTGAATTAGATTATCTAGGTCGTCAAGACGCCGATTGATCCATTCTTGTGTATCACTTTGTAATTGATCTAAAATTTTCTCGGTATCATTTATTAACTTTTCATATTCAGTATCTTTCAAATCATCTTTAGCCGTATTAATCTGGTCTTTAAGTTGCTGAATATTTTTCTTGCCTTCCTCAGAATTATCACCCTGATAAGCAGAATATTGTTTCTCCAAAGCATTAAGAGCTTCAGTTTTCTCACGAATAGATTTTTCATAATCGTAAGCATCCTTCATAGTAGACATAAGTTCTTTATACTTATCAATTGCATCTCCGAGCTTATCAATAAAATCAGTATAAGCATCATTAGTCAAATCTTTAATAGCGTCTTTTTCACTCATTGCAGATTTAATTGCTTCCTGCTCTTTATCAATAAGGTCTTGTTTTCTGTCAAGCAATTCCTTATCATAAGGGTCATTTGCCAAATCTTCATTGATTTTAGAAATCTCATCCTTATAAGCCTTTGCCTGATTAAGATACAATTGATATTTCTGTGCAAGTAATGCCTGTGCAGCCTGACCTTCTTTTGTCATATTACCGTCATCGTCAGTTATACCAACATCTTTAAGCAACTCAACAAGGAAATCCGTTTCATTGATAAGGTCTTCAACATCATCACGAGTCCTGTCAAAAGCATCCCAATTAATCTGACGAATAGCGTTATCGTATTCGATAAGTGCTTTTTCTGCATCGAGAATAGAAGAAGTACAATCATCTATTGATGACTGCATATCATACCAGTCTTCGCTGTATTCTTCGATTTTACCAGAATCAATAGCTGAATTAAGTGCATTTACAAGAGCTGTTCTTTCTTCCTTGAGTTTATCAAGATTCTTCTGTTCTTGTTCAATAAATGAATTATTAAGCAGAGTAGAAGCAAACCAGCCTTTTGTATCTATAATGTCAGCTTCTTTTTGAAGTAAATCATTAGTCTTTGTAATCTGGTTTATCTGTTCTTCATACTGTGATTTAAGATTATCAAACCTGCTCTTAGCAAGACCCCTTAACTCAATACCAAGTTCCTGAACAGCAGTCTTAGCGTCCTGTGCTTTATCATAGAAATCCTGACAATCAGATATAGCATTCTTCAAGTCTTCATCATAAATAACATCAATGCTTATTGAACCATTCGCAATCTGATTCTTATAATAATCATCAAGATCATAACCGTTAAATGCGTTTATGTAATATTCATAAGCCTGTGACTGTGCATTTATCTCATCTCTGAGTGTACTCATAGAATCTGATAATGCGTTATTACGATTGAGCCATGTAGTTGTTGTATCTGATACAACATTCTTTAGATGTGAGTATGCCGTAGATATTCTTTTTATTAAGCGTTCAATCCAGTTGAATTTTTCTTTAGTATCTTTTGATGAAGAAGATGAGGATGAAGAGTCATCTTTCCCCAGAACATTCCAATCCAAATCAATATTTGCTTTAGCAAAAGAACCAGCGGCATCATTAAGTGACTGTATAATCTGGTTATATTTATCATATATAGCCATCTGTTTAACTCTTGCTTCTTCCATTTCAGGAGTAACAAGGTCAGAATCATCCTGAACATCAAACTCAGGATTAGTTACAAGAGTGTAAAGACCTGTAACAGAATCTTTCTGTGCTGTATAATAGCCTGTCCAAATTGAGGCAAGTTCAGCCATTAACTGTTTATCAACGTCAAGCTTTGCTTTTGCGAGATTATTCCAGTTCTTAATATCAAAACCGTAATTTTCAGCAAGACCATTAAACAAAGTTTCATTGTTATTCTTAACATTTGTAAAGAAATCTACATCAGTTTCATTTTTCTTTACAAGAGAGTTAATATACTGCTGTGTATCTTCGGCATAAACATTTTCAAGCTTTGAAAATAACTCCTGCTCGGTGATAAGACCAGACATATAATCTGCAAGATATTGCTTTGCTTCTGGGAACTGCTTGATAATTTTCTGCATTGAATCAACACCGATATTACCTGTCTTGGCAATTTCGGATTGAAGTGACTGCATAAGATCCGCTTCTGATTTAAGGTCAGCGAGAGTGGCAGTTTTAGATTTGTCATCCGTTTCTGTAAGAAGAGAGGATGGATCGTCAAACTCTACAGGTTGTTCTACAGGATTTTCTTTTGCTTCCTGTTGAACTTTTTCCATTGCTTTTTTATACTCAGGAACATATTGCTTAAAAATATCAAGCCATGATAACATACTATCATATGCCTGTTGATTAAAGGCATCTGTTCCATTTGCTTTTTCCATCTTTTCTATTTCATCAATTAATGAATTATATAAAGATTCTCTATTCTTTTCAAAATCTTCTGTAAGAATATCGAGCGTTTCCTTTGCATTATCAAGATTTTCTCTGGTTGTATCATTTTCAGCTTCGTTAAAATCATTTAATGCTTGATTATATGCATCTGTTGCAAGTTTAAGTTTTGCTAATTGTGCCACTGAAGAATCGTTTTCATTTCCACCAAGTGCAGAAGTCCAATCAATATTATTTGAAGAACCATCTCCACCATAATTCTTTGAAACTCTTTCAATGACATCTTTGGCATTTGAGCTTTTTGTGTCGTCTCCGCTTTCGTTAAATTGTGTATTAAATTTATTTTCTGCGGTACGTGTTTGAGCTTTTAATTCTTCATCATTGGCTTGTTTTAGTTTTTCGATTTTTTCATCAAGTAAAGCATTCTGGTATTTAAGATTCTCAATCTCTGTTTTCTGTGCATCTGTAATTGTACCGTTGCTTTGAAGTTCTTGCAATTCTTCAATTTTCTTTTTGTTTGTTTCAATTTCGGAATTGTAATCTGATATTGATTTCTCATTATCTGATATTGTTTGTTCAGATTTTTCAAGAGATTCATTATATTTATTGACTGCTGTTGTTCCATCAGCCCAGTCTTGAACTGCATTTACACTCCATATAGCAAATTTTATAGCTGCTAAACTTCCCGCAATCGCTAATAAATAAGGATGTGCTAATGCAAGATTCTTGAGAGATGTTCCAAGACCTGTAACTGCATTCTTAAAACCAATAGTTTTAATAGTGGCTACACTTTGTGAAGCAGACATCGCATTCGTTGAGGTAACATTTGATAATTCAGCAGCAGTGGTTTTCAGTGTTTCACCTTTAAGTCCTTTGTTGGCTAATATTCCTGCAATTTGCTTTTCGTTTAAAGTTGTCTGGGCAAGAGCTAATTTCACTGCTTCTACAGAATTATCTTTAAGAGCATTGGAATATTTATATATTAAAGTTGCTTCATCATTAAACCCATCACCTGATTTATTATAAAATAATGATACAGTATTTATCTTATTTAAAATAGCAGAAGTCTCTCCAAGTTCCTTTAGTTGCATTACTGAAATAAATAATGTATAATTATATATATATTATAATAGGAGGTTAATAGTATGAATAATAAGAATGATGATTTTTATGACAATTATGATGACAAATCAGGTAAAGGTGTATTGACAGTTGGAGGTAGTATATTAGGATTATTATTTTTAATTATATCATTTGTTACATTAATAGACGAGGGGAATCCTTTTCCTCTAATAATAACCATTTGTTATATTTCTATTATTGTCGGATATATTTACTATCAAAAGAAAAATAGTAAACTTTCTGATGATTTTGTTCCTAGCAATAAAACAAAAGAAGAAATATTGGATGAATATGCAGCAATTCATAAAACAAAAGAAATGAGAGAAAAAGAATATGAACAACGATTAGAGCAAGCCAGAATATATCAAGTCAACGCCCAAGCACAGGAATGGTTAAATAAACCTAAGTGCCCGACTTGCGGTTCTACAAACATCAAAAAGATAGGTAGTATAGAGCGTGGAGCTTCAATAGCTGCATTTGGTATCTTTAGTAAGAAAATTAATAAGACTTTCAAGTGTAGTAACTGTGGATATACTTGGTAGAACTAATGTTCTGAATGGTAAAATATTCCTTAATGTAGTATGATAGTAATATCAAATTACAGAGGAGGATACTATGTATACATTTAAAATTAAAAACAAAGATGGTAAAGTGCAAGAATACAACCATATCAATAAGGTCTATTATGGTCATAAAGGCGTATTAGAATACAATCTTGAAAATGAAGAAATATTTAATCATCATTATTCAGTTGGATATGATTTACATTTATATTCTGACACTAATGCATTTACCATCTCTAAGTCAGAAATTTCAATTATTGAAGTTATAAAAGAAAACTAATAATTATTCTCCCAGCTCAATTTCTATCTCTGTATTGAGTTCGGGAGAATTATTCTCCAAGTTCTTTATATATTCAACAATTGGTTTCAGTTCTCGTATCTCATTTATTTTAATCTTTATAGATAATTTCATATTGATTCACCTCACATATAATAATTTGATAAAATAACGAGTGTATAATTAAGATTTTTTAAGCAGAGGAGTAGTGTGTTTATGAACGATGATATGTCTCCAACGGAATTATGTTGGCAAACAGGTGACTATACAGATAAATGTTATTGTGAATTCTGTGAACACAGTGACGAATGTAGCGGATCTGAAGATAAAGACTGATAGAATAGGGGAGAACGCACATACTTACAAAAGATCAAGAGAAGACATTACACTGGTTACTATCTCTCAAAGCAGATATTAAAAATACCATTACAATAAGCAATTTAATGACAGAATACCCAAATGGATATACTGACAAACAAATTATCAAGAAATTAAATGAATTTGAAAATCTCGGATTTATAACAATCAAATGGTATAGTCCAAATCATAACGATCTCAATTATGCTGTTGATGTAACCGTATTAAAAGATGGTATTAATTATTTTGCTGATAAGAAAAAGAATAGAACTTCTAGTAAAAGAGATTGGATAAAAACTTATATTCCAGTAACAATTTCATTTATAGCATTACTTAAATCATTTGATACGGAAATTATTTGGCTATGGAAGCAATTAATGCAATTGTTGAAATAATAACAGGAGTCCAAAATGTTAATCTAGGGTGTCTATTAGCAAATTGGTTCATTGGGATAATTATTTTGTCATATATAAAATCTATTTAAATCACAACCTTTCTGCAAATATTTTGTTGAATTGGAGATACTACTATGAAAAATACACAGAATAAAGATAAAGATAATACAACTAAATCAAAACCAGCAGATTAAGTAGATAGAGTAGTGAGAAATTGCTACTCTTTTTTGTTTTGTGAGATAACGAAAAAGACCGCCCTTAATTTGGGGCAGTCATTAATTGATTGTTTTATAATACTACAAGTTGAAAGCGGGTGCAAACAACTTTATTGACATTTCTTATATTTTATTATACTCAAATGAGATAATCATTCTTTTGAATATAATAGTAGAATAGAAGAGTAATGAGAGATCACTAATCTTTTTATTTGTATTGAAAAAGAGCAGGAGATTAGTCCTGCTCTTTATCTTATTATGCTTGCGAATACGTTAAGAATACGATCCCATATATCATTTGATAAACTGAAAAATAATGCTAATAATGTAATAATATCATTTAATGATTGAGAATATTGATTGCTTTGTAATGAATAAACCGGAATAGATAATAAACATATTATAAGCACTAATGTTACAGTAAGTCCGACAAACGGTTTGTATTTTTTACTGTTTTTTTCTTTTAATTTAAAACATTTATTCACTAAAATATTTATAAATGCTATTGACATTCCTGCATAATTTATAATCCAAATCCAATTATTTGATGTTACTTTGTATGTAAAAACTCTTACAAAAATTAAAATTAGGATAACAATCCAAATAACTAATTGGAAAAGATAATACATAAAATTATCTTTACTTGAATTTTTATTCTCTGTCATATTATATTAAATCATTTTCCTTTAGCTCTTCGTAAACATTAATGCATCGAACAATATATTTGTTATATTCATCAAATGAAAAAGAATCTTTTTCAACTTTATAATCAATTCTATATTCTATAGTATCACTATCATTTCGCATTGATAAATTCCCAAAGTTTAAAGAAGCATTTATATCTAATAAATTTGACTTAATATCAGAAATAAGACTCAAATAACAACGCTCAGAAGTTCAAAGTTTAAATTATGAGTCAAAGTTAAAAGAGTAAATAGTAAAGTTGTAAAGATTTATCAAAACCTTGATATACAGTTTAGCATAGTTGTATTTGGCTGTAAGCATCTGCAAGGCTGGTAAATGGTGAATAATTTTATATAAAACCTTGGGTGTTTTATGGAGTGTTTAAGCACTCCACTCTTCCAAGAGTGTGATTTATATGTTACAGGAATATTCGAGAGTAATTAACTTGAATATTCCATTAAACATCCAAGTGAAAGGTAATCCCAAAGGTTCACAAAACAATTGGATAGAGGCTATGGTTCTTAGCCGTTTATCAAATATTTTGATAATAAATGGTATTTTTTAAAGCCAATGAATCTGACATTTCTTGGTACAGATTGGAGAATATATAGTTATGGATAATATGTTTTTGGTGCAATATGAACCAATAACAACAATGACAAGAAGAATTTTATCTTTAGGTTTTGAGCCAAAACCAACTCAAGAAATGATTGAAAAATTTTATGATGAAGTAAATGCTTCTGATTTTTATCATAATTCAATTGTTCTTGTGGTTAAAGCAAAAAGTATGGAAGAAGTTAGAGAGCAGGTTATTGGAACTTTTAATGTTTTATATGGTAAGTAACAGAGAATATATAGTTGGAGGTGAGAATTTGATTCAAGTAATTGAGACAAATTTGAGTATTGACAAAGATGACACAATAAAAGATCATCAGTCACGAATTGTTGAAGTTGAAGATTGGGATACATATTGCAAAGCATTTGAAGAATATAATGGTGAAGCTGTTTATTTTAAGTCAAAGGCTATGCCTGGTAACAGTATCTTATCGAATTGCTCTATAACAGATCTAATATATGATGACATTCATCTATCTTGTATGATCTTACACCAATCAGGTTTTATTACGAAAAAACTTGCATATAGAATTGGTTTATAATCTATGATTCATTCGAATCACAATTTCCAATAAAAATGAAAACCAAATAGAGAATATATAAGTGAAGCAGTCGCAGTAATTCACTGTTTCATTCGGATTCTGAGGAGGTGAGAAATGGATACGCAGCTATGTAAAGCAAAATTACTAAATTCTAACACATGGATTACAGGATTTTATGCGAGTAAACAAGAGACTACATATTGTTTTAAAGAAGATTATGATAGAAATCCTGTTCAGACACATCATTATATCATCCGTGATGAGATGACAGATTGGGGATTACCAAATGTGTTTAGAGAATATGAAATAGATCCAAAGACATTGTGTAGATGTACAGGCAGCCATGATAAGAATGGTAAGTTAATCTTTGAAAACGACATTTTAAACGGAGAATTATGTAATGTAGTCTCTTATGGGAATGGTGAGAATGAATTTCTCGGAATGAATGTTGGTTGGTATGTTCAAAGAGATAATTTCGAATCATGGTGTGAATTAAATGATTTGGAAATGTATGAAGTAACAGGAAATATCTTAGATAATATCTAATCGGTCTTGAACGATTCAGTTCAAAAATTCCAAAAACAAAATGTCACTAATAATATATAAAATCCGTGACAAAAAGAGAATAAATAAATGTGGAAAGCATTTGTATGGGTGGAAGAACAGCATACCCTTGGGTTTGTACGCTCAAAAATCACTGTTGAAGATAGATTTTTACATAAATTTATTTTCTGTGTTCCGTCCATTTGGGCGTTTAGATAGATTGTTTTATTAACAATATTTACATAAATTTTTATTTTAAGGAGGAAAAATTTTAATGAAAGAACTCAAAAATTTAGTAACAGTAACAGGAAAGCTTGTAAAGAATAACATTGAAGAGTTAACCACAAAGAAGGGTGAGGAAGCAATCGGAGGAAGTCTTGTATTAAGAACTGCTGACGATAGTGAGCATGAAATCAATTTCTTTGCTTACAAGTATAAGAAGGATGAGAATAAGAATTTTACTTCAGAGGAGAGTTATTTCTACAAGCAGTACACAGATGCAATGAATCTCAAGGATATTGAACATTGTGCGGAGGGAGAGACACCTGACATTATCTCTATTACAGATGGTATGTTTACAGCAAACGATTTCAAGGGTAATGATGGAAATGTTGTATCTACAAATAAAATTTCAGCAAGATTCATCAATAGAGTTGAGCCGAAGGATTATGAAAGTACAGTTCTTGAAGCAAAATTCGAGGTAGAGGGTATTATAGAATCTATCACTGATGAGGTTGTTAAGGAAGTACCTACTGGGAATCTTACAATTAGAATGAATGCTATTGGTCAGAGAGCTGATGGATTTGGCAAGGATGCTAAGTATGAAACTGATTCACTTATTCCAATTAAGATGACAGTTGATGAGTCAATGGCAGATGCATTCAGAAGTGCAGGTTACTACGATGGATGCTTTACAAAGCTTGCTGGTGTAGTTATTAACTCTGTTGATATTCAGGAAGTTGTAGAGAAGGCTGCATTTGGTACAGATATTGTTAAGAAGGTAAAGAAAACAATCAGAAAGAATGATGTTAAGTCTGGTGTTGCAGCATCAACAGTATTTGAGCATGAACTTACACAGGATATTATTGACACATTAAAGTCTAAGAGAAAGGCTAAGTTAGCTGAAATCAAGGCAGGAGAATCATCTTCTCAGACAGCAGAAGGATTTCAGAAGAATACTAGCACACCTGCTCCACAGACTACATACAATCCATTTGCACAGCAGCAGAAATAAAAAACTTACCCAAGAGTAATCTTGGGTAGATAAATAATAAGAAACTTGAAATATAAAGGAGATAAACAAAACATGGTTGGAAATTTATTAGATTTAACACCAAATAAGGTGTCAGTTGACTTAACTCAGTATTCTACAGTTTGGATGGGAGATACAGGTGTTGGTAAAACAACAACACTCATGAAGTTTTTGAAGGAACTCGTACCTGACAAAGATCCATTTTTCTTAGAGTTTGAAGATAGATATCAGAACATTCCTGGTATTATGGCACAGAAAGTTGATACAATGTCCGATTTTAAGTCAATTATTGGACAGTTAAGAAATCCAGCACTCAAGCAGAAGTTCTCTTGTATTGTAATTGATACACTTGATAAATATGAAGAATTTTGTGAGAGATATGTACTTGAAAATAGAGATGCAGAAATCTTAAAAGATGTTGGTGCATTTGGTGAAGGTTCTCTTCGTTTTAAGAGTGCATTAAGAAACATTGGTATCATTCAGAGCCTTGGATATACAGTACATTTTATTGCACAGTCAACACATAGTAAGGATTTCGATACAAAGAAAGAAAGCGATGCTTTAAAGCTTAATAAGAATACATTTTCTTACTGTAGAGAAGCAGCTTATCTCGTTGGATATATGTATAGAGAGAAAGATGAGAGATTTATTACATTTAAGAAAACAGAGAAGTATCCAGATTTAAAGGATACATTCGGTCTTCCAGATAAGATCAATGTTAAAGATCTCAAGAAGGCTTGGACAAAGGCTGTTGAAGATTTAGGTGGAGATTTCACTACTAAGGAGAAGACAATTGATAAGACTGCACCAGTTGAGGACTTTGAAGCTATTAAAGCAAAGGGTATTGAACTTGGTGGTTTACTTGCATCAAATGGTCATCTTGCCGAAGCAACGGCTGTTCTTCAGAGAAATCTTGGTCTTGATGATAATGGAAATGTAAAGATGTTTGATACTCTTAGAGATACACAGCTTGATTTAACAAAGGTTGTTGTTATGGAACTCGAAGAGTTAGTGGAGAAATTTGGAATTAAGGCTTAGAAATAAGGGAGGGATTCTTCCCTCCTGTTCTTTGTGAAGAGGTGTATATGGCTAGATTATCAACATGTAAAGGTTGTGGTAAGAAATTACAACCAGAAGAAAAATACATACATGCTTCAAAAACATATTGTGAAGAGTGCTATAAGAAAATTGAAAGAGAATCTACTGAATATAAACAGTTAATTGAATTCATTTGTAATAACTATGAGTTAGATAAACCAACAGGTTTTATGCTTAAACAAATTAAGGAACTTAAAACTGAATATGGATATTCATATGCAGCTATGACTTATACACTTTGGTACTGCAAAGAAATATTAAATAAGTCCTTGATTGAAAAGTATGGTGTAGCATTAATTAAACATTATTACGAGGAAGCAAAGAATTATTATTCACAGCAAGAAAAATTAAAAGAGCAAATCAACAAATTGTCAGATGTGGAAGTTAAAACAAAAGTTGTTAAAAAAACTTCTATGAACTCTAATAAAAAATCAGCATCTTTGATAGATTTGGGAAATTTGTTAGAAGGTGGTGATTCAAATTAATTTTAATCAACAAGTAGATAAAAAGGCTATTTTCTTATTATTTGGATGTTATTGTTTGAATCCAAGATATGTATTGGATGAAAAATATTCAACGAATACAAATGATTATCCTGAGAATTTTCATAAAATGATTTGGGGAGCAATTGTAAACATTGCGAAGAAAGGTAATGTTGAAAAGATTACACCTATTGATATTGAAAATGAGATTTCTCAGTTTGATACGGCAATTTCACTTTGGAAGAATAATGATGGTTGGGGATATATTGAGTCAGCCATAGAGATGTCTTCTGATAAAATCATGAATGTTGGTAAATATTATGATGATGTTCGTAAGTATTCAATTGTTAGGAATGCTGTAGAATCATTAAAAATGGATATCAGTTTTTTATATGATGAGAATGATGATGAGAAGTTAGAAGCATTCAATAAATTGACAAGTATGGATGTTCTCAATGAAATAAATAATAAATTTATGGATTTCAAATCTATGTGGAAAAATATGTTTGGAGATAACTATTCATTCAAAGCAGGAGATGGAATTACAGATAGATTAAGAGAACATAAAGAGCAACAGAATGTATATGGTTATCCTTTTCAATCTGGATATTTAACAACTGTGTATAGAGGTATGCGACCTAAGAAATATATATTAAGAAGTTCTGTATCTGGTGGTGGTAAATCAAGAAGTTCTCTTGCTGATGGTTGCAATATGGTATCTGACCGAATATACGATTGGAGTAAAAAGGAATGGATATCTACAGGTGACAGTAAGCCAGTATTATTTATTTCTACTGAGTTGGAAAAAGATGAAATTCAGGATATTATTCTTGCACATGTAAGTGGCATTGAACAGGATCGAATTGAAACTTGGGATGACATTACACCAGAAGAAGAAAAAATTCTTGAAGAGTCAGCAAAATATATTGAAACATATGAATATTATGTTGAGTATATGCCTGATTTTACTATTGACCTCATTTCTGAAACAATCGAAAAATATATCTTAAATCATGGAATAGTCGCTTGTTTTTTTGACTATATCAACGATTCCCCTTCATTATATGAATATTATTACAATAAAACACACACAAGATTAAGAACCGATCAGATTCTTTTCTTATTCAGTGCAGCATTAAAGTCTGTATGTAATAAGTTTGGTATATATTTGGGTTCAGCAACACAGTTAAACGACAACTATAAAGAAGACAACAATAAGGATGCAGGTGCTTTAAAGGGTTCAAAGGCTATTATTGAGAAAGCCGATGGTGGTATTTTAGCACTTCCTGTAACTCATAAGGATTTAAAAAAGCTAAAACCAATTCTTGAAAGTGATGGAAGTTTTGGAAAATTAGTTCCGAATATGTCATATTACATATTTAAAAATCGTGGTGGTAAATGGAAGACAATTATTATTTGGACAAAGCTTAATATGGGAACTATGAGAGAAGTTGACTGCTTTGTAACAGATTACAATTATGAACTCATAACTGATATTGAACAAACACTTATTGATTTTAAGCTCGATGATGTAGGTGATGTTGGAATTATTGAAACAGATGTAGATGTTTTAGGTTCAGATTTAGCGACAGAATTATCAAAAGTATCTAAGTAGGGAGGCAGACGATGACCGCCCAAGAATTAAAAGAGAAGTTAAAAGAAGAAGATATTAGAAAGTTGCTCATAGAAATGGGAGCGACTTTCTATTATGAAGATGATGATATGTGGATTACAGATACCATATGTCATCATGGTACAAAGCCTAAATTGTATTATTATAAAGATTCAATGTCTTTCCATTGCTATACAGAATGTGGTCAGTTGGACATTATTGGTGTAGTAATGGGATATAAAGATTATGAACAAGAAGAATTTCAGAAAGCAATTAATTGGATATGTGTAAAGCTTAATCTCGATAATTGTGAATATGGATTCGGAAAACAAGAACAAATATCTGATTGGGAATTCATTAGGAAGTATAAGAAGAGTAGTAAAAAAGAAGCTAAAGAAAAACCATTAGTTCCATATGATAAAAGTGTTTTGAATATATTTCAAAAGATGTACACAGACGAATGGATTAAAGAGGGAATATCCATAGAGACTATGGAAAAATACAATATTCTTTATTCTACATGGCAACAGAAAATTATCATTCCTCATTTTGATGTGAATAATCAATTGATAGGAGTTCGTGGAAGATCCTTAATAGATGAAGATATTGAATTGTTTGGTAAATATACTCCATTTAAAGTTGGAAGAAGATTTTATAATCATTCACTTGGAATGAATCTATTTGGATTAAATCATAACCTTAAAGCTATTCAGAAGAAAAGAAAAATCATGCTAGTAGAAGCTGAAAAATCTGTTTTCCAGACAGACACAATGTTTGGAGAAGATAATTTTACAGTTGCGTTATGTGGAAGTAATCTAACCGATTATCAAAAAGGAATGATTTTAATGCTTGGTGTGAGAGAGGTTGTAGTCGCATTGGACAAGCAATATGAAACTATTGATTCTGATGAATGTAAAAAATGGGCTAAACATATAAAAGATAAAATCGTTGACAAATTGAGCCCGTTTGTAACTGTTTCGGTTCTTTGGGACACAAATGACTTACTTGAATATAAGGATAGTCCAACAGATAGAGGAAAAGAAACCTTACTCCAACTAATGGAGAATAAAATATATGTAGGAACTAATCAATAAGAAAGGAGTGTAGATTTGAGTTTCAAATACGATGTATTAGGTCACGTAAGGTTCGGAAATGAGTTGGAAGATATTTTGAAATTAAAAGGTATCAAAGATATAGACTCCTTTCTGAATCCTACTATTAAAAATATAGAGAGTGAATTGCTCTTTGATGATATTGAAAAAGCAAGAGATGTGTTTGTAAAACATATCGAAAATAAAAGTGTGATAGATTTATTGGTAGATTGTGATGTTGATGGATTTACATCAGCATCTAATATCTACCAATATATAAAAAGAATAAATTCAAACATCGAAATAAGATGTTTTATTCATAAAGGTAAAATACATGGATTATCTGAATTTGTGGATTCAATGTGTGAAGATGATTCAAAACTCATTATTGTTCCAGATGCAGGATCAGGAGATTCAAAAGAATGTAAGAAACTTATCGAAAGTGGAAAAGATATCATTATTTTAGACCATCATAGTATTGATGCTTCTGATAATCCAGCAATAGTAGTAAACAATCAGCTTTCAGATAAAATAACTGACAAAGCTATGACAGGTGTTGGAATTACATATAAATTCACAAAGCTATTGGATAAGTATTATGGTGTGAATTATGCAGATGATTATTTGGATTTAGTTGCATTGGGTATGATTGGAGATAGGGCTGATACAGTTAATCTTCAAACAAGATACCTTATATTAAAAGGATTGGAACAGATACGAAATAAAGTTAATAAAAATAAACTTATATCTGTTTTAGTAAATGCTCAAATGTATTCAATGAATAATAAAATCACAATAAACGGAATTGGATTTTATGTATGTCCTCTTATGAACTCAATGATTCGATTGGGAGAATATGAAGATAAGTGTTATATGTTTGAAGCATTATGTAATTCAGATGAGATGCTTGACAGAAAAGTACGAGGAAAAGGTGTAGTCAATATGACTATTCAAGAATACGTTCTAAAGGCTTGCCAATCATCAAATAGAAAACAGAAAAAAATAACAGAGGAAAGTGCTGCTGTTTTATCTGAGGAAATTAAAAAGTTTAATATGGACAAATTACCTATTCTTGTGTGCAATGCAAGAGATGATGTTGATAGTAATTCTACTGGTCTTATCGCTAATAGACTTGCAGATCAATATCAAAGACCATGTTTGTTGATGAGACGAAGAGGTGATATTTGTAAAGGAAGTGGTCGTGGTAGTGATAAATGTGAAATATTAGACTTTAATCAATGGTGTAAAGATACAGGATTATTTAATAAGGTAGAAGGTCATCCAGGAGCATTTGGATGTGAAATTGATTTTGAAAATACAAATAAACTGTTCTCATTATTAGCCACAATGCGAAAGATTGATGAACCAACATATCATGTATATAACGTATATGACGCAAATCAAATTCACGATCAAATTATTAAGAATGTCGCAAAATGGGATGCGATTTGGGGTAACACCGTGAGTGAACCTATCTTTCTTATTAAGAATATTCCGTGTAATAAATATAATATTTATTTATTGGGTTCAAAACAGAATAAGATTGAATTTACATATCACAATATAAAATTTGTAAAACAGACAAAAGGTAGTTCACTAGCTTCTTTATACAAAGAGATTATCTCCATTGGAGATAATTTTGAATTTGATATTGTCGGAAGATTTTCGATCGATTATAAATCTGGTAAAGCTGCTCAAGGAATAGTTGAAGATTGGATGTTTTATAAAAGTGACAAAGTACAAGGATTTTTCGGATAAGGCGGTGGTTTAAATAATAGATAAAAGTAAGATTTGGGGCTACGATTTCGAGGTGTACTCGAAGATTAATTGGTTTTGTGTAACTTTTATTAATCACGAAGATAGAACAAATGAAGTTGTAGTAGTAAATGATAAACAAAAATTAACAGATTTCTATAATAAACATAAGGATGATATTTTTATCTCATATAACGGCAGACAATATGATACAGGAATTTTTAAAGGTATTCTTGATGGAATGAATGTCGGATATGTAAATGATAAACTAATCAAGGAAGGTAAGAAACCTTTTCAAGTAGTGAAAAATGCAAAAAATTATCCTCTGAATGATTATGATGCTATCCTTAAAGATAAATCATTAAAGCAGTTGGAAGCATTTATGGGTGATGATATTCGTGAGACAGAAGTGGACTTCAATATTGACAGACCACTTACAGACGAAGAAATAAGACAGACATTATATTACAACAGACATGATGTAATCGAGGTATTAAGAGTTCTTGATTATTGTTGGGATGATTTTGAAGGTCAGTTAGATATTATTGAGTTGTATGGACTCGATATGTCATACTTCACAAAAACAAAAGTTCAGTTGGCAGTTTCTCCAAAAATTCTAAATGCTGTTAACCAGCACACTCTCGATGATGAATTTGATATTCGTCTTCCTGAAACAATCCAATTATCAGATAAATATAAATTTATTCCAGAATGGTATCTTAATCCTAAGAATTGGAGATACAAAGAACATTTACGTTCCGAAGATGATCAACATAACAATCAGTTATGCTGTACAGTTGCAGGAATTCCTCATGTATTTGCATGGGGAGGGTGTCATGGTGCAGATGATAAACAGGCTGTGTTTGAAGGAATTATTCTTCATGCTGATGTTGCATCTATGTATCCTACAACAGATATTGAGTATGGATTGTTGAGTAGAAAATTTAAGAATCCTGATGACTTTAAACAGATGAGAAATTTCAGATTGAAACTTAAAGCTGAAGGTAATTCAAAGAATAAGGCATTAAAACCTATGATAAATGGTGTATATGGAGCAGGAAAAGATAGAAATAATCCATCTTATGATCCGTTAATGGCTAATCTGACTTGTATATTTGGACAGATGTTCATTCTTGATTTGATTGATAAGCTTGAACCTTATTGTAGATTATTACAAACAAATACAGATGGTATTTTCGTTCTTTGCGAGAATGAAGATATGAAAAATAAGGTAATTGAAATCACAAATAAAGTGGGCAAACGACT
>ERZ1106943.2179-NODE-2179-length-17408-cov-4.833862_pt1 | contig 17408 bp, 13 predicted proteins | sample MGYA00403671_ERZ1106943 | MGnify/ENA primary metagenome ERZ1106943 (study PRJEB35170, sample SAMEA104062427) | human gut metagenome | biome: human gut; feature: human-associated habitat; material: faeces | place: Denmark | collected 2012-06-14 ...
TAAGGGCGTAAAGACAGGCTTCGTAATGTGGCCGATCCGTACCGCAGTGTCCGGAAAGCAGATGACTCCGGCAGGCGCTACTGAGATCATGGAGATCATCGGAAAAGAGGAGTCTCTGGCTCGTATTAAGAAGGGAATCGAACTTCTGGAAGCAGCAGAATAATGGATTTTAATCAGGCACAGATGACGGCCCTGGAACACCGGGATGGACCGATGATGGTCTTAGCGGGTCCGGGGTCCGGAAAGACAACAGTAATTACACACAGAATCAAGAGACTGCTGGAGGCGGGCGTTGACCCCTCCGGCATTCTTGTCATTACGTTCACAAAAGCGGCGGCCACGGAGATGAAGGAACGGTTTCTGAGACTGGCGAGGGAAGAAGACGAAAAGCGGAAACAGGCGGAGCAGAGAGCGGGCGGGAGCCGGACGGGGGCGGAAAAGCCCTTTTTTGGAACTGCTGATCCTGGTCCCCGGAGGCGCGAAGCCTGCGGGACGTCTCTGGAGGCGGCAGGTTCCCGTGTGAGCTTTGGAACCTTTCACTCGGTCTTTTACCATATTTTAAAGTGGGCGTACCGTTTCCCTGCTGGAAATGTGATCAGCGGGGAGGAAAAACGCCAGTATTTTAAGAAGTTTCTCGATGAATCAGAGATGGAGGTCGAGGACGAGGCGGAAGTTATCTCCTCCATCATCAATGAGATCAGCTACGTAAAAGGCGAGCGCCTGGATCTGAAGTACTACTATTCCCAGAACTGCCCGGAAGAGTGGTTTAAAAAGCTTTATGACGGGTACGATGAGATGCTGAAAACGACGGGAAAGATCGACTTCGACGATATGTCCCAGGGTCTGCCCGCCGCGATCATGCTCATCTGCATGCCCATCTCCGGCTCCATCGGCCACGGCATCGGCCTCGGCCTCATCTCCTACACCGTCATCAAGATATTCACCGGCAAGGCCAAGGACGTCTCGGCGCTGACCTACGTCATCTCCGTGCTGTTCCTCATCAAGTTCTTCCTCGTCGCGTGAGGCTATAAACATTAAAAAGCACTGCCTAGGCAGTGCTTTTTTCGTCTTCGGGGCAAATCCCATTGCGTCTTATTATCAATTCTGGTTCATTCCAAACGGCTCGTATGTCAGCAGCTTTTTCTTCCAAAGTGTTTCCGCATCAATAATCTGGTTGTCAGGCAGCGCCTTAGATAATATCTGCAATACCGAAAACTGCAAATCATGGCAGCTATGCTTTTCGGACTTCAAATGGCTTATCATGCCCTTATTGTTTCCATGTCCTCCAGTAGCCACATAAACAGACCAACGTCCAAACAGGCCGTCATAGCCGTAGGTTGACCCGACATATCGGTCTCCGCTCTTCGTATCAACTATCAGATATACCGCATTTACGGCAGACATGGCCGTCTGCCACAGCTCATAATCCGTATCGTTCTCAACAACTTCTTTCAGCTCATCGAACGACAGGATCAAATTCTCAAAGCCGACAAATGCTTTTTGATTTTTCGACTCTATTGCAACAATCGGCTTTTCCGTCGTAGCCTTTTGATGCCACATTCTCGCCGACGCGCCCCAATCAATGACCAGTTTTCCCTCGTATTCCTTCAACAAATCTATATATTCAAGGTCAAAGAATGCCTTTTCACAATTATATTCTTTCGCTTCGCAATCAGGCAATCCGGCGGGGCACACATCCGGTGTATCTGGCACGACCCCATTTACACGATAACAGGAATGCAGTCTTGCGTATGTACCTCCATCGCTGATAAAAGTAACCCAGTATGTATAGTCCTTGCTGAAGCCCTCTTTCTGATGCTGTGTGTACTCGTGAGCCATTCCGGCTTTATAGCACGCTCTGAAACGTTCGTCGGATAATGCGTGCCTTATCAGCTTCACTTCCTTTGGCTCAAGTCCAACTTTCTTCAAAACATCCGAAAAGTTCAGAATTGCCACGCTCATTCACTCCTTCAGCATTATATTTCTTGGCTGACGACTATATTTAAATTCCGCTCAGGGTGCCGAGCTGGTAGAACGCAACGGCGGAGGCCGCGGCGACGTTCAGGCTGTCGACCCCGTGCGACATCGGGATCTTGACGGTATAGTCACAGGCGGCAATGGTCTCCGACGCCAGCCCGTCGCCCTCGGTTCCGAGCACGACCGCAAGCTTTTCGACCTCGCGCAGGCGCGGGTCGGCGATGCTGAGTGAATCGTCGCGCAGCGCCATGGCGGCAGTCTTGAAGCCGTAGGAATGCAGCACGTCCTGCCAGTCGGCGTCCTCCGGCAGGTACGTCCACGGCACCTGAAACACCGTCCCCATACTGACACGCGCGGCGCGGCGATACAGCGGATCACTGCCCGCGGCGGTGAGCAGCACGGCGTCCATGCCGAGCGCGGCGGCGGAGCGGAAAATCGCACCGATATTGGTCGGGTTCATCACGTTCTCCAGCACGGCCACGCGCCGCGACGCGGCGCACAGCTCCGAAAGCGCCGGCAGCGCCGGACGCAGCATACAGCAGAGCATGCCGCGCGTCAGATGGAAGCCGGTGAGCTGCGTCAGCACCTTAAGCGGCGCGGTGTACACCGGTACATCATCTGCACAGCGCGCAAGAATTTCGTGCCCCCTGCCCTCGATGTGCTTCGGCTCCATCAGGAACGACAGCGGCACGCAGCCCGCGTCCATCGCGCGACCGATGACCAGCGGGCTTTCCGCGACGAACATAGCGTTTTTCGGGTCGGCGCGGTTGAGGAGCTGATTCTCCGTCAGGCGCGCGTACACGTCAAGCTCTGGGGCGGAAAAGTCTGAAATTTCAATAATTTTTGCCATGTGCTCCCCTTCCTCACTCGATGTCCAGCCAGTCAAGAACCGCCGTCACAGCGCGGACAGGCCAGCGCGGATCGCGCGTGTAGTCAAGGTCGACGTCGCGCGCGGAGCGGCGCTGAAGGTGCAGCCGGAACGCGATGTTATGGAAGCGCCACTCGGCGGCAAGATTCTCGAAGCTGCGCTCCGTCGCGCCGGTGTGCGCCAGAATGGCGCATATAAGGTGTCGGTCGCGCCACGATTTGACCATGTAGGAATAGGTTATCTTGAACGCGTCCTCGCCGAAGCTTAGGCGGCACAGCGGCGACCACGGCTCAAGAATGCCGTTGACGAGCGCGACGGCCTCATCCTCGGTGTAAAAATCCTCGACCTGCTCCTCGATCTCCTGAAGCTTGGCCGTTTTCTCTTCTTTTGTCATCATGTCCCCCAGTTATTGTTTTTTCCATTTAATTTTATCACGCCGTTCACGAATTGCAAGAGTAATATTATGTTAACTTGAAGATTTAAGAAACGGGGCAGATGATGATAATGGCGGAACGGCACGGAGGCCGTCCCCTACAGGATAGGATATAGTGCGTTTTGTCTTTTGCCTAATGGCACTCTCTAACAGCTGGCGACCCCTCAGTCGGCTTACGCCGACAGCTCCCCTAAGAGGGGCGCCAATGGCACAGAGCAACAATGCTGCACCAGACTAAAACCTTTGCCGCGAAGCGCTGTCCCTTCTAGGGTGGCGAAGCGGCGGTCGGTAGTGAATGACATGCCGGTGGCATGTCAGAGTCGCGCCGTGACCAAGCCGCAGCGAGACAGTGGCGCGTCAGCGCCGAAGGGGTCGCCAGACACGGTATATTGCCAATAGATAGAAGAAAGGACTATGTCAAGACTATTCCCCTATACAAAACACCCCCAGATTTTCATCTGGGGGTGTTCCGTATTATTGCTTATTCGGTGCTTCGCCTACTGCGAATCACTCTTCTCTCTTGCGGCGGAGCAGGATGACACCTGCGCCGATGCAAGCGATGGAAGCGAACATTGCGGCTGCGTACAGAGCGATATTGCTGCTGTCGCCGGTAGCGACAACGGGCTTGTACTCAGTCCACACGCCGGTGTAGGTGGAGGCGCCCTCGACGAGGTAGACCGTCTCGGAATTGACGCGCTTGCCGTCCTTATCGTACCACACGAGGATGTGATCCTTGCGGGTCGCGTACGGGAACTGGCCGACCTTCTCGCCATAGACAACAGTCTTGGAGGTGAAGTTGAGCTTTACGTCTTCCTTGAAATCGGGGTCTTCCTTGATCTTGAAGGTGAGCTTGTACTCCTTGCCCTTCCACTGAGCGTACAGAGTGACAGCCTCGCCGCCGTTGCCGTTATCGGCAAAGGTCAGCTCATCGCCGCTCTTGTAGCTGTCGCCGGTGCCGTCGGCCTTGGTGTTCCAGCCGAGGAAGTCGTAGCCCTTGCGGGTGATCTCCTTGTCGGCATCGACGGTGACGGTGCTCTCGGTGGTCTCAACGGTGGAATCCTTCTCGTCCGCGCCGTTGTAGTTGTAGGTGAGGGAGTTGTTGATCTTGTTGATGACGACCTTGACCTCTGCCTCGGTGGAAACGGCATCATTCTCAGTGATAACGCCGCTGTCCTGAGCATTGGTGACGGTGAGCTTGACGGTGTACACGCCGCTGTCGGCGACATTGCCGTCAAGAGTCAGGGTCTTGTCGTTCTTGCCTGCAAGAACCTCGCCATCCTTGTACCACTGGTATGCGTAACGCAGACCGGTGTACTCTTCAGTGCTCGCGGTGAGGACGATTTCCTCTCCGTCATAATCCTTGGTGATGTTCTCGGAAACGGTGACAGTCACGGGAGCGATGCTGCGCTTGAGGAAGATGCGGTGATTATCGGGCATGGCCACTTCGGTATCGGCCTTTATCTCGGTGCCTCTGACGGTATCGTCAACGATGAGGAACCAGCCGTCCTCGGTGTAACCTGCGCGCGGGGAAGCAACGATAGCGTCGCCGTAGGGCTGACCCATGGTGACAGTGACGTCAGCGAGCTCGTCGCCGCCGTTGGAGTCACGGCTGAGGGTGTAGTCGTTAGCAGTCCACTGTGCGGTGTAGGTTACATCCTTGGTAACGGTCTCCGCAACTGCGGGAATCCAGCCTGAGAAGGTGTAGCCGGCGCGCTCAGGGGTGCGCGGGAATGCGGGGGTCTTGCTGCCGGCCTCGACGGTCGTGCTCTGGTCTGCGAACAGCTCTTCACCGTCAACACCGTCGGTGTAGGTCACGGTGTAGAGGGCGTTCCACTGTGCGACATAGGTCACATTGCCGGTAACGGTCTCAGCAACTGTGGGAGCCCAGCCCTTGAACACGTAGCCTTCGCGCTCGGGAGTGCCGTTGAACGCGGGAGTAGCCTTGCCGAGTCTAACGGTGTAGCTCTGGTCGGCAAATACTTCGCCGTTGATGCCGTCAGTATAGGTTACGGTGTAATACTGAGAAACATACAGAAGCTTACCGGTTCTGGAGGTTTCGCCCTTTGCCCAAGAGCTGGACTGGATAGACCAGCCGGAACCATCCTGCTTGTAATCGGTCTTGCTGCCGGTGTACTTCAAGGTCCACTCAAAAGTAGCGGTAGTCAATTCTTCATCAATACGGTATGCAGGAGTGGGGTTGTTGTTTCTGGTGTTGAATTTGGTAACGTAGGGCGCAAAGTCAGTGATCTTGAGAGTGCACCAGAAGTCTCCATTTTCGTCCTTGGTGACAGGGGTGAATTCGTAGGTACCTTCCTTCAAGTCTCTGAAGTAATGTACATTGCTGGAAACGGTGTCTCTGGTGTTCTTCGGGTCAAAAGGAACAGTGGAGTTCTGAACGCGAATAGCGGTAGAGGACTTGGTGGATCTGGGCAGAGCGGCTATTGTCGGAGCCGCAGGAGCGGTCGCGCACCAGACATCAACAGTCTGCACACCGCCGTCAGGCAGCCACAGGCCAGTGGTTTCGGTGCCGGAAGCATTCTGGCCAGTAGCATTTGCATCCCAAACCAGCTTGATGGTCGCGGTGCGGACAGTATTGCCGTCGGCATCGGTGTGGTAATGGGTCTTGCCCCAAACCTTATTCGGAGCCTTCACGCCGGTGGAAAGCAGGGTCTGAACATTGGTTATATTCGCGCTTGCAGTCCAGACGCCGCGCTCCGCGTCGTAAGTTTTATCGTTATTATATTTGACGTAGTTGCCAAACCAGTTATAAGTCTGGTCAGCATGTGTATCATCAACGGTGCAGTGGAACTTGAACAGTTCCTTGGCACTATTGGCACCGGAGGGAACAACAGGCTCTGCGATTTCCCAGACTGCGGTGTAAGTCACGTCGCCGGTCACGGTATCAGCAACCGTGGTGTCCCAGCCGATGAAGTTGTAGTTCGTGCGGGTCGGGGTGCCATTGAATGCGGGGGTAGCTCCGTTGGGGGCTGCATAATAGGTCTGATCCGCAAACGCCTTACCGCCCACACCGTCGGTGTACTTGACTATGTAATACTGGGAAACATACGCGACCTTACCGGTCTTGGCGGTCTCGCCGATAGTCTTATCATAGGAAGACGACTGCATGGACCAGCCGCTGCCGTCGGTCTTGAAGTCGGTCTTACTTCCGGTGTACTTCATCTTATAGGTGAAGTTGGAAAGCGGCTTGTTGGGGTCAAGTCTAAAAGCGGGGTCAGCCTTGTTGGCAGTGTTGAACTCGTCAATATAGCTGGTCGGATCGATAATGAGGTCGCACCAGTAATCTCCGTTTTCGTCCTTTGTCACAGGTGTAAACTTGTAGGTACCTTCCTTAAGATACCTGAAGTAGGTTACCTTGCTGTAGCTCTTGGCATACTTCGGAATGTCATATGCGGAATCCTGAATACGAATTGCGACAGTACTGCCGGCAGACTTGGTAAAGGATCCAGCTATTGTCGGAGCCGCAGGAGCGGTCGCGCACCAGACATCAACAGTCTGCACACCGCCGTCAGGCAGCCACAGGCCAGTGGTTTCGGTGCCGGAAGCATTCTGGCCAGTAGCATTTGCATCCCAAACCAGCTTGATGGTCGCGGTGCGGACAGTATTGCCGTCGGCATCGGTGTGGTAATGGGTCTTGCCCCAAACCTTATTCGGAGCCTTCACGCCGGTGGAAAGCAGGGTCTGAACATTGGTTATATTTGCAGTTGCAGTCCAGACGCCTCGGGCTGCATCATAAGCCATGTCATTATTGTACTTTACATAGCTGCCGAACCAGTTGTAGGTCTGATCGGCATGGGTGTCATCAGCAGTGCAATGGAACTTAAACAGTTCCTTGATGCTATTGCTGCCTGAGGGCACCGCAGGCTGTTCCGGAGTCTCAGCGCCGTTTTCCTCGACGGGCGCTTCTTCCTCCGAAACAGGTTTTTTTACGGTCGATTCTTCTACGACCGTTTCTTCCTGCACGGCCGGGGCCTCGTCAACGTCTGCATACGCCGCTGGTGCAAAGCTCACGACCATGCATATCAACAAAACCAAAGCCATTACACGGGAGAAACCTTTGTTTTTGCTCATAAAATCTACTCCATTCCTTTGGATTTTGGGGCATGTATACCTCTGCCCCAAGGTACAGGATATTTTACCATCACGCTATACCAGTGTCAAGCGGTGCGACCTGTCTTTTTATTATAATTTTTCTTAAGTTTTTCAATATATGGTATTCTGTGCAAGCAATAGTACTATATGTTGTGTTAATATTTGGAATTTGACCTAGTGTGTCAATTTTGCAGATTCTGTAACTGGTATATAATTTCCATAGGATTTTCTGGATGGTTAAGCGAGTAAGGGACACATACAGCAGGAACAAAAACGCAGTGGCGGCTTCCTGCGTTTTTGGGACAAGTTCTTTCTTTTACCTACTGGCAGTAAACCAAGACTGGCGACCCCTCAGCCAGCCTTACGGCTGACAGCTCCCCTAATAGGGGCGCCAAGATAGTGCGCGACCACCCCATGCGGTGTGAACCGCATGGGGTGGTCATTACACATTACACTATTATATATTATATTACACAACACGCGCCGCGCATTATCCGCGGAGGTTCAGAAACCGCGGGATGACGCTGACGTGCACCTTATCCATCACGCCGGAGGCCTCGCCATCCAGTGACCACTCAAGCTCCGGCGGATTCTCAATATCCAGCTCCTTTGCCTGAAACAGGTCGATGTTCGGGCAGGAATAATCCTGCGACAGCAGGCCGCGGATTATCATATCCAGCTCCAGCATCGTCTTCGGCATCTTCACGAGCAGCACCTCGAACACGCCGTCCGCCGTGTCCACCATCGCCGAGGGCAGGGTTATCGTCCCCGCGACGGAGGTCGTATTGCAGATCGCGCCGAAGATATAATCGTCCTCATGCGTCACGCCGTCCGCCGTGACCTTCATGTGCAGCGGCTTTATCTTATACAGATCCTTTATCGCGTCGAGGATATACGCCGTATGGCCGAGGACGTTCTTCATGTTCTGATCCGTCGTATACGACAGCCACGAGAACGCGCCGAAAGCCGCGACATAGGTGAAATGCCGCCCGCCGAAGCAGCCGATGTCATACCGCGTGGAATACCCCGAAGCGATGTGCTCCGCCGCCTCGATGATATCCGTGCTCAGCCCGTGCGATGCGGCGAAGTCGTTCGTGCTGCCGCAGGGGATGTAGCCCAGCGGCACGTCGATATTCGCAGTCGCAAGGCCGTGGATGACCTCGTTGAGCGTCCCGTCGCCGCCGGTGCAGCAGACCAGCTGATAATCCCGCCCAAAGCTCGCGGCGAAAGCCGTGCCGTCGCCCTTTTTGCCGGTTATCATCGTAGTGACCTTATAGCCCGCGTCCATCAGGACGCGGATTATCTGCGCAACGTTGCGCAGCACCATGCGCTTGCCCGACACCGGATTTATTATCAGCAGCGCCGGTTTCAGATCTTTTCTTTCGGAATAATCAAGAGTATCCATGGGAACCTCCGTGGTATGATACGCTCAGATCAGGCTATTATCCCGGCAACGGTAAGGCAGAGGTACGCGGTCGGGATGGAGAAAAGCAGGCTGTCGGCACGGTCGAACATGCCGCCGTGGCCGGGGATAAGATTCGAGAAGTCCTTTACGCCGATCATGCGCTTTACGAGCGATTCGGCGAGGTCGCCGATCTGCCCCATCGTGGACGCGAGAAGCGCGGTGACAACGCAGAGCCAGAACGGGATCGGCAGCCAGAGCTGCGACAGGTAATAGACAATAACGCCGGTAACGACGGACGAGATCGCGCCGCAGATGCAGCCCTCGACGGTCTTGTTCGGGGAGACGGAGGGAGCGATCTTATGCTTGCCGAAGCGCTTGCCGCCGAAGAGGGCAAAGCTGTCGCACACCCAGGTGGACAGGCAGGCGACCGCGAGCGTCTGGAGCCAGATATCGCTGACGCAGATGACCATTATCATCGAGAACTGGAAGCAGGGATACGCAAGGCCGAACACCGTACCGAGCGCGCCCTTGCCGGCCACGTCCTTCCGGAGTATGCCCGCGAACAGCGCGAAATACACAGCGCAGGCGAAGAGCACCATGTACCAGAACAGGCCGATCTCGACGCCGGTGAAGCGGTCGATCAGGGTCAGCACCGCCTGTGCGGCGAGGTAGACGTACATGACGCCGGCCGCGCAACCGACCTCAAGCTTTTCAAGATTGCGGCTGAGCTCGTACGCGCAGAGGATGCCGGCCGCGGCGAAAAAGATGACGCGGGTCACCGGTGAGAGGAAGACGCAGGCGAGCGTGATGCTGATGAGCACCACGGCGGAAATTACTCGTGTTTTCAAAAACTTATCCCTCTTTCTGATCGTTTGCGGGAGTCCTTAAGCTGAACTTAAGATATCATATTATCCGCGCCCACTCAATATACGCCTTACGGTTTCTGTTCGATTTTTGGGCGTTGAGCGGTGTTCTTAACAATTTCTTCACTTTTTATTGCCGAACAGGCCGCGCACGATGGCGCTGGAGCCGGAACGCATGACGGAGCTGAGCGCGTTATTCGCGGCGCGCTTGGCGATGGTCTTGCCGCTGGTCTGCTTGCCGCCGAGGATGGAGTTGACAAGATTCGTGCTGACCGAGCGCGCAACGGAGGACGCCGCGTTCGTGACGGCGCGCTGCACGGTCTTGCGGCGCTTCTCGGCTTCCTTCTCCGCCTCGCGCTGCGCCGCGGCCTCGGCCTTCTGCTTCGCCTTCTCGGCTGCGGCCTCCTCGCGGAGCCTCGCCTTTTCGGCAGCCGCCTCGTCCTTCTGACGCTGCTTTTCGGCGGCGGCTTCGTCCTTCCGGCGCTGCTTCTCCGCCGCGGCCTCCTCGGCCTCCTGACGGCGGCGCTCCTCCAGCTCGGCGTTCGCCTGCATGAGTATCTCATATGCGGACTCGCGGTCGACGCTGTCGCGGTATTTCAGCTCAAACTCGTCCGCGAGGATGAGCTGCTGCATTCTCGCGCTGTCGGCAGGCCCCATAAGGCTCTGCGGCGGGAGGATCTTCGCGCGCTCGACGACGCAGGGGACGCCGTCGGCGTCCAGAAAGCTGACCAGCGCCTCGCCGACGCCAAGCTCCATGAGCGTCTGCTCGGTGTCGAACGCGGGGTTCACGCGGAACGCGCGGGCGGCGGCGCGGACGGACTTCTGCTCTGCCGGAGTGTAGGCGCGCAGGGCGTGCTGCACGCGGTTCGAGAGCTGCGCGAGCACATCGTCCGGAATGTCGGACGGCGACTGCGTGACGAAATACACGCCGACGCCCTTGGAGCGGATGAGCTTCACGACCTGCACGATCTTCTGCACCAGCGCCTTCGGCGCGTCGGAGAACAGCAGGTGCGCCTCGTCGAAGAAGAATATCATGCGCGGCTTTTCGAGATCGCCGACCTCGGGCAGCCGCTCGAACAGCTCCGTCAGCATCCAGAGCAGGAAGGTGCCGTACACCTTGGGGCTCTGGATAAGCCGCGCGCTGCTGAGAATGTTTATATAGCCGCGGCCGTCGGCGTCGGTGCGCATCCAGTCGCGGATGTCAAGCGCGGGCTCGCCGAAGAATATCTCGCCGCCCTCGTCCTCAAAGGCCAGCAGCGCGCGCTGTATCGCGCCGATGCTCGCGGCGGAGACGTTGCCGTACTGCGTGGTGAATTCCGCGCGGTTGTCGCCCACGAACTGGAGCATGGCGCGCAGATCCTTCATGTCGAGCAGGAGCAGGCCGTGCTCGTCGGCGACCTTGAAGACGATATTCAGCACACCGGCCTGCACATCGGTCAGCCCCAGCAGGCGCGCCAGCAGCACCGGCCCCATGTCGGATATTGTGACGCGGACGGGGTGCCCCTGCTCGCCGAAGATATCCCAGAAGCGGGTCGGGTAGGACCTGTACTCGAAGCCCTCAATGCCGAAGCGCTCGATGCGGCCGCGCATATCCGCGGAGTCCGCGCCGGGCACACACATACCGCTGACGTCACCCTTGACGTCGGCCATGAACACCGGCACGCCCATGTCGGAGAAGGACTCAGCCATCACCTTCATGGTTATCGTTTTGCCGGTGCCGGTCGCGCCGGCGATGAGTCCGTGGCGGTTTGCCATATTGGGCAGCAGGAAAAGGTTCTTGTCCGACTGCGCGAGCCATATCTTTTTATCTTTGTACATGCTTCTACCCCTGTTTATGTTTTCGCCCTATTCGGGCAGCTTGAATCTTAATATTCTTAATATATCATACCCGCCGCACGGCGGCAAGTGTATTTTCGTCTCTTGCCAGAGCGGCGCGGATGGGATATAATATGTTGAATAAATATGACACAGAGGATGAGACATATGGACGAGCAGAAAACCGGAACACTTTACATCGTGGCGACGCCTATCGGCAATTCGCGCGACATGTCCCCGCGCGGGGTACAGATACTGACCGACGTGGACATCATCGCCGCCGAGGATACGCGGCGCTCGATGGTGCTGCTCGGCAAGCTTGAGATACGCAACAAGCTCGTGTCGAACCACAAGTTCAACGAATACGGCAAGGCCAAGTATTTTATAAACGAGATGAAGGCCGGAAAGAGCGTCGCCGTCATCACCGACGCGGGCACGCCCTGCATCTCCGACCCCGGCAACGAGCTTATCAAGGCGGCAGTTGAGGAAGGGATACGCGTCGTCGGCGTCCCCGGCTGCTGCGCAGCGGTGAACGCGCTGGCGATATCGGGCTTCGACCTGTCGAGCTTCCTGTTCTACGGATTTTTCCCGCGCGAGAACGCCGACCGGCGCAAGCTGCTTGAAAAAATGCGCGGCGCGGACACGAGGACCTTTGCGTTTTACGAGAGCCCGAAGCGCATAATGGAGCTGGTGGACTTTCTGATAGAGTCCGAGGCGAAGCTGCGGCTGTGCCTCTGCAACGACATGACAAAGCTGCACGAGATGAGCTTCCGCGGCACGCCCGCGCAGGTCAAGGAGCAGCTTCTGGCCAAGGGCAATTATGACAAGGGCGAGTACGCCATCGTCGCCGAAGTCGAGCCGGAGTATCAGTTCACGAAGGTGGAGCACACGGTCAGCGCCGAGGCGATGCTGGTGGACGCGATGATATCCGGCGGCGTAAGCGGCCGCGACGCGATCGCCGCCGTCCTCGCCGACCCTAATAATTCCTACAGCAAAAACGAGCTGAAGGCCGCCGCGCTGAATCTCAAACGCATGTTTGAGTGAGGCTGCGGGGGACAGGTATATTAATTAGGGCGCATGCTTTCTTTTGTCCCCTGCTCTAATCTCAACTCTGGAGCAGTGGTGAAAAGAACAAACATGTCAAAACAACCTGTCATTCCGAGGAGCGAAGCGACGTGGGAATCCGTTTCTTTTTATGGCGGCAGTATGTTTTCGTGCGGCGTTATTGGACGCGGATTGCCACAGCCAGTTTGCGAACTGGCTTCGCAATGACAATCTTTTCTTTACTCTGCTCGTTCTTTTCTACTCTGCTCTAATCCAAACGCTGGCGACCCCTCAGTCACGGCTAACGCCGTGCCAGCTCCCCTAAGAGGGGCGCCAAGGGTGCGGTGCGCCGATACATCCGCCCAATTTCTCCGCATTATCAGGAGGTAACAATGCCGAACATCAGCGATATTCTTGCCGCGGCGCTGCCGGAGTTCGGCAAGGCCGTATTCAGCCAGCCGACGGACAAGGCCGCCGCGCAGAAGCTCAGCGTCCGCCCGCTCGTCATCCGCGGCGAGACGGTATATCAGGCCGAGAGCATCCGCGACAACAAGGCCATGCACCAAAACCTCAGCGCTGAAGAGCTTACCGCGCTCTGCCGCAGCGAGCTTGAAGGTCGCTACCGGCAGGTGCTTATAGTCTCCGGCGGCGAGAGCCGGCAGTACATTCTCCGCCGCGACGGCAGCTACAAGCTCACCGGCAAGACCGCCGCGACCGCCCCTGCCCCCGCCGCGCACAACCGCGAAAAGAAATATCTTCTTGCGGAGGGCGAGTGCATCCCCGCGCTCGTCGATCTCGGCGTGTTCACCGCCGACTACAAGATCCTCCGCGACAAGTACGACAAATACAAGCAGATAAACCGCTTCATCGAGCTTATCGACGACGCGGTCGGTTCCTCCGGCCTCGAAGAGATGACCATCCTCGACTTCGGCTGCGGGAAATCCTATCTCACCTTCATATTATATTATTACCTCGTCGAGAAGCGCGGTATGCGCGCGCACATCATCGGCTACGATCTGAAGGCCGACGTCGTGGAGCGCTGCAACGGCATCGCCGCGAAGTACGGCTACTCCGGTCTTGAGTTCCACGTCGCCGACGTGACGCGCGACACGCTCTACGACCGGCATATCGACATGGTCGTGACGCTGCACGCCTGCGACATCGCCACCGACTACGCCCTGCACTACGCGCTGCAGCACGACGTGAAGTACATTTTCTCCGTCCCCTGCTGCCAGCATGAGATAAACGCGCAGATAAAAAAGGGCGGCGAACTGGACATTTTCCTGCGCCACGGGATAATAAAGGAGCGCATGTCCGCGCTGCTGACCGACTCCATCCGCGCCGCGGTGCTGGAGGACATGGGCTACGAGGTGGACATGATAGAGTTCATCGACTTTGCCCACTCGCCGAAGAACATCATGCTCCGCTGCACCCGCAAGCGCGCGCCATATCGCCGCGGCACTCCGCGCATAGACGAGGCGCGGGCGCTGGCCGAGCGCTACGGCTTCAGGCAGACGTTGCTGGAGCTGATAAAGCAGGACTGACAACATAACGCAATTCTCTCCCTCAGTCGGCACCTCGCAGCTGCGTTTATACAAAAAATTATCGCCCCGTTTGGGGCGATAATTTTTTATTCTATTCGTCTTTATCGTCGTAGCTGTCGAGGAAATGGTGCCGCACGCCGTGCTGCTTATAGGCTATGAGCGTGTCGAGATTCACGTTCTCGACGCTCTTGAAGATGCACTTCTCGACGTCGGGGTTCGACTTCTTCAGCTCGCGTATCAGCTCCTTCGTCTCCTGACGCTTGGAGTGATTCTGCCCGTCGTTGCAGGTAGTGCAGGTGTCGGTAAACTTGCACGCACACTGGATGAAGTGCAGCCCGTTATAGTCGCGCCACGCCTTGATATCGTCCTCGCGGATGAGGTACAGCGGGCGTATCAGCTCCATGCCGGGGAAATTCGTGCTGTGCAGCTTCGGCATCATGCTCTGTATCTGCGCGCCGTGCAGCATGCCCATGAGTATGGTCTCGATAACGTCGTCATAATGGTGCCCAAGCGCGATCTTATTGCAGCCCAGCTCCTGCGCGAAACGGTACAGGTAGCCGCGGCGCATCCTTGCGCAGAGGTAGCACGGCGATTTCTCGACGTTGTAAACGGACTCGAAAATGTCCGTCTCGAATATTGTGACCGGTATGCCCAGCGCGCGGGCGTTATCCTCGATTATGCGGCGGTTGTCGGCATTGTAGCCCGGGTCCATCACGAGGTACTTGACCTCAAAATTGACCTCGCTGTACCGCTTCAGCTCCTGGAAGAGCTTCGCCATCAGCATCGAGTCCTTGCCGCCCGAGATGCACACCGCGACGCGGTCGCCCTCGTTGACGAGCTGATAGGTCTTGAGTGCCTTTATGAACTTGCTCATAAGCGACACGCGGAATTTCTTGCGTATGCTCTGCTCGACCCGCTCGCGCAGCTCCTCGTCGTTGCGGCGGCGCATCTCCGCGCGCAGCCACGCGATGTAGCCGCCCTCAAGGCTGTACGCCTCAAGCCCGCGGTCACACAGCTCGTCCGCGAGGTCTACGCTCACGACGCCGCGTGCGCAGTAGATTATCAGCTTTTTCCCGTCGCCCGGCGGGGACGCCAGCAGTTCCTCCGCGCTTATGCCGACGGAGCCGGGAATAAAGCCGTAGGCGCGGTCGTGCTCGCCGCGGATGTCGCATATAACGCAGTCCTCCGGCTGAAGCTCGCCGAGCTTTTCAACAGATATCTCCATGTTCGGCCTCCTCCGGACGCGTCATTCGCTCTTGGGCTCTTCCTTGTCTATCAGCACCCAGGATATTGAATCCGAGGGGCTGGGCAGATAGTTCACGACCACCGGCACGAAGCGGTACTCCGCCTGTCCGAGCGTGACGCGCGGCGTGATATCCTCCATGTTATAGACATAGGTGCCCTTGTCCGTCGGGTGGTACACGCGGTCGAAGAGCTTCATAAACAGCACCGCGTCCTGCCCGTTCGAGGTGTCGGGGCCGACAAGCGCCTTGCGGCTGTAGCAGTATATCGAGAGCCGCCCCGCCCTGTCCTGCAATGCGTCCGCCACGCTCACCGCGAAGCCGCACACTGCGTTCACGGCGCTCGGCGGGGAGGACATGTCGCGCGTGTAAACAAGCTTGGTGTTCTCGTCGGTTATCGTCGGGTGCAGGACGTTTGCGAGCACGACCTCGTCAAAGCCCATGTCGTAAAGCTCGTTGCACATATCGACGACGTACTGCCGAAGCTCGGTATTATACGGGTCGAGCCACGCGCCCTCGTCGTCGGTGTAGTTGCCGCCGAGCTCGGTGCGCAGGCATACGGTCGTGCTGCGGGACGCGTACAGCGCATCACGGCAGACGTTTATCTCCGCGACAAGGTAGATGTCCTTGTCCTCGCGGGCTTTCAGCCCCGCGATAAGCTCCGGTATCTGGCGGGTCTGATCCGTCTCGACATAGAGCCCGTAATTCACCGCGGCCTGTGCCTGCGAGTTCCACATGAGGTTGCCGCTCACGGGCTTCATCTCCAGCACGAGCGCGTTGCCGACGCTGAGACGGTCAGCGTATTCGTTGAGCTTGTCCTGCGTGATGTTCTCGCTCGAAACGTAGATTGCGCGCATCGCGGGGACGTCCTCGCCGACCTGCGCCTCGACGCCGGAGTAGTCCGGATCGTCAAAAGTTATCGACGCGTCCACCGGATCGAACACCTTCACGACGTTGCCCTCGGAGTCCACGGTCGTTTTCTCCTCGCTCTCGAGAAGCGGCAGCTCGACCGATACGCCATCCTTGGAGATGACGGCGTACTGCTGCATCGAATAGAACAGCACGACGGTCAGCACGAGGAGGCCGATTATAACGGCGGCGGGGATTATCGCATAGCTGCGCTTTTTCCGCCTGCCTTTGTAAAATTCACTGTTTCTTGCCAAAAAAGTTCCCCCCAGCTTCGGGTAATCAGTCCTCTATCATCTCTATGCGGCGGATGTGCCGCTCGCCGTTGGAAAACGGGGTGTCGAGGAAGGTGTCAACGATCTTCAGCGCAAGGCCCGGGCCGACAACGCGCGCTCCGAGCGCGAGGACGTTGGCGTCGTTGTGCTGACGGGTCGCCTCGGCGGAGAAGCAGTCCCCGCAGAGCGCAGCGCGGATGCCGTGCACCTTGTTCGCGGCGATGGAGATGCCGATGCCGGTGCCGCAGATAATGATGCCGCGCTCACACTCGCCGGAGGCGACTGCCTTTGCCACGGCCTTGCCGTACACCGGATAGTCGCAGCTCGCGTCGGAATAGGTGCCAAAGTCCTTGTATTCAAGCCCTCTCGCGTCGAGGTGTGCCATGACCTCTTTTTTCAGTTCAAAGCCGCCGTGGTCAGAGCCGATTGCAATCATTTTTATATTCTCCCATTCAATAGTAGTCCTATTTTATATGCTTGTGTAATTGTACCACTAACCGCCGCGCGGTTCAAGCCCGCCGCACGATATATTGTAAACATTCGGTGAAGTCTATTGACATTGCGCGGGCAAATTCTTAAAATAAATTCAGATACTGATTTACGAGGCGCAGAAATGAAGCAAAGGTTACAGAAATTTTTTGAAGACCGGCAGGGCATGGACGAGCTGTCCAAGGCGCTGTTCTGGGGCGGGCTAGCGGCTCTGCTGCTGTCCGGATTGTGCATAAAGCTGCTCAACGGCGCGCTCAGCACGGTGCTGAGCTGGCTGGGGCTGGCGGCGGTAATATTCTGCTTCGTGCGCGCTTTTTCGCGGCGGCTGGCTCAGCGCGAGACCGAGAACAACGCGTTTCTCGCCATGCGTGCCAAGCGCAAGCGCGAGTGGGAAGCGCGGAAGGATCGCCTCCGCCAGCGCAAGAATTACAAGTTTTT
>ERZ1106943.2181-NODE-2181-length-17394-cov-4.969029_pt1 | contig 17394 bp, 19 predicted proteins | sample MGYA00403671_ERZ1106943 | MGnify/ENA primary metagenome ERZ1106943 (study PRJEB35170, sample SAMEA104062427) | human gut metagenome | biome: human gut; feature: human-associated habitat; material: faeces | place: Denmark | collected 2012-06-14 ...
AAATTGAATATAAACATATATAACTCAATAAAATAACTAACTCTATTATGGCAAAAGAATGGATATGCACCGTCTGCGGCTACGTAGCCGAAGGCGAGAATCCCCCTGCAAAGTGCCCCCAGTGCGGCGCTCCCGCTTCTAAGTTTGAAGAGCTCGACAAGTCAGCCCTGCTGCAGTTCGTAACCGAACACAAAATCGGAGTGGCAAAAGAATGCGACGAAGAAATGCGCAAAGACCTCAACAACCACTTCATGGGCGAATGCACCGAAGTTGGCATGTATCTGGCCATGTCGCGTCAGGCCGACCGCGAAGGCTATCCCGAAATCGCCGAAGCATTCAAGCGCTATGCCTTCGAAGAGGCTGAGCACGCCGCTAAATTCGCCGAGCTCCTCGGCGACATGGTATGGGACACCAAGACTAATCTTGAGAAACGCATGCACGCAGAAGCCGGTGCCAACGCCGACAAGATGCGCATCGCTTCCAACGCCAAGAAAGCCAATCTCGACGCCATCCACGATACAGTTCACGAAATGGCAAAAGACGAGGCTCGTCATGGTCAGGGTTTCGAAGGCCTCTACAACCGCTTCTTCAAAAAGTAATGACCCGGTCAGCCACAGGCACAGAGCCTGACTGCTGACCTGCTGCAACCGACATAAGGCGGAGGCGCCCTCAAAAAGTGCCTTCGCCTTTGTTTTTAGATAAAAAACAAACTGCTTATGGGCAGAATACTTGCAATAGATTACGGACGCAAGCGCTGCGGAGTAGCCGTAACCGACATACTGCAGATAGCGGCCAACGGGCTGCCGACACAACGCACCAGCGACCTGCCTGCTTTCATCAAAGACTACGTGAGTCGCGAGCCCGTCGACCGAATCGTTGTAGGACTACCGAAGACCATGAACGGCGAGCCATCCGAAAGCATGCGCTACATCACCCCCTTCCTACGGCTCTTAGCTAAGGAATTACCTGATATGGAAGTCGTTACATTCGACGAACGCTTCACATCAGCCATAGCCCATAAGGAAATGATAGCCGGAGGAGTAAAGAAATCAGTAAGACAGAACCGCGAACTGGCCGACCGCACGGCAGCCGTAATCATACTCACCGACTATCTCGCTTCACGCGATTTTCTCTCGACATGCCGCTCACGCTGCTGATAAATTCCCGCTACATTTGCTTTTTACCTCCATTTTTGCTAATTTTGCAAAAATGCTAATAACAGCGACTATGACTGACAAAAATATTTCAGCTATACAATCTGCCGGGAACACGGCAGAGGATGCCACCCGCAAGATAGTGCTCAGCGGCATCCGCGCCACCGGCAACCTGCATCTGGGCAATTACTACGGGGCCCTCAACAAGTTCGTCAAAATGCAGGACGACTACGACTGCCGGTTCTTCATCGCAGACCTGCACGCGCTCACCACTCACCCCGACCCCAAAATGCTTCACGAGAATGTGAAGCAGATTCTTGCCGAATATCTTGCCGCAGGCCTTGACCCGGAGAAGAATATGATCTATGTGCAGAGCGATGTGCCCGAAATATCCGAGATGTATGTGCTTATGAATATGCATGTGGGCATCGGAGAACTGATGCGCACCGCTTCGTTCAAGGACAAGGCGCGCAAGGCGCTCGGCCTCTCTACAGCCGACGGCGATGACGATGAAGATATCGAGAAACAGATATGCGGAGCGCAGACCAACAAACGGGTCAATGCCGGCTTGCTCACCTATCCCACGCTGATGGCTGTCGACATACTCATTCACCATGCCGACTTCGTGCCTGTAGGCAAAGACCAGGAACAGCATCTGGAGCTCACACGCCGTTTCGGCCGCAGATTCAACAGCTTCTATGGCGTGGACTATTTCCACGACCCGTACAACTTCAATTTCGGCGGCAATGCCGTGAAAGTGCCCGGACTCGACGGCTCCGGCAAAATGGGTAAGAGCGAGGGCAACTGCATCTATCTGATCGACGATGAAAAGACCCTGCGCAAGAAGGTGATGCGCGCCGTGACTGACCAGGGCCCCGAAGAACCCAACTCCACCCCTCCGCAGACTATCGAAAACCTCTTCACGCTGCTCGACCTGGTATCGGAGCCGGAGACGGCCGCTCATTTCCGCCAGGCATACGCCGACTGCTCAATCCGTTACGGCGACCTCAAGAAACAGCTTGCCGTAACTCTGCCGATACGCGAACGCATACTTGACATACGCGACAACGATGAGTATCTCTCGCGTGTAGTGCGCGACGGAGCGGAACGGGCACGCGAATATGCCTCCCGCACTCTTGAGGATGTGCGCCGCATAATGGGTATCCGCAAATTCTGACACGCTCTGCAGCATGAAATCCCATCACTCCTCATTGCCAGTCAGATCGTCTGTCCGGAAGGTTGCAACCGCACTGCTGCTGGCTTTTCTGGCCATTGCAGCCGGATGCCGGCACTCTGACGGAGACTCCCCGACAATCTCGGTAAGTTTTCCGATGCAGGAAACACTCGCCAGAGGAATCGTCGGCCAGGGCATCAGTATCAATACCCTAATTACCCCGGGAGCGGATCCGGAAACATTCGATCCGTCGATGCAGACACTCTCGGAACTAAATGGGAGCCGCGCTTATTTCACGCTTGGCACGCCCGGATTCGAACAAAACTTAGTCAGCAAGGCCGCCGGCAGTCTGAAGGGCGTTGAGATAATCGACACAAGCAAAGGCGTCAGCATCATCGACGGCACCCACGGCGGACATGAAGCCGACCCTCATGTAGGCACATCGCTGAAAAACGCTGTCATCATTGCCGGCAATATGACAGAATCCCTCTGTCGCCTCTTCCCTGACTCCGCACGGACATATCGGGAAAACGCGGCACGGCTACAGTCGGGACTGCGGCAGCTTGACGACTCTGTCTCGCAGATCCTAAAGTCTGAAAAAGGGGCGGCTTTTGTAGTGATGCATCCATCGTTAAGTTACTTCGCACGCGACTATGGACTCCGCCAGATAGCTATGGAGACCGAAGGCAAGGAAGCCACTCCCCGTCAGCTGCAACAACGTATGCAGATGGCCCGCGATGCCGGAGCAAGAGTGATGATTTGCGAACGCGGACACGCGCCGGCGCAGTCCCGTGAACTCGCCCGACAGATGGGGCTGAAGCTACTGGAAGTATCACTCAACGGCCCCGAATGGCAACGTGAACTGCTCAGGATAGCAGAAGCTATCGCGCAAGACTGACCTCTGTACACGATGGAAGGAAATCAGCCCCTCATATCAATGCGCGACGTAAGCGTTGCTTTCGAGCGGCGTGATGTGCTTTATAATGTCAATATTGTTGTAAACCAGGGCGATTTCGTCGCAATCACAGGCCCCAATGGCGGCGGCAAGACCACGCTGCTGCGTGTGATGCTCAGATTGCTTAAGCCTTCGCGTGGAGAGGTAATCTATCTCAACGACGGCCGGCCCGTAAAGAGACTCCATATCGGGTATCTACCCCAGAAAAACATGATTGACACACGTTTCCCCATCATAGTGGAGGAAGCGGTGCGCAGCGGTCTGCTGCATGGCTTTGCCGGCAGAGGTTTCAGCAAAGCCGATAAGGAGAAGATGGAGCGGGCGATTGACCTATGCGGTATCGGCCAACTGCTCGGGCATCGGCTCGGCGATTGCCGCGTCGGAGTGCTATGAGGCGAGCTGGATCGTCGGTGCGTCGAAGTTCGTGATGTTCGGTTCCTGCGGGAGCCTGAATCGGGAGGCGACGAGGGGCAAATTCATCGTCCCGACGGAGAGTTACCGCGGCGAGGGCTGCTCGTACTATTTCGCCGCGCCGTCCGACTACATCACGGTCGAGAATGCGCGGAAGCTCTCGGACATCTTTACCGAGCTGGGCGTCCCGCACGTGACGGGGCGGGTTTGGACGACGGACGCCATGATCCGCGAGACCGCGGGCCTCGTCGCGCAGCGAAGAAGCGAGGGCTGTCTCGCCGTGGAGATGGAGCTCGCCGGTGTGCAGGCGGTGTGCAGTTTTTACGGCTTATCGCTCTATAACTTCCTCGAGGCAGGCGACGTGCTGGAGGAGAGCGGCTACGATGTCGCCAATCTTCGCGGCGCGAACCACGACCTCGGCAAGCTCTATATCGCGCTGGAAACGGCGCTGCGCATCTGAATAGAATCGAAAACGCCATGACGAAAGTCACGGCGTTTCTTTTTTGCTGTTTTTCTTCTTTTCAAAGAGGATCGACAGCCCCGCGTAGAGCAGGAACAGCCCGAACGGCTTGCGGAAGACGCTGCTGTCGACCATTGTCGTCAAAAACGCGGCGGCGAGCGCACAGAGTGTGCCGGTCGGGATGGCCGCGCGCAGGACGGCTTTGTCGAGATATCCGTTTTTGCGATGCGCGAAGAGCGAGATGCCCGCGGTTGGCAGAAAATAGAGCAGGTTGATGGCCTGCGCTGTGCGCTGCTCCACGCCGAAAAAGAGCGTCATGCATAAAAGAAGCAGTGTCCCGCCGCCGACGCCCCAGGACGAGAGGATTCCCGTCAAAAGCCCGCAGAGCGCGGGAAAGAGCCAGTCCGTCACAGAAGGTACCTCACCGCGCCATAGAGCAGAAACAGCGCGAAAATGCGCTTGAGCCATGTGTTCGGCACGTCCTTGAAGAGCCTGCCGCCGATCCATCCGCCTGCAAGCCCGCCGACAAGGTAGGGGAGCGCCTCTCCGAGCGGCAGCGCGCCGCGGAACGCGTACACGAGCACCGACACAAGGCAGAACGGGAAGATGACGGCCACACAGGTCGCGAGTGCCATCTTGTCGGAGAGCTTTGCCCACGAGCGCAGCAAAAAGACGAGCGGAATGCCGCCGCCTCCGCCGAATAAGCCGTTCACCGTGCCTGCGAGCGCGCCGCAGACGCGGTATTTGCCCTTTTCCGTCATGCCGTCACCGCCTTTTTCGATGCAATGTAGCGGCCGCCTTAAGGGGCGGCTGCAAAAATTACTGCTTCTTGAAGCTCTGGCAGTCGGTGCACTGGTCCATGGTGGGGTTGGCCTCGTGCGTGCCGACCTGGATGGCGTTCAGACCGCAGTACTGGGCGTCCTTGCAGTGGTTGGCGCAGTTGGTCACGGCGCAGCGAATAGAGGTGTTGGGCGTGCAGGAGCAGCCGTTATTGGTATGATCGGTCATAGATTTGTCCTCCTGAAAAAATTGTTTTGGCGTTTGCCGCGCTTAGTTTGCGCGCATTTTTGTCCGCTATGCAAAAGGAAGAACATTCCAATAAAAAACGTCCGGCTGATATTCAGCCGGACGTTTTTTCACTTGTCATTTTAGAAGCTCGTCGATCGCGCGGTAAAGCTCGGAGAGCGTCTCCTCGTCATTTTGCTGGATGGCGGCGGTGACGCAGGTCTCCATGTGGTTGCGCAAAATCTGGCGGCTGGTCGAGCGGATGGCGGACTCCACCGCGGCGAGCTGGATCAGCACCTCAGAGCAGTCACGGTCGTCCTCCACCATCTTTTTGATGGATTCGAGGTGCCCGATGGCGCGCGCAAGGCGGTTGCTGATCTTTTTCGTCTGCTCGGGGTCATGGACATGCCCGTGCACATGGGGGTGCCCGTGGCTGTGCTCATGGACGTGTTCGTGCTCGATCATGGCATTCTCCTTTAGAACTTCAGCGCGCCGACGCTCGCTTCCACGGTTCGGATATACGCGCCGTCGATGATCTGCTGGGCGACGGCCTCGAGATACGGCGTGAGGGGCATGTCGTTGTCCATCTCGGGCACCTTGCTGCGGAGCAGGTCGTAGATGGCCTGCGTGCCCTTGGCGCAGCGCTTATCCTCATAGCAGTCGAGCGCCTGACCGTCGCAGATGAGCTCGGCGGCGAGGATATACTTGGCAAGGTGCATCGAGTCATAGGCCTTCTTGGCGGCGTTGTAGCCCATGTTGACATAGTCCTCCTGGTTGGCGCAGGTGGTCAGGTTGTCGACCACGGCGGGGTGCGCAAGGATGCGCAGCTCGCCCTGAAGACCCGCGGAGGCGTACTGGATCATCATGAGACCGTTGTTGAAGTCGGCGTTCTTGTTGAGGAACGCCGGCAGCTCGCTCACCAAGCTGTTGAGCAGGCGGTCGATGCGGCTGTTGCTCATTTTGCACAGATCCGTGATCGCGATGCAGAGGTTGTCGGACGCCATACCAGCATAGGTGCCGTCGGCATTGCAGCCCATCAGCGCGACCGCACCGCCGTCCTCTTCATCGAAGATGAGCGGGTTGTCGACGGACGAGTTGAGCTCGATAGCGAGCGTCGCCTGCGCGTCCTTGACGGCCTTTTTGACCGGGCCGTGGAGCTGTGGCATGCAGCGGATGGACAGCGCGTCCTGCACGCGGTGGCCGCGGTAGCGCTCAAGCATGGGGCTGTCCTTCAAAATGGCGCGGATGTTGGCCGCGGTGTTGATCTGGTCGGGGTGCGGACGCACGGCCATCAGGCGCTCGTCCATAGCCATCAGCGTACCCTTGAGCACCTCGAGCGTGAAAGAGCCCGCAATGTCTGCCGTCAAGCTGAGCGTCTGCGCGTCATAGATCGCAAGCGACGCGAACGCGGTGACGGACGTGGTGCCGGAGAGCAGGATAAGGCCTTCTTTGGAAGAAAGCACGACGGGCTTGAGGCCCGCGCGCTTGAGCGCCTCTGCGCCGTCAAGCGTTTCGCCCTGATGGGTGGCCTTGCCCTCGCCGATCATCACCATGCCGATGTGGCCCTCGAGCGTCAGATAGCCGACGGAGCCATGACCGGGGACGATGGGGCTGATGCCCGCGTTGAGCATGTCGCGGATCAGCGCGAGCGTTTCAAGACGGATGCCCGTATGGCCGGAGCCGAAGTGGCAGAGCATGACAAACATCATTGCGCGCGTGCACTCCTCGGCGATGGGCTCGCCGACGGCGCAGGTGTGGGCGTAGATGTTGTTGCGCTGGATCGTCTCGCGGTCCTTTTCGGGGATGAACTTCTTCCAGTTGTCGCCAAGGCCCGTGGTCAGGCCATAGATGGCCTTGCCTTCGTGGCTGAAGCGGTCGACATGGGCGCGGCAGCGGTTGACGCGCTCTTCATATTCTTTGGAAAACGCGACCTTCGCGCCAAAGCGCGCGACACTGACGAGGTCGTTGATGGTGGCGGTGCCGCCAAGCGTAACAGTGTTCATATCGGATCGTACCTCTTGAATGTGGGTTTCGCTCTCTTACAGGGAGCTGTCGGTCTTGTAGCCGTCGGCCTCGATGGCGATGTAGCGCACCTTTTTGCCCATCTCCATCTCGCCGTAGAACGCGACGTAGTACGGGCGGTAGAAGGGGCGGTAGGATGCGACCTCCATCGAGGTGATGATGTGGCCCGAGTGGCGGCGCATGATGCGCATGGCGACGCGCTTGGCCTGGGCGATGATCTTTTCTTTGTCGAAGGTGGAATCCTGGCACATGTCAGGATCGAGGTCGGCTTCGTAAAGCGGGAGCGGCTGCTCGTGGTAGCTCGCGGTGCAGCGCGTGCCCTCGACGATCATGCAGATCTTCTGCGAGTTGCCGCCCATCTGGCCCTTGCGGGTGAAAAAGCGCTCCACAAGGCCGGGCTTGAAATAGGCGTCGAACACGACTTCAAAGCTCTGCAAATAGAGCTGCTTCATCGTGATCTTGCCGCCGCCGTACATGGCCTTGCCAATCAGGTTGCCGCCACCGCGGGCCTTGACAAAGGCCTCGGAGTCGGTCATTTTCTTTTGGGTGATTAAAACGTCCACTGTGCGGGAACCTCCTTGAAACGGAATGGGAGAGTAAAAAAAGCAAATACGAGAAGGACAGATTCCGCGGGGGAATCAGCCTACCTTTTCATCATACGCCAACGCTGGGGGAATGACAAGCCGCTTTTTTGCGAAAGAAACAGCCGCTTGCCGGTTCATGCCACTTTTGTGCATAACGCAGAAACGCTTGAGCGTTTGGCATGAAAAAATTATACTAAGTTACCGTTGAAAAAAGCGTTGAATCCGTTGGGCGGCCCGCATGGCGAAGCGGGCGGCGATGCGCTGCGGATTCAACGATAATTCGTCGGCGAAGCATTATGATAAAATAAGAATGCTTCATAGCATCGTTGTATCATTGCTGTGGAGGGCGGAGGATAGCGCCCCCGAAAAGGCAATGCAGATAAAATAAGAAATCAGGCAAGCAATAAAAAGAGGAGATAGCAATATGTCTTTACTGACCAGCAAGCTGAGCGACGAGAATCGCAAGAAAGCGCACGAGCTTTTTGGAGTGCCCGAGCAGTTCGACGAAGTGGCCGACCTGATGGTGCACGAGGAGGAATGGCAGGTCATTCTTCTGATGGGCAAGGAGCCCATGACGGAAAAGGAGCTGCGTAAGCTCATGGAGAAGAACCGGCTGGCCGCGTCGCCCTACGTGCTCATCAACCGCATGTACTCCCGCAACGTACTCAACAAGGTCACGGATGCGGACGAGCCGACCTGGAAGATCAGCGACTTCTACAGCCGCTATTCCTACTATGCGCAATTTGAGTACTATGAGTTCGGCTGTCTGCCGAGAGAGCTCATCGAGGCGCTCTACGACTGGCAGACAGAGATTTATCAGTCGATCTATCTGCCGCAAGTGAAGGCCAAGGTCGCCGGTGAGGGCGTCTATGTCCACAACCAGACGTATCTGACGCTCGAGGAGTTCGATAAGATCATCGACGGGCATCACGGCAGCATCCATCTTGTGCCCTGCAACTGCAAGAGCCAGAAGTATTTCCACGACCGCAAGCTCAATGTGTGCGTCAACATGAACGACGGGCCGAACAGCGCGGTCGACCGCGGCATGGGCGAGCCCATCAGCCCTGAGGACATGAAAAAGAAGGTGCGCGAGTTCAACGCCAGCGGACTCATGCAGAACGGCGAGGACGGCTTCATCTGCAACTGCGACGGTCTGTGCTGCTTCCCGATGCAGATGGCCTATAAGGCCGGCTCCCGCCTGATCTATCCCAAATCCAACTGGAAGATCGATTGGCACGAGGACGAGTGCGTCAACTGCGGCAAGTGCACGAAGATTTGCAACTTCGGTGCGTTCTACAAGGACAACAACCGCAAGGTGCACTACGATGCGGACAAGTGCTGGGGCTGCACCATCTGCGCGCCCAACTGCCCGAAGCACGCTATCCACCTGCTGCCGAGAGAGCAGAAGGCCTGAGAGAAGCACTAAGGCACTACGCAATAGCATTTTGGCCGGACGGTACCCTAAAAGTGGCCGCCCGGCCTTTTTCTTGCTTTGCGCGGGAAATGGAGAGAGGAAGTCAGCACCATGGCACTTATCAAAGTTCTGATCATCTTTGTGGTGATCCTCACCCTGCTCAACAAACGCCTGCCCCTTTATCTTGCGATGATTTTTGGTTCACTCCTGATGATCGTGATGTTCCGTCTGCCGCTCGCCACGGCGGGGCAGACGGCGCTGCACACGCTCACGGGCTGGGACGTCTGGTCAGTGAACCTTGCGATGTACGTGATCTCGGTGCTTGTCTACGAGCTTGACCTGCGCCATCGGTTCAAGGATGCACAGCGGGCGATGAATGGACTAATGCGCGACCCGAGGCTCAACACGTCGCTTGCCTGCATGTTCATCGGCCTGATGCAGGGTCCCGCTACCGTGACGATCTGCGGCGGCATGGTGGACACGATGGCGGGCGACCACCTCAAAAACGATGAAAAGGCGGCGGTCGCCACGTACCTCCGCCACATTCCCGAGGCTATGGTGCCGACGTTTACGGGCGTCATCGTGGCGTGCAGCATCAGCGGCATTTCAATCTCGTCGTTTTTTGTGTGGATGATCCCGATGGCATTGCTGACGCTTCTGGCAATTTACCTTGTCTATCTGCGCCGCGTGCCGCGCACAGTCGGCGAGACGGGACGCAGCAAAAAAGAGTGTGTGCGTCTGCTTTTGCGGAGCCTGTGGTCGCTGCTGCTGGCGATCGCGGTGATCATCGTGTTCTCGCTGCCGACGTGGGCCGTCGTGGCGGTCATCGCGGCCGTCAACGCGCTGGTCGAAAAATTCTCCGCGCAGGAGGTGCGCGATGCGCTCGTCAAGGGCTTTGACCTAAAGTCGCTGCTCGGTATTACGATGACGTATGTCTTCAAGGACCTTTTGATCCTTGGCGGCGTGATCGACGTGCTGCCGACGTATTTCGAGCATCTGCCCATTCCGGCGTTTCTGGTGCTCGTGATCCTGTACGCGTTCGGCACGCTGGTCGCGGGATCGAGCGCCGCGGCCGCGGCCTTTATCCCGCTGGCCTACACCATGATCCCGAACGGCGGCGCGTTTTTGCTGGCGCTGCTGATGAGCGTCAGCTTCGCCTCGAGTCAGCTGAGCCCCACGCACATCTGCACGGCGATCATCTCGGACTATTTCGGCGTCACATTCTTCGCCACGGTCAAAAAGCTCCTGCCGCTGTTTCTGCTCACCGTCCTCATCGCCTGCGGCTACTACATGCTGCTGACGGCGGTATTCTGAAGAAAACAAACAAGGCCTGTGCCAAGCAGCACAGGCCTTGATCGATTTGCTGTAAAGGGAAAATCAAAGGGAAAACAGAGCAAAAAATGCAGACCCTTTCCCCTAAACGGAGATTTCGGACGATTTTCAGAGAAAACCGGGATTTGAAAAGCACAAAAATGCGACTAATTTAATATAAAAAGAAAGGATTTCAAACATTTCTGTTTGAAATCCTAACTTCTGGAGGTGACACCCAGATTTGAACTGCTCGGGCGTCTTTCCTGTGGTGCGCGGTCTTGCTCTCACGCCTTGTTTTTCAAGGCTTTTGTGTTATTGCGTGGTATGCGCTGGCGGCGTCAAATCATCGGTGTTGGAGAAAAAATAGGAGGAAATTTTGCAGCCGCAAAAGAGCCTTTGCAGCTCGCTGCGTGGGGAAAAATTTTCCTGTGTGTGGGGGCCTGCGGTTTTCGCCGTGAGGGAGTCAAACTTTCCGAAGTGGGGGAGGGGGCAAGGATACCGGCGCGCGCAGCCGTGCGCCCAAGGCTGGATGGTTTACGGGCGTCGCTCGCCATTTTTTCAGCTCTTTTTTCGCTTAATTTTCGCAGCCTTTGCGCTCGCGTTGATCGCGGGCGGGAAACGCGACCCCGCGCGCCCGTGTGGTACCGTGCGCGTACCCCCTCGGCTTTTTTCGCTCGTCGTCGGAAATGGCGGCGCTCTCGGTTTGCCTGCCTTCTTTCTCTCCCCCTCCGCCAGAGGGGGGATAATTTCTCACGCTCGCGCGGCTCTTGCCGTCATGATAGCCCGCCGCGGCCGTTTGCGCAAGGTCTCTGTGCAAATTTCTCCACTGCCTGTTCTAAAGTTATATTCTACTACAAGTGGGGAAACAGAGATTCAGAGTTCCCCTGTTGCTTTGGATTCAGCAGCCGAGATCGCGCGTGATCATAGCGGCGCGGAATTGGTACTTGATATATAACAATAGCTGCCAAACTCGCTTACGCGCTCCTCTTTCTCCAGAATGTGGCAGCCGAGCGGCACGGTAAGCGACGCATCGTTGTCAACGTACTCGCTGCGCACAATAGGCTTTTCGAGGTTGCGGCTTGCTGTCCACATCTGCGTCCCCACAGGCCGCTGCTCTACGCTCTCCTTGGTGATGTAGCGGGCAAGCTGCTCGTAGTCATACGTCCCGATATACTCGAAGTCTACAACGTCGCCATACGGCCACAAACTACGTACCGTCTCCATATCGTCACCGGCAGCGTTTATCACGATATGGTGATGCAGCCGCCCTCCGCCGTGCTTGCCTTCGGTAGCGTATATGTACTTGAGTGTCTGACCTCGCGCCTTCCTGTGCTCCTGCAAGTGCTTAAGAAAGTTGCGTACGTTCTTGATCGCACCGGCGCGCTTGGCGGGTAGATTCTCGTCACGGTAAGTCAGCGTCACAAAGAGATCGCGCGGGCCGAAGTTCGCGGCCAGCAGCATTTCCAGCTTCACGCGCGCCGCCTTGTCGTTCATAGCCTTCTGTGCAGCGGTCGTCATGCGTGACTTGACTGCACGCACGCGCGGGCCGTCCTGCGGCTCCGGCGCGGTGTATATGATTGTTTTGACAAGCCGCCCCGCAATGATCGTCTTTTTCCGTTTCGCCATATATGCCCCTTTCAATGGAGATGGGAACGCCTCCGGCTGTTCGCCGGAGGCTTTTTCTATGCTGTTAAATCATCAATTTTCAATGCCGAACTCAGGCATTGCCTCGGAAGGAATACAAAAATCCTGCATCATGTCCGGCCCTCCTGCTGCGTCTTTGCGGGATGCTATTAAGTACGCTTGTGCAAGCACGGAGGGCGAAAACGACCACCCAAGAGCATCTGAGACCATCCGTGCATTTTCACCGTCGACTGTCTGCGGGCTATCCATGCCGCCAATGAAGAATCCCAACGGTTCGCCTGCTGGCAGATTGCGGCGGGACGCCACGACTTTACACGGGTCAAACGGCTTGTGACTGCCAAAGGTCAAAACAGCATCCTCATATACCTTTCGAACAGTATCGTCCCTTGCGCGTTGCAGTGTGCCGCGCTCGAAGCGCTGTGACACTTTGAAAGAGATATATATTGATTTTCCTGCTAAAGATTGCTATCTTTATTTAGAGAAACGTTTATAAAAACTGTTATTGTGATTCCTTCGGAATACGACTATGCTTTTTATAAACGAACCGCAGATGCTTTGAGAATTATTTGAGGAATAATATGCAGATATTGGTAAGGGATATTTTTCGGCTTCAATCTTTACAGACGGCTCACCTGATCGCTGGGAGAGAAGGAATTCTTCGGCCTCTTTGCGGCGGAACGATTCTGGAAATGACAGAGTTGGGGAGGGACAATGCCTCGGAATTACTGTCGTTTTCCTTTAAACCTCAGGAAATAATGATAACAGCTCTCTACAATGTAAAAAACGATGTGGAAAGTCAGTGTGACGTGATCCGCGCGCTCAACAAACTGAATGCGGCCGGGCTGATTGTGTTTTATTACGGACTCGTGGTGCAAAAATTCGATCAGAGAGTGCTTGATTTGTGTGATGAGCTGAATTTTCCGCTTGTTGTCCTCAACTATAATGACAATAAGCACATTTCTTATGCCGATGTACTCAATGATGTGCTTTCATTGAATCGCTATGAGAACGATTCCTTCTTTCGCTCGATCATCAGTTCCATGTGGAAAACAAAGGACAGTGGCGGGAGCATACAGGAGGTGCTTTCCCAAATTGCAAATCAGGGGGAACTGGATATTGTCATCATTGACACGCTTGCTCAGAACGCACTGTGTTCCACCATGTCGGGCAATCGTCTCAATACCTTTCTGAACAACGAGCTCTCGCGCTTGCCGTTCGATGCTTCGCGCTTTGAACTGCTGATCGACGAAACAAAATACTGCGGACGACATTATTATACGGATTATCTTGAGTTGTCCGTCCTGTTTGTTCTCAGCCAGAGACGGAAGCGGGTGGATATCGATTCTCTATTCACGTGTACCAAGCTTTGCCTGGATCTATGGAGACACGCCTTGGTGTCAACGCGCGGCGGCAATATCATCAATGCCATTATACGAGGTGATTGGCAGCAGGCGCACAGCGATTTGGGGTATTATCGGCATGGCGATGCTGAACAATGGAACTTCCTGATTTGCAGCAGGGCTCCGTCGCTGCCGCTGATGCATGAGGTTAAGTCTCTGCTTCAAAGTGAAGGGATCGCCTTTATAAACGGCGGATATGAGCAACTCGAAATTCTGATATTCAATCGTGCGCCGGATCCGGATGCTGAAGCGCTGAACGCCTTGGTGTTATCCGCTCAAGCGGCTCAAGATCCGGCCGGACACTTTGCCTGTGCTACCAATATATCCGGAGAGAGTGAACTTTTTTCCTTGGTCAGTGAGACAGCCAAGGAATGGGCGTTCACCTGTTCACTTTATAAAAACCGTTACTGCATGGGGCGCTTTGAATTGATCGAAGCGATCGCCTGCAAGCAGGATCTGAGAAATGAAGCAGCCATTGACCGGGCACGGCAAATACTTGACCCGCTGATCGAATACGACAGACGGCGTGAAGGGGTGCTGTTGGAAACCCTGCAGATATATCTGATCGATTGCGATTGCAGCTACAAACAAACTGCGGCGCTGACTTATACGCATCAAAATACGGTGCAGTACCGCGTTCGCAAAGCGATGTCTCTTTTGGGCGGAAATTTTGAGCAGGCCGCAGCCTTGAGCGCAGTTTTTCACGCGATCTGCCTCTATCGGCAAGATCCACAAATATTCTCGTAATTACGCTACCATGATAAAGCAAAATGTTTTGAAAACAAAACGCGACCCGGTTTTTTGTTTTCAAAACATTTTTTTATTATTTAAAGCATGCTACCATAATATCACCTTCAATTGATGCCATCTATGATCTTCGGTTGGTCAATTGAAAAGTCTGAGAACACGGAGGAGAAGATTTATGAGTAATCCCGGAAGCGAAACCAATTATGTAAATGACTATGCAACCATACCGGTTCCCCTGGATCAACGCAGATCATCCTTTTCACTGGCAATGGTTCTGGTCGGCAGCATCATTTGCCTCAGTTCGATTTACGTTGGAGCAAGTTTCGTCGGCCAGCTTTCGTTGTCTGAGGTCGTTACCGCTTGTCTGGTCGGTAATGCAGTTCTGTCTGTGCTTGGCGGCCTGTTGAGCTATATTGGCACCAAAACCGGTGTCGGTATTGCAATGCTGATGCGCCAATCCTTTGGCGTCCTTGGTAATTACATCATCGCTGTGCTGACAGCAATCGTTGAACTGGGTTGGTTTGGCTATCAGTGCGGCTTTTTTGGCTCCACGATCCACGCCATGTTTCCCAATGCCGGATTTATCACCGAGCCTGTGGTCGCCGGTATCTGGGGCGGCCTGCTGATGATGACAACGGCTTTCATCGGCTACAAAGGTCTTGAACTGCTCAGCAACATCGCTTCTCCGCTTATCCTTCTCACGTGTGTTGTTGCGTGCGGTTTGGCTGCGACCCGTGTCGGCGGCATGGAACAGTTCAACCAGATCACGCTGGCGCACACTGGCAGTATGTCCACCGCGGTCGGAATCGTTTCCGTTATCGGAGCATATGCCATGGGTGCAGTTTTGCAGCCTGACCTGACCCGCTATGGTAAAAAATGTAGCGACAGTGTTATCGGTGCCGTTTTCGGATTCATCATCGCCAATTCTTTCGTCATTATTGCCGGATTCTTTATCTGCACTGTTGCTGATACCAGTGATGTGGCAGTTGCTTTGCTGAATATTCTCGGTTCTTGGTCGCTGCTGCTGCTGATCCTTGCCCAGTGGACCACCAATGACAACAACCTCTATTATTCCTCCCTTGCAGCTGTCGTTGCTGTTCCGAAATGGAAGAAGAAGTATGTCGTAATTACATTTGGTATTATTGCGACTGTGGCCGGCGCGCTCGGTATTGTAAACTATTTTACCACATGGCTGAGCATCCTCGGCACTGCGATCCCTCCGGTGGCCGGCATCCTCATTGTCGACTATTTCTGCGTAAAGCACCAATCCTATCGGTTCGGTGCTGGTGTTAAACACCGCTTCTGCTCCATCCCTGCACTGGTTAGCTGGGCCATCGGCTGCCTTGTAGGATATACCGTTACCTGGGGCATCGCGGCGATCAACAGCATGGTTGTTACCGCGATTATCTATATCGCTTTGTTTATGCTTTTCAAAAACGACACCAATCGCCTGTACTTTGGCGGCGAATATGTCGAGAACGCACGCGGTGAATTGGAAAAACTGTAACCAGTGTCAATATAATAACTAAAAGGAGAAGAAAAATGGCTACTATGTATCTGGAAAATCAGCAGATGGCTGAAGACTTCGTTCGCGGATGCACGTTTATGGGCACAGGCGGCGGCGGCCTGCCTGCAAACGGACTGCAGTCCCTGATGAGTGAGATCAACAAGGGGACCAAGGTCGGTTGGGTCGATATGAGCGAGATCCCCGACGATGCGATGACGGCCTGCCCCTTCCTGATGGGATCTATTGCCCCTCATACGCCTGAGGTCGAAGCGGAGATGGCAGACTTTGGTTTCACTGACCCTGTATATCCTGAGAAGGAGCAGCTGGCCAAGGCTATTCAGTATCTCGGAAAGTTTTGCGACACGAAGATTGACGCGGTCGTACCCATCGAGCTGGGCGGCGCCAATACGCCCGGTGGTGTAACTGCGGGCATTATCAGCGGTGCTGTTTGTGTCGACGGTGATTATACCGGCCGCGCGATCCCTGAGATTCAGCAGACCACGCCGTATCTGCACGGCAAAACCCTCTGGCCCGTTGCGTCTGTTGATGCCTATAATGATATTTCCTATATCGAAAACGCAAAGAACTACCGCATTGTGGAGCGAATCGGCAAGAAAATTGCCGAAAGTGCCTATGGCCTTGTCGGTCAGGCGGGCTTCCTGATGAGCGGCAAGGATATGAAGAAGTGCATCAATCAGGGCACGCTGTCTTCCTGCTATAATATTGGCAAGATGATTCGTGAAGCGCGCGAAAGCGGCAAGGATCCTGTCGAAACCATTGTAACCGAACTCGGCGGATGGCGTTTGGCAACCGGTGTTGTCACCGGCAAGGAAACCTGGGATGACGGCTATTACTACGGTTATCACACCATTGAGGGTTCTGGCGACGATAAGGGCAACACCTTCAAGATCTTCTTCAAAAACGAGAACCATGCCATGTGGAAAAACGACAAGCCCTATGTTTCCAGCCCCGACATCATTGCTGTCGTCGATGCCAAGACCGGCGAACCGTATGCGAACCCCATTCTGGCGGTCGGCAATGAGGTCAGCGTGATTGGCCTGAAGGCGAACCCCGTATTCCGCACGGAAAAGGGTATCGCAATTCTTGGCCCCAGATACTTTAAGCTTGATTTCGATTATACCCCCATCGAAGAAGTGATGTCCAAGTAATTGAGCTGCACCGCTCGAAAATATTTCCGGGTATCAGCACTGCAAAAAATAAAGTGGCTGACAGCACTGGCTGTCAGCCGCTTTAACTATGTCTTTCACTTTCCCCCACAGGCTCAACGGCCTTCGCCTTGCGGAAGCGTTGGCCGCGCAGTTTGAAGGCTGCGGCAGCGTCAAAGATGCGCTTCGGTGCGCAGCACACAAGGTGGTATCCTTGAATACTAAAAAGAAAAGACACGCAAAGCGTGTCTTTTCTTTCTGTCAGTCGGATTCAATTCGGATATTTTTCTAAATCAATCCTTGATAATCGTATCAGTCTTCCAACTCCGCCTCGTGCTTGAGGATCGCACCGGAGGCCGCGTCGATCTCGTAGTCATATTCCATATTGCCGGATTTGAACTCGACCTCGTAGACGAGCTTTCCGTCCTCATCATCCAGCT
>ERZ1106943.2182-NODE-2182-length-17389-cov-13.004269_pt1 | contig 17389 bp, 16 predicted proteins | sample MGYA00403671_ERZ1106943 | MGnify/ENA primary metagenome ERZ1106943 (study PRJEB35170, sample SAMEA104062427) | human gut metagenome | biome: human gut; feature: human-associated habitat; material: faeces | place: Denmark | collected 2012-06-14 ...
TGTGACCTGGTGGCCAAAAAGATCTGCGAGCTGGAGGGCGGCACCGCTGCCATGCTCACCTCCAGCGGCCAGGCTGCCAACTTTTTTGCCCTGTTCAACCTCTGTGAAGCCGGGGACCACATCGTGGCATCCAGCACCATCTACGGCGGCACCTTCAACCTCATCTCGGTCACCATGAAAAAGATGGGCATCGAAGCCACCTTTGTGGACCCGCTGTGCACCGAGGAAGAGCTGAACGCCGCGTTCCGCCCCAACACCAAGGTCGTGTTCGGCGAGACCATCGCCAACCCCGCCCTGACCGTGCTGGACATTGAAAAGTTTGCGCAGGCAGCCCACGCCCACGGCGTGCCGCTCATCGTGGACAACACCTTCCCCACCCCGGTCAACTGCCGCCCCTTCGAGTGGGGTGCCGACATCGTGACCCACTCCACCACCAAGTACATGGACGGCCATGGCGCTGTGCTGGGCGGTGCTATCGTGGACAGCGGCAAGTTCGACTGGATGGCCCACGCCGAGAAGTTCCCCGGTCTGTGTACTCCCGATGAGAGCTATCATGGCATCACCTACGCGGAGCGCTTCGGCAAAGAGGGCGCTTTCATCACCAAGGCCACCGCACAGCTCATGCGCGACTTCGGCTCGATGCAGTCCCCCATGAACGCCTATATGCTGAACCTCGGCCTTGAGAGCCTCCACGTCCGGATGCAGCGCCACTGCGCCAACGGCATGGCCGTCGCAAAGTTCCTTGAGGCTCACCCCAAGGTGGCTTACGTCAACTACTGCGGCCTCGAGTCCAGCCCCTACCATGCGCTGGCGGAGAAGTATCTGCCGAACGGAAGCTGCGGCGTCGTCTCCTTTGGCCTGGCCGGCGGCCGCGAAGCCGCCAGCACCTTTATGAAGGAGCTGAAGCTTGCCGCCATTGAGACCCACGTTGCCGATGCCCGCACCTGCTGCCTGAACCCGGCTTCCAGCACCCATCGCCAGATGAACGACGAGCAGCTGGCCGCTGCCGGTGTGCCTGCTGAGCTGGTGCGGATGAGCTGCGGCCTCGAGAGCAGCGAAGACCTCATCGCCGATATTGCACAGGCGCTGGATAAGATTTAAGAAACACGGTCAGCGCCATCTGCCGGTTTCGGTCCCTTCCCGTGAAAAAAGCGTCTCCGGATGCAGATAAAAACTTCCCGCTAAAACCGTCAAAAGGAGCAACGATGCTATGCCGCTGATCATCCCCAAGACTCTTCCCGCCTACGATGCCCTCTACGAAGAAAACGTCTTCGTCATGCACCGGGAACGGGCGCTCTCCCAGCACATCCGTCCGCTGGAGATCCTCATCCTGAACCTCATGCCGACCAAGATCGCCACCGAGACCCAGATCGCCCGCCTGCTGGCCAATACGCCCATTCAGGTCCACATGACCCTGCTGCAGACGGCCAGCCATGCGGCGACCCATGTCTCTGCGGCCCACCTCGAGGCGTTTTATAAGACCTTCGACGAGGTGAAGAACAACCGCTACGACGGCATGATCATCACCGGAGCGCCTGTGGAGAAAATAGACTTTGAACAGGTGGACTACTGGCAGGAGCTGTGCGAGATCATGGACTTCAGTGAGACGAACGTCTACTCCACCCTTCATGTCTGCTGGGGCGCACAGGCGGGACTTTATTATCACTATGGCATCCGCAAGCAGCTTCTCGACCAGAAAATGTTCGGCGTCTTCGAGCATAAAGTCACCCGTCCCTCGAACCCGCTGGTGCGCGGCTTTGATGAGGTGTTCTACGCCCCTCACAGCCGCCACACCGGCATCAGCCGGGAGGACGTGCTGAACTGCAAGGCCCTGCGCATCCTCGCCGAGAGCGACGAGGCTGGCCCCTTCCTGATGAGTACCGAGAATGGACGGCAGATCTTCGTCACCGGCCACCCGGAGTACGACAAGTACACACTGGACGCCGAGTACAAGCGGGATGTCGGCAAGGGCCTGCCCATCGCGGTGCCGAAGAACTATTACCCCAACGACGACCCCGAGCAGCCGCCTCTCTTCCGCTGGCGTGCTCACGCACACCTGCTGTATGAGAACTGGCTGAACTACTACGTCTACCAGAATACGCCCTACGACCTGGGCGCTATCAGCAAGGTGGAGCACGAGGAAGAATAAAATCAGCCCTCTCCGTCTGGTGAGGAGGGGGCATTTTTGCAAGGAGAATACTTATGGGAATCGAAGCAAAATGGAAGAGCCGGGGCATCCGGGTAGGCAAACTGCCCTGCGGGCCGCTGGACAAGATAAGCGATGTGCCGGGCGTGACGGTGGGCCACTGCACACTGGCGGACGGCGACGTCCAGACCGGCGTGACCGCGCTGCTGCCCCATCAGGGCGATATTTTCCACGATAAAGTGATGGCGGCCAGCCATGTCATCAACGGCTTCGGTAAGACCACCGGCCTTGTCCAGATCGACGAGCTGGGGACGCTGGAAACGCCCATCCTCTTCACCAATACCCTCAGCGTAGGTACTGTGGAGACGGCGCTGGTGAAGTATATGCTGGATAAGAACCCCGACATCTGCGAGACTACCGGCAGCGTAAACCCGGTGGTCTGCGAGTGCAACGACAGCGGCCTCAACGACATCCGGGGCCTCCACGTCACAGAAGAAAACGTGCGGGCCGCGCTGGCCGACTGCCGCGCCGATTTCGCCGAGGGCGCTGTGGGCGCGGGCCGGGGAATGCGCTGCCACGGACTGAAAGGCGGCATTGGCTCGGCTTCCCGCGTAGTGGAGCTGGACGGGAAACAGTACACCATTGGTGCGCTGGTGCTCTCCAACCACGCCGTCTTCGATGACCTCGTAGTGGCAGGCACCCCCATCCAGAGCCTGCTGGACGCCCACATCCCGCCCCACGAGGACAAGGGCTCCATCATCACGGTGCTGGCGACGGACATTCCCCTCAGTGAGCGCCAGCTGCGGCGGCTCTGCCACCGGGCGCTGGTGGGCCTGTCCCGCACCGGCTCTTTCTGCGGCAACGGCTCCGGTGAGATCGTCATTGCCTTCACCACCGCCAACCGGGTGCCGCACTACTCCGAAAAGGCCGTTCTGCCGATGGGTATGCTCCACGACGACGCCATCAATCCGCTGTTCCGGGCGGTGGCCGAGTGCGTGGAGGAGAGTGTGCTGAGCAGTCTGCTCCATGCCGAGACGGTCACAGGCTATCATGGCCGGACGGTCAGATGTCTGAGTGATCTGCTCGACGAGAAATAAAAAAATGGGAAGCGCTTTTGTGCTTCCCATTTTTCATAGTATTATCTGCGGGGCTTCCGCGTCGGCTTTTTCTTCCGCACGCTGTAGCCGAAGGTCCCCAGCTTTTTGCCCAGAGCCAGATATTCGCCGTGGCTGTAGACGATGAGCCTGGCCTTGTCGAGGCAGAGCTTACCGTTCTCGTCCAGCAGGCTCTCGTCCACGTCGCAGGCGACTACTTCGGCGAGGAAAAGGTCATGGCTGCCCAGCGGGATGACCTGCGTGACCCTGCACTCGAGGTTGACGGGGCTTTCTTCGAGGATGGGGCAGTCCGTCAGCACCGAGCCGGGGGCAGGATGGAGTTTGCAGGCTGCGAATTTGTCAAAATCCCGGCCGCTCCTGACGCCGCACCAGTCCACCGACTCCACCAGTGCCTCGGTGGGCAGGTTGATGGCAAACTGGCCGCTCTCCCTGATGAGGTGGTGGCTGTACCGCTCGGGACGGACGCTGATGGATACCATGCTGGGCTGGGTGCAGATGGTGCCGGTCCAGCCGATGGTGATGAGGTTGGGCTTATCCAGCCCGCCGCAGGAGACCAGCACCGGCGGCTCCGGGTTCAGGAGGGTGCTGCCTTTCCAGCTCTGTTTGCTCATCCGTGATACTTCCTTTCGTAGGGAGCCCATGTGCGCTCGCTGATGATGTAGCGGGGGCGGGCCTTGGTCTCCATATAGATTTTGCCGACGTATTCGCCGATGACGCCCAGACACACCAGCTGGACGCCGCCCATAAAGCAGACGATGCAGATGGTGGAGGCCCAGCCCGCCACGGCGCTGCCCAGAACAGCCTGCACGATGGCCCAGATGACGCCGATGAAGCTGATGAGGCTGACCACGATGCCTGCGCCGGTGATGAGGCGGATGGGCTTGTTCGACAGGCTGGTGATGCCGTCGAAGGCGAGGGCCAGCATCTTGCTGAGGGGATAGTGGCTCTCGCCGGCCAGACGCTCGTGGCGCTCGTAGTAGACGGTGTCGCTGGGGTAGCCCACCAACGGCACCATGCCCCGCAGGAAGATGTTCACCTCGCGGTAGTCGGCGAAGCTCTCCAGCACCCGGGTGCTGATGAGCCGGTAGTCGGCGTGGTTGAATACGATGTCTGCGCCCAGCGCGTTCATCACATGGTAGAAGCCCTCGGCGGTGAACCGCTTGAAGAAGGTGTCGGTGTCCCGGCGGCTGCGCACGCCGTAGACTACCTCGGCACCGTCCAGATACTTTTTGACCATCTCATCCATGGCGTTGATGTCGTCCTGACCGTCGCAGTCGATGGAGATGGTGATGTCGCAGCTGCCGCTGTGGAGCGCCTCCATCAGCCCGGCCAGCACGGCGTTCTGGTGGCCGCGGTTCCGGCTCTGGGAGATGCCGATGAAGTGCTCATCCTCAGAGGCGAACTTCTGGATGAGGGACCAGGTGGCGTCGCGGGAGCCGTCGTTGACGAAGAGCACCCGGCTCTTCTCGCTGATAAGGCCCGCCGCGGCGAGGTCATTTATCTTTTTCAGGAACAGGGGGGCTGTGATGGGCAGTACCTGTTCTTCATTGTAGCAGGGAATGACGATCCATAAAATCGGTTTGGACATGATGAAGTTCTCCTTCTATATAAGGCTCTCCCAAAGGGAGAGGCTGTTACAGCACCATATGCCGCAGCGCGTCCGGTTCCAGCAGCTTGAAGCTGCTCTTATAGGTCTCGAGCAGGCCGTCCCGCTGCATCAGGCTCAGCTCCCGGGAGAGGGCGCTGCGGTCGCAGTTGAGGTAGTCGGCCAGCTGGATGCGGGAGTAGGGAATGGTGAAGGTGAGGCTGTGGTGAACCTCGGCCTCGCTGAGCAGGTAGGCGCACACCTTGGCCCGCAGGCTCTTGAGCAGCAGCAGGTCTACCCGGCGGGAGAGCAGGAAGTATTTGTCGCTGATGGTGCGCACAAGGTTCTGCAGCACCCGCTGGCGGGCCGGGTCGGCCCCGGGCAGCAGAAGCTTCTCGTAAGGCACCAGCAGTACCTCGCAGGGGGCCGAGGCCATCACCGTTACCGGGCTGGAAAGGCTCGATCCGCCCAGCACGTCGCCGAACACACCGCCAGGCCCCATCTGGCTGATGGGCAGACGCGCCCCGCTGGCGGCGGAATGATAGGCCTCGATGGCACCGGAGAGCACCACGCCCACCCGGCGGTTCGACTGTCCGGCCAGTACGAGGGTCTCGCCCCGGCTGTAGGTGCGCAATACGGCCCCCACTTCGCCCAGCAGGACCCGGAGCGCTTCGGGTTCCAGCCCGGCGAACAGAGAGGTGGATTGTAACAGCGGAAGATAATTTTCCATACCCATTCCGTGAGGTTTTCCCCGGGCCCTCACCGCCCTTCTGCGATTCCGTTGCGTGTGCAACGGTATTTTTTCTCTTATTATAGTAAACTTGAGGGCGTAAAGCAAATGGTTTTGCAAATTTTTTGCGGGAAAATTTCTCCCAATGAAAGTGAGGAACAAAATCCTATGAAAAAACTGACATCTCTGCTGCTGTCGCTGGTGCTGATGGTCAGTGTGCTGGCCTGCGGCGCATCGGCCAAGACGAGCACAAAAGTGCGCATCGCCGGCCTGAAAGGCCCCACCACCATGGGCCTCGTCAACCTGCTGAGCATGGAGAAGGACGGCACTGCTTCCCTCGACTATGACCTGCAGCTCTACGGCGCTGCCGATGAGATCGTGCCGAAGCTCATCAAGGGCGAACTCGACATGGCCGCTATCCCGGCCAACCTCGCCGCGACCCTCTACCAGAAGACGAACGGCGGCATCCAGGTCATGGCCGTCAACACGCTGGGCGTCCTCTACGTCGTGGAGAAGGGCAATACCGTCCACAGCTTCGCCGACCTCAAGGGCCGCACCATCCTTTCCACCGGCAAAGGCACGACCCCCGAGTACGTCCTGCGCTATCTGCTCAAGAAGAACGGCCTCGACCCCGACAAGGACGTGAAGATCGAATACTACAGCGAGGCTTCCGAGGTCACGGCCCAGATGGCCGCTGCCAGGAAGGATGCCATCGCCGTCCTGCCTCAGCCCTATGTCACCGCTGCCCAGATGAAGGACAGCGGCCTCCGCGTCGTTCTCGACCTGACCAGGGAATGGAACAGGGTCTGTGACACCCAGCTCATCACCGGCGTCACCGTGGTGCGCACCGAGTACGCAAAGCAGAACCCCAATGTCATCGCAGCTTTCCTGACCGACTACCAGAAGAGCGTCAAGGCGGCCAACGAGGACATCGACGGCACCGCCGCCCTCTGTGAGGAAGTCGGCGTGGTGGCCAAGGCTGCGATCGCCAAGAAGGCCCTGCCCAAGTGCAACATCGTTTACCGCAACGGTCAGGAGATGAAGAAAGACATCTCTGCCTACCTGCAGGTGCTCTACGATGCCTCTCCCGCCGCCGTGGGCGGCAAGCTGCCGGACGATAACTTCTACTACACCGAGCCGTCCGTCCTGCGCAAGGTCATGGCGGCGATCCGCAACTCTGCAAAGTAAGCTTTGAAACAAAGAAGGGGCTGCTGCACATCGTTTTAGCCGAAAGTGCAGCAGCCCCTTTCTTACATCAGAAGGCCCGCGCCGATGCCGATGAGGGCCGGCAGCAGCCAGCCAAAGCCGAGGCTGCTCAGGGGCAGAGCGTTCATCAAGGTGGAGAGGGGGCCGAAGGGCAGGGCGGCAGGGATGCTCTGGATGGCCGTGAAGAGGATGCCCAGCCGCCAGACCGATGTCCGCTGGAACCGTCCGGGCAGGAACTCCACCACGATGAGGATGATGGCGATGGGGTAGATGGCGTTCAGCACCGGGACGGAAAGGCTCAGGATGCCCGCAAGGCCGATGTTCGCCAGCAGCATGCTCATCAGCGCGAAGAAGGCTGCAATGGTGGGGTAGGGCAGCCGGGGCAGAAGCTCGTGGAAGTATTCGCCTACGCTGGCGATGAGGCCGACACAGGTGTTGAAGCAGGCGATGACGAAGATGGCGGCCAGAAGCACCTGTCCCACCCGGCCAAACAGGCCGTCGGCCAGTGCCGTCAGGACGGCGGCACCGGTGTCGCTGCCGGGGAAGGCAGCCCCCGAGATGCCGCCGATGTGGGTCAGCATGGCGTAGACCACCAGCAGCATCCCGCCCGCGATGAACCCGGCCCGGATGGTGCCGCGCCGGACGGCAGCTTCTTCCGTGATGCCCACCGCCTGAAGGTTCAGCGCGATGACTGCGCCGAAGTTGAGCGCTGCCAGCGCGTCCATGGTCTGATAGCCGTCCAGCACGCCCTGTGCGGCGGGGAGGGCGGCGTAAGCCTCGGCAGGCGTGCCGTAGCCGGGCGCGGCAGGGCGGAGGATGCAGCCCGCGAACAGCACCACGATGAGCACCAGCAGGGCAGGGCAGAGGATGCGGCCCAGCCGCTGGGTCAGCTTTTCGGGCCTGAGGGCCACGAAGTACGCCGCAGCAAAGAACACGAGGGAGTAGATGAACTGTCCCGGTGTGCTCCGCCCCACCAGCGGCGTCAGCATCTCAAACGAGGTGCTGGCCGTGCGGGGGATCGCGAGGCAGGGACCGATGGACAGATAGACCAGCACAGCGAACACCTGTGCGAAGCGGGGATGGACCCGCCCGGCCAGCGCAGGCAGGCCGCCCGCCCGGGCCACCGCTGCCACGCCCGCGATGGGCAGACCGATGGCGCTGACGGCAAAGCCCACAAAAGCGGGCCAGAGCGCCGTCCCGGCCTGTGCGCCAAGGAAGGGCGGGAAGATGAGGTTGCCTGCCCCGAAGAACATCGAGAACAGGGTGAACCCCACCAGAAGGAGCTTTTTGCCCCGGAGGGCCTGAGCGGAATCGTGCATGGTCATCTCTCCCATCTGTGCGCGGAGGCACGTAGAATAAGGATTACTTTATTCCAGTGTAGTGTTTTATGACCTTCATGTCAAGAGAAGAAAAGATGAAGGATTGTATTCTCATACATGATGTGATATTCTGAAAGCGAGAAAACGAACAGGAGCAAAGAAATACATGGATAAAACAAAAAAACGCCGCATTCAAATCTTAGCGGCGTCGGTGTTCTGGCTGGGCGTCTGGCAGGCGGCGGCTGCGGCCATCGGGCAGGAAGTCTTTCTTGTCTCGCCGGTGCAGGCCATCGGTACGCTGGTGGAGCTGCTGCCGCAGGCCGAGTTCTGGCAGCGCATCGGTTTCAGCGCCGGGCGCATCCTGTTGGGCTTCGGGCTGGGCGTTCTGTCCAGCGCGGTGCTGGCGGTAGCCGCCGAAAAGTGGGAGTGGGTGGACGCCCTTCTCGCCCCCGTGATGCAGCTGGTCAAGGCTACTCCGGTGGCGAGCTTCATCATTCTGGCGCTGGTGTGGGTCAGCGGCTCGTCGCTGTCCGTCCTTATCAGCTTTTTGATGGTGCTGCCCGTCCTCTACAGCGCAGTGCGCACCGGCATCGGGAGTGCTGACCGCCAGCTTCTCGAAATGGCGCAGGTGTTCCGTCTGCCGCTGGGGCGGCGCCTGCGGGCAGTCTGGCTCCCGGCGGTGCTGCCCGCGTTCCGGCAGGGATGCAGCGTGGCGCTGGGCATCTGCTGGAAGAGCGGCGTAGCAGCAGAGGTCATCGGCCTGCCGGACGGCAGCATCGGCGACGCGCTTTACCGGGCAAAAATTACCCTTTCCACCGGGGAGCTGTTTGCCTGGACCTTCGTCATCATCCTGCTGAGCGCCGTATTCGAAAAGCTGTTCCTCGCGCTGCTGGATAAAGCGGTAGCGGCAGTTCTGGGCGAAGAGGGGACTGAAAAATGAGTGAAACCAACAACAAACTGGAAATAAAGAATCTGTCTAAACGATTCGGAGAGAAGATCCTCTTCGAAAACCTCTCGCTTACCGTGGACGGCCCGGCGGTGCTCTGGGCGCCAAGCGGCTGGGGCAAGACGACCCTGCTCCGCATCCTGATGGGGCTGGAATCGCCCACCTCCGGCAGCGTGGAGGGCGTGGGCCGGGTCGGCGCGGTCTTTCAGGAAGACAGGCTCTGCCCCCAGCTGACCGCCGAAGAGAATGTGGCGCTGGTGCTGACCGCAGAACAGTACAAGGTCAAAACACAATACAAAGAGCATATACGGGATGACCTTATACAATTAGGACTGGATGACGAGGCCCTTGCCCTGCCTGCCCGGAAGCTCTCCGGCGGACAGAAGCGCCGCACCGCCTTGCTGCGCGCTCTCTGGGCCGAGAGCGACACCCTTCTGTTAGATGAGCCCTTCACCGGCATGGACCCCGCCGTCATGAAAAAAGCCGCAGCCATGCTCAAGGCACGCTGCGGCACAAAGCCCACCCTGCTGGCGACCCATGATAAAGAAGCCATCCGGGAGCTGGGGTGGAAAGTAATCGAACTGGGCTGAAACGAAAGGAGCCTGACCATGGAGAAAAAGACGAGCTGCCTGCTCTGCGTTCTTACCGCGCTGCTTCTCGCTGTGCTCTATCTCTGGGCCGCCCTCCGCCCGGGCGTCTGGCTGCGGGATGCCTTTTTGTATCGTCAGGCCGACGGCAGCTTTTCGGGCAAGGATGCGTATGCCGCCTACACCATGCAGGTCGCCCAGACAGGAAACGGTGCGGAAGTGGATTTCACGCTGGACGGAGAGACGCGGCACTATCGGCTCGAATCGAAAGCCGAGGGCATGAGCGACCCGGGCGTAAAAATTGAGCAGGACGGAGTGGTCATTTTTACCGGGACCGCGCTGGGCGACCCCGGCGACGCCATCCTGTGGCGGGAAGACGATGGGGGCCTTGCCGACGAGGTAAACGTCATCGTCAACGGCGAATACCAGAAATCCGACCTCTGGCCCAGTTGTAACTGGCTCTATAATGTGGCCGTCGGCGGGCGGCGGGAGACCCGGGGCAGCGTGGCGTTCCTGCTGCCGATAGGGGCGCTGGTGGTGCTCCTTGTGCTGGATGTCCGGTTCCCGCTGCTGTTCTGGAACCTCCGCCACGGGCTGGAAGTGTACGGCGGTGAGCCCACCGACTGGTATTACGCGATGCAGAGGGTGAGCCGCATTACCAGCATCATCGGTGTTTTTGTGCTGGCGGCGATGAGCTTTGCTGTTCACTGAGGCTCACAGCAGCTCGGCAAGGATGCTGTTCTGTACGATGAGCCCGGCAGGCGTGAGGGCGAGGGTGTGGCCGTCAAAGTTGGCGTAGCCGCTCTTCACGCAGTTTTGCACAAAGGCCAGCTGTGCGGTGGAAAACTCCCTGCCATAGCGTTTTTTGTATTCGTCGAGGCTCAGACCTTTGCGCAGACGCAGCTGCAGGATGAGATAATCCTCCGCACCGCAGCCGCCGTCCATGACGGGCGCGGCCTCGTCCCGCAGAAAGGCTTCGGTGTCGGCGGGGTAGTAGAACCGTTTGCCGCCCATGCAGGAGTGGGCCGCAGGGCCGATGCCCAGATAGTCACCGCAGTCCCAGTAGATGAGATTGTGCTTTCCCTCATAGCCCGGGCGGGCGAAGTTGGAGATCTCATATTGCCGGTAGCCATGATGTTCCAGCTGCTCGACGGCGTAGAGGTAAAAATCTGCCGCCTCGTCGGAGGTGGGCAGACCTTCGGGCGGCGTCCGGCCAAAGGCAGAGTCGGGCTCGATCTTCAAGAGGTAGGCGGAAATGTGGGCCGCGCCGCCATCCTCGATCAGCTCCAGCGTCTCGTCGAACTCGGCCTGCGTATAATGGGGCAGGGCCAGCATGATGTCGCCGCTGATGTTCTCGAATCCGGCACGGCGTGCGGCGGCGAAAGCGGCCCGCGCCTGCTTTGCCGTGTGGGGGCGGCCCAGCGTCTTGAGCTGGCTGTCCCGGGCCGACTGGACGCCGAAGGAGATGCGGTTGACGCCCGCCTCCCGGAATGCCCGGAGAGAGTCTTCGGTCACGGTCTCAGGGTTGGCTTCCAGCGTGATCTCGGCCCCGGGCAGGGGCTGTGCGGCGGCGATGAGCCGGGCGGCGTCTGCCGGGTCCAGCAGACTGGGCGTTCCACCGCCGAAATAAAGGGTGTCCGGCCGCAGGGGCGCGTCCGGCGCAAACCGGGAGAGTTCCCGCAAAAGGGCGTCCACATAGGCCCGGGGGACGCCGCGCTGGCCGGGGGCGGAGTAGAAATCACAGTACCGGCATTTGGAAAAACAGTAAGGAATATGCAGATAAAGTCCGAGGGACATCAAATATCACAGCCTTTTTCATGAATCGTTCATTTCTATGCAGTATACTATATTTCGTAGACCGGGGCAAGGCCGAGGTCGATGCCCTGATTTTGAATGGAGGATTCCTTATGGATTACAACAACTATGACCGCGGCTATGCGGAGCCTTCGATGAGCGCATCGGACTATATGACCCGCACCTACCGCTGGATGGCCGGCGGCCTGCTCGTCACCTTCGCAATGGCCTATATCACGGCGACCACGCCCCTTATCTATCTGGTCGATTCGCTTTACTTCCCGCTTACCATCGGTGAGCTGGCACTGGTGTTCATGCTCAGCGCCCGGGTGCAGAAGATGTCCATCGACGGTGCAAGAGCTGCGTTCTTCGGATACGCCATCCTGAACGGCATGGTCCTGAGCTACTACTTCCTGATGTTCTCGGTAGGTACGCTGGTCATGGCCTTCCTCGCCACGGCGGTCTACTTCGGCCTCATGGCTGTGTACGGCACCACCACCCATAAGGACCTCACCGGCTGGGGCCCCCGCCTGATGATGGCTCTGGTGGCCATGATCGTCACCAGCCTCGTGGGTGCGCTCTTCGGCTTTGGCTTCGGTGCCTCGGTGCTCTACTGCGGCATCGGCCTGGTGGTGTTCATGCTGCTCACCGCCTACGATACCCAGAAGCTCCGCCAGATCTACGCCTACTATGCAGGCGACGCTGAGCTGGCCGAGAAGGCTTCCATCTACGGCGCACTGACCCTGTATCTGGATTTCATCAACATCTTCCTGTACGTCGTCCGCCTGCTGGGCGTGAACAGCCGCAGCCGCAACAATTAAATCAAATTTTTCGGAGCCGCCGTGCAGAGCGTTTGCACGGCGGCTCTTTTTTGTCAGAATGCCTGCTTTGAATCATGATAACTGTGCGATTTGCCAAAAATCGAGGAAAAGGTTGACAGAATGGGGGGGGGGGTAAAATTTGTGTGGTGATGCGGCAGACAATGTTTGCGGCAGTATCACACAAAGCTTATTTTTATTGAGGAGGGGTTTCGAATGAAACTGTTCAAAAAGGTTCTCGCCGCCGCCCTCGCGGTCGTGCTGGCGCTGTCTGTCCTGACGGGATGTGGTAGTGGTTCCGGAACTGTGGATTATACGTCGCAGGTGGTTAAAGCACTGAACAATCTTTATGCTGAAGATGGGATTACGCTAACTGAAAGCGATGCTGCAATGAAGACAAAGCTGAAGCAGTTTATGTCCAAGGTTCTGGATTCAGATGTATCGTTCGATGGTGTGACGGATGGGGACGACATAATCGAAGCTATCACTGAAGATGAGAAACTGGCAGCTGAAATTGAGAAGATGTTCCCGACCGCTGTTCTGGATGACCCGACGAAACCGCTGTATACTATTGGTATGGCTCAAATTGAACAGTCGATTAACGATAGCAATATAAAGCGGTATGCGCAGGAAATGGTGGATAATTCGGTGGAATTGAATTACCCGGAGGAGATCGGCGGTGACGATTTTGATGAGGACTCGGAATTGACGGTGGCAGTTACGACTGTTACTATCAATAATCAGGAATATCTGGTAGGATTGTTCAGTTGTCAGGTGTATACTCTCGCTGTCAAAGAGTAAACCATAATAAGAGTTTTCTGGCCCCGGTCCGCCGGGGCCTTTTTGCGTCCTTATGAATAAACCACGCTCTGCTGCTCCAAACTACCACCAAAGAAACGATTCCGTACACAAAATGGATTGGAGTAACGAACGATGGAGCAATTCAGAAAGTTTTTGCGGGACAAAGCCTTTGCGCTGGTGCTTACCGCCTGCCTGCTGGCGGCGGCAGCGGCCGGGGTGTGGGCTGTGCGCACGGTGCGCAATGAGCTGAAGCAGAATCTGGACGCGGTGCGCAGCCCGTCCAGCACCGCCCCCGGCATCGACGAGGGCATCAACACATCGCCCGGCGTCGCCGGAGAGGAGGAAGCCGAATGGCAGCAGCAGAACGCACCCGCAGCAAACAGTGTGGCCAATGTGCCAAAAGCCGACAGCTCGTCCGGTGGGGCTGCGTCCTCTTCTGGTGCGCGGTCTGGGTCTGGTTCGGTGCGCGAACCCTCCGCGCTGCAAACCGAGTCCTTGCCTGCCAGCAGTTCGGCTGCGCCTGCCTCCACGCAGCCTGTCTCGGGGCGCGTCTTAAACAGCTACAGCGGCGATGAGCTGGTCTACAGCAAGACGCTGGGCGACTGGCGCACCCACAACGGTGTGGACTACGCCGCCGACAGGGGCGCGGAAGTGACCGCCCCGGCGGCAGGCAAGGTGGTGGAGACCGGTACGGACGACAAGTGGGGGCCTGTGGTCGCCATTGAAGATGCCTCTGGCAGGGTCTGGCGGGTCTGCGGCACGACGGACGCCAGGGTGAAGAAGGGCGACACCGTCTCGGCCGGGCAGACCATCGGCAAGGTGGGCAGCGTGAGCTGCGAGTGCGCCGAGGAGAGCCACATCCACTTGGAGGTCATGGAGGGCGAAAAGTATCTCGACCCCATCAAGGCCATGAAATAAGCAAAATTTTCCGGGCAGGTGCAGCAGAACGCTGTACCTGCTTTTTTCACATTGCTTTTGGCGGTCGATTCTGGTATGATAAACTAGAATAAGTGTGAAGACAGAAGAAAAAGCGGAGGAAACGAAACATGAAGGTCTTAGTGGTAGGCGGCGGTGCTGCCGGCCTGATGGCGGCGGGCGCGGCCCTGCGGCAGGGGCATGAGGTGACGGTGCTGGAACATATGGAAAAGCCGGCTCAGAAAATTCTCGTTACCGGCAAGGGCCGCTGCAATGTGACCAACGACTGCACCGCAGAGGAATTTCTGCACCATGTGCGGACGAATCCCCGCTTTTTGTTCTCGTCGCTGGGGGCTTTCCCACCGGCCAGGACGATGGAGCTGTTTGAGTCTCTCGGTGTGGAGCTGAAAGTGGAGCGCGGACGCCGGGTGTTCCCGGTGTCAGACAAGGCCGAAGAGATCCGGCAGGCTCTTCTGCGGTACGCTGACGGAGCGGACATCGTCCACGACGGGGCAAAAAAGCTGCTGCTGGAGCCGCTGGCCCAGCCGGAAGAAGCGCCTGCTGCGCCGGAAGATCCGCGCCACCCGAAAAAGAAAAAGCCCGGCCCGGCCTATCGCTGCGTGGGTGTGCGGGGAACTTCGGGCCGGGAGTACAAGGCGGACGCCGTTCTGGTGGCAACGGGCGGCCTGAGCTACCCCACCACCGGCTCCACCGGCGACGGCTACAAGCTGGCCCAGCAGGCGGGCCACACCCTCGTGGAGCCTGTCCCCAGCCTTGTCAGTCTTGTGAGCCACGATGCCGACTGCAAAAAGATGATGGGCCTCGCCCTCAAGAACGTGACTCTCACCCTCCACGAGGACGGCAAAACCATCTTCGAGGAGCAGGGCGAGATGCTGTTCACCCACTTCGGCATCAGCGGGCCGCTGACCCTCAGCGCGTCGAGCCATCTGGGCGACATGAAAAAGCACAAGTACGAAGCTTTTATTGATTTGAAGCCTGCCCTCAGCGAGGAACAGCTTTATGACCGCATCACCCGGGACTTTGCCCTTCTGGCGAACCACGCGGCGCAGGGCGCACTGGTGAAGCTGCTGCCGTCCAGTATGCAGCCGGTCATGGTGGCCCGCTGGGGCATCGACCCGGCCACCAAGGCAAACCAGATCACCCGGGAGCAGAAGCGGGAACTGGTACAGCTGATGAAGCGCTGGCGGGTGTCCATCGACGCCCGGGGCGACCTGGCCCACGCAGTCATCACGTCAGGCGGCGTGTCGGTGCGGGAGGTGGACCCCAAGACCATGCAGAGCAAAAAGGCCCTCGGCCTCTACTTTGCAGGCGAAGTGCTGGATGTGGACGCCTATACCGGCGGCTACAATCTGCAGATCGCATTCTGCACGGCGCAGAGTTTTGCGAATCATCTGGAATGACCTCTCAGTCTGCTTCGCAGACGGCCCCCTTGTTAGGGCAACAACAACGACTGCCGCCGCGGTGGAACGGCGTCAGCCGTGACGGAGAGGTTCAAGCGGCTGGAAATTTCAGATTCATAGAGAAGGAGATATAAAAATGATTTCTGTTGCGATCGACGGGCCTGCGGGCGCAGGCAAATCTACGCTGGCGCGGCGTCTGGCTGCGGACTTCGGCTACATTTATGTGGACACCGGTGCGATGTTCCGCACCATCGGCCTTTACGCCCTCCGCGCAGGCAAGGACCCGAAGGACAACGAGGCGGTCAATGCCCTGCTGCCCGATATCACCCTCGAATTTGCTTTTATCGAGGGCGAACAGCATATCTATCTGAATGGCGAGGACGTCAGCACGGCCATCCGCACCGAAGAGGTGGGAATGGCGGCTTCTGCCGTGGGTGCAAATCCGGCGGTGCGCGCCTTCCTGCTGGAGATGCAGCGGGACATGGCCAAGACGCAGAACATCCTGATGGATGGCCGCGACATCGGCACCGTGGTGCTGCCCAATGCGACTGTGAAGATCTTCCTCACCGCCAGCCCGGAGGCCCGCGCCACCCGCCGCTGGAAGGAGTACCAGCAGAAGGGCATCGACACCCCCTACGAAGATGTGCTGGCCGACGTCAAGCAGCGCGACTATCAGGACACCCACCGCGCCGCAGCTCCTCTCAAGCAGGCAGACGATGCCGTGCTGCTGGACACTTCGGAGCTGAACTTCGAGCAGAGCTTTGAGGCCATGAAGAAAATGATCACGGAGAAGGTCGGATGATACTATATTATATTCTGGTCCCGCTGGCATGGCTGGTGTTCCACATCGGCTTCCGTATCCGGTGTGAGGGCCGAGAGAACCTGAAAAAAATCGGCACGAAGGGCTGCATCATTGCCCCCAACCACATCTCCGCCATCGACCCGGTGTTCGTCGTCATCACCCGGTTCTGGGGCCAGCGGATGACGGTGTTTGCCAAGAAAGAGCTGTTCGAGATAAACGCATTCCTGTCGTGGTTCTTCCGGTGCGCCGGTGCAGTCTGTGTCCGCGGCACGAAAGAAGAGGTCAGCGTCATCGACGACACCGTGAAAAAGTGTCAGGAGGGCGGTACACTGCTGCTCTTCCCGGAGGGTACGCGGGAGCAGGAGGGAAAGTTCCTTCCCCTCAAGAGCGGCCTCTTCGTCATCGCGGCGGCAGCAAATGTGGACGTCGTGCCTTGCCGCATCTACTACGACACCCCCGATGGTAAGATGAAGCTGTTCTGCAAGGTGCGTGTCATCTTCGGCGAGCCCATGCCCGCTGCACAGTTTGCGATGGAAGGCCGCCGCGACATAAAGAAGCTGCGGGAGAATAAACAGGCCGTTCTGGATGCGTGGAGTGAATTGTAAGGCGGCTTGCCCTCTCCGTCATCGCAAGCGATGACGGAGAGGTTGAATCTAGGAGAGTACAATGGAAATCAGACTTGCAAAGACTGCGGGTTTCTGCTTTGGCGTGGACCGCGCGGTCAAGCTGACCTACGGTCTGCTGGATGAGGGCCGCAAGGTGGCCACCCTCGGCCCCCTCATCCACAACCCCCAGACCGTAGAAGACCTCGAGCGCCGGGGCGCACTGGTAGCAGACACCCCCGCGGATGTCCCTGCGGGCTACGAGGTGGTCATCCGCAGCCACGGCGTCCCACGCAGCATTTACGATGAGCTGGACGCCCGGGGCTGTACCTATCACGACGCCACCTGCCCCTTCGTGAAGAAGATACAGAAAGTCGCTTCCGAGGCCGAAGCCGCCGGTGCGACACTCGTGGTGGCCGGTGACGTGTCCCATCCGGAGGTGCAGGGCATCGTCGGACATACCCGGGGAGAGGTATTCGTTTTCAGCGATTTGGACCAGTTGAAGGCGTGGAAAGGGCCTTCTGACCCCCAAAAGCCCATTTTTGCAGTTGCACAGACCACATTTCAGGTAACAAAATGGCAAGAAAGTTCGGAGTTTCTCA
>ERZ1106943.2184-NODE-2184-length-17384-cov-5.552253_pt1 | contig 17384 bp, 15 predicted proteins | sample MGYA00403671_ERZ1106943 | MGnify/ENA primary metagenome ERZ1106943 (study PRJEB35170, sample SAMEA104062427) | human gut metagenome | biome: human gut; feature: human-associated habitat; material: faeces | place: Denmark | collected 2012-06-14 ...
CGCAGGCGCAGCCAGCTGCGTCGGATGGGCGGGCGCAGATCCATCTTCGTATCCAAAACGTCTCCCCCTTTCATTTTTCTTAGTATGCCACAGGATCTGCCGTAAATCTACATCAAAACGGTAACATTTCCCAGCTTGTCAGCGTTTTTATGTCACCTTTTTGCAAAAGATTGATCAAATATGACGTCCGGCATCCGGTGGAATCTGCCATTTCCCGGAACTCATCTGAAAAAAGCGGCAAAAATTCCAATCAACCTCGTCTCAAGTATGAAATCAGCCGTTTTTCGTTCACAAATTGTTTTCTGGACAGTCCTTCCACACGGTGCTAAAATTGCTGTTATCCATAGAATACATACCAATTCAGAAGCGGAATTTCTGTCGGTTTCCGCTCCAAGAGAAAGAAGGAACGATCCATGAATGAGGTCCATTCCCCGAAAAAGCCTCTGATCTTCTACTACATGGTGGCCATGCTGCTGGTGATGCTGTTCAACTTCATCGCCATGCCCTGGCTGTCCCAGTATCAGATTCAGGAGGTGGACTACAACACCTTTGTGTCGATGACGGAAAAGGGCGAGATCGGCCGGGCGGAGATTCAGGAGGCCGACAACCGGATCCTGTTCACCAGCAAGGATGAAAAAACCATCTACAAGACCGCTATGATCTCCACGGACAGCCAACTTGTCCAGCGACTGCTGGACGCCGGTGTTTCCACCAGCGGCGAGGAGATCGAGCAGACCTCCCTGCTCATGAATATTCTGAGCTGGGTGGCTCCCATTCTGATCTTCATCGCCCTGGGGCAGTTCATGTCCCGGAAGCTGATGCAGAAAATGGGCGGCGGCAATTCCATGATGTTCAATATGGGCAAGTCCAATGCCAAGGTGTATGTGAAGTCCGCCGAGGGAATTCGCTTTGACGACGTGGCCGGTGAGGACGAGGCCAAGGAGAATCTGACGGAGATCGTCAATTATCTCCATGACCCCAGTAAGTATCAGGAGATCGGTGCTTCCATGCCCAAGGGCGTCCTGCTGGTTGGCCCTCCGGGTACCGGCAAGACCATGCTGGCCAAGGCCGTGGCCGGTGAAGCCAACGTGCCCTTCTTCTCCATGTCCGGCTCCGAATTCGTGGAGATGTTCGTGGGCATGGGCGCCTCCAAGGTGCGCGACCTTTTCAAGCAGGCCAAGGAGAAGGCTCCCTGCATCGTCTTCATCGACGAAATCGACGCCATCGGCAAAAAGCGTGACGGTCAGATCGGCGGCAATGACGAACGGGAACAGACTTTGAACCAGCTCCTGACGGAGATGGACGGCTTCGAGGGCAACACCGGCGTCATCATTCTCGCCGCCACCAACCGCCCCGAGGTGCTCGATCAGGCGCTGCTGCGCCCGGGCCGCTTCGACCGCCGCATTACCATCGACCGCCCGAACCTCGCGGGCCGCATTGCCACGCTCGAGGTCCACACCCGCAACATCAAGCTCGGTGAGGACGTCGATCTCAAGAAGGTCGCACTCGCGACCGCCGGCTGCGTCGGCGCGGACCTTGCCAACATCGTGAATGAGGCGGCTCTGCGCGCCGTGCGCAAGGGCCGCAAGCTCGTCACGCAGGAGGATATGCTCGCCGCGTTCGAGTTCGTCATCGCGGGCAGCGAGAAGAAGAACAGCGTGCTCACCGAGTTTGAAAAGAAGCTCGTCGCCTACCACGAGGTCGGCCACGCGATGGTCGCCTACAGGCAGAAGAACGCCGAGCCCGTGCAGAAGATCACCATTGTGCCCCATACCGAGGGGAGCCTCGGCTATACGCTCCTCATGCCCGAGGAGGACAAGACGAATCTGCGCACCCGCGACGAGCTGATGGCGAAGATCGCCGTCTCCATGGGCGGCCGTGCCGCCGAGGAGGTCATCATGCACACGATGACCAACGGCGCCTCTCAGGACATTCAGGAGGCCACGAACATCGCGCGCAACATGGTCGCCATGTACGGCATGAGCGACGAGTTCGGCATGATGGCGCTCGGCTCCGTGCGCAGCCAGTATCTCGACGGCGGCTACGGTCTCGACTGTGCGCAGGAGACCGCCGCCGTGATGGATAAGGCCGTCAAGGAAATTCTGGAGAAGTGCTACGCCGACTCGGTGAAGGTCATCGAGGAGAATATTGACGATATGCACAAGGTCGTCGCCTATCTTTTGGAGAAGGAGACGATCACCGGCGGCGAGATGGTCGCCATCCTCGAGGGCCGCGATCCCGCGACGGTGGAGGACGCCTACGCCTCCACGCGCAGGAGCGACAGCGACTTCCGTCCCTCCGTGCCGAGCACCATCGAAGCGCCCGCGCGTCACATTTCCATGACGAGCGAGAAGATCGAGATGCCGCCGCTGGACGGCGAAGCACCGGACGAGTCCGCCGCATCCGACACGGAGAACGGCAAGAACGCGGAAACGCCCGCGGAGGAGACCCCTGCGCAGGACGCTCCCGCCGGTGACGGCGCGGAAACGCCCGACCACAAATAAACCGAAAGCGCCGCCCGCAGGCGGCGCTTTTCCGTAAGGAGGAGTTCCCATGAGACAACAGACGAGGGAGCTGGCGCTCGCGAGCGTGCTCGGTGCGCTGGCGGTGCTGTTCCTGTTCCTCGGTGGTGTGCTGCCGCTGGCGCTCTACGCCTGTCCCCTGCTCGCATCCGCCTGCCTGCTGCCCGTGCGCGAGGAGTGCCGCGCGAGCTATCAATGGTGCTGCTTTTTCGCCGCCGCCATTTTGGGATTGCTGCTTGGGCCGGACAAGGAATCCGCGCTGCTCTTCTGCTTTCTGGGCTATTACCCGCTCGTGCAGCCGAGTCTCGACGCGATCGGCAGCCGCGCGCTGCGCTTTCTCACGAAGCTCGGGCTGTACGTCCTCGCCGTCGGCGCGATGTACGCGCTGCTCGTCTTTGTGTTCCGGCTCGACGCGGTGACGGCGGAGCTGGCGGCGACCGCCCCGTGGCTCATCGCGGCGACCTTTGCGCTCGGCGCGGTGCTGCTCTTTCTCTATGACGAGCTGCTGCGCCGCTTCGCGCGGCTGTATCGAAGGAGGAAGAGAGGATAACAAGGAAGTCGGCAGGAGCCATACGGTTCCTGCCGACTTTTTATGTTCTTATGCATCCTCCTTCGGCTGTAGCTTCGCGCTGAGATAGGCTGCGAGCGCGCCGAGCGCGGCGGCAAGCAGGCACAAAAGCGCGTCGCGCGCGCCGTCGTAGCGCAGGGGGATGATAACGACCGTCGAGGCCAGCACGATGCCGAACACGGCGTGGTAGAAAAGCGGGTAGTGCGTCTGGAAGCACCAATTCACCACGCGCGCGAGCGTCAGCACGATGAGCGCCATGCCGAGCAGCCACGGCAGGATCACCGCCATGTCGAGCCTTGCGAAGCCCTCCGCCATCGGCGTGAACAGCCCGACCGCCATCAGGATGGAGGAGGACGTCATGCCCGGCACGATCAGGCTCAGGCCCCAGAGCAGGCCGCAGAAGAGAAAGCCGAGGAAGCCCGGGCGCATCGTGTAGAACGCGCCGTACTGCGCGTAGAGCAAAGCGGCGGAGAGGGCAAGAAAGCTGGCCGCGCAGGAAAGGTACGCGCCGCGTCCGCGCCCCTGCGCGCCCGCCTCGGCCCACAGGCTCGGGAGCGTACCGAGGATCAGGCCAATGAACAGGCAGGTCGCGAGCTTTTCCGAGCGGTCGAACAGCACAAGGATCAGCCCGCCGCCGCACAGGAAGCCGAGGATCGCGCCGGCGCCGACCGGCAGCAGGAGGGAAAGATGGCGGCGCAGCCCGTTGAGCGGGTGGGCGAGCACCTCCATCACCGGCCGGTAGATGCCGAAGATGACCGACAGCACGCCGCCGGAGATGCCCGGCAGAATGCCGCCCGCGCCGATGATGAAGCCCTGCACCAGCCGCAGCAGGACCGTCTTGAGGGAGAAGCCCATTTTTAATAGCCTCTCTTCCGGTCGACCAGATGCGCAAGCGGACGGCCCGCGGCATAGTTTTCCAGATCGTCGCAGAACATCTGCACGCTCTTGTCGCAGGTGTAGCCGAGCGTCATGTTGCCCGCGACGTGCGGCGTGAGCAGCAGATTTTTCGCGCGGCGCAGCGGATGGTCGGCGGGCAGCGGCTCAGGCACGACCACGTCGAGCGCCGCGCCGGCGAGCCGCCCGGCGTTGAGCGCGTCGCAGAGCGCCTCCTGGTCGATGGCAGTGCCGCGGCCGACGTTCACGACGAAGGCGCTGTCGGGCAGCAGCGCGATGCGCTCGCGCGAGAGGATGCCCACGGTCTCCGCCGTGGAGGGCAGCGCCATGACAAGGATATCCGTTTCGGGCAGGACGCTGTCCAGCTCCGCGATGGCATGGATGGAGGTGAACGCCGGGTCGGAGGATCTGACCGTGCGGCGCACGCCGGTGATGCACGCGGGATGGAAGGCCTGCGCGCGGCGGGCAAACTCCGTGCCGATGTCGCCCGTGCCGAGCACGGTGATCCGCGCGCCATGCAGCGAGCGGATACCGCCGGGGAGCGTTTCCCAGCCGCCCGCGCGGATGATCTCGGTATACTCCATCTGGCGGCGCAGCAGCATCAGGCAGACCATGATGAGATGCTCGGAGATGGTGGTGCCGTAGGCGCCGGAGGAGTTGGTGAGCCGACAGTCGGGATTCTGGTACAGGCTCTCGTCGCAGAAATGATTCACGCCCGCCCAACAGGTGCAGTACCATTTGAGGCTTTTCGCACTTTTTACGACCTTGCGAGAACAGTGGCCGTAGAGGATCTCGCACTCGTCCACATTTCCGACCGCCGCAGCGCTGGAGGGGAAGTACACCACCTCGTAGCCGCACTTTGCCGCGGCCTCGTTGAGCTGACGCTCGTAGCTGTCGTTGAGAAAGTCGATGATGACGCCGATCTTTTTAGCCATGCTGAGTGATCTCCTTTATAATTTGTTCCGCGCAGCGCATTCCGTCCGCCGCGGCGGAGAGAATGCCGCCGGCATAGCCGGCGCCCTCGCCGCAGGGATAGAGCCCGCGCAGAGCGGTTTGATAGGTGTTGTCGCGCACGATGCGCACGGGGGAGCTGGAGCGCGTCTCGACCGCGGTGAGCACCGCGTCGGGCGCGGCAAAGCCGTGCAGCTTTTTCTCCAGCAGCGGCAGCGCCTCCTCCAGCGCCGCGCAGACGAACGGCGGCAAGCAATCGTGCAGGTCGCACCAGCGCACGGCGGGGCGGTAGGTCGGTGTGACCCTCCCCGGCCCGATCGACGGACGGTGCGCGAGGAAATCGCCGACCGTCTGTGCGGGAGCGGCATAGCCCCCGCCGCCGAGGGCGTAGGCGGCCTCCTCCAGCCGTCGCTGAAAGGCGACGCCCGCGAGCACGTCCGTGCCGCCGAAGTCCTCCGGCGTAACGGAGACGAGCAGCCCGCCGTTGATGTTTTCGCCGTCGCGCGCCAGCTCGCTCATGCCGTTCGTGACCACGCGGCCCGCTTCGCTTGCCGCGGCGACGACCTGTCCGCCGGGGCAGACGCAGAACGAGAACACGCCGCGCCCCGCCGCCGTGTGGGCCGAGAGCTTATACGAGGTCGGCGGCAGCGAGGGGTGGCCCGCGTACTGCTTATACTGCTGCGCGTCCATATCGCTCTGGCGGTGCTCGATGCGCACGCCCACGGCAAAGGGCTTCGGCTCCATCGGGATGCCCGCATCACGCAGCATGGCGAAGGTGTCGCGCGCGCTGTGACCGACCGCGAGCACCGCGTGCTCCGCGGGGAGCGTATACGTTCCGTCGGGAGACGTGACCCGCAGCGCGGCGAGCCGTCCGTCCCTCCGCTCCAGTCCGGTGACCTGATGGTTGAAGCGCACCTCCGCGCCGAGGGAAAGCAGCTCCTGCCGCAGATTTTGCAGCACGATATACAGCCGGTCGGTGCCGATGTGCGGCTTGGCGTCGATGAGGATGTCCTCGCTCGCGCCGAACGCGGCGAACTCCTCTAAAATATAGCGGTGGCGGACGTCCTTCGTGCCGGTGTTGAGCTTGCCGTCGGAAAACGTGCCCGCGCCGCCCTCGCCGAACTGGACGTTCGAGCGCACGTTCAGCTCGCCCGTTGCCCAGAAGCGCTCGACATCGCGCCGTCTCCGCTCGACGCATTCGCCGCGCTCGAGCAGGATGGGCCGCGCGCCGCAGCGGGCGAGCACCAGCGCCGCGAACAGTCCCGCCGGGCCCGCGCCGATCACCACGGGGCGCACGGCGGGAGGGGCGATCATCGGCGGCAGCTCGTAAAAGGCGGGCGCGTAGACGCTGACGCTTTTGTTCCTCGCGCGGCGCAGCACTCTTTCCTCGTTCTCGAGCGCGGCGGAAACGGTATAAATAAACGTCACGCCGTCGCGCGCGTCGATGCTGCGGCGGAGAATGTGCAGCGTATGGAGGGGTGCTTTGACACGCAGCGCCGCCGCGGCGCGTTCGTATAATAACGCCTCGCTCTCGCCCGGGGCGAGCTTCAGCCCTTCGATCTTCAGCATGGCAGCGCTCCTTTCGCATTGGGAAATCGGCTTTATTGTAGTATATCCGAATGTCCCGCGCAAGCTATTTTTTCCAATTCGGCCATTCTTCAGGATTTCTTTATGGCCTATTCAAAAAAAGTTCAAAAAAATTCGTTCCGGCTTCACGAAATGGACATAAACAGGGGGTATCATCGGTAGCATCAAAAGAAAAATAAACGCTTCACGGCAAGGAGGCTTATCTATGTATTACGAAGACGAAAACAACCTGTACCATTACAGCTACCGCAAGGGCGACAAGGTGGAGAATGTCCGCGACGTGGACTACACCGAGGTGCCGAACACCGCGGCAAAGGCAGACCCCTGGGAGGAAAAGAAACCGAAGAAGAATCGGCTGGGGCTGAAGATCGCCGCGCTGGCGCTCGCCTGCGCGCTCATCGGCGGCGCGGCGGGCGCGGGCATCACGCAGCACGCCATTACCTCCGCGCACGGCTCGACGCAGATTGAGGTCTCCGACCGTCAGGTCGCCGAGGTCCGGCAGGTCAAGGTGGACGGCAAGCAGCAGCTCACCATGCCGGAGGTCTACGCCGCCAACGTCAACAGCGTCGTGAGCATCAACGTGTCCACCACGACGAATGTCTTCGGCCGCACGACAGAGTCCGCCGCCAGCGGCAGCGGCTTTTTCATCACCAAGGACGGCTACATCCTCACCAACTATCACGTCATCGAGGGTGCGAGCACCGTCAAGGTCACGGCCTACGACGGCACGACCTATGATGCCGCCGTCATCGGCGGCGACGAGGATTACGACATCGCCGTCATCAAGGTCGAGGGCACGAATTTCCAGCCGGTCGTGATCGGAAAGTCCGGCAGCGTGCAGATCGGCGAGACGGTCGCCGCGGTCGGCAACCCGCTCGGCGAGCTGACCTTCTCGATGTCGCAGGGCATCGTCTCCTGCGTGAACCGCGCGATCAATGTGGACGGCAAGCCCTTCAACATGATCCAGGTCGATTGCTCCATCAACCCCGGCAACTCCGGCGGCCCGCTCTTCAACAGCTACGGCGAGGTCATCGGCATCGTGTCCGCGAAGTATTCGAGCTACTCCAACACCACCGTTGAGGGCATCGGCTTCGCCATCCCCATCGACGATGTGCTCGCCATGGTCAAGGACATTATGACCGACGGCTATGTGACCAACAAGCCTTACATTGGCATCACACCGCAGAACATGACCGCACAGATGGCGCAGCAGTACCGCTACGATGTCACGCAGGGCGTGTTCGTCTGCTCGGTCGAGCCGGGCAGCGCCGCGGAAAAGGCTGGCCTTCAGATGGGTGACGTCATCACCAAGATCGGCGACACGGCGATCAGCGACATGAACGACCTGAACGCCGCGAAGAAGTCTTACCGCGCGGGCGATACCGTGACGCTGACCATCTATCGCGCGGGTGGAACGAAGGAGGTCGAGCTGACCTTCGACGCCGTCCCGCAGACGCAGGAGACCGCGCAGGACAACAGCCAGCAGCAACAGCAGGGCGGCAGCAACGGCGGCTATTACTACAATCCCTGGGATTTCTTCAATAGCTTCTTCGGCAACGGCTACTACGGCAGCAGCTATTCCGGCGAGAGCCGCGACGCAGCCTGAGCAAAACAGCATACGACATACCGGGGCGGCTCTTCGGAGCCGCCCTTTTTTGCCGCGTTTTGCCGCGCAAAAATAAGGACTTCCGCTTTTGGGAAAGCTGTGGTATAATTTTCTTCTATGAAACATGGAGAAGGAGGGAACGTCCATGCGCATCGGTACAGTGGAGATCAACTCGCAGCTCGCGCTCGCGCCGATGGCGGGCGTGACCGACGCGGCGTTCCGCGAGCTGTGCGCGTCCCTCGGCGCGGGGCTGACGTGCACGGAACTCGTGAGCTCGAAGGCGCTGTGCTATCAGGATAAAAAGAGCCGCACACTGCTCGCGCCCTTTCCGGGCGAGCATCCGATGCAGGCCCAGATCTTCGGCAGCGATCCCGTGTGCATGGCGGAGGCCGCCGAGATCGCTATTGAGGCGAGCGGCGCGGATATTTTGGACATCAACATGGGCTGTCCGGTCGGCAAGATCGTCAACAACGGCGACGGCTCGGCGCTGATGCGCGATCCCGAAAAGGCGGCGCGCATCGCCGAGGCGGTGGTCAGGGCGGTAAAGGTTCCGGTCACGGTGAAGATGCGCCGCGGCTGGGACAAGGGCAGCATCAACGCGCCGGAGCTGGCCGTGCTGCTCGAGAGCGTCGGCGTGGCGGGCATCACCGTCCACGGGCGCACCCGCGTGCAGATGTACGGCGGACAGGCAGACTGGTCGACCATCCGCGCGGTCAAGGAAGCGGTGAAGATCCCCGTTATCGCCAACGGCGATGTTTTTACCCCGGAAAATGCGATAAAAGCCTTGAAGCTCACCGGCGCGGACGCGGTGATGATCGGGCGCGGCTGCTTTGGCAATCCGTGGCTCTTTCAGCAGTGCAGAGCCGCGCTCGCGGGCGAGCCGATCCCGCCGCTGCCGCCGCTTGCCGAGCGCTGCGACGCGCTGGTGCGCCAGATCGAACGCAGCGCGGAGTTCCGCAATGAAAAGGTCGCGCTGCTCGAGGCGCGGCGGCACTACTGCTGGTATCTCAAGGGCGTGAAATACGCCAACTACTATAAAGATCAGATCAACCATATGGAGACGCTTGAGGATCTTTACCGCATCACGGCGGGCATCAAGCGCGATCTGAGCGACTGAACACACGGAGCGGACATGAACGAAAGTGAACTGATCCAAGCCGCGCGGGGCGGCGACGAGGCAGCCTTTGAACAGCTCGTCCGGCTGCATGAGAAGAAAATATACAACCTCTGCCTGCGTATGTGCGGCAGCAGCGAGGACGCGGCGGAGGCCGCGCAGGATACCTTCCTTGCCCTTTGGCGCGGACTGGAGGGCTTCCGCGAGGATGCGGCGCTGTCCACCTGGCTCTACCGTCTGGCGAGCAACGCCTGCATCGACCTGCTGCGGCGCAGCAAGCGCACGGTGGACGGCGTATCGCTCGACGACGAGGACGTACACCTCGAGGTGCGCGACCGTGCGCCCACGCCGGAGGAGCACGTCGAGGGCCGGGAGACGCAGCGGCTGGTGCGTGAGGGGCTTGCCGCGCTGCCGGAGGATTACCGGCGCGTGCTCGTGCTGCGCGAGCTGCATCAGCTCAGCTATGCGGAGATCTGCGAGGTCACGGAGCTGGAGCTCGGCACGGTGAAGAGCCGCATCAACCGCGCGCGGCTGCTGCTGCGAAATTATTTGGCGGCAGACGGGAACTTTTTTGAAAAGCCAGCGTCAAAGGTTACAGAATGTAATCAGACTGTCGGAGGGGAGAGGAACGCAATATGAAGGAATGTGAAGAATTTGCGCCGCTGCTCTCGGCCTTTGTTGACGGAGAGCTGACGGAGGAGGAGCGTGCGGAGGTGCTCGCTCATGTGAGCGAATGCGAGAAATGCAGAAGGCTGCTCGGTGAGCTGACGGCCCTGCACGCCGCCCTCGGCGAGCTGGAGGACGAGGACGTGCCCGCAGGCTTCACGGAGGGCGTGATGGCGGCGGTGCGCGCAAAAAAGGCGGCGAAAAAGCCGCAAACAAAAAAGCGGAGCGCATGGCGGCGGTGGATGCCGATGGCGGCCTGCGCGGCGATCGTCGCACTCGCGGCGGCGGTAACGATCCCGCGAACGGCGATGAAGCAGGAAGCAAACGACGCTGCACCTGCCGCGCCTGCCGCACAGGAGGATCAGGCGATGTTTTCGATGGCGGCGCCGCCCAGCGATCCGCTGCCCGATACGGACGCCGAGGTGGAATATCCCGAGCAGCGCTGTGAAACGGTGCAGTCCAGCCCGTATTATGACCGCCAGCTTGGCGGCGCGGCGGCGGACGGGTTCAAGACCGCAAACGCACCCGCTGACTTGGAAAACGGCAGCCCAGAGGCAGAATACTACTGCGAGACCGCTCCCATCGGCGAAAGCGGCGAGGAGGGCAGCCTGCTCACCGCGTGGTACGGTCCCGTGGTGCTTGAGCTGTACGGCGCGGGCGCGACGGACTATGTGACGGAAAGCGGCGGCGTGAAGGACGGCGACGCGGGCTTTTACTATGCCCCTATCGCCGCGCTGCGCGACCTGCCGGAGGGCCTCGGCATGAGGCAGGCGCAGGCGGAAACGCTCGCACTTGCCCCCGCGGACGCGGAGTGGGTGCTCGTCTATCCCAATGACGACAGCGAGGTGCCGCAGCCGTGAAGAAGCGTTCGCTGTGGCTCTGCCCTTTGGCTATCGCGGCCATCGTCGCGCTGGACCAGTGGGTGAAGGCCTATATCGTGACCCATTTCGCCGTGGGCGAGAGCAAGCCCTTTCTCCCACAGCTGCTGCGGCTGCACTATGTGCGCAATTTCGGCGCGGCATGGTCGAGCTTTTCCGGCGAGCGCTGGCTGCTCATCGGCGTGACGGGCGTGGGGATGCTCGCGCTCGCGTGGCTGCTCGCGCGGATCGTGCGGCACCCGCTCGGCGTGTGGTCGCTGACCGCCGTGATCGGCGGCGGCGTGGGCAATCTCATTGACCGCGTTCGCCTCGGCTATGTGGTGGATATGCTCGACTGCACGTTCATCGAGTTTCCGGTTTTCAACGTTGCGGACTGCTTTGTGGTCTGTGGCACCATCGCGGCACTCGTTTACTACATTTGGATCTACCCGAACACCGACGCGAAGAATTGGGAGAAGGACCATGGGACCGATCCGGCTCAGGGCAAGTGAAGAAAGCAAAAATCAAAGGCTCGACGCATTTCTTGCGTCGAGCCTTGACGGCTTGACCCGCTCGCAGGCGACGCGGCTCATCGAGAGCGGCGAGGTCGCGGTGAACGGGAGAGCCGTCAGCAAAAGCTATAAGCTCGCGGGCGGCGAGGACATCGCCGTGACGCTGCCCGAGCCGGAGCCGGTCGAGGCCGTGCCGCAGGACATTCCGCTCGATGTGGTGTACGAGGACGCAGACGTGATCGTGGTCAACAAGCCCAGCGGCATGGTCGTCCACCCCGCGCCGGGACACCCGGACGGCACGCTCGTCAACGCGCTGCTGTACCATTGCGCGGGAACGCTCTCGGGCGTCGGCGGCGCGCTGCGCCCGGGCATCGTCCACCGCATCGACCGCGACACGAGCGGTCTCATCATCGCGGCGAAGAACGACGCGGCGCACCAGTACCTCTCCGCGCAGCTCGCCGACCACACGCTCGCGCGCACCTACGAGTGCATCGTTGTGGGCGCTCTGCGCGAGGACCGCGGCACGGTGGACGCGCCCATCGCGCGCCATCCGACCGACCGCAAGCGCATGGCGGTGGTCGCCGGCGGGCGCGAGGCGGTCACGCATTGGGAGGTCATCGCCCGCTATCCGGGCTATACCCACGTCCGCTGCCGGCTCGAAACGGGACGCACGCACCAGATCCGCGTCCACATGGCCTACATCGGGCATCCCATTCTCGGCGACACGGTATACGGTGCAAAGAAGGAGGTCCCCGGCCTGACGGGGCAATGCCTGCACGCGGTCGGCCTGCGCTTTCTCCATCCGCGCACGCACGAGGTCATGGAGCTTTCCTGTCCCCTGCCGGAGGAATTTACAAGGATGCTGCAAAAAATCAGGAAATAAATTGCACGCGATACGGCACCAAACACGGGGAGCGTTCTCTATGACAGAGAACGCTCCTCTTTTGCTGTGCTGTTATTTGCACAAATATGAGAACCAGCCCTCGCTCTCGCGGGCCTCCATGATCGCCCAGCCCGCAAGACGCAGCGCGTCCGCGACCTCGACCGCGCGGTCGTCGATGATGCCCGAGCAGAGGAACAGCCCGCCCTTTTTCAGCAGCGGCCGCACCTGCGGTGCGAGCGCGATGATGACGTCCGCCACGATGTTCGCCACGACGATATCATAGTCTCCGCCGAACTCGCGCGCGAGCCTTTTGTCGCTGAGCACGTCGCCCGCGCGGACGGTGTAGTGCTCCCGCCCGATGCCGTTGAGCGCGGCATTCTCGTAGGCGACGCCCACGCACTTATCATCGATGTCGCAGGCGAAGGCGTCCTCCGCGCCCAGCAGCAGCGCCGCGATGGAGAGGATGCCTCTGCCGCAGCCGAGGTCGAGCACCTTTTCGCCGCCGCGGATGTGCTTTTCGAGCGCCTGAAGGCACAGGCGTGTGGTCGCGTGGCTGCCCGTGCCGAAGGTCAGCCCGGGATTCAGGATGAGCTTCACGCGCTCCGTCGGCTTCGCCTGCTCCCACTCGGGAATGACCAGCAGGCGCTCGCCGATCTCCATGGGCTTATAGAACTGCTTCCAGTTGTTCTCCCAGTCGGCGTCCTCCACGTTTTCCATCGTGAGGAGCAGCGGCGCGTATTCGGGATGCTGCTTCTTGAGCGCCGAGAGCGCGATGCGCACCTGCGCCAGCGTGGAAAAACCGCTCTCGCTTTCTTCGAGGTAGAAGGTCACGCGGCATTTGCCGTGCTTCTCCGCCAGCAGCTCATCGTCCACATAGTCCCAATACTGGTGGTTGTTTTCGAGAAAATCCTTGAAGTCCGCCTCGTCGTCGATGACAAGGCCCTCGACGCCCTGCTCGCGCAGCAGCTCGCTGACCGGCTCCAGACCGGCGCGGGCGGTGTCGATGTGCAGCTCCAGCCACTTCATCGCTGCGTCCCCACGAAGAACAGCCCCAGCGTGCCGCAGCCGGTGTGCGCGCCGATCACAGGGCCGATGAAGTCCGCGCGGACGTCCGTCACGCCGAAGCGCTCCTCCAGCAGCTCCTTGACATACGCCACGGAGTCGGGGCAGTTGGCGTGGCAGATGAACAAGGGCTGGTTCTTGTCCGGCTCGACGCCCAGCTCCTCCACCTTGTCGACCAGCGCCTTGAGCGCAGCCTTGGTGCCGCGCGCCTTGCTCATGGGAATGAGCCTGCCCTCGCTGTCGGTGTGCATGACGGGCTTGATGCCCAGCATCGTGCCGACGAAGGCCGCCGTGGCGCTCACGCGGCCGCCGCGCTTGAGGTGGTTGAGATCGTCCACGATGAACCAGTGGCATTGGGTCTGGAGGATGCTCCTCACATATGCCGCCAGCGTCTCGATGTCGGGGCTGCTCCTCCGGCGCTCCTGCACCGTGCGGTAGAGCAGCATTCCCTGTCCGCGCGAGGCGGAGAGAGAGTCGATGACAACGATCTTCGCGTCGGGGTACTCGCTTTTCAGGTCCTCCGCCGCGATACAGGCGGACTGGTAGGTGGTGGACAGTGCGCCGGAGAAGCAGATGCACAGGATATCCTTGCCCGCGTCGAGCGCCCTGCGCATCGCCTCGTCGAACTGACCGACATTGGCGGCGGCGGTAGTGCTGTTCTCGCCCGCAGCGATCTTTGCGAAAAATTCCTCGGGGGACATCTCGGCATGGTCGGGCGTGTTGAGATAGGTTTTGCCGTCGATCGTAAAGGAAAGCGGCAGAACGGTAAGCCCGAGCTCGTCGACCTCCTGCTGGTTCAGGTCGCAGCAGCTGTCGGTCATGATAATATAGTCACGCATGGCGTTCCTTTCCGGGCCGCAGACAAACGGCCCCTTTTGGGGAATAGAGTCGATTCTTCCTTAGAATGGCAGTATTGTAGCAGAACGTTAAGATAATATCAATCATTTTCTGTAAACAATGCGTTCCGCTCACTTTCCGACGCAGAAGCGTTCAAAAATGCGCGTCACCATATCCTCGCGCGCCGTGCGGCCGGTCAGCTCGCCGAGCGCGTCAAGCGCGCCCTCGGCCTCGGTGAGCACCACGTCGGGCGTCAGCCCGGCGGTGAGCGCCTCGTGCGCCGCACGGACGCTCTCGAGCGCACGGCGGATGGCTTCGGCCTGCCGGGCGTTGGTGAGCAGCGTGCCGCCCGCGGGAACGCCGGCAGGAAAGCAGTCTCCGATCGTGTCGATCAACGCATCCAGCCCGCCGGGCATTACGGAATTAAAGGAGACCAGATGCTCCGGCGCAGGCGCGCCGTCCGGCAGTCTCCAAACGGCGGTCTTTACGGCGGGGTTTCGATCGTCCTTGCTGATGGCCAGAATCCAATGCGGCGCTCGGGCGGCAAGTGCGAGAATGTCTGGCTCCACAGTGAGCGGCGTATGGCTGCCGTCCGCTACCACGATCACCAGATCGGCGCTCTCGACCGCGCGGCGCGAGCGCTCCACGCCGAGCCGCTCCACGGCGTCGTCTGTCTCGCGGATGCCTGCCGTGTCGATGAGCCGCAGCAGCACGCCGCCGACCACCGCCTTCTCCTCCACGGTGTCGCGCGTCGTGCCGGGAAGGTCGGTGACGATGGCGCGGTCGTAGCCCACAAGCGCGTTGAGCAGCGAGCTTTTGCCCGCGTTCGGCGCGCCGACGATGGCGGTCGCCGCGCCGCTTTTGAGCACGCGTCCGCGCGCAAAGGTGCCGAGCAGCGCCGCGAGCGTTTGTTCGCTCTCCGTGAGCGTCCGCTCCGTCTCGGCAAGCGTGAGGTCCTCGATGTCCTCGTCGGGATAGTCCACCACGGCGTAGAAGCGGCTGGTGAGGCCCAGCAGCGCGTCGTAGACCTGTTCGAGCGGGCGGCGCAGCGCGCCGTCCACCTGGGCGGCGGCGTTCCGCGCCGCCTCGGCGGTCTCGGCGTCGATGAGGTCGATGACCGCCTCTGCCTCGGTGAGGTCCATTTTGCCGTTCAGAAACGCGCGCTCGGTAAACTCTCCCGCCCGCGCCTGCCGCGCGCCTGCGGCAAACGCGGCGCGCAGGACCTCCTGCAAAACGACCGGCGAGCCGTGGCAGTGCAGCTCCGCGCTCTCCTCGCCCGTGTAGCTGTGTCCGGCGGAGAACACCACCGCCAGCGCGTGGTCGAGCGTGCGGCCCTCGGCGTCGCGCACCGTGCCGTAGGTCATGCGCCGCGGCGGAAGCTCCGCAGCCGAACGACCGTCCACCGGCGTGAACAGCGCCGCGAGCACGCGCCGCGTCTCCGCGCCGCTCAGGCGCACGATGCCGACCGCGGCGGCTGCGGACGCGGTGGCGATGGCAGCAATGGTGTCGGGCATAAGACGACCTCCTTGATGATAGCCGATATTTGTCGATATGATACCACAAAACGGAAAAAATGAAAAGGGGCACGGCGCAGCCGTGTCCCTCTTTTTGTATTCCACCGATTGGCAATCAGCGTGAGATGCAATAAAAATAGATGTTTACACAAATCATCACAACGGCAAACGCAATAAGCACCGCCCAGCTTATTTGCATGGCCTTAGATTTTGTATTCCTGATGCAATATGCCAAATAGATGATCCAGCAGGAGTAGAACGCAAAAATAATGCCGCGGTTCCGGATTAATATACTTAGAAGGAACAACGCATTTACGATCTTCATTCCATTCTCTGACATCAGTATACTTTTGATCTCTTTCACCGGTTGACCTCCCAGCTGAATATATTGTTGTTTTTATTGTATCATACTCCGCACTTCCCCACAAGGGCAAAAAAGACGCCGCATATCAAATTTCAGCTTGCCGCTTACTGCTCCTTGGCAGCCGCGGCCTGCTGGGCCTCGATCTCGAGGAGAGCGTCCTTGCGGGAGAGGTTCCAGCGGCCCTTTTCGTCGATCTCCATGAACTTGACCCAGATCATGTCGCCGACGGTGACCACGTCCTCGACCTTCTCGACGCGCTTCTTGTCGAGCTTGGAGATGTGGACCAGACCGTCCTTGCCCGGGGCGATCTCCACGAAGGCGCCAAACTGCATCAGGCGCACGACGCGGCCGTAGTACAGCTTGCCGACCTCGGGGACAAACACGATGTCGTCGATGCACTTCTTCGCGGCGTCGCAGGCGGCGGCGTCGGCGGAGGCGATGTGGATGGTGCCGTCGTCGTCGATGTCGATCTTCGCGCCGGTGTCGGCGACGATCTTCTGAATGACGGAGCCGCCCTTGCCGATGACCTCGCGGATGCGGTCGGGATCGATCTTCATGGTGATCATCTTGGGCGCGTAGGGGCTGACCTCGGGACGCGGCTCGGCGATGCAGGGCAGCATGATCTGGTCGAGGATCTGCACGCGCGCGTCGTAGGTGATGTCCAGCGCGTTCTTGATGATCGCCATGGTCAGGCCGTCGTTCTTGAGGTCCATCTGGATGGCGGTGATGCCCTTCTTCGTACCGGCGACCTTGAAGTCCATCTCGCCGTGGAAGTCCTCAACGCCCTGAATGTCGATGAAGGTGGTGAAATCGTCGCCGTCCTGAATGAGACCGCAGGAGATGCCGGCGACAGGCGCCTTGATGGGCACGCCGGCGTCCATCAGCGCGAGCGTGGAGCCGCAGATGGAGCCCTGAGAGGTGGAGCCGTTGGAGGAGACGACCTCGCTCACCACGCGGATGGCGTAGGGGAACTCCTCAACGGGCGGAATGACGGGCAGCAGCGCGCGCTCGGCGAGAGCGCCGTGGCCGATCTCGCGGCGGCCGGGGCTGCGGGCGGGCTTGGCCTCGCCGACGGAGTAGCCGGGGAAGTTGTAGTGGTGCATATAGCGCTTCTCGGTCTCTTCCCAGATGGTGTCGAGCTTCTGGTTGGCGCTGAGGGTATCGAGAGTGCAGACGGAGAGCACCTGCGTCTGGCCGCGGGTGAACAGGCCCGAGCCATGGACGCGGGGCAGCACGCCGACCTCGGCGGCGAGAGGACGGATCTCGTTCTTCTGACGGCCGTCGACGCGGTGGCCCTCGAGCAGCCACGCCTTGACGATCTTCTTCTGGAACTTATAGGTGAACTCGTCGAGGTACTGATCCATGTCGGGATACTCCTCGAGGTACTTCTCGTGCCAGTGCTCGATCATCTCGTTCCAGCGGGCCTCGCGGACGTTCTTGTCGTCGG
>ERZ1106943.2198-NODE-2198-length-17288-cov-2.899495_pt1 | contig 17288 bp, 9 predicted proteins | sample MGYA00403671_ERZ1106943 | MGnify/ENA primary metagenome ERZ1106943 (study PRJEB35170, sample SAMEA104062427) | human gut metagenome | biome: human gut; feature: human-associated habitat; material: faeces | place: Denmark | collected 2012-06-14 ...
TTGGGCGATGATAAAGCCATCGCTATCCACCTGTATATCCTGCCCGATCACCAACTCCGGGAATTTCTGTTGATACTCCGTACCCACGAATTTCACGCCACGGATCGCAAGGGGAAGAACCGTTTCCGCCGTGCCCCAACGACGTAGGTCGTCCCGGCGGTATCCTTCGAATGCCAGTTCCACGGTTCTCTCACGCCGGATCTCTTCCAGCATATTCAGGCCGTTGACGGAGACGAAAGCGTTGGTTAGGTGAGGCATATTCGCCCGGTTTCTCAGATCATTGATGGTGATGTCTAACTGATCGTCCGTGATTTGTCCGTTCTTCTCGTATAAAGCCTCGGCGAGGATCAGCAGGACTTCGGCGTAACGAAACTCCTTGAAGTCGTATTCGCCGATGAATTGAGCGGCATCCAATGTCTCATCCAAGAACTTACGGATCATATAGCCTGTGCGTGTAGCGCTATTCCCTACAAATCCCGGATAGGTAGGTGTCCAGAGACCTCCCTCGAAAAAGACCTCGCTACCGGGAACGATAAACGTCTGCTCCATACGGGAGTCCCGGTTCTCGAATTCACTCGTCTGGTATTGGAATCCCTTAAATAAAGGAGATTTATCGATGGGCAGACCATCGTTACATAAATACATATCCGCAAGGTTTTTTGTAGGAACCATGGCACCGAACCAAAGTTCCCGTGTCCAGTTATGGGTCACTCTCAATTTATAATAACGCCTTGCCAATAAGACCTCCTTGCTATCATCCCCCTCTAAGATATGTAGATATTTATAGCTTTCCTTCCCTTTATCCCGGAACAAGGCGTATTCCTTGGAATCCACTAAGGCTTGGGCGGCATCGATGGCCGATTGGATATACATATCGGCGTTGGAGCCTTGATGGTATTTCTCCCAAGTTCCCTCGTACAAGGATACGCGGGCTTTTAACGCTAAGGCGGCCCCTTGCGTGGTACGGCCCAATTCCTCAGTAGTCAACTGGCTTTGCTTGGGAAGCAAAGGAATCGCCTTATCGAGATCGTCGATGATAAAATCAATGATCTCCTGCTGGGAGGAGCGAGGCGTGTAAAGCTGTTCCGAGGAGGTATTCAAGGGAATCTCTATCTTGGGAACCCCTCCGTAGAACTTGACCAGTTTCCAGTAGTTGTAGGCCCGGAAGAAATGGGCCTCGGCTTTCCAGCGTCCGATCTCGTCGTCGGTCAATCCAGACTCCTCCGCTTTCTTGAGCAGATAGGAAGTGGATTGGATGAATTTCCAAGGCTCATCCCAATCATCCGAATTGACCGGTGCTAAATAAGAACCATCGCTTACGTCGTCCGCCCCCGAACCGAAAGCGATATCCGAGTTCTTATCTATATATTGGGAGGCCTCCATCAGGCTGAAGTAGAAATCATTGGCGGCCAACTCGAAATCGGAAGGCTTTTGCCAAAATACGGCGTCGGACACTTGATCCATAGGTGTCATATCCAAGTCGCAACTAGATAGCCCGAGTGTGGCCGATAGCGCTATAATTATATTAAATCGTCTCATACTGCTAATTTGTTTTTTCGTGGAACCTTAGAAAGTTAAGTCAATACCGAAAGAATAATAACGTTGGAACGGATAATTGAATCCGGCTTTGTCCGACTCGGGGTCCCATCCTCCTTTTACGTTATGTATCTCGAATAGATCCTGTCCGCTTACGTAAAAGCGTGTCCGTTCGATGCCTAGTTTCTGTAACGCACCTTTGGGGAGCGTGTAGCCTATCTGGATATTCTTTAGGCGAACATAGGCGGCGTTGATCTTTTGCAGGGTGGATGCCTGATAATTCCAATGCCGGATCTCCCCATGCGTCAAGCGGGGATAATAGGCGTCCGGACGATCCTCGTTCCATGTCTGGTAGTAGAACTGGGGCGGGTATCTCCACCAGTCGCTCCAAGGCATGGCGAAGTCTCCTTCACGGAACAAGGTGCGCTTGGCAACTCCTTGGAAGAATACGCTGATATCGAAGTTATTCCATTTAGCGCCCAGATTCAATCCGAAGGAATAGCGGGGAGTGGTGGAGCCAACGTATTCGGCGTCGCCGTCATCCCCATCTTTATCACCGTAGGTGGAGATCTTACCGTCGCCGTTCAAATCCTTGAACTTCGCGTCTCCGATGCCGATATTGGAAGGTACGCCCTCTAGTTTCTTATAAGCGTCGAGATCCGCTTGGTCCTTGATCACGCCATCGTATACGTAAGCGAAATAGGAATTCATGGGATAACCTTCCCGGGTCTCGTTCAATCCTAGTTTATAGGTATCGGCACCTCCGTATTCAACTAATTTGTTCACGGCGTCGGTCAACTGGAATTGGGCAGAGTATTCAACGTTGCCGATCTTGTCGGTCCAGTTCAATGTCAACTCGAAACCGTTCGTGCGTAATTTACCCGAGTTCGAATAGGGTGCCTCCGCACCTAACATGCTGGGATAAGTTACCGGAATTAACATATTATTATTCATCTTCACGAAATAATCAAACGAGAAGCCGAGGCGGGAATCAAGGAAAGCGGCATCGACACCCATGTTGACATTCTCCAGAATTTCCCATGTCCGGTCTACCCCGGCCAATACGTCTAAGCCCATGGCTTGGCTTTGGGAACCGTTTCCGAACGGATAGATTAATTTAGTTCCCCAGCCATCGTCCCTAAACTTTAGCAACTGGATATAGTCATACAGGCGGATACCTTCTTGGTTTCCGGTCTGTCCGTATGATGCTCTTAACTTCAGCTCATTGAATACCTTGGAGTTTTTCAAGAAGTTTTCTTGCGAGATACGCCAGCTGGCGGAGACTCCGGGAAACATCCTCCACCGGTTGCCGGGGGCGAAACGGGAACTACCGTCATAACGGAAGTTTGTCTCCAGAATGTACTTGTTCTTAAAGCTGTAGCCTAGGCGGGCGAAGGTAGAGCCGGTAGCCCAATGCTCGGCTTTGGCGTCGTTCTTCATATTTCCCGTGCCTCCGAGGTTAAGCTCCCACAGCTCATCCGAGATGAAGTTATCACGGCGTGCCATGAACATGCGGACTTCCTCCGTCTCGTAGGCCATACCTAACATGGCGTCCAGATGGTGGTCCGGGCCGAAGTTCTTATCGTAATTCAAGTAGGCCGTGTAATTTTGGTAAACGGTCTCTTCTGTCGTGCGATCCACGGCAGACTGCTCCGGACTTCCCGCTCCGGTGTAGTAGGTGATATTATTGTCCCATGTATAAAGAGGGATCGCTTTCGCTATGTCCTCATTGTTCTTGTTCTTATAATTAACACCGGCTTGGGCGGTTAAGGTCAGTCCGTCGATAATGTTGGCGATTAACCTGAAATTACCATTCATCTCCCGGGTCTTGAACGTGGCGGTCTCGCTCTCTTTGGCCAACGCTACGGCATTGCTCCAGCCTCCTTGGGTGAAGAAGTTACCATCGGCATTATAGACCGGGTGGTTAGGCATATCCAGAATCGCCTCACCGATTACCCACGCTCCGTTGCTGCCTACATCGGTACGTTTATTATTGTCCAAGGCTACTTTGGTTTCCAGCTTTAACCAATCCGTGATCCTATAATCGTAGTTCATACGTAGATTATACTTGGTGTTATTGTCGTCGGCATATTTTACGACTCCGAATTGCTTGCTATAACCGGCGGATAAATAATAATTGGATTTCTCGCCGCCACCGGAGATAGTGAGATTGTGCTTATGCTGAACGCCGTTGTTCAACAGCTCGTCCATCCAGTCCGTGTTCGTAAAGAACAATTTCCATCCTCCATACAACGGGTGATCGATCGGATTCGGGTCGTTGGACAAGATCCTATCCAGAAGCTCTTGCGTATACATAGGGGCGGAGCCGTTATGGATATTGGCCTCGTTGTCCATGATCGCCATCTCATAATTGGTTGGCGCTTTCATCATACCGGTCATCTTGGAGATCGACAAGTTTCCATTGTAAGTGATCTTAGGTGCGCCGGTCGCTCCCTTCTTGGTCGTAATCAAGACAACGCCGCCTGCGGCCCGTGCTCCGTAAATAGAGGCGGAGGCATCTTTTAAGACGGAGATGGCATCGATATCCTGCGGATTGATCATATTGATATCACCGGGAATACCATCTACTAAAACCAGCGGGGCACTGTCTCCGTTAGCGGATGAGACTCCACGTATGTTCATCTTAAAGTCCTCGTTACCCGGCTGGCCGGAGCTTCGTTGGATAACCATCCCCGGTATTTCTCCCTGCAAGGCGGATAGCACGTTGGTCACGGGCTTAGATTCGATAACCTCAGAGGTGACTTTCGAGATCGCTCCGGAAAGATTGCTTCGTTTCTGTGTTCCGTAACCAATCACGACTACCTCGTCAAGCTTTTGGGCGTCTTCCTTTAGCTGGATATTAAGGGTCTTGTTGTTGCCTACGGCCACTTCTTCCGATAAATAGCCGATGTAAGATATGAGCAGGATCGATTTACCGTTCGCCTCGATGCTATACTCACCGTTCAGGTCGGTAACTGTCCCTTTGGACGTACCTTTTACCACGACGTTCGCCCCGATGATCGGTTCGCCCCGTTCATCTGTAATGATACCGGTCACTTTCCGGTCTTGTGTCACTGGAACGGAGGCGTTGCCCGCGTTTCCGAGACTGACGGCTATCGTGTTATTCTCTCGCTTAAAATAAAGATTGGCTTGCCGGGTGATCTCGTTCAATACGCTGTTGATGGGAGCGTTCTTGAACTTTAGGTTAACTTGTACGTTCCGGTTCGCTATGGCTTCTCCATAGAAAAACTTTAATCCTGTCTGCTTCGACAAATCATCGAAGACTTTTTGTATGGGTTGGTTTTTTACTTGAATCGTTATTCTTTCTTTTTGATTTTCTTGGGCTTGCAGAGGCTTAGGGGAGCTTAACGCTAAAAAAACTAAAATAATAGAACAACACATCCAATTATACCTAGTAATAGTTGGAAAGTTCATAATTTTGTATGTTTAAAGGTTGTTTTTATACACTTTTAAAAACAGTCCGATTTCTGTAATCTCCAAGGGGGTCCAATCCAAGGGTGTACATATCGGGAAAGATAAAGGGAGATCGAAGGTCAGAGGTCGGTTTCCCTTTTTTATGTGGCTATGCTTAGGTCGTATCTTTCATGACAAATCGATTTTAAGGTTAATAACTCGTTTTGTATAACACGATCCGGTTTCCTTCCGTCCGGTATCGGATGCCGGTTGAATATTGAATCGCGTTCAGTACGGCTTCCAGACTTTTATTGTCGTGCTCGCCATAGATGTAATCGTCGAATACGCTATTCGGATCGAGTACGATCGCTTGATTATACATCCGTTCCAGATCATGTACAACGCTACTAATAGGTGTCCGGTTAAAATAAAGGCCGCCTTGCAACCATGCCGTTACTTTTTGGACGTCCTCGTTCTTTTTAAGGATCTCTCCATTCGCGTTATTCACGATTACTTGCTCGTTCGGTAATAGGCGCATTACGCTTTCGGGCATATCCACCTCAACTTTTCCGGTCCGAACGCTGACGGCCATCAACTCATCCTCTTGATAGGCTTTTACGTTGAAAGAGGTTCCGAGTACTTTTACGTCGGCTTGTCGGGTACGGACGATGAAGGGCTTGCCCTCGTCTCTCATGACATTGAAAAAAGCTTCTCCTTCCATTTCTACCAAACGGATGTCAGAGGTAAATTCCGTTGGGTATCGCATGACGGTACCGGCGTTTAGATGAACGACCGTGCCATCGGGAAGGGTGACTTGCTTATGTTCGCCATGATTGACGCTTATTTCCGTTAGGAGATGGTCGCTGGCAGATGTATGCTGCTTCGCTGAATGATTTAGGTATAGTTTCGTTCCGAATCCGATGGAAACGATAATCGCTATGCTCGCCGCATACTTGATGAAAGTGGATAGGGAGATTCTTCTTTCTCTTTTACGTGTCTTATCCAACAGGTCTTGCGCCTCCTTCTTATAAAGCAGATGATTATGGGAATCGGATTGAGGTAAGTCCTGCGCTTCGCTCCAGACCCGGTCCATTTCGCTTTCTAATTCTGCTCGCTCCGTTATGGATGAGGCTAACTTCCGCAAGGTCTCTATATCGTACCGTGTATAGAGTCCATTTACGTATCGGATTAATAAATCGCTTATATGTTTGTTTTCTTCTTCCATTATTTCTCGTGCTATATTAATAGTACAAAGAAGTCCGGGAGAACTGGGATATCATTAACTTTTATTAGTATATGATTTTATTATCTTCGCGAAACGATATGTGATGCTAAATGAAAGAGAGACAAATTATAAAGTCGTTGAAAGAAGGAGATAGGGAGGCTTTTTCGATGTTGTATAAACAATATTGGGAAAAGGATTATCCTTTCTGCGGGCTTTATTTGAATAATCGGGATGTGGCCGAGGATGTGGTACAAGAGGTGTTTATCAAGGTCTGGGAGTCGAGGGAATTCATCCGGGAGGATGATAACTTCAAGGGGCTTCTGTTTGTCATCACCCGTAACTTGATCTTTAATCAGCACCGGAAGAACGTGAACGAGGACTTTTATAAAATGACGGTCTTGTCCGCTATGGAGACCTCCTACGACTTAGAGGAAGAGATCACCGCCTATAACTTGGGGGAGTATATCGATCATTTGATAGAGGAATTGCCGGAAAGACGCCGGGTTATCTTTAATCTAAGCCGGAAGGAGCATAAAAGCTATAAAGAGATAGCCTTCCAACTCAATATTTCCGAGAAGACCGTTGAGAACCAAATCAGCGAAGCCTTGAAGTTCTTGAAGAAAAATATCATGTTACTTATCTGGTTTATCTAGCGCTTTCCTAGGTCACGTATTTATAGAGTCCGGAAGTGCCATTTTCGTCCTAAGTTTTAGTTTTGCTCGTCTTCTTTTTCAGGCAGCACATAAATCCGGTGTGTTCGATATCCTACGCTGGCTATTACGTTATCCTTGATAAATTGCTTGATATCCTCGCTCGCACGGTAGCGGGTACAATTGTTCAAGCCGGCGTAATCGGTGAGATTTATATATGAGTTTCTTTCTAGATAAGATAACATCTTAGCCTTCCTTCCCTCGATTCCCGTTTTGGGCAGATTTTCCCGTTTAACCAAGATGGGGGCGTTCTTTTTTACCATCTCCTTCAGTCGGGGAGAGCAGCGGAAGTTAACGCCGTGTATGCTAGCGCTTGATTTAGTATTTCCTTTCTGGTCCGTTACTTCTTTGCTTTTTACCGATGGCGAGAAATGTCCCAATCCTTCCAGTTCCACGCTGTACCCATAGGATAATTCCCTGCCGATATAGGAAGTAAGCGCCTCCAATACACCTTTTATGTCGGCGGAGGTGACGGATGAGCATTCGGAAATATACTCACATATATCGTTCATGCGTTTGGTATCTCTGGTGATGACTCGTGCGCAGGATGTTGGCCCGCGTTGTTCATTGCCCGGTGTATTATAAATACTGACTTGGATGCCACTTCTTGGTTTTCCCATGATTTTCTCGTTATTTAAATGGATAATGTATAGGATGCCTCGGAGATTTAACGTTTATCTCTTTGGCGTTTCTATTTGATGAAATCGGTTGCCGACGCCCTCGGCAATGCTGCTGACGCTGTCGGAAATATTGCTGACGGCGTCGGAAATACTGCCGACACCGTCGGCAACCAATTTCATTGAATACAAAGGACGGAAATATAAGGATGGAAAGCAAGGAAGATACTGATAAAACACAATTTCGTAAAGATAATTTTAAAGAGTACCTATAAGTAATGGACATTTAATTGTACTTGAGGCTTTAGGCATGATTATTTTTCAATCGTATTTGGGTATCTTATCTGAATTTGATTAACCTAAGCGAATTTTTTTATCTTCCAATAGGGGGGAGGGAGTCGTGGCGTGTATTTATAAATAGAACAAGAATAATAAACATGAGCGAAGATACGAGAACGATATTGAAGAAGTTGATGCGAGATGCTCTGGATGAGAAAGATCGGCAACGTTTGCTGTGTGACCCAAAAGTGGAAGAGCGTATGCGTTCCCAATGGGACGAGGCTGCGGATCGCGTGAATCCCATGGTGGGGAATCGCATGTGGAAACGAATCATAGCCCGGACAATGGCGACAAACGGTGTCCGTAAACTCTGGGTCTATAAGATTACGGCGATAGCCGCCTCCATATTGCTACTTTTAGGTGTAGGAAGCGTAGTTTATTGGTCTCATACGAAAGAAGATCAATATATATATGTAATGGCCTCCGGTGTCCGTTGCATAGAGTCGGTTTCCTTATCGGACGGTACGACCGTGAGAATGGGGCCGAATAGCCAATTGATCTACCCAAAGAGTTTTGATGGCAAGACCCGTGATGTGGAATTAAAAGGGCAAGCCTTCTTCGACGTAGCGAAAGATCGGGAAAGACCATTTACCGTGCATACCAAGAACATGGATGTAACGGCCTTGGGCACGGCCTTCGAGGTTTTCAATTATGATTCCGAGAGCAAGTTGGAGACGATCCTGTTAAACGGTAAGGTGAAGATTGGCTTGGGAGGTCCCAATGTGAAGAACAGGCGTGAGGTGATATTGAATCCGAACGAGATGTTGGTTTTCGACAAACAAGCGAATACCGTTAGAGTTAAGACGGTTAATGCCGAGGAGTATTCGGGTTGGCGTAACGGTGTCCTCAGTTTTGAGAACGAACGCTTGAGCATGATCCTTACCCGTCTGGAGCCTTGGTTCGGGCGGAAGATAAAGTGCCCGAAGGAGATAGCGGAGAAATATCGGTTTACGTTTAAGGTACGGGATGAGTCCTTGGAGCGAATCCTGTTTATGCTGAGCAATACGTCGCCCATTAAATACAGAGAGAAAGACAATGAATATGAACTATATATAAAGGGAGATAAATGAGTGTCTAACGTTAAATTCTAGGAGATATGCTTGTTAACAGTTCTTGAGTCTAATAAAAAACAGGAGGAAAAACTAGGTTTCTCCTCCTGAGCAAATGTTCTTGACGGCAGGCGTTAGGAGTTGAGAGGCCGACACACCTGCTAATTTATTCATCAGAAACATTACAAAGTTATGAAAAAAATCAGAAAAGTAAACCGAGTCATGAAGATAAGTGCGTTGTTATCCTTGGCTTTCGCATGCACTGTATCCGCTTCTACCTATGGACAGAATTATAAGCTTTCCATGAATAAACAGGATTGCAGTATATCGGAAGTGCTAAAAGAAATAGAGAAAAATAGTGAGTACACGTTCTTCTTGAATGATAATCAAGTAAATGTAAATAGGAAAACGAGTGTAAAAGCAAATAATGCTTCGTTAGAGGAGGTCTTAGAGCAAGCCTTGAAAAATACGGGATACCAATATGAGATTGTAGACCGGCAGATTATAATTAAGTCAAAGAGTGTTTCAAGTGTCTCACATCCGAATGCCTTATTCCAGTCTTCGCCACGAAAGATTACCGGGCAAGTAAAAGATGCCTTGGGAGAACCCATTATCGGGGCGAATGTTGTCGTCAAAGGAACTACGAACGGAACGATTACGGATATTGATGGAAACTTCAGTCTGGAAGTACCGGACAATGCGATCTTGGTAGTTTCTTTTATTGGTTATACGGATCGTACGGTCGAGGTTGGTAATTCTTCGAAAGTAATGGTTAGCCTGTCCGAGGATACCCAGAAGTTGGATGAGGTTGTGGTCGTAGGTTACGGAACGCAGAAGAAAGTGAATTTAACAGGAGCGATCTCCTCTTTGGATGCGGAGACGTTGGAGAATCGTCCGATCACCAACTCGACCCAAGCGTTGCAAGGTACGCAAGGTGTTTACGTAAATCAAGCGGGTGCTCAGCCGGGAGCGGACGGGGCGACGATTCGTATTCGTGGTCAGGGAACCTTGAACGATAATAACCCATTGATTTTGGTGGATGGTATCGAGTTCCCGTTGGAAGCGGTAAATCCGAATGATATTGAGAGTATTTCCGTATTGAAAGATGCGGCTTCTTCCGCTATCTACGGTTCTCGTGCGGCGAATGGCGTTGTCTTGGTAAAGACAAAGGGGGGAAAGAAAGGTAAGTTTACCGTCGATTATAATAACTATTTCGGCGTGCAGCAGGCTACCTATCTGCCTAACTTCGTATATGATCCGGTCGTGTTTATGGAAATGAGAAACCAAGCGCAACGGAACGAAGGTAAACTAACGGTGGATTATTCTGACGCGTTAATCGAGGAGTACAAACAAGGCATGTTAACAGACCCGATTATGTATCCGCAGAATAATTGGTTGGATATCATGTATAATAATGCCTTTATTATGGAGCATAACATGCGTTTCTCCGGAGGTGATGATAAATATACGTATTCCGTATCTTTAGGCTATGGTGATCAAAATGGAATATTGCGTGGAACGGATTCCAATAAATATACCTTAGCTGTGAATACGACTGCTCAAGTGAATAGCCGCTTGAAGATCGGCGCTAATATCAATGCGCATTACCAGATCTATAATGAGCCGGTAGCGGGTGTGGCAAACTTAGTGGAGATGACTTATAAAGCGCAGGCTTTCCACCCGACTTATACGGCCGATGGTCGCTATGCGGATACCTTTATCCGTACTCCTGGGCATAATATCTATCGCCATCCGTTGGCGTTGGCCGATGAGGGCGAGAACAAGCATAAGTCCTTGCGTATGTTGGCGAATTTGTCTGCGGAATATAAGCTTCCGTTTGATATCGTTTATAACTTGAATGTCGGTTTAAACAAATATGATTATCTGCAATCTCGTTTTGCGCCTGATGTATACGAATATCAGTTGAAGACCAATGAGGAGAAACGAGTGGTTTATGACGGTCAGAATACACGCCATGCCTATAAAGGTGATAAGAATGACTTGGCAGTTACAGTATTCAATACTTTATCTTGGGGCAAGAAGTTCAATGATGCCCATGACGTAAAAGTATTGGCTGGCTATAGTTTTGAGAGCGATGATAAGACTGAGTTTTCCGCTAAGGTAGAAGGTTTCTTAGGGAACGAGTTGCACGAATTAAACGCAGGTTCTAGTAATCCGAGTGTAGCGGGTACTTCCTCGAGATCAGTCTTGATGTCTTACTTTGGTAGGGTGAATTATGGTTATAAGGACCGTTATTTATTTGAGGGTAACTTTCGTTATGATGGTTCGTCTCGTTTTGCCAAAGGAAATCGTTGGGGGATTTTCCCATCATTCTCTGCCGGATGGCGTTTGAGCGAGGAAGAGTTTATGAAAGATATTCCTTGGATCTACAATCTGAAATTGAGAGCTTCTTGGGGACAATTGGGTAACGAGCGTATCGATTTGTTCCGTTACGTGGACCTAATGAACTTGAAGGTGATAAAAAATGATGGTTCAATTACGGATTATAACTACCCGTTGAATGGAGCGATGCAATCCGGAGCGGCTATTACCGCCTATAACGATCCGAACATCACATGGGAGACAACGACCATGACGAATGTCGGTATTGACGCTAGCTTGTTAAACGGAAACTTAGATTTCTCTTTCGAGTTCTTTGATAAACGTACTTCCGACATCTTGCGAAAGGTTACTTTGCCGGATCAAGTAGGTGGTCTGGATGGCCCGATCCGTAATATCGGCGAGGTGAGCAATAAAGGTTTCGAGTTGAATATGGGGTATCGGAACAATATCGGGGACTTCCGTTACGAGGTAAATGGAAATATGACCTTTATCAAGAATAAGATCGTTAGCTTGAAGGGGCAAACAATCATTGATGGAATGTTTATCTTGGAAGAAGGAAAGCCTATCGATTCTTATTATATGCTTCATGCTATCGGTATTTTCCAATCTGAGGAGGAAATCAAGAATAGTCCGTATCAAACCGCGGCTACTAAACCGGGATATCTGAAGTTTGAGGATACGAATGGAGATGGGAAAATTACCGAAGATGACCGCCAGATACGTGGTGGTGTGATTCCTAAGATAACTTATGGATTCAATATCAACTTAGGATATAAGGATTGGGATCTGGGCGCTTTCTTCCAAGGTGTAACTGATGTCTATACATATGGAGACCGTATTGGTGCTACTCCTTTATGGTTTGGTTGTGGTTTGCCGGAACAATGGTTGACGGATGCTTGGACTCCCGAGCGGGGAACCAGCGCTACATTGCCTATCTTGACTACGTATGAAGGATGCTTGAACGAGAATTTCCGTACAAATGATTTCTGGTTGAGAAATGCCTCTTATTTACGTTTAAAGAACTTGCAACTTTCTTATAACGTACCGGCCTCTTTCTTGAAAAGCGGTGTGGTTAAGAGATTAAAGGTCTTTGTCAATGCGCAAAACTTATTCACGTTCTCTCCGATGAAGGATTTTGATCCGGAGAAGAACTTGAAGGGAAGCAACTGGTATGCCTATCCGTCTGTACGGACTTATACGGCAGGTGTTAATGTCACATTTTAAATAATAAGGAATAATAATATGAGACGTAAAATATATAAGATGATATGTGTCGCTGTCGCTTGTATGAGTTTAATCGCTTGTGATAGCTGGTTGGATGTAGATCCTTCCGATCAATATTCCACGGATACATTCTGGAAGACAAAAGAGCATGCGAGCGCCGGTATAATGGGATGTTACAACGCATTGAAACCTTGGCGTTCATTGCATACGATGGAATTCGATATGCTGACAGCGAATGCGATGCCTTATAACGAGGCGAATGGTACGCAAGCGATTGGAAAGGGTGAACATTTGTCTACTACGGCTCTAATCGGAAGTTTATGGAAGAACTGTTACGTTGGTATTGGCCGTACGAATACTTTCATCGCTAATGTCGGAGGTGTCGATATGGATGAGTCGGAGAAGGCGAAGATGGTGGGTGAAGCCAAGTTCTTACGAGCTTTCTATTATTTAAGTTTGGTCGATAAATTCGGAGGTGTACCGCTGATTATAGATGCTCCCAATGCGGATGAGCAAGCCGAATTACCTCGCAATTCCAAGGAAGAGGTAGTGAATCAGATTGTCAAGGATTTGGAGGAGGCCGCTGCCGTGCTACCGGACACCTATGCTAGCTCAGACTTGGGACGTGCGACAAAAGGTGCTGCGTTAGCGTTAAAAGCCCGTACTTTATTATATAATTCTCGTTGGGCGGAGGCGGCCCAAGCTGCTAAGCAGGTAATGGAGTCTGGCGTTTATCAATTATTCAATGATTATCGTCATTTCTTTAGCGAAGATAATAAATATAATTGTGAGGTAATCTTTGATATAGAAGCGAAATTGCCAGAGTATCCAACGGATTATGATCAGAATATCTGGCGCTTGAATCGTCCGGCTCCCTTGAAGGAACTGGTTGATACATATCTCTGTGTTGACGGGAAGACGATAGAAGAGTCACCACTTTATGATCCGACTCGTCCGTATGAGAACAGAGATCCCCGTTTATTGAAATCGATCGTTTGCATCGGTTATCCGTATTTAGGAAAGACGATCACAAAAGAAGATGTGGCGACTACGGGTTTCGGTGTGAAGAAATACACTTCTTATGAGGATGATGTAACGATTCCTTTAGTAGAACGTTCGGCTTTCAATTTCATTTTAATTCGTTATGCGGAAGTTCTGTTGACGTATGCCGAGGCCCAGAATGAGGCGAGTGGTCCTGATCAGTCAGTTTATGATGCCATCAACCAATTGCGTAGGCGTCCGGATATCAATATGCCGGAAGTACCAAAAGGTTTGACGAAAGATCAGATGCGTGAGGTAATCCGCCGTGAACGCCGTATCGAGTTGACCTTTGAAGGACTCTACTATTCGGATATCTTGCGTTGGAAAACCGCTGAGAAAGAGAATAATGGTATGATGCATAATTATGATGGAATAGAAGTCGTGAAACGTTCTTTTAATCCGAAACGAGATTATTTATGGCCGATCCCTTATAACCAAACAGTCTTGAACCCTAATTTGGAGCAAAATCCGAACTGGGATTAATTTTTGGATAAATTAAAAACTGTTATCTTTGAAGTGCCAAACACAGGATGGCACTTCAAAGCCAATATATCAATAAATAATATCATGAAGAATAAACTAATGTTACTGACGGCCGCCTCAGCCTTTTCAATGGCAGGCATAGCCGCTGATTACACAAATATCGTTCTAATTAATTTGGATGATGCGGGTTACGGAGATTTTTCTTTTAATGGGGCTTACGGATATACCACTCCGAATATCGACAAAATGGCGGCGGAAGGCGTTCGTTTTACACACTTCTTGGCGGGACAGCCGATCAGTGGAGCGTCTCGTGCCGGCTTGTTGACCGGTTGTTATCCGAATCGTATCGGTTTCGCCGGCGCTCCGGGACCGGATTCGAACTACGGAATCCATCCGGATGAGATGACGATCGCAGAGGTATTGAAACAGAAAGGATATAGTACCGCTATCTTCGGTAAATGGCATTTAGGTAGCCAAAAGGAATTTCTTCCCTTGCAAAATGGCTTCGATGAGTATTATGGTTTGCCGTATTCTAACGATATGTGGCCATTCCACCCGCAACAAGGTGAGGTCTTTAATTTCCCGGATTTGCCGACTTATGACGGAAACGAGATTATCGGTTATAATACGGACCAAACACGGTTGACTACGGATTATACCACCCGTTCTGTTAATTTCATCAAGAAGAATAAGAATAAGCCTTTCTTCTTGTATCTGGCCCATAATATGCCCCATGTACCGTTGGCCGTTTCCGATAAATTCAAGGGAAAGAGCGAGCAGGGTTTATATGGCGACGTGATGATGGAGATCGACTGGAGTGTAGGTGAGATATTCAAGACATTGCGTGAGCTGGGCTTGGAAGATAATACGTTGGTGATCTTGACTTCCGATAATGGCCCTTGGACCAATTACGGGAATCATGCCGGTTCAGCCGGTGGGTTACGTGAGGCAAAGGCTACGACCTTTGATGGTGGTAACCGGGTTCCTTGTATCATGTACTGGAAAGGTAAGACGTTACCGGGCACGACTTGTAATAAGTTAGCTTCTAATATCGACCTTCTTCCTACGTTCGCCGAGATCACGCAGGCCCCGCTGCCTACTCGCAAGATTGATGGCGTTAGTATCTTATCATTGATAGAGGGCAAGAAAGACGCGAATCCTCGTGAATCCTTTGTCTATTATTATAACAAGAATGACTTGGAGGCTGTCACGGACGGTATGTTTAAGCTGGTATTCCCTCATAAATACGTTACTTACGGGGCTTATGAGCCGGGAAACGACGGCCAGCCGGGTAAGTTGACGAATCTGGAGATCATGAAACCTGAGATGTATGACTTGCGCCGTGATCCGGGAGAGCGTTATAACGTGATCACCCAGTATCCTGAGGAAGCTGCGAAGTTGATGAAGATCGCCGACCTGAAACGTCATGAGTTAGGGGATAACCTAACGCGCGTAAAGGGAACGGAGCGTAGGGAACCGGGCCTAGTACAAGGGAAAAAACGTCATGACCTATGAAACAATCGATCATAAGTATCGGAATGACTGCCTGTTGTCTTTCGGGAAACGGGCAGTTCCTCTTTGCCGCCGATAAACCAGTGCAAGAGGAACGTCCTAATATCTTGTTTATCCTTTCGGATGATCATACTTCCCAGTCTTGGGGCATTTACGGGGGGGTGTTGGGGGAATATGCCCGCAACGAGAATATCCGTCGCTTGGCTGCGGAGGGTTGCGTATTGGATAATTGTTTTTGTACGAACTCGATCTCTTCTCCGAGTCGTGCGGCGATCTTGACCGGAGCCTATAGTCACGTGAACGGTGTCTACACGTTAAGTGATTCTTTTGATCCGGAGCAGGATAATATCGCCAAGCAAATGCGGGCGGGAGGCTATCAGACCGCTTTGGTCGGTAAATGGCATCTGAAAACGCAACCGCAAGGTTTCGACTTTTATTCCGTGTTTCATGACCAAGGCGAGTACCGAGACCCTACTTTTATAAATTGTACGGAACCTTGGCCGGGTGAGCGTAATTTCGGGGAGCGGGTACGAGGTTTCTCCACGGATATCGTGACGGATAAGGCGATCCGTTGGATGAAAGAGGCCGATAAGGACCGGCCTTTCATGATGTGTTGTCATTTCAAGGCTACACACGAACCTTGGGATTTTCCGGAACGGATGAGGCATTTATATGACGGCGTTGTTTTCCCGGAACCGGAAAACTTATTTGATTGGGGGCCGGAGACGAATGGACGTACCTTCTCCGGACAGCCTTTGGAGGAGTTGGCCCGTCGTTGGGACGTGGCGTCGCAAGACCCTGATAAATGGTGGTGCCGGTATCCGGAGTTGCCTTTTACGACGAAGGGCATGCATCGATCTGCCGCCCGTAGCGGCGCTTACCAGAAATTGGTGCGCGACTATCTGCGTTGCGGGGCTACGATCGACGATAATATCGGGAAGTTATTGAAAGCGCTGGACGATATGGGAATCGCCGATAATACGATCGTGGTGTACGTATCCGATCAAGGTTATTTTTTAGGAGAGCATGGTTTCTTCGATAAGCGTATGATGTATGAGGAGTCTCTACGTATGCCTTTCGTGATCCGTTACCCGAAAGAGATCCCGGCGGGGATCCGCAATAAGGATATAATCTTGAACGTGGATTTTGCCTCTTTGCTGGCGGATTACGCAGGCGTGAAGACCCCGAAAGAATCGCAGGGCCATAGTTTTCGCGATAATCTGAAAGGAAATACCCCAAAGGATTGGCGTAAGGAGATGTATTATCGTTATTGGACCCAACATTCGAACCGTCCGGCCCATATGGGTATCCGTAATGAGCGGTATAAACTGATGTTTTTCTATGGCGACCGTCTGAATATGACTGGTTCGGAGGATAAGACCACGACACCAGCATGGGAGTTTTACGACCTTCAATCCGATCCTCGTGAGAATCACAACGCTTACAACGATCCCCAATGCGCCAAGATCATCCGGCAAATGAAGGAGGAGATGCTGAAGCTGCGGAAAGATGTTAAGGATGAGGACACGAATACCCCTAGGATGAAGGAGATTATGGATACCTATTATTGGTAAAAAGAAAGCGGAGGGAGACGTAGCGTGCTGCGTCGCCTATCCTTTGTAATAGAAGTCCACGCTAGCAACCGAGAGGGAGTGTGGTATGTTATAAAGCATGTATTTCTAGAAAGAAGAAGGAATTTGTTCTTTTGTGAAAAAGAAGTCTTATGTTTGTGCACGATATGAAAAACAGGGTTTATGTGGCCCCGTTATCAGTAAACAACCAACCTTGACATGAA
>ERZ1106943.2211-NODE-2211-length-17209-cov-2.727002_pt1 | contig 17209 bp, 16 predicted proteins | sample MGYA00403671_ERZ1106943 | MGnify/ENA primary metagenome ERZ1106943 (study PRJEB35170, sample SAMEA104062427) | human gut metagenome | biome: human gut; feature: human-associated habitat; material: faeces | place: Denmark | collected 2012-06-14 ...
ATATGTGCTCGTCGGTCCGGAAGGCGGCATCAGCGACGCCGAAGTCGAGGCGTTCACGAAAGCCGGCGCCGAAGTGTGCGTGCTGGGAAGCAACATCCTACGTGCGTCCACCGCCGGTCCGGTCGCGCTGTCATTGCTCGCGCGAGCATTGGGACGTTTCGTCTGATCCCGGCTCCATTGCGTGAAATTGCCGGAATCGCCCCGTTTCCTGCTGGTGTAGCATGGTAGCGAAGGTTTTTCCAATACCGATAAGGAGCGTTATGAGCGACAAGGATTGCCTGTTCTGCAAGATCATCGCAGGTGAGATTCCCAGCGAGAAGGTGTACGAGGACGATGCCACCTACGCCTTCAAGGACATCAATCCGAAAGCCAAGGTGCACGTACTGATCGTGCCGCGCAAGCACTACGCGAACGTCGCCGAACTCGCCAAAGAGGATCCGGCACAGCTCGCCCACATGGCCGAAGTGGCGCAGAAAATCGCCGACCAGGAGTTCCACGGCGCCTTCCGTCTGATCTTCAACACCGGAATCGACGCCGGACAGACCGTGTTCCACGTGCACGCCCACGTGCTTACCGGCGAAAAGCTCGACGAATAGTCCACATACTGCCTACCGCCAATACCGACATCGGAAGAGGTTCTGTGCCCACCACTACACGCACCATCGCGATACCCCAACAGCTTGATCCGGTGACCGTGCTTGGCCCTGTGGACGAGGTGCTTCGGGAAGTCGAACGTGCGTTCCCCGACCTGACCATCATCGTACGGGGCAACCGCATCGCCATCATGTCGCATTCCAGCAAATCCGAATCCCAAGCCGCCCAAGCCGAACAGGTGGTTGCCGATATCATCCAAGCCGCCTATACCGCGCCGATGGACGCCGATACCGTCCGTCGCATGCTCGACCAGAACGTGCTTAAAAATCCGGTCCGCGCCACACATCCCGGCCACGGCCGCGTGGTGGAGGAATTGCGCATGGCCGGCAGGCAACAGTCGCACGCGTCCCATCGTGAGGAAACCGCAGACAGGCGGCGTCCTCACGTGCCGGGCGTCATCACCTTCGCGCTCGGCAAACCGGTCCGTGCCAAAACCGCCGGACAGATAGCCTACGTCAACGCCATCGAATCGCACACCATCACCTTCGCCATCGGACCGGCAGGCACCGGCAAAACCTATCTTGCCGTAGCCAAAGCGGTACGTGCTTTCCAAGACAGGCAGGTCCGGCGCATCATACTGACCCGTCCCGCCGTCGAAGCAGGGGAGAACCTCGGCTTCCTGCCGGGCACGCTCAACGAAAAGGTCGACCCGTACCTGCGCCCGCTGTACGACGCGCTGTCCGACATGCTCGGAGCGGACCAGCTCAAGCGATACATGGACGACGGCACCATCGAAGTGGCGCCGCTCGCCTACATGCGCGGCCGCACGCTCAACGACGCGTTCGTGATCCTCGACGAGGCCCAGAACACCACCGAACAGCAGATGAAGATGTTCCTGACCCGACTGGGATTCAACACCAAAATGGTCATCACCGGCGACGTGACCCAAGTGGATCTGACCGTGCCGAAATCAGGTCTGGCCACCATCGAACGCATCCTCGACGGCATCGACGACATCGCCTTCGCCCACCTGAAGCCCGAAGACGTGGTCCGCCACGCGCTCGTGGGCAAAATCGTCGCCGCCTACGACAGGCACACGGCCATAGCGGGAGACCACAGCAGAAGCGCGCGTGCCGCATCATCGCAACCATTCGACGACAAGAACAAGGAAAACGCATAAATGAGCGTTGAAGTGACGAACGAAACCGCCTGGCAGATCGACGGCAAAATCTTTTCCGACCTCGGCGTATGGGTCATGAGCCAGATGAGGGTCAGCACACAATCCGACCTGACCATCATGTTCGTGGACCCGGATCCCATCGCCCAACTGCACATGCGTTGGATGAACCTCGAAGGCCCCACCGACGTCATGAGCTTCCCAATGGACGAACTGCGCCCCGGAGACGGCGGAACCGAAATGGAAGGCGTGCTGGGCGACATCGTGCTATGCCCGTGGGTGGCCGCCCAGCAGGCGCTCGCGGCCGGCCACAGCACCATGGAGGAAATGATGCTGCTGACCATCCACGGCATCCTCCACCTGCTCGGATACGACCATGTCACACCCGAACAGGAACGGCAGATGTTCGGCTTGCAACGCCAGCTGCTATTGACGTTCTTCGCGCTTCGACAGGGAGCCGGCGCGCGGGCGACGCTTCCCGCCGGCACGCCGGATGCGCTCGCCGAATGGGACCGCGAACACGGGGCCGGCGGCAAAACGGCCAAATGACGGCATGATGCATCATCCGACGGTTTCGAAAGTGGGGGTTGACGAACCATGGAAACAACGACTATCACGATGATTGCGATTCTCGTCGTCATCGCATTGCTGCTGGTCTGGCTGTCGCTGTCGATGGCCGCGACGGAAGGCGCGGTGGGACGTGTCACGAGGGCAAGTCTGAACAACCTCATTCTTGAGATTCAGACGGATACGGAGGCATCGCAATTCATACGCGACAAGAAGATCAAACGCATCCACAAGGTGCAGCGGCTGATCGCCGACCGCTACGCGACCGCCGGTTCATGCGCGTTCTTCCGCATCACCTGCAATGTGCTTGACGGTGTGTTGGTCGCCGCGATCGCGTCGTTGTGCGATGCGCCGTTATGGGCGGGGCTGCTTGTCGGCTTCGTGTTCGCGCTGGTGGTCGCGGTGATTTCGCTGCTGGTCCGTCCACGTAGCGCGGGCGCCTCCAAACCGGTCGATCTGATGCTGAAGCATGCCGATGCGGCGTCGGTCGCGGTGGCTTTGACGCCATTCGCTAAAATCGGCGGACAGAAGGATGCGAAACGTCATTCGAATGATCTGTCGGACGATGAGGAGCTTGAAAAAATCCAACTCGAACAAGGGCGCGCCACCATAGATCGTCTGGTCGAGGCGAATGATTTCGACCCTGAGGTTTCCGAAATGCTGCGCAACGTATTGACGTTGTCCGAAACGTTGACGCGTGAGATCATGGTGCCGCGCACTGATATGATTTGCATCGAACGCGGGGAGACGCTGGAGAACATGCTGAAATTGTGCTCCCGTTCCGGATTCTCCCGTATACCGGTCATCGGCGATGATGTGGATGATCTGGTCGGCGTGGCATACCTGAAGGATGCCGTGCGCGCCACGGCGTTCAATCCCGCGGCGATATCCCGCGATGTCGAATCCATCGTCCGTGACCCGATGCTGGTGCCCGAATCCAAGCCGGTCGACGACCTGTTCCACCAGATGCAGCGCACCCGCCAGCATGTGGCTATCGTCGTGGATGAATACGGCGGCATCGCCGGCCTGGTCACCATCGAAGACACCATCGAACAGATTGTCGGCGAACTGGAGGACGAGCACGACCGTACCCAGCATGCCGATCCGGAACAAATCGGCGAGAACAAATGGAGCATGCCGGCACGCACGCCCATCGCCGACTTGGAGGAGATCTTCGAAATCGACATCGACGAGGACGACGTCGACACGGTATACGGTCTGCTCACCAAGCTGCTTGGCCGCGTGCCGATCGTCGGTTCGACGGCCGTCACCAGGGGCCTGCGCCTGACCGCGGTCGACTCCGCGGGACGCCGCAAGAAAGTGTCCACCATCGTGGTGGAACCGGCCCACGTCGAGGGCGTGGACGAAACTGAACAACACGAAGACCATACGAACGGTGCCGAAGAGGCATCCCATGACGACAAGGATTCCAAGGACAAGCATGACTGACGCAGATGTGACCGAACCGGCTTCCCAGCATTCCGACGCCGAAGCCCCCGTTCCATATCGTTCCGGCTTCGTCGCGGTGGTCGGACGTCCGAACGTCGGCAAATCGACGCTGATCAACGCGCTTATCGGCACGCAGATCGCCATCGCCTCATCCCGTCCGGAGACTACACGTAAGGCCATCCGCGGCATTCTGACCACAGACAACGCGCAGATCGTGCTGGTCGATACCCCCGGTATCCACCGTCCGCGTACGCTGCTCGGACAGCGGCTGAACGATGTCGTCGACGAATCGCTATCCGATGTCGACGCGATCGCCTTCCTGCTGCCCGCCGACCAGGAAATCGGCCCCGGCGACAAACGCATTCTGAGCAGGCTGCGTTCTGATTTCGCCGTCAAACGCGACGACGGCACATTCAAATGGAAGGTGCCGCTGATCGCCATCGTCACCAAAATCGACGAATTGGACCGAAGCGCTTTGATCGACAAGCTCATCGAAATCAACGAGTTCGCCGACTTCACCGACATTGTGCCGGTGAGCGCCCTCGAGCACGACAATCTCGCCGAAGTACGCAACGTGCTGGTGGAGAACATGCCCGAAGGACCGCAGATGTATCCGGCCGAGCAAATCACCGAAGAACGTCCGGAAGACACCATCGCCGAACTGATTCGAGGCGCGTTCCTGGAGGAATTGGATGACGAGCTGCCGCATTCGCTCGCCGTGGTGGTGGATTCCATCGAATATCCGGAAGACAACGACAGCGGCGAATCCTACGCGGGCAAGGCGCAGGTGATTGTGTCGATCTACGTGGAACGTGATTCGCAGAAGCCGATCATCATCGGACATAACGCGGAGCATCTGGTACGCGTCAAGAAGAAGCTGCGCACCGCGGTCAACCGCATCGTCGGGCAGAAGGCCAAGCTCGACCTGCATGTCAAGGTGGCCAAGGGATGGCAGTCGGATCCTAAGCAGCTTGAGAAGTTGGGCTTCTATGCCGCTTAGGATCCGCTTCGCGGCGAAGCCGCTCACTTCGCCTACGGTCAGCCCACTGGGCTGCCCGTTTGACGGCTCAGCCAAGCAGCTTGAGAAGCTGGGCTTCTGATTTTTTCCGGGTGGGAACAATAAAGCCTGCCGCTGTTTATGCGGCAGGCTTTCTTATGCTCTAAGCTTGTTGGTGCTGGATGGTCACTTCTTCTTGGTGTACATTTGCGTGTTCAGTAGGGTGGCGTAACGCTTGATCACCTTCGGACGGATGACCTTCATGGAAGCGGTCATCAAACCGTTCTCCTGTGTGAACTCCTCCGGCAGGATGATGAACTTACGCACGGATTCGGCACGGGACACGCCCTCATTGGCCTGATCGACCCACTTTTGCACTTCGGCGCGGACGGCCGCGTTGCTGGAGGCCTCCTCCATCGACATATCTCGGTTGAGACCCTTGCTTTCCAGCCATGGACGCAACGCTTCCTCGTCAAGCGTGATCAGCGCGGAGATGAACGGACGCTTGTCGCCAAGCACCAACGCCTGAGAGACGAATTCGCAACGCTTGATGACATCCTCGATCGGGCCAGGGGAGACGTTCTTGCCGCCGGCGGTGATGATGAGATCCTTCTTGCGTCCGATGATGTACAGGAAGCCATCGTCGTCAATGCGGCCCAAGTCGCCGGTCTTGTACCAGCCATCCTCGGTAAAGGAATCCTCGGTGGCCTCGCCGTTCTTATGGTACTTCGGGAACACCGAAGCGCCCTTGACCTGAATTTCCCCATCCTCGGCGATACGCAGCTCGAAACCAGGGAACGCGATGCCGACGGAACCCTGATGATACGGCACGCCAAGCACGTTGAACGCGCACGGCGCGGTGGTTTCGGTCAATCCGTAGCCTTCGTAGACCGGCACGCCGGCACCACGGAAGAACGCCAACAATTCCGGATCAAGCGGCGCACCGCCTGCGACGATCCACTTGGCGCGTCCGCCGAGCACCTCACGCAGCGAGGCATAGACCACCGGATCGAACGCCGCGCGACGTGCCTTGGTAAGCGTTCCGGTCTTCCCCTTGGTGCTGACTTCCTTCATATAATTCTGCGCGGCGACCACGGCTGCGGCGAAAGCAACGCCCTTGGCGCCATGACCGGCCTTCTGGGAAGCAGCGTTGTACACCTTCTCCAGCACACGCGGAACAACGATCATGATGGTCGGCTTGGCCACCTGCAAATCGGCGGTCAGCGTCTTGATGCCCTGTGCGATATAAATATGCAGATTGCTTGCCACGCAGATGTAGTTGATGGCACGGGCGAAGGAATGCGCCTGAGGCAGGAACAGCAGGACGGTGTTCTTCTTGTCATGCAGCAGTTCCGGCATATAATCGGGCAGATTGAACGCGGTGGCGCAATAATGCTCATGCGTCATCTCCACGCCCTTCGGCGCGGCGGTCGAACCGGACGTGTACACAATGGAGCACAGATCGGTCTTCTGCACGGAATCGATTCGCGCATCGAGCGCCTCATCGCTCACACCGGAGCCATACGCCTTGATCTCGTCAAGACCACCGGTCTCGAAGCAGACGATGTGCTCCAAAGTCGGGCATTCGGTTTCGGCCCCGTCCGCCTTCGCCTTCATATCAGTGGTTTCCACGACCAGCAGACGCGCATCGGAATTGTTGACGATATTGCGGATCTGCTCGGCGGAATCGGTATCGTAAATCGTGGCGAGCACACCGCCGCAGGCCATGACGGCCGCGTCGAACACATCCCAATCGTAGGAGGTGCGGCACATGAAAGCCACGCCATCGCCCTTCTTCAAACCATAATGCAGCAAGCCCTTCGCGACGGCGCGGATGTCGGCGAGCGTCTCATTTGCGGTCTTGGTGTGCCAATCGCCATCTTGCTTGAACGTGTACAATGGTTCGTCGCCCATACGAGCGGCGCGGTCGGCGTAGATATCGTAGATGGAGGTGCCTTCGTCTAGCGGCGGATTGCCCTCTGTCTTCGTGGTCAACAGTCCGGTTTCGGGGTCAAGGAACGTGGTGGACGGGTATCCCGGTCCCCATTCAGCGGTGTGCGGCAGCTCGATATGGCCATCGGGGGAGAGGATGCTGTTCGGGTCGTTGTAATCCGGTGTATTGCCGGAATCGTCGCTGACCGGGTGCACGAAATCGTTGCCCAGGCGCAACGCCTTCCTTGCGAGATTAGTGGCCTGCTTGTTCAACGAGGTGATGATGGACACGTGACTCTCCTACGTATATAAACGGTATCTAAAGAAGGAATGATAGCCCGTCGCGCGCGACACGTCACCTTACGGTAGCGTAAGGTGACAGGCCATCAGGGAAACGGGCGGCGCATGCCGGATACAGCCCGTGATTCGAAAGATGAACGATTGCGGCCGCGATGTTGCCGTGTACGTTACACTTGGGCGCTGTATCTGTTCATTAGATTTCTTTAACGAGGAAGAAAGGGCACCTATGGCTGAAAAAGCTGAAGCCACCGTGGTCTTCGGAGTTCTCAACGAGACTTCCGAACACGAGTCCCGTGTTGCTCTGACACCGGATATCGTAACGAGGTTGCGTAAATCAGGTGTTACATGTCTGATTGAGTCCGGTGCGGGCGTCGCATCGCACTACGTTGATGAAGATTATACGAAGGCGGGCGCGCAGGTCGTCTCCGCCGACGATGTGATCGCACGCGCCGACGCGCTGGGTTTTGTGGATCGTCCAAGCAATGAGCTGCTCGCCCGCGTCAAGCAGGGCACATGGATCATTGGCATGTTGGGATCGTTCACCGATGCCGATTACGTCGCCGCGATCGAGAAGGCCGGTCTGGTCGGCGTCGCCATGGAAAAGCTGCCGCGCCAGCTGAGCTCCGCGCAGTCCATGGACGAAATGACGTCGCAGAACTCCGTGATGGGCTACAAGGCCGCCATCGTGGCAGCCAACGCGTACGGTTCCTTCCTGCCGATGATGACCACCGCCGCTGGCACCATCCGCCCGGCAAAGGTGCTCATCCTAGGCGCTGGCATCGCCGGCCTGCAGGCCATCGGCACCGCCAAGCGTCTCGGCGCCGTCGTCACCGCGTACGACGTGCGTCCGGCATCCAAGGGCGAAGTCGAATCCTTGGGCGCCAAGTTCCTCGACCTTGGTCTTGACTTCTCCAAGGGCCAGGGCGAGGGCGGTTATGCCCGCGCGCTGAGCGCCGAAGAGCAGGCCCAGCAGCAGGCCGCGGTCGATCAGAAGGCCGCCGGCTTCGACATCGTCATCACCACCGCCAAAGTGCCGGGACGCAAGCCTCCGGTCCTTCTGACCAAGGCCGGTGTGGCCGGTCTGCATCGTGGCGCCGTCATCGTCGATTGCGCGGCAAGCGACCTTGGCGGCAACGTCGAAGGCTCCTCCGTCGGCACCCAGGTCACCGACAACGGCGTGACCATCATCGGCGCCCCGTATCTGGCCAGCGGCGTGTCCACCACCGCATCCAACCTGCTGAGCCGCAACGTGGCCGACGTGCTGGCGCATTTCGTGCGTGACGGCAAGCTCGCCATCGACCTGAACGAAGAGCTCGACAACGCCATGGTCGTGGCCGGCCGCGGCGAGGAAGCCAAGAAGGAAGAGGAGTAAAGCAATGGATATCGTCGTTGCGATCACACTGTTCGTCCTCGCGCTGCTCATCGGCGTCGAGGTCATCGGCAAGGTGCCCGCCACCCTGCACACCCCGCTGATGTCGGGCGCCAACTCCATCCACGGCATCGTCATCGCGGGCGTCGTCATCGTCGCCGCGCACGCCACCAGTCCGCTCGCCTGGGTGTTCATCTTCCTGGCCGCCGTGCTGGGCACGATGAACGTCGTCGGCGGCTACGTCGTCACCGACCGCATGCTGGAGATGTTCAAGTCCGACAAGGGCAAGAAGAAGGAAGAGGAGGCCAAGTAAATGGGTACCCTGGCCGAAATGCTGAGCACGCCGCTCGGCGTCATCGAATGGTTTGTCTATCTGCTGGCCGCAGTGATGTTCGTCATCGGCCTGCACCTGATGAACTCCCCGAAGACCGCCCGCAAGGGCAACATGGTCTCCGCCATCGGCATGGTGTTCGCCGTGGCCATGGCCTTCATCGTGCTGTTCGCAGGTGAGGCCTCCAACGGTTTCAAGCATGGCGTCGCAGTCATCGTGCTGATCGTCGGCATCGTCATCGGCGCCGTGGCGGGCGTGGTCTCCGCCAAGAAGGTCAAGATGACCGACATGCCGCAGCTGGTCTCCGTGTTCAACACCGTGGGCGGTGGCGCCGCCGCGCTCGTGGCATTGAACGACATCCTGACCTCCGCCGAAACCCCATCCATCGTGGTGCTCATCACCGCGGGTCTGGGCATCATGATCGGATCCGTCACCTTCTCCGGCTCGCTGATCGCAGCCGGCAAGCTGCAGGGAATCAAGTGGGTCAAGAAGCTGAGCCTGCCGGGCAAGGGCTTCTGGAACATCCTGTTCGTCGTGCTCACCATCGTGTCCTTCGTGATGTTGTGCGTGCAGCCGAACCAGCGTCTGCTCTGGTCGATCCTGACCACCGTGTTCGCCCTGTGCTACGGCCTCGTGTTCGTCATCCCGATTGGCGGCGCTGATATGCCGGTCGTCATCTCCGTGTTGAACGCCTGCACCGGCACCGCAGTGGCCATGTCCGGTCTGGCCATCAACAACATCGCCCTGATCGTGGCCGGCGCGCTCGTCGGTGCGGCGGGCGTGACCCTGTCCATCGCCATGTCCAAGGCTATGAACCGTCCGCTGCTGTCCGTCTTGGCTGGTGGCTTCGGCGGCTCCAATTCTGCGGCGGGCGCCGGAGAGGGCACCATGAAGGAAACCTCCGCCGACGATCTGGCCGTCCAGCTCGTCTACGCAGAGAAGGTCATCTTCGTGCCGGGCTTCGGTCTGGCCCAGGCCCAGGCCCAGCGTGAGCTCGCCGACCTTGGCACGCTGCTCAAGGACCACGGCGTCGAAGTCTCCTACGCCATCCATCCGGTGGCAGGCCGTATGCCTGGCCATATGAACGTGCTACTCGCCGAGGCCAACGTCCCGTATGAGGAGCTCGTCGACCTGGATGACATCAATCCGCAGTTCCCGCAGGCCAACGTGGCTCTGGTGGTCGGCGCCAACGACGTGACCAATCCGGCCGCCCGCAAGCCGGGCACCCCGGTTTCCGGCATGCCGATTCTCGACGTCGACAAGGCGCAGAACGTGGTGGTCATGAAGCGTGGCCGTGGCACCGGTTATGCCGGCATCCAGAACGAGCTGTACTTCGAAGACAACACGCAGATGCTGTTTGGTGACGCCAAGGCGAGTCTGCAGGCCGTCATCGCAGCGGTCAAGGAACTCATCAACTGACGGACCGGCTCGTCGCCTACGCGAAGATCAGGCCCTTCCTCTTTTTGGAGGAAGGGCCTTTTGTTATTGCGCAAGTTGTCCACAGACAGGTATGGGGGTGTGGATAGGTGGAAATTGTCCACTTATTCACTTTTTTCAAAGGATTGTGACGGAGAGGTGGACGGATATGCGACAGTAGGTGCATCTCTACGACGAAGGAGTTGCATATGACAGTTGCCGTGGCCACGCCATTCAATATAGACGAACAGGCTTTCCTGCAAACGATGGATCGGCTGATCGAGCGCTTCGACCGGTACAGCTCGGGGCGTTGTTTCGCGGACCTTGATCGGATACGTCTCGAACACGATATGGAAGGTCCGCTTTCCCTGTTCGATGACGTGGTGCACGAGCTTGCGGATGACTTGTTCGGCGGCACGTCATGGCCGGTGAACCTCGACATGGATATGATCATATTGGATCGGTTCCAAATAGGCTATGATGCCGAATTCCTGACCGGATGCCGCAATGTGGTTCGTAAATACGGCATGAGCGCATGGCTGTATGAAATGATTAATGATGCTTCCGTCGCGGTGGCGACGCATCGGCCGAGCAACAGGATGCCGTTCCAGCTTGGTCTGTTCGATACACGTGAGGTGTTCCGAAGGAAAAAGACCAAGGGGAAGAAGAGCGGAGGCGGAAGGAGGAAACGGCTCGAATGCATGATGGAATACCTGCGACAGACCTACCGTCTGGCCGCATACACTCTGTTGCGATGGGGAGGGGGCGAGCCTAGGGCCGCTGATGCGGCGCTGATGGTTCTCGCTTATGGGGGATTGGGTATGTGTATGCTCCGCGATGATCCGAAAGTGGTCGAATTGGGATGTGATCCCGATTTCCGATACAGGCATGTATGCGCCCAGTTGCAGGATATGCGGATCAAGGCGGATCTGGAATATGCCTGTTCTGTGGATCTGAGCGTCACCAGCTCATTGGAATATCCGGCTTGCCTCGATGCCAGATATCTGTATGACGCCGAACACATTGTGGAGGCATATCGGAATCTGTGGGATGAGAACACTAAGCCCGTCGCCCAACTACTGGCCGAGATCGAGGACAATGGCGTATATGAAGTGGAGGATATATGGAAAGACCCGCTCTATCTGCATGACCTTGCCATCTCCCTTATGGGGCCGTCGGCTTCGGGTCTTCTCCAGGAAGGCTTCAGACTGCGTGATCGAACCATGTTCGAGAATGGTGTCAAAGAACTTGACAGCCAGGCACGCAATGTGAGGAAGGCTGGTCTGCTGCTTACCCTTGCCGGATATATCTTTTTCGCCGAACCGGAGGATCGCATGGATGCGATGCTCGCTTCGCACAAGGATCGCAAACGCATGTTGGACAACTATGAAAAGCTTGGCGAAATGGCCGCGACCATCGCCTTGTACCGTCTTCCTCGGGATCGCGAATCGCTTCGGGCAGTGCGGGCCCTGCTCATGCATGAGACGGGCGTGTACGCGGACAAGATGGGAGAGCTCATGGGTCTCGCCGACGAGCCGGACGGGGAAGACGAAGCCACCGCTCCGGTCATGGGGTGAAAGACGGTTTTCCGCATATTGGACATGACAATGCTTTGGGATTGACTCTACAACCATTGTAAGGTTTAGCCTTCCTGCTGGAAGACATAGGCCGAAACGGGAGGATAAGAGACAACCCATGGGAAAGAACCTGACAACGGGAAGCGTGTTCAGAACGATCGTCACCTTCGCGTTGCCGTATCTGCTGTCGTATTTCCTGCAGACGCTGTACGGCATGGCCGATCTGTTCATCGCCGGACAGTTCATCGGCATCGACGGCATCACCGCGGTGGCGAACGGCAGCCAGGTGCTGTACATGCTCACCGTGGTCATCGTGGGTCTTGCCATGGGCGCGACCGTCACCATCGGCCGTGCGGTCGGCGCGAACAGGCTCGACCGTGCGGCCAAGGCCATCGGCAACGTCATCACGCTGTTCGCAGGAATCGCGTTGGCGCTGACGGTCGTTCTGCTGTTGAACGTGCACAACATCATCTCGCTGATCGGCGTGCCAGTCGAAGCCGTCGAGGGAACCGCGCAGTATCTGACCATCTGCTATATCGGCATCCCGTTCATCGTCGCGTACAACATTATCAGCTCGGTGTTCCGTGGGATGGGCGATTCGAAAAGCCCCATGTATTTCATTGCGGTTGCATGCTTCTGCAACATCGTGTTCGACTACCTGTTTATGGGCTGGCTGCGTCTTGGTCCCTCGGGCGCGGCATTGGGCACCACACTGGCGCAGGCCATCAGTGTGACCGTGACATTGGTGGCGATTCGCCGCCGGCGTACGGGCATCAGACTGAAGTTCGGCGATCTTCGCCCCGATAGGGCCATGCTCCGCGGCATTCTCGGCATCGGAGTGCCGACGGCGGTTCAGGACGGCTGCATCCAGATCGCCTTCATCATCATCACGGTCATCGCCAACTACCGTGGCCTGAACGATGCGGCAGCTGTCGGCGTCGTCGAAAAGGTGATCAGCGCGTTGTTCCTGGTACCGTCGTCCATGCTGGCCACGGTATCCGCCGTCTCGGCGCAGAACATCGGTGCCGGCAGGATGGAGCGAGCGACGAAGACACTGCGATACGCCACCGCGATCACCGTCGTCTACGGCATCGTCATATCGATTGTGGTGGAACTGACGGCGGGCTCCATCGTCGGCCTGTTCACCACCGATGCGACGGTAATCCTGCTGGGAACACAGTACATCCGCAGCTACATCGTCGACAGCATCTTCGCGGGCATCCACTTCTGCTTCAGCGGCTTCTTCGCCGCATGCGGGCGCTCCTATATCGGATTCATCCACAATATCGTGGCCATCACCCTGGTCCGTGTGCCCGGGGCGTATCTGGCATCCAAGCTGTTCCCGAACACCTTGTTCCCCATGGGCGTCGCCGCGCCCGCCGGATCGCTGCTTTCCGTGCTGATCTGTCTTGGCTTCTACGCGTGGCTCAAGCGTCACGGCGTAATTTCGGAGAAGGCGCGTGCATGACGGCGAGTGAGCGAAGTGGAGGGCGCGACGCTTTGCCGGGTGACGGCAGACTGTTCCGTATAGGCAAGGTTGCAGATATGTTCAATGTGTCGCTGGGCACGCTTCGGCATTATGAGCGTTGCGGCTTGCTGGAACCCGAATATATCGACCCGCGCACCGGGTACCGGTATTACGGTGCCAAGCAGTTCGAGGTGCTGAACACAATCCGGTACCTGCGTGTGCTGGATATGCCGTTGACGCAGATAGCCGAGTTCCTGCACAATCGCGACGTGCATGTCATCGAGGACAAGCTTGTTGCACAGAAAGCCCTGATCGAGCGCAAACAGCATGAGCTGGAAATGGTCCAGCGGAAGATCGACCATCGCTTGGAGCGGCTGCGGGACGCTGAGCAGTCCGAATTCGACGTGATACGTGTTGTGCGGCAACCCGCCTGCAGGATCGTCTGGATCAGGGATTCACCGAAGGTCGACTCGTATCTCGGCCTGGAATATTCGATCCGCAAGCTGGAGCAGCATCAGAAGGATTCGCTGGTCTTCCTCGGCAAGGTCGGCGTCGGCATTGACAAGGAATCGTTGGAACAGGGCGGATATGCCGATTACGGGTTGGTGTTCCTATTGCTTGACGACGAGGACGAATATGAGGGCGACACCGTGGCATTGCCGGAGACCGATTGCGTGCGCATCCGGTTCCGGGGGAGTCATGGCGATGCCCCCGACCGGTATCGCGAGCTGATATGGTACACCGCAGAGCAGGGTCTCGACATCACCGGGTTCTCACGTGAGATCGCGTTGATCGATGAAGGGTTGACATCGGATCCCGCCCAGTTCGTGACCGAGATCTGCATCCCGGTGCGCTAGCCACTTTCCGGCGACGTGTGGCGCTACTTGGCTTTCTCCTTCAGGGTCGGCGCAAGGGTGCCGGCCAGCGCGCGCTCGCCCGGCCTGGCCAATGGGCCGACCAGTTCATGCGCCGTGTACGGCTCCTCAAGATAGGCGATGTCGGATTCGCTGAGTTTTACTCCAAGTGCTTCGATGACATCATCCACGCGCTCCGTCTTCGAGCAGCCGACGATCGGTGCCGTGACGTCCTTGGCCCAATGCCAGGCGAGGGCGATCCGCGCCATCGGCACGCCGAGCCGTTCCGCGAGCCCGTGCACGCGTTCGATGATCGGCATATCCTGCGCACGTGCCTGATCGTACTTGTTGCGCATGGTGCCGTCGGTGGTGCCGCGTTTGGAATCGGAATCCCAGGACGGATGGGTCAGATGGCCGGACGCCATGGGGAGTATGGGGTGAGCGCCATGTTGTACTGACGGCTGTTCGGTGGCGTCGGCATCGATGGTCCACTGATGGAATTACGGGGAGGTCTTGCCGAAACTCATACCGCCAAGGCAGACCTTGGAAACTTGGATGCCGGACCATCCCAGTGGGGCGTAGCTCATGTCAGTCATACTGAAGCTCTTCTGCCGTTGATGTTCGGAAGGTCAGCATATCCCGTTTCGATTGGCAGAACCAATACCTCGCATGAATGGTTTGATATGCAATCGACGCATGGAACGATATACCATACTCACATTGGACATTCTTTTTCGCCGGGCGTTGAATAGGGAACGGTACAGAGCATAAATGAAAGGACGGGTCGACAATGGAAAATCCGAGCGCATTCCCGATGGGAGAACCGAACGACGGCTTCGCGCAGTACTTCGTGGGACAGAGCTACCTTGCTCCGGTGCTCGAGACTCCGCAGATTGCCATCCATAACGTGACCTTCGAGCCGGGTTGCCGCAACAACTGGCACATCCATCACAACGCGGCGCAGGTACTCATCGCGGTCGGCGGTTGCGGCTACTACCAGATCGAGGGACAGGAGCCAAAGGAGCTCAAGGCCGGGCAGGCCGTCTGCATCCCCGCGGATACGAAGCACTGGCATGGCGCCGCCCCCGGCGAATCATGCTCGCATCTAGCCTTCATGGTCCCTGCGGGCGATCTGGCATCCATGAGCAACGAATGGCTCGAGCCGGTGGATGCCGAAGCCTACGGCAAACTTGCCTGAGGTCTGTTGTTCTTATATGGAGGGCCATCCTGCAAAAGTGGGATGGCCCTTTTTGTTGTTCAGGGCGATAACGGTTTGAAGCCTTGCGGCGAGTGGCGTCATGCGAGGAAATCCGCAAGCAGATTGCACAAGTAGCTTGTGTAAGTGCTATGGTGGCCAGCTGGAGGCAATCGAAATGGATACGAAAGACGAATATTCGACATCGGATGTCGCCATGGAATTGGCGATTGCGGTCAGCAGGCTGCAAGCTCGGATGAAGCATGAGGCCGGCATCGCGGAACGGGGCATCACCGCTTCGCAGCTTGCCATGTTGAAGCGGCTGGATACCGAGGGAGAACTGTCGGTATCGACTTTGGCCGCGTACGAACACGTATCGCAACAGGCCATCACCCAGCGTCTTGAACTACTGAGGTCCACAGGGTATGTCACACAGCATGCCGATTCGAAAGATCGTCGTCGTCGACTGGTCGGCTTGACCGATGAAGGACATGCGTTCCTCGCCCACGTAACCGCTAGCCAAACAACTTGGCTGGCGCATGCCATCGAATATGCATTGGATGACGGCGAGCGTGGGGACCTCGCCGCTGCGACCACATTGATCGAACGCATCGCCGCCACGGAATCGCTGCCGACGGGAGGCGACACGCGATGAAGACGGCTGATAAGACAAGAGAAACTCCCGCGTTTCCCAAGACCTTCATCATGGCGATGATATTTGGGGTCGGTCTCAACCCTGTCAACAGCACGCTTATCTCGACGGCGCTCGCACCGATTTCACATGATTTGCGGATTGATGCCGGAAGGGCGACCCTGCTGATATCTGCGCTGTACCTGACATGTGCCATCGCGCAGCCGACGGCGGGCAAGCTTTCTGAGATCATTGGTCCTCGCTCGGTGTTCATGGCCGGTGCGGCATTGGTCATGATTGGAGGACTACTGGGTGGTTTCGCCCCGAATCTCGGCGTGCTGCTGACGTCGCGTGTGCTTATTGGTGCGGGCACATCCTGTGGCTATCCTGCTGCCATGCTGCTGGTTCGCAGACGGGCCGATCGCATGGGATTGGCGGAACCGCCTTCGTTGGTCCTTTCCATTCTCGCTATGGTGGGACTGGTGCTCATCGCTGTCGGTCCACCGTTGGGCGGCCTGTTGGTCACCTTTTTGGGATGGCGCTCCACCCTCTTCGTCAACGTGTTGGTCGGCATCATCACGATTGTGCTGGGATTGGCAAGCATCGAGCCCGATGCGAAGCATGAACATCGCATGACCGTATCCTTCTTCATCGCGCATCTCGATGTCATGGGTCTGTTGCTATTCTCCATCACAATCAGCGCGCTGCTGATTGTTCTTATGAGTTTGCCTACTTTCGACAAGGTGTCCGGTTGCGTCACTGTCATCGCTTTGTTGGCTTTTGTCGCGTGGGAGTTGCATGCGGCGACGCCTTTCGTCGATGTGCGTTCACTCGCGGCGGATAGTGCGATGACGTTGAATTTTCTGCGTGCGATGCTCACCATGCTTGGCGCTTATGTGGTCATGTACGCCTTGCCCCAGTGGTTGGAGGATGCCTGCCATATGAACGCCGGTGTTTCCGGCATGTTCATCATTCCGATGGGGGTGGTGGCGACAGTGGCTTCGTTATCCATCGCGAAGAAGCCGATAGTGCGCTTGCCGTTGATGGTGTGCTGTTCGGCGATGGTGGCGGTGGGCATGTTGTTGGCTTGCACGTCATCCGCTGGCATGGTCGTATTGCCGTTGACCGCCTCCGCTGTCGCGGGACTGGTGTTGGGACTCAGCATGTCGACCAGTCAGACCGTGCTATATCGCCGAGCGGCATCCGAGCATATTGGCACGTCGTCTGGTCTGCTGCGCACGTCCATCTATATCGGGTCTATCGGTGCGTCCTCATTGAGTGGCGTGTTCTTCGGTGAGACGGTCACTGATGGAGGGCTTCACGGCATTGGCATCACAGTTGCGGTTTTGGGG
>ERZ1106943.2215-NODE-2215-length-17159-cov-4.051508_pt1 | contig 17159 bp, 16 predicted proteins | sample MGYA00403671_ERZ1106943 | MGnify/ENA primary metagenome ERZ1106943 (study PRJEB35170, sample SAMEA104062427) | human gut metagenome | biome: human gut; feature: human-associated habitat; material: faeces | place: Denmark | collected 2012-06-14 ...
CACTATCATCGCAGCTCCGAGGGAACGGGGCGATTTCGGGTGCGTAATGAATATTTACAGCAACGACCCGGTAAATGCGCTTATGCAAGTGAATGTCAGCGGTACGGCATATTCTCCAAACGCCCTTGCATTTGAAGGCGAATGGACTGACCCGAAACAATACCGCATCGACTGCCGCATGACCAATCATGACCCCGTAGCCGGACTACAGGCCGACATAGTAATGGATCCGGATATAGCCCTGACAGAAGAAAGCATCTTCTTCACCGACAGATTAGACGGGCATCAGACTACACTGGCCAAGACCGGCGATGGACGTTATCGGCTGATAGTTTATTCCATGCGCAATACGCCTGTTATCGGCAATGACGGCGTACTTTTCAGCATCACAGTGCCTGACCGTAAGCTTTCGGGGCAAAACGTGCTTTTCGAGGCAATCAGACTCAGTGGCACCAACGGCGTGAATCTGACATCGCCCGGCGCTTCAAACCGGAGTCTTGCCGTTGCCGAGGCTCCGGAAGAGGTCGTGAAGGGCGATCTTGACCGCAACGGAAAAATAAATATAGCAGATGTAACGCGTGCCATAGGAGTGGTCACGCATCAGTTCAATGCCGCCGACTATCTTCTGACAGGCGACATGAACGGCGACGGCAAAATAAATGTTGTCGACGTTACTGCTATAATCAGAATCATAACAAACAAATAGATAAGTATATATGAAATCAATCAGACGAGTATCAATGGCGGTAGCTGCCGCGGCCTGCATATTTGCCGCCGGCGCCACTGAGAGAGTGTACACTCCGGAGTGCCTTGTAACACCCGGAGAAACCTACGAGCTTCCTATATGGGTCGATCTTGAGACGAACTACATCGGAATGCAGGTAGATGTGGCATTGCCTCAGGGAATGGAGTTTGTCTTCGATGAGGACAACGAGGCTATAATTACCCTTAACCAGACAGCAGTGAAAGATCACGTGTCAGCATCCGGCATCAGTCCCACGGGCTCACTTACCATAGTGGTTTTCTCGATGAAAAACAGCAAATTCCCTCTCGGCAACCATGAGTTCATTACGGTAAGGGTAAAGGTATCCGAGAGCTTCAAAGGCACGGCGACCGGGGAGCTTCTGGAGCCTGTATTCTCGACAGTAGAAAGCGAGGAGGCCGATTTTGCTCCGAGCAACTTTACAGTGGCCGTGAAGCTCACAGCCCTTGACTTCAGCAGGCAGGCCATCGAGCTAAAAGAGGGACGCGAAGAAGAACTCACGCTGACATATACACCGGCATCGGCATTTGGAATACCAATGGAGTACACATCAAGCGATCCCTCTATAGCCGTGTGGGAGCTAGGTACCGAAGCCGGACAAGCAGGCACACTTAAAGCTCTGAAACCTGGCACAGCGACTATATCGGCAACTGCACAGGGACAGGCTGCTACTGTAGAGGTTACGGTTCTCGACAAAGCCACTGGAATAGAGAGTGTGTCGGAAACGGAGACATTTGACGTCTACGACATCAACGGGTATATCATCTTAAAGGATGCGGATAAATCTTCGCTCACAGAGCTTGCCAAAGGATTATATATACTTCGCTCACAGGGCCATGCCGTGCGGATAGTGAAGTAAAAGTAACGCATTATATATACGAAAGCGGAGGAAAGCCGTGCGGGCGGTTTTCCTCCGTTTTTTCATTTGAACGGATTTTATCGTATGCAGAGCGGCCGGGGGGTACATCTGCCGGCACACGTCTCCTTACATTTTCTTCAGCTCTTTGGCCCAGGTGTCTTTCAGACCTATGGTCTTGTTGTAGACGAGCCGGTCGGGAGTGGTGTCGGGATCGACTGTGTAGTAACCCAGCCGGGTGAACTGATAGTGGTCGCCGGCTTTAGCACGGGCAGCTCCCCAGGGCTCGATCCAGGCTTTTTCAATTACTTTGAGCGAGTCGGGATTGAGCAGGTCGCGGAAGTCGCCCTCCTCAGCCGAAGGATTCTCTACGGCAAAGAGGCGGTCGTACTGACGCACTTCGGCGGGTACTGCATCAGCCACTGATACCCAGTGGAGAGTGCCTTTCACCTTGCGGTCGGCACCGGGAAGGCCGCTGCGCGTTTCGGGGTCGTAGGTGGCGTATATTTCCTCGATATTCCCGTCGGAATCTTTTTTGACACCCGTGCAGCAGACTATATATGCACCTTTGAGGCGCACCTCCTTGCCGGGGGTCATGCGGAAGAATTTCTTGGGAGGATTCTCCATGAAGTCATCTCGCTCTATCCAAAGCTCGCGGCTGAACGGCATCTCATGAGTGCCCTCTTCCGGATGCTCGGGGTTATTATCCATGGTCAGCATCTCTGTCTGATCCTCAGGATAGTTTGTGAGTATAAGCTTCACGGGATTGAGCACGGCGCTTATACGGGTAGCCGAGTCATTGAGGTCTTCGCGAACTGAGTGTTCAAGAAGCTCGATATGGTTCAGGGCCTCGTATTTGGTATAGCCTATACGGTTGATGAAGTTTTTGATTGACGAGGGGGTGTAGCCACGGCGGCGCAGACCGCAGAGCGTCGGCATACGCGGATCATCCCAGCCGGAGACGCGGTGCTCCTCGACCAGCTGACGCAGCTTGCGCTTGGACATGACGGTGTAGTTGATGCCGAGACGCGAGAACTCTATCTGGCGCGGCTTGATGCCGGGGATGGACACGTTCGACACGACCCAGTCGTACAGCGGGCGGTGCGCCTCGTACTCAAGCGAGCAGAGGGAGTGCGTGATGCCCTCCAGCGCGTCCTGTATCGGGTGGGCGAAGTCGTACATCGGGAAGATACACCACTTTGTGCCCTGACGGTGATGCTCGATATATCTGATGCGGTACAGCACCGGATCGCGCATGTTGAAGTTGCCGCTTGCGAGGTCGATCTTGGCGCGCAGGGTGTAGCGGCCTTCCTCAAATTCGCCGTTCTTCATCCGCTCAAAGAGGTCGAGGTTCTCCTCGATAGGCCTGTCGCGCCAGGGGCTGACGGCGGGGTGCGAGGTGTCACCCCTGTATTCGCGGAACTGCTCGGGGGTAAGCTCGCAGACGTAGGCAAGCCCTTTCTTTATAAGCTCGATGGCGTATTCATAGGTCTTTTCAAAGTAATCGGAGCCATAGTAAAACCTGTCGCCCCAGTCAAAGCCGAGCCAGTGGATGTCTTCTTTGATGGCGTCGACGTACTCGGTGTCCTCTTTGGCGGGGTTGGTGTCGTCCATGCGCAGGTTGCAGATGCCGCCGAAATGCTCGGCAGTGCTGAAGTCTATGGTCAGCGCCTTGCAGTGGCCGATGTGCAGATATCCGTTCGGTTCGGGCGGGAAACGGGTGTGTATCTGCATACCGTAGCAGCGATGCCCCTCGGAGAGATCCTCCTGAACAAAGGCCTCGATGAAATTTCTTGTTGTCTCTTCCATATATCCTCTCTCCTATAAAAAGCTACCAAAATATTATAAACGATAGTTGGCATAAATACAATATTTTTTTCAATAAAACGGGGTGAATCAGCAGCCGCGGATAAGCGGTGTTTACAGGCGAAGACCACCATGATATAATTTGTAAAAAAGAGTATTATTAAAACGGAGGGAAGAGCATGGGAAGCTGGTTTTCAAATCTGCATATCAGGCGGGCGGAGAATATCGAACCGAGCGCAGTTGACTCGGCGCTGACCGAGATGATGACAGCCGCCAATTACCTGCCCGCAGAGAACGCGGCGGAGGCAGACGCCGCAGTCGCAATACTCGGCACGGATTCGGAGTGGATATCCGTATATTCGGATTTCTTTGAGTTTGGCGAACCGAAGCAGTTTCAGGACATTGCCCGGCCGATATCGGAGCGGTTGCACACTGATGTACTTGGCATAGCCTGCTTTGACAGCGACTTTATGTTTATGAACCTGATAAATCCGGAGCAGAAGCTCGACGCGTTTGCCAGAATAGGCGGGGGATATGGCGTCAAACGGCGCAGCAATTTCAATGCGTGGAAAAATAAGGTGACAGATTTAGACGCGTTCAAGCGCTGTGCCGCGGAGAATGAGTATGCCTTTGCCGAAGAGTTCCTGATGGACACCGCGCAATACACCGGCTTGAACGAGGAGCTGGCCATAAGCTCTTATGACACCCTCGGCGAGCTGGAGCTTCCGGTGCAGAAGAGATATCTGTACTTCAAATTGCCGGACACAGTCGAACGGGTGCCGCCGAAATTGATTTTATATATGGCCAGCGGCGAATCTTGTGCCGATGGAAAACGGAGCATGATATATGTATTGAATGTCGGCGGAGCATCGAGGGGCCTTTCGGTGTTTTTTATCGGCTCTTATGTTGAAAACGACGAGATAAGCTTCTCGGATCTGTATTTGGAAACAGGGCACGAGGGAACGAGAACGCCGTTTGAACTCAAAAAAGTTCGCCTCATAGATGGTCGTTCGGCTTATTATTACAATGCTTCAGAATATAAGATACCGGAAGCTGTGAAAGGCGGGCTTTCATGGATGAAGAAATTTAAGGAAGAAAGTAAGAGGGAAATAAAAGTTGTATTTACGCCGCATGGGGAAAATGAAAAATTGCTCGACATCATCCTCGTGGTCAGTCCGGACGGAAATCCGGAAGGGCAGTGTGGATGGATTTATAGATAGATTATGACATATAAAAACATGCCGGGTAAAATGCCCGGCATGTTCCATGCTTATTTATTGTAATTCGCGTACATCGTGTCGGTTGCCTGACGGATGGCGGCGGTGACTTCTTCGACCTTTCCGGCGTCCCACTCTGACGGCTCGGCGCGGAGGAACGAGGTCTTGTCCACGCGGTTATCGAAGATGCCGATGGGGACGTTATAGGTTTTGCCGTGCGCCTTGACAGTCACGGTGTTCTTGACCTCGGCGTGCTGCACGAGGTATTCCATATCGTCGCAGCCATAGTCGCCCAGCATGACGGCCATCGGGACGCCATGGTGCAGGTTGGAGCCGGGATCGTTCGGGTCGGCGCGGTCGGCATTCTTGCGTCGGGATTCCTCAGGAGTGACCCAGATGTAGAGGATGACGGCATTTTCAAGTATCTCCGGGCAGAACATCGGCAGCGAGTACTGATAGCCGAAGGTGCCGGTCAGCGGCATGGATGAGCCGTCCGGTCCGCCGCGGGCGCACTCGATGATGATGGTCTTGTCCTCGAAGCTGTCGGGATAACCGGCGTGCTTCTCGTCGAGCATTGCGCGCGCTTCGTTTTCAAGTATCTTTGCCAGCTTCTCGCGGACTTCCGCCTTGAGAACGCCGAGGCGCGGGCTGATACCGGCCTGAAGTCCCGCGCGGTCGTAACGGTCGAACAGCAGCTGCGCGGCGGAGTCGGGCTTTACAACATTGCGGTTCATAAGGTCGTGATAGTCCTCGTTGAGCAGGGCGCAGAGCGTACCCCAGTCGCGGCCGTCGATGAACGGCTCCTCGCCGGGATAGAAGATGCGCGCCTCGCCCATGGCCTGAAGCTCGTTGTCGATGCGGCGCATCATGTGGACGTAGGGGAAGTCATCCAGCTGAAGATTCTTGCCGATGTGGAACTCATTCTGAAGGCGCTGCGGCTCGATATTGGCCATGAAGTTCCTTACCTCGGATTTGCCGGAGGCGGGAAGCGCCTGAAGAAGAACAACTTTAAACACCTTATTTTCCATAATATCTCCTTATCTAATGTGATTATTGAACTATTTCAAGCCATTTTGTCTTATCGACTGTAATATTGCGGTGCCGGTCGATATACTCGATTATCAGCTCCGAAATCTCGGTCGGCTGCTCGCGTACGACCTCGCATTCGCGGTAGACCTCGTAGCCGCCCGCGCCGGACGCACGGTAGTTATTCATGCACAGCGTCAGCGAATTGTCCTCTGCCAGCTCCGCGCCGCGGCATTTTATCGACACGACGCGCTCGCCGACCGGACGGCGCAGATCGAACACCGCGCTGACTCCGGCGAAATAGTCGTAGTTAAAATGCTGCGCGATCGGATGCAGGAACGTTTCACTGACTTCGAGTCCGTCTTTACCAAGCGTAAAGTATTCGGCGCAGCGCTCCAGCGCGGATTTCAGAACGCGGCGGTCGACCCGCAGCGTCACGAGCGTGTTCGGGAAAATGTAGGTCGAGACCACATCGCGGATCGTGACGTCCTGCTCGAAGCCTTTGACCGTATTCGCCAGACTGGTTGACGATATGTCCGCTCCGGAAGCTTCGAGCTGCACCTGATTGAAGAAATTCGCGATCAGCGAGCCGTGCGCGGCCATCTCAAGCGGCGGCTCCGGCAGTAGGGGAGTATCCAGATGGCCGACCGGCGTGTCGAGCCACTGCGCTGTTTCACGCTCAAGCGGCGCAAGATATTCCATCGCGGCGGGCAGGGGAGCACATCCCGCGTCGCACAGCCGCGACCACGCGCTTACCTTGCCGCGGTCGTCTACGGTGACGTCCATCGTGATATACTGCCGTGCCTTATCGGGCGGCTGGCAGGTATACGTGCCGTTGACGCAGAGGTTTTCAACAGGAATATGCTGATGCGCGCAGAGCAGGACATCAAAATCAAGCTCCTGACATATGCGCCAGCCCTGATTTTCGCCCGTAGCCGAGAGAAGCTTGCCCGTGGCAATGTCGTTTTCAAACCCGCCGTGATAAATGCATACCGTCAGGTCGACATTCTGCGCCTTCAGCTCGTCCAGCGCCGATTTCGCCGCGGAAAAGGTATCGCCTATTTTTATTCCGAAGAGGTTGTCGGGCGTCTCCCAATGGTTTACATAATGCGTTACAATACCGGTCAGCCCGATGCGCAGTCCGTTTTCAAGTGTTATGACGGCCGTTTTCTCAACTCCGCGTATGCCCTCAACATTTGCGCACAGGCACTTTGCGCCCAGCGCGTCCAGAAACCGTTCGATCTCGGCCTTGCCGTAGTTGAAGTCGTGATTGCCAAGCGTGATGAAATCATATCCGCCGAGATTCAGCAGCCTAGCCGGTACGCAGTCGCCGTCGCGGTGCTGGCTGTACAGCCAGTAGGTGAAGGGGCTGCCCTGAAGCGTATCCCCGCCGTCGATGACGAGCGTGTTTCCGCCGCGCTGAAAATTGCTCATGCAGTTTGCAAGGCCGCTGTCAACGCTGCCGCCGGTCGCGTAATCGACGGGGGAGAAGAAGCCGTGCGTGTCGCTTGTGTAATATATCCTGAGTTTTCGCTGCATAACTGTCCTTTCTGAACATGAAATTCAGATTGTTATACCCCCACGCCAAAACGTAGGGGTATAAATGCTTTTACGCGCCGTGCGCAAGCTTTCTGCGTATCCTTGTGGATACGATCTCGATGATGAGCACCAGCACCATCAGCCCCCATACGAAGGAGCCGACCATCGCCCAGCGGCGGCTGTTGAGGCACTGCACCAGCGAAGCGCCGATGCCGCCCGCGCCGACGATACCGAGCGTCGTTGCGTCCTTGAGGTTGATGTCAAAGCGGTAGATGGTGGTGGAAATGAAGCTCGCGGTGAGCTGCGGGATAACGCCGTAGCGGATCTTCTGGAACGGCGTGCAGCCCATGGCGTCAAGGCTTTCAAGGATGTGGGTGTCCAGATCCTCGATAGCGGTTATGTACATCTTGGATATCATGCCGATGGAGCAGACCGACTGCGTGATAACGCCGCAGGCCGCGCCGGGGCCGGTGACGCGGATCCACATCAGCGCCCAGACGATGCTGGGTATCGTCCTTATCATAAGGATGAGTATGCGCACGACGTAGGCGACGGGCTTGGGCATGATGTTGAACGAGGCGAGGAAAGCGAAGGGGATAGCGAGTATTGCGCCGATAAGCGTACCGAGTACGGCGATAGCGATGGTCTGAAGCAGCAGGTACGGCACATCGGTGTCGCTGGTGCCGAACATCAGTGCGGTGTCCGGGTGGAACACGCCGTGTACAACGCCCTTTGCGACCTCGGTGCCGGTAGCGGTCAGGCCGGTGAACTTGATGTCATGCGCCGACCAGCCGACGAGCACAACGATGATGAGGACGATCAGCGTGTACAGCAGCCATTTGCGCGGGCGGTTTGCGTACATTTCCGCCGCAGTCAGCTTCCTGTCCAGCGTTTCCTCGAAAACTTCTATTTTTTTCTTCATCACGGCTCTCCTTTCAGCTCAGCTTCTTGCGAAGATATTCGCTGAAGAAGTCGATCGCCACGACGACGACGAACAGCGAGAGCAGCACCGTGCCGAGGCTGTTGTAGTCACGCCAGCCGATGCGCTCGTTAATGGTGATGCCAAGGCCGCCGGCGCCGACATAGCCGAGTATCGCGGACGCGCGGACGTTCATCTCGAAGCAGTAGAGACTGTGGCTGAGATAAACGGGCAGTATCTGCGGCACGCAGGCAGACCAAAAGGCTTGGAACTTGTTCGCGCCGAGGGCTTCCATTGCCTCAAACGGCCCCATGTCGATGGTCTCGATACTCTCGAAAAGCATCTTCGCCACGATGCCGAAGGTGAATATCGCAATTGCGACGGTGCCGGAGAAGGTGCCGAGGGAGAATATCAAAGCACAGACCAGCGCGATGATAAGCGTCGGCAGAGTGCGGATGAGGCCAAGGATGAATCTGAAAATACTGACGATAACGATGCTCTTGTTGATGTTGCTCGACGAGAGGATCGCAACGGGCAGCGCGAGAAAGCAGCCGATGACGGTGCCGAGGATGGACATCTTTATGGTGTCGATAAGCGGGGAGACGACCTTCGGGAAGAACGACCAGTTGGGCTGGAATATCTTTGCCAGCAGGTCGACCATCTTGCTGAACTTGCTTATAACGACCGCCATGCTGAAGCCCGTCATCTGCAGCGAGAGCCATATCGCCAGCGCCAGCAGAACGACTATCAGCGGCGCACGGCTTCTGCGCTTCATTACGGAGTGACCGTTTGCAAGGGTTATTGTTTTGGGCTTGAAGATGCGGTCATAAAGCGTGAGCTTGAGGATAGATACGTTTTCGTTATCCATGGTCAGCCCTCGGTCTTTGCAACAGGCGCGCTACTTTCGCCCTCGCCCATGGTGGGAACCTTCTCGCCGTTGTAGACGGCGTCGATCTGCTCCTGCGTGATCGTGCTGGCCGGGCCGTCGAAAACGATCTCACCGGCGCGGATGCCGATGACGCGGTCGCAGTATTTCAGCGCAAGGTCAACATGGTGGATGTTCAGAAGTATGGAGATCTTGTATTCCTTGTTGATGCGCACGAAGTCCTGCATGACCTGCTTGGCGGTGATGGGGTCAAGTGAGGCGACAGGCTCGTCGGCAAGGATTATCTTCGGGTTCTGGTTCAGCGTACGCGCAAGCGCGACGCGCTGCTGCTGGCCGCCGGAGAGTTGGTCACAGCGGGTATAGGCCTTATCCAAAATGCCAACCTTGTCAAGGCTTTCGAGAGCGCGCATTTTCTGCTCCTTCGTGAACACGCCGAACAGAACGCGGAAGAAGTTCATATCCGGCACGTCCGCGGTGAGGACGTTTTTGATGGCGGTGCTGCGGGATACAAGGTTAAAGCTCTGGAATATCATACCCACCTTCCGGCGATATCTGCGCAGATCTTTGCCGCGCAGTGAGTCAACGTCAACGCCGTCAACCGTGAGTTCACCCTTGGAGATGTCATGCATACGGTTGATGCAGCGCAGTATCGTGGACTTACCGGCGCCTGACAGACCGATGATCGCGACGAATTCGCCCTGCTCGATCTGAAGGTTAATGTTTTTCAGGGCTGTGAAGCCGTTTGGATAAGTCTTATACACATTTTTGAATTCTATCATGCTGCGACTCTTTTCTAAATCTAAAATTTATGTTGTAGCACAAGAGCACCCTGCATTGCAGGGTGCTCTGTTCAATTATGCGGTTGGAATACTGAATCAGTCGGAGACTGCCTTCAGAGCAGCGCGGGCGCCGTCGTAGTCGGAGTCGACAGCCTTTGCATAACCGGTGTGGCTGTAAACGGAGAATATCTCCTGACCTTCCGGAGTGTTGATGATGTTGATGAAGCAATCCTGCAGAGCGGCGACGAGCTCAGGAGTGTAGTAGGGGCTGGCCTTGGAGACAGCAACGGTGTCGTTGTAGATACCGTCGGTGACACCGATGACGTTCAGCTCGTTCCAGATGGACTCACTGCGGCCCATGCCCTGCTTGCCGGTCTCATCCTGCTGATCGGTCGGGAGCATCCAGCTGGCTTCGTAGTCGTTGCGGCCGTCGGCGTAGCAGACGATGATGTCAACCTGCTCAGCTGCAGCGTAGGAGAAAGCGGTGCCGTAGCCGGAGTCGAGGGGGATAACGTTGGAGAGGTCAGAGATCTTCTTGCCGTCGTAGTTGGCCATCAGCCACATGGAGGGGTAGATGTAACCGGCGGAGGAGGAAGTCTTCTGGACTGCCCACTTTGCCTTGTCGAGGTCTTCCCAAGTGAGCTTTTCACCGGCGTTGACCTTGGCTGCAAGTTCCTTGCCGTACTCGGAAGGAGTTGCGTAGATGAGGGAGCGGTAGTAGGTGACCTGCGGACCGTTCTTCTGGGTGGCGTTTGCTTCGCCGTTCCAGTCGGCGGGGTTGGTGCTGTCGTTGGACAGACCGTTGCGGGTCGCGGTCAGGATGACGTCAACGTCGTCGGAGTAGAGGGCGTAGGTGCCGCCGGGCAGCCAGCCGAGGTCGATGGAGCCTGCGGACATAGCCTCGCCGGTAGCGTCGTAGCTGGTGCCGACGGTGATGTCAACTTCGTCAATGTCATAGCCAAGCTTGGACATCTCGGCCTGAACGAGCTCGGGCAGATTCTTGGTGCCGGCAATGATAACGTCGGCGTCCTTGGAAGGAACGAACTCAAGGGTCAGCTTGTCGAAGTGCTGGTTCTCGGCAGCGGGAGCTTCGGTTGCGTCCGCTTCGGGAGCCTTGGACTCTTCGGCTGCGGGAGCGTTGGTCTGGCCGCAGGCGCAGAGAGCAAATACCATGACAAGTGCGAGAAGCAGTGCTATGGTCTTTTTCATTTTTGTTTTTCCTCCAAACAAAATTTTATGGCAAACGGCGGAAGCATACGTCGTCAGATGCATCGATTTAAATCAAAAAAACACCATGATTCCACATTTTTCGCGCTGTGTACCGATAATCAATATAGCATAGTTTAATTAGCTTTACAAGCTTTTTTGCAGATATTTTACAGAACCATGCTCTTAACTTTACCTATCGAGATATAGCCGTGCAGAACGGCTTCGATATCGCTGCCCGCAGGGGCGTCCCCGTGCGCGATGAAATCGGCGTCGGGAATGAGCGTCATGCCGCCGCTGCGGCGATTGGCGGAATAGGTGTTGTCGAATATGAACTTGGGAGCTATCGTGCGCTCACGCAGTATACCTTTGAATTCGTCGAGCGGACAGCCGGGGAAGTTGACGTTCCATATCTCGCCGGGGGCGAGGGGCGCGGCCAGCAGCTCGCGGGCGATGTCGAGTATGTATCGGTCGGTCACGTCGTAGCTGCCGTCGTGCTGTGCCGAGAAGGCGATGGCAGGGATGCCGTTGAGTACGGCCTCAATCGCGGCGGCGACGGTGCCGGAATAGGCGATGTCAAAGCCCGCGTTGTAGCCGATGTTGATGCCGGAGAAAACTACGTCCGGCCTTATCGGCAGCACTGCCTTCAGCGCGGTTTTCACGCAGTCCGCCGGAGTGCCGCCGATGCTGTAAGCCCCGGCGACGGGCAGCGGAAAATCATATTCCTCAACATCAAGCGGCTGGAATATCGTCAGCTTCTGGGACATGGCGCTGCACTGCGACGAGGGGGCGGCCACCCATACCTCGCCGAGCTGCATCGCCATCTCTGCGAGATGTACGATACCGGGGGAGCTTATTCCGTCGTCGTTTACAAGCAAAATCTTGAGCTTTTTATCCATTGGCCTGTTTTTCTCCTCTTATTATTGATAGAAGCGCGTCGCGCGCGGTGCCTGCGAGGTACAGTGAGCCGCAGGCGATAACGGGCTTGCCGCAGCTGAGAGCGAGCGCCGCCGCGGTCTGTACCTCACCGCAGCTCTGCGCCGGAATGCCCATGCCGTTTACAAGCTCCGCCAGCTTGTCCGCCGCCAGCGCGCGGGGACTCGGCGGAGTTACGCAGAAGAAGCGCTCCGCGTACGGCGCGAGGGATGCGAGCATCTGCCGGTAATCCTTATCGGCCAGCACACCCATCAGAAATACGCATTTCTCATCGGGCAGATATTCGCGCAGGTTCGCGGCCAGCGCCTCGGCGCATTCGGGGTTGTGCGCGCCGTCGATGATGACAGGCGACTCCGCGCGCAGCACCTCGAAGCGCACCGGCCATTTAGTCTCAGCAAGGCCGGAGACGACTGCATTGTCGCCGATACTCCAGCCCTTTGAACGCAGGACATCGAGCACTTCGAGCACGACAGCGGCGTTTTTCAGTTGATGCGTGCCGAGCAGAGGCAGGCGCAGGGAAGTATAATTGCGCCATGCAAAGCTCTGGCCGGACAGCGAGTGCGATATCGGGCGGATGGAATCAAAATCCGCCTTGACGAGCCGCGCGTTGTTCTCGCGGCAGGTCTTCTCGAAAACCTCTTCGACCTCGGGAACATTGCGGTAGCACACAACGTCGCAATTGGGCTTGATTATTCCGGCCTTAGCCGAAGCAATCTCGGGCAGCGTGTGCCCGAGATACTCGGTGTGCTCAAGGCCGATTGTCGTTATCACGGCGCACTCCGGACAGTCGATGGCATTCGTGCTGTCAAGCGCACCGCCGAGACCGACCTCAAGCACAACGATGTCGCATTGCTCCTCAAGAAAATAGAGCATCGCTATCGCGGTGACAAGCTCGAACTGGCTTGGGTGATCCGCCATGCCCTCGGCTATCGGCTTCACGCGCTCCGTAAGCTCCGCGAGCCGGTCGTCCGGAATCTCGACGCCGTTTATCTGCATCCGCTCGTTGAAGCGGCAGATATACGGCGAGGTGTAGAGCGCCGTTTTATATCCGGCCTTCTGCATGACGGACGCGAGCATCGCGCAGGTAGAGCCTTTACCGTTCGTCCCCGCGACGTGGATGAAGCGCAGCTTTTTCTGCGGGTTGCCGAGCTTTGAAAGCAGCTCGCGCGTACGGCCAAGGCCGAGCCTTGTGCGGCTCCATGTGCAGCTTTCTATGTAATTTATTGCTTCATGTGCAGTCATCTGAACATTCGCCTCTTAGAATTAGTAAGCATTGGATAAACCATATCACGCGGCCTTGAAGACCCTTTCACGCAGTATCCGCACCAGCGGCGGCATCAGTGCGCCGGTGACTATCGCCTTGCCGACGCATATCGCGTAGCGCACGGCGATGGAGCCGAAGATGTATACGGCGGAATAGTAGCCGTATATCTTGCTGTCGATATACATTACGCCGGTGTTCAGCGTGGTAACAACAAGCTCCGCGATGACGACGATGATTATGGTCTGCTTTGTGCTGAGGGAGAAGCCGCGCTTCTGCGCGTACAGTCCGACAATCAGCCCGCACACGACGTAGGGGAGTATCCACAGCAGCGTCGTGACGGAAACGCCGTAGCGCAGGAGCTGATATACCAGCGTCCCGACAAAGCCGATCGCGGCGCCGTCGAGCGAGCCGAACAGCAGCGCCCCGACGATTATCGGCACGCTTTCAATGGTGATTTTCAGGTTCCCGACGTCGAGCGCGACCGCGCCGAGTACGGCGCACATTGCGGCGAGCATCGAGTCGGCAGCCATCTGACGTGTTGTCATTTTTTTCATGTTCTCAAAAATTCTCCTTTCGTGACAGTTGCCACAAAAGGAGATAGTTATCCCATGGAGATAGTGATCCTTCAGCGGCAGCGGACGCGGGAGCGGCACCGCGCCATCACGGCATATTCCGGATGACTTCGTCTGCGGACAACTTCCCATCCCGCAGCACTTGACGCGCCGAACCCTACTCTGACACTTTCAAATTCTGCGCCCCGTCATGCGGGGCACATACAAGTTATACTTGAAAACCTAATGTTTTTCAAGTGTTATTTTCCGCCGCCTGAGCGACGTGCAGCGCGAGCACTGCGGTCGTAACGCTGCCGACGCCGCCGGGCACGGGCGTTATCGCGCTGACGATCGGCTCCGCCGCGTCAAAGTCCACGTCGCCGGTGAAGCGGTTCTTGCGCTCCGACCAGCTTATGCCGATGTCGATAACGGTCTGATCCTTGCTGAAATACTCCGCGCCGAAAAGCTCCGGTTTGCCTACGGCGGAAACGATAATATCTGCGCTGCGTACGGCGGGGGTATAGTCGCCGCTGCGGCTGTGAAATATGGTGACGGTGGCGTTCGCGGCGGCGAGGAGCATGGCCGCGGGCTTTCCCACAACGAGACTCCGCCCCAGCACCGCGACGCGTTTGCCCTCAAGCTCCACGCCGTAGTGGGCGATTATCTCCATGCAGGACTGCGCGGTGCACGGCGAAAAGCCGTTCCCGCGGCCGGAATATATCCGCGCCATCGAGCTGGGGCAGACACCGTCAACGTCCTTTTCGGGCGAGATTGCAGCGCAGGCCGCAAGCGCGTCGAGCCCATCCGGAAGCGGGCGCAAGAGGATAATGCCGTGTACGCTATGATCGTCGTTAAGCGCGCGGATGCTGTCCATCAGCTCCGTCTGGCCGGCCTCGCTCGTCAGCGCGGCGAGACGCACGCAGATACCGAGCGCGCCGCAGCGCCTGACCACTGCGCGCTCGTACGCGAGATCGCTGTCCCGCTCGCCGACGCGAACTATTGCAAGCGTGGGCATGACGCCTCTGGCGCTGAGTCTGGCTGTGAGTTCGGCGGTTCTTTTATCTATTTCGGCGGCGACCGGCGCGCCTTTTAAAATACGGCAGCTCATATAGGCGTAAAATAATTATATCCCGCGGCGGAAATGATGTCAAGCTTGCGCAGCTCCGCTGCGTTGTGATATACTGAATTTGTCCTTATTTCAATTTATAATCTAATTTAATGTACCGGAGGATAGCATGGAGCTGAAAATCGACAACAGCAAAACCTATGCCATTGCCCTTGAGGGCGGCGGGGCGAAGGGCGGCTATGAGATAGGCGTGTGGCAGGCTCTGGACGAGGCGGGAATAAAGTATAACGCCGTTTCCGGAACCTCGGTCGGCGCGCTAAACGGCGGGCTTATGGCCATGCGCGATCTTCCGCGCGCGATAGACGCATGGAACAATATGAAGCTCGGCAAGGTGATAGAGCTTGACGAGGAGCAGGAGGAGAACCTCAGCCGCGCATTCAACGGGGATATCGGGCTTGACGATGTTCAGCGGCTCATACCGGAAGCGCTGGAGATCATCAAAAATCGCGGGCTTGACGTCGCGCCCCTGCGTGCGTGGGTGCGCGAGGTGGTGGACGCGAAGGCGATAAAGGAGTCGGACGTGGAGCTTTATATCGCAACTGTCTCGATTACTGACCGTAAGGCGCTTGAGGTGAAGGTCAACGACCTGCCGGAGGATCAGATATGCGATATGCTTCTTGCAAGCGCTTATCACCCGACTTTCAAGCTGGAAAAGCTCGGCGGGAAGTTTTATACCGACGGCGGCTTCGTCGATACTCTGCCGCTGCACGCGCTCGTCACGAATGGGTACAAGGATATAATCGCCGTGCGTATACCGGGCATCGGTCATAACCGCCGCTTTAAGATGCCGGACGACGTGAACGTTACATATATTGCCACGAACGCCGACCTCGGCGGCGTGCTGAACTTCGACGCGGAGCAGTCGCGGCGCGACATGGCGATAGGCTATCTCGACGCGAAGCGCGTTCTGTACGGCCTATATGGCAAGCATTATTACATCGAGCGCAGCATGACCGACAGGGAAGCGCTCAATATGCTGCTCGACAGCCTCGAAACAGGGGTGAACCTGCGGCAGTTCTGCGAGCGGGATCTGCCGAGAGTTGCGCGGCATCTCGACGCCGAGGGCGATTATTACGAGCTGCTGATCGCGGTGCTTGAAGATGCGGCGGCGAAGCAGGACATTGACAACATGCGGATATATAAAGATACCGAGCTTGTTGCAAAGCTCGAAGAGAGCAGAGAATAACGGTTTATGGGGCGGCCGCTGTGCCGCCCCCTTTCCTTTTGTGCCGTGAACAGATTTTTGAACAAAGCGAAGTCTTGTGTTTATCCGAAAAATATGGTAATATAATTAGATGTATAGAAATTATCATGGGGGAATGTGCCGATGACGGTGATCAACGCGATAATACTGGGGCTGGTGCAGGGAATAGCCGAATTCCTGCCGATATCAAGCTCCGGCCATCTTGCCATTCTGAATAATCTCTTCGGCATGACCACGACCGAAAACGGGCATATGTTCTTCGATGTGCTGCTGCATCTCGGCACGCTGATTTCCATCTGCATCGTCTATTGGCAGGACATTGTTGACATGTTCTATGAGGTGCTGGCGTTTGCAAATCTCGGCCCGCGCGCCGGAGAACGGCAGGAGCGCTATCCCGCGGCAAGGCTCTTCTTTATGATTGTCCTTGCGACGCTGCCGCTGTTTCTCATTCTGCCCATAAACGACATGCTTGAGGGCTTATACTACAATAACGTGTTCATAGGCATGGCTCTGATACTCACCGGCGCGATGCTCTATGTTTCGGATAAGATGAAGCCCGGCCGCAAAAACGAAAACAGCATGACCGTATGGGACGCGCTTATTATAGGCCTCTGCCAGTGCGTCGCCACGATACCCGGCCTCTCACGCTCAGGAACCACGATAACCGCCGGCATCGCAACCGGCCTGCGCCGCGACTTCGCGGTGAAGTTCTCGTTCCTGATGTCGCTGCCCGCGGTGCTCGGGGCGAACATCCTGAGCCTTGTTGACGCGGTGCGCGAGGGGATCGACATGCAGTATATGCCGGCCTATCTTATCGGCACGGCAGTGGCTATGGTGTCCGGCATCGGCGCTATCAGCCTTCTCAAGTACATATCCAAAAACAGCAAATTCGGCGGCTTTGCGTACTACTGCTGGGTCGCGGGCGCGCTGACGATAGTCCTCTCGATGATATTCTGACCGGAAAGGAACCGATAATGGCACAAACTAAGGGTAAAAAGAGTACATCAACAAAAACGAAAACTCAGACAAAGGCAAAGAAGACGCCCGAAAAGGACAATACTCCGCCTCCCGCGCCTCCGGC
>ERZ1106943.2217-NODE-2217-length-17155-cov-20.376959_pt1 | contig 17155 bp, 9 predicted proteins | sample MGYA00403671_ERZ1106943 | MGnify/ENA primary metagenome ERZ1106943 (study PRJEB35170, sample SAMEA104062427) | human gut metagenome | biome: human gut; feature: human-associated habitat; material: faeces | place: Denmark | collected 2012-06-14 ...
CTTCCGGCAGTGGCGGCCGTTTGTCTTCCTCTTTACGGGGTGCGGTTTCCTTGATAGCGGAATAGTCTATAAATGCCATTTTCACATAGCGGTCGAAGAACTCGGCAAGCACGAAATTCTCTGCCGGCAGATAGGCGGTATCGCCTGTCATGATTGCACCGGGTTCGCGCGACAAATTTTGTCGCAATGTGTCATCGCCACCATAGGCGGCTGCTATGCAGTTGCGCCCGTTCCGCTTGGCGAAAGAGAGCGTGATGCGCTGCTTGGGTCGATATGCGTCCATAATACTTTTGATTTAGGGAGAACAATACCCTCCAAAAGCAAAAGTACAAAAATAACAGCATATTACATACATGGATACAAGTATTTTATGCGTTATAGAATACTAATTTAGACAAAAAACCGGCAAAGGCACATAAACAATGTCTTTGTCGGTTTTTCAGTTTTAGATACACGGGCTTCCTTACATTTTGAAACCGCCTATTTTCCTGTCTTTGGAAATTTCCGGCAGATGGCTGTTCACTTGGATGGCATTCTCATCTTCTTGCTTGTTTTCGGCGGTTTTCGGTGTGGGAGGTGCAAGTTCCAGCTGTATCTTGCGGTCAAGGGCGGCAAGCTCGGACTTCAACTGTTTCAGTTCGTCCTCCTTCTTCCACACCTTGCCCGCTATCTCCTGCAACTGCGGGATCTCCTTCTCCAACACCTCGTTCTTCGCCTTGTACTGGTCGATGACCGAGGGGATCTTCTCCATCGCGTTCAGGAAATTGCGCGCGGCGGCTACCGGGTCCGCCATCGCCAGATGCCCGTTGTTGTAGGTGTACTTGTAGTTTCCCTCCACCACGAAGCGGTTGTCTGTAAACTCCAGTCCCTCTTTGAGCGTTCTTTCGCTGACCACCTTGACGGGGAAGCCGTACAGCTCCCCAATCGGTTTGTACAGTCCGCCCGTAGTGGCGTTCCTGGCTATCTCCTGCAAACGCTTCCCGATAACCTTCTCGTCGGTGGAGTCCACGCCGTCCACCCTGACCGCATTCAGCCGGTTGCCATCCTTGTCTGTCCGGGCAGCGGCAAGGAACCTGTTCCAGTCCTCTGTCATGGCTTCAATGGCCGCCGTGTTGCCGCCCAGCTCCTTGACCTTGGTTTCCAGCTTGAACTCAGAATCGCGCCTGCCCTTGTGGAACGACTTGCGTTCCCCTTCGAGCGAGGCGATACGCTTCTCCAGTTTCGCCTTGTCGAGCAGGTCGGTGTTGCCGGAGAGCAACGCCATGTATTCCGAGAAGTTCATGCCCGATTTTTCGTCCATCGCCCCCTCGTCGATGGTACGTGCGCCCATCGCGCCGCTTTTCAGCTGCGAGATGAAGGTCTGCTTGCAGTGCAGCAGGTTGAACTTGTAGCTGTCCAGCGACTTCTCCACCGCATAGATGATGACATCCACGTTGTTCCCCGCAAAGTGCTTGGCAATCTCGTTGCCGGCCCTGACACCACGCCCGTCACGCTGTTGCAGGTCGGACGGGCGCCACGGCGTATCAAGATGATGGATCGCCACGCACCGTTTCTGCGCGTTCACGCCCGTTCCGAGCATACTCGTGGAGCCGAACAGCACACGCACCGTCCCGGCATTCATGGCCTCTATCACCGCCTTGCGTGCCTTGTCGGTCTTGCACTCCTGAATGAAGCGGACTTCGCTGGCCGGTATGCCGTAGTCCTCCGTCAGCTTCCGCTTGATCTCGCTGTACACGTTCCACCCTTCACCCGGCTGATACGTCCCCAAGTCCGAGAATACGAACTGCGTGCCTTTCTGTGCGTCGTATCTGTGGTAATACTCCGCTATCATCTTGGCGCAGTGGCTCGCCTTGTTGTCGGGGTGGTCTTCGTAGTTCGGGTCTATCATGCGCATGTCCAGCGCCATCTTCCGCGCGTAGTCCGTGGCGATGAGCATCTTCGCCTTTTCTTCCGTTTCCGACAGCTTTCCGCGTCCCAGCAGCGTGGCATCGCCCGTCTGGGCGAATTTCATCAGTTGTTTGATGAAATACTCCTGGTCGGGGGTGGGCGGTATGTTGTGCAGCACCTCGTTCTTGTCCGGCCTGTCCACGCCCACGTCCTCCGCCGTGCGGTAGTCGGTTATCTCGTTGTAGAACGCCGCCAGCTCCGGCACTTTGATGAAGTAGCGGAAGCGTTCCTTCTGCACGATGTTGTTCGTCACGTTGAACTCGAAGTCCGTCGTCTTCTTGGCGAATATCGCCGCCCATGCGTCGAAGCAGCGGATATCCTGCCTTTCCAGCTCCTTCGGGCGGAGGTACTTGAACAGCAGGTACAGCTCCGTCAGCGAGTTGCTGATGGTCGTGCCCGACAGGAACGTCGCCCCCAAGTCCTTTCCCGTCCGCTCCTGAATGGTGCGGATGGCGAACAGTAGGTTCAGTGCCTTCTGGCTGCCCTCCGAGTTGCCCAGCCCCGCCACGCGGTCGTGCCGGGTGTTGAATGTCAGGTTCTTGAACTGGTGCGACTCGTCCACGAAGAGGTGGTCGATACCCATCTGCCTGAAGTCCGCCACGTCGTCCGTCCTTGACTTTATCGCGTGCTCCACCTTCTCCAACTTGGCTGTCAGGTTGAACTTGCGCTTCTCCAATCCCCTCAGCATGGCGCGTGACACGTCCTTGCCCTGCGAGCGGAGCACCTCCAGATTTTCCTCCACCGTGTCCAGTTCCGCCTGCAATATCCGCTGTTGCAGTTCCGGCGACTGCGGTATCTTCCCGAACTGGTCGTGGCTCATGATGACGCAGTCCCAGTCGTTGTTCCGTATGTCGTTGAAGAAGCGCACGCGGTTTGCCGCCTCGAAGTCCTTCTCCGATGCGTACAACACGCGGGCATTCGGGTATGCCTTGCGGTAGGTCTCCGCTATCTCGCGCACGTTGGCTTTCAGCCCGATTATCATCGGCTTGTGTACCAGCCCCAGACGCTTCATCTCGTGTGCTGACACGCACATTATAAGCGTCTTGCCGGTTCCGACCTCGTGGTCAGCTATCCCGCCGCCGTTCTGTTTCAGCATCCAGATGCAGTCCTTCTGGCTGGGGTACAGGTCGGTGATTCCCAGCCCTTTCAGGTCGAGTCCGGGAAAGGTCTGGTGCGAGCCGTCATATTTCGGACGCACGAAGCAGTTGAACTTGTTGTTGTACATGTCCGTCAGCCGTTTCTTGAACTCCGGCGACTGTTCCTCCAGCCATTCCGTGAATCCGTTTCGGATTTCGTCAATCTTGGCGTTGGCGAGCTGTATGCCCTCGCTGTCGCGTGCCTTTATGTCGTTACCGTTCTCGTCCTCGCCGACTTTCTTCATCATGTCCGGGCAGGTGTTGTGCAGGGCGTGTTTCAGCAGGTGCATCCCGTCATAGTGGCGGTAATATCCCTTGACCAGAAACTCGTCGGTGATTTTCATCGTCCTGTGGCTGCACGCCACCGAATACTCGTCGAGGCTCTCCGAGTAGCCTATCTTCACGTCCGTATCGAACAGGCGGCTCATATAGGCGGCATACACCCCCGTGGGTATCCACCGCTCCCCGAAGTTGAAGTCAAGGCCTTCAAACGGGATTTGTTCGGGTATGTTCTCGCGTAAAGCCTCCAGAGCCTCCCGTGCCTGCGGCATCATCTCGTCCCCCTCGTGTCCCTTTACCCATTCCTCCATCTCCCTCGCTTTCACTACCACGTTACCGGCAATGAAGCGGTCGGCTATCTCGTAACCCTCTGCCAGCGGATTGTAGTACACCCTGCCTTTCAACGCTTCCAGCATGTCCGTCCGTGCCATGTCGCACAGGGATTCCATATACGGCAGGTTCACCCCGCCGTAGCGGTTGAGCGAGGCGGACAGGGCTTCTTCCGGTGATTCCGCCATGACGGTCGTTTCCTGCGAAAAGGAAACGGGATGGTCGAATATGTCCGCCTTCACCATCGTGCCGCCCTCGCTGCGTTCCAGTGCCAGCATGTTGCGCCCGGAGGCGTCCATCATCAGCAGCTTTACGTTCTGTCTGGCGTTCAGGCAGCCGTAGCGCATCGTGAACTCGTCATAGTAGGTGTTCAGGTGGCGGCGGAGCATGTCGTTTGCCTCCTGCCGTTCCGCCTCCTGTGCGTAGAGCCGCTCGTAGGTGTCGCGCATCGAGATGTACAGCTGCGCTTTCTCCTTCTGCATGCCCTCCATGTCCAGCGGATGGAAGGTTGCCCCGTAGCGGGTCACGTCCTTCAGCACGCCCACCTGATAGCGCACGCCCTGCGTGTGTACCCATGCCAGCGAGCCGTCCTTCAGGTGCGGATCCAGCGGTCGGCTGTACGGACGGGGCATCATTTCCTCCTCCCGCTTGCGCTGCCTCTCTTCCGGTGTCAGGGCGGCTTCCTCCGCACGGAGGGCTTTCTCCACTTCCGCTATCCGTCTGTCGCGTTCCGCCTCGAATCCGTTTTCTATCGGATAGACCGCCGTAGCAGCAGTACCTTGCGGTTCTTCCGTTTTCCCCACATGGACTTTTTCTCTTTTCGCCTCCGTTGTTCCGGCCGCTTGTCTGGCGGCATTGGCTTCCATCTTCGTCTTTCCCAGCCGGCGCAGTTCCGCCCGTCGTTCCGGCGTAAGCGACATCATCGTTTCATAGAATCCGTTGATGGGCGGGTTCGTTTCCCAGTCGAGGCTGCGGTAAACGGCGTCCTCCGGGTCGCCGTCCTCTTGTGGAGATGCCGTGTCTTCTGCTTTCGGTGCGGTCGTTTCCACCGGGGCAGCTTCCACCTCTACTGTGCCACGGATGATTTCCTCCATTTCCTTTGCCTCTTCCGGGGTAATGGTGGCACCTGCCTCCGTCTTTCCTTTGTCCGCTTCCATTCCCGTACCGTCCTCCGGCAGCACGAACAGCGATGCCTGTACCGGCTTTGCTGTCTTGGACTTGCTGCCTTTTTTCTTCTCCGGCTTCAGTCCTCGCTCCGCCAGCCGCCTTTCCTCCTGCGTGTAGCCGAACAGGTCGTACAAATCCATCACCGGGGCTTCCGGCTGTCTGCTTTGCGCTTCTTGCGACATGCCGGTCATGGCTTGTACTTTCGGCTGCACACTGTTTGCTTCCCTTTTTGTCCGGTCCGCAGCACCTGCATCCGGCAATCCGCTTTCTTTTTTCACCTCCGTCCGTTCTTCCGCAACCGAAGCGGAGTTTTCTCTTTTCGCCTTCGCCGGTTCACCCGCAGCCGAATGGATATTTTCTCTTTTCGTCTCAATACCCTCGGTTTGTACGGCAATGTTCTGCCGCATCTCTTGCCGTGCTTCCTGTCTTTCGCCCTTGATGCCGTTGTAGCGTTCCAAGCCCAGCCGTACCGACAGGTCTTCCGACAGCATTTTATACAAATCCATCGCAATACCTTCCACACCGCCGCTGTGCGTGTATATCATGGCGGGCTTGCCGTAGGGGTCGGTATCCTTTTTCGCTTCGGTATGGATGATGCGTTCCGGGTGGTCAAGGAAATATTCATTGGTAACGACTCCGGTATGGTTGCTTCTGACTGTCCGGGTAAACCGCATGTCCTCTTCGGACAAATCCATTTTGTTGATGTTCTTTTGTAGGATTATCAGGTCACAACCCACTTCCGTGTTGGCGTTTTCCGTGAACAGGTTGTTCGGCAGACGTATGGCGGACAACAGGTCCGCCTGCTTCATCATCAGATAGCGCGTGCCTCCGTTGCCTTCCGTATTCAGTACGCTCTGCGAGGTGATGAATGCCACGACACCGCCGTCGCGCACCGCGTCCAGTCCTTTCAGGAAGAAATACGTATGCACTTTCTTCGCCGCTATCCGGTACATGACCGACTTTTTCTCGTATTCCGCGTCAAACACGGCGATGTCCCCGAAGGGTATGTTGGAGATGGCAAGGTCAAAACGGTTCAGGAAAGGCTTCTCTATCTTCTCGAAGCCCTCCGTGCGTATCTTCTGCTGCGGGTACAGGTGTCCGAGCATCTTGCCCGTCAGCAGGTCTTTCTCGAATGCCATCACCTCCGCCTGCAGGTTGTTCGACAGCACCGGGCTGATGAACGCGCCCATGCCCGCCGACGGCTCCAGTACCAGCCTTGGGCGCACCTTGCGGTCGTGCAGTACCTCCGCTATGATGTCCGTTATGGCTTGCGGAGTGTAGAACGCCGTCAGCACCGAGGCTTTCAGCGAATCCGTATAGCGCTTGTACTCCATGTCGCCCCGGCTGTTTTCCCGGATGATACGGTGCAGCTCCACCGTAGGGGCGAACAGTTCGAGGTCGGATTTCGCCCAGTGTACGGCATCCGTCAGCTCCCGTGCCGGGTTCAGTATGCACTTCAGTCCCCCGAAGCCGCAGTACCGCCCCAGCAGCACGCGCTCCCTTTCGGTGGGCGTGCGCCCTTCCCGGTCGAGCGTGAATGCCGTCCGTATCGCCTCGATGTTGTCCCTCAGCTTCTGTTTCCTATTGAATGCCATAGGACTCCAGATAAAGCATGACGGTTCCGGTCAGCTCCGTGTAGAGCAGGTCGTGGTCGGGCGACAGGGCGAAGGTGTCGTCCGACGTATCGTAACCGCCGAACAGGTTTTTCAGATAGGGGAAGAGTTCCCGGCAGAACGCCTCGCGGTCGGATGCCGCCACCTCGTCGGCGAACTCGTTCTCCACCACCTCGTACAGCAGGGCGTAGGAGGAGAAGTGGAGTCCTTCGAGCAGGACGCGCATGGCTTCCTCCTGTGCGGCTTCCGTGGAGCTTCCCTCCAGCCTTGCCTTCTCGAAGGTTTCGGCGGCGGCTTCCTCCCTTCCGGTTATAAACTCGGTATCAATTACTTTGTCGGGATGGTATTTTCTCAGGTAGTCCAGCAGGTACAGCCCGTAGTAGGACAGTTCCGCCGGAGCGGTTCTCTTGTTCTGTTTCATTTTCTGATGGATTTAGTGGATGAATGATTTTGGAAAGGAAATAAAAGGCACCCGGTATCCCTCCGGGTGCCGCCACTAAATCCATGTGAATAAAGAGTATCAACGGATTGAAACAGATTATGACATGGTTCAGTGGCAAAAGTAATGCATTATTTTCGTTTTCCTTTCATGTTCGTGCCTTTTCTTGCGCCTTTGGCTTCGGGAAAGATGAAGTTCGTGTTGAAGTCAGCGTCGAAGGCGACCGCCGCGCTGAACGGCTTGCCCTGCCTGCTCTTGAAGCCGCCGAGGACTTCCGTCTTTCCTTTTGCCAGCAAATCGGTCATCTCCCCATCGGTAAGTGTCTTTCCGGCTATCTGGCGGAATACGGGCAGGGTGCAGTCCGGGTTGTCGCAGCGCACCACCTTGCCGTAGAACTGCATCGTGCCCTTGCCGCACTTGGGGCAGGTGCAGCCTGAAGCCTTGTGCCCGAAAATACGGTCACACGCAAGCAAGTCCGTGGTAATCTTTCGGGTATAGCTTTCTATATCCCTCATGAAAGCCTCATGCGGTGTCTTTCCTTTCTCAATCTCCGCCAGCTCAGCTTCCCACTGCCCGGTCATTTCCACATCGGCGATGTCCATGTCTTTTACAATGGAATACAGGGCGAGCCCTTTCTCCGTCGGTACCAGCGACTTCTTCACGCGCACCATGTACTCCCTTCTAAGCAGCGTTTCGATGATGGCCGCACGGGTGGCGGGTGTACCGATGCCGCAATCCTTCAGGGCTTGACGTACCTCCTCATCCTCCACATCCTCGCGTCCGGCGGTTTCCATCGCTGCCAGCAGCGAGCTTTCCGTGTGCAGCGGTTTCGGTCGGGTCATGCCCGAACTCATGGTGCAGCCCGCCATCACCAGTGTGTCACCTTCCGTCCAGTCCGGCAATGCCGTATTCCCGTTGTCCTCACCATACTCTCCGTACACGCCGCGCCAGCCTGCCTTGCGCACGATACAGCCTTTCGCCTCAAACGCCAGGCCCTCGCATCTTTCGCCTGCGTCCGGCACCACCTCCGCTACTACGGTAGCCGTATCCTTCACACATTCCTCCGAAAATGCCTCTACCATGCGTCCGGCAATCATGTCGTAGATAATCTGCTCGTTCTTATAGAGGGCAAGCGGTCGGTTCGGCGTTACCAGCAGGGCATGGTGGTCGGTTACTTTCGAGGCATCCACGCTCCGGCGGTTCAGTCCGTCCAAGTTCACGATTTTATCCGAAAGTGTGGAGTGGCTTGCCAGCCGCTCAAGCAGCAGGGGCACTTCGGCAAACACATCTTCCGGAATATGGCGGCTCGATGTTCTCGGATAGGTGACGAGCTTCGCCTCATAGAGTTTCTGCACCAGTTCCAGCGTCTGTTCTGCCGTAAAGCCGTGCTTCGTGTTCGCTTCCTTTTGCAGTGTGGTCAGGTCGTACAGCAGCGGAGGGTTCTCCACCTTCTGCTTCTTTTCGATCTTGGTCACGGTGGCGCACATCTTCGCCTTTACCTTATTATATAGTATAGCTGCCTCGTTCTTGTCCTGCCATTTCTTCACGGAAGCGAATTTCACCACCGTACCCGCATTTGCCGATGGCACGGAGAAATGCAGCTGGTGTACCGGCTCCGGCGTAAAGCGTCTGTTTTCCCGGTACCGCTTGCAGACCATTGCCAGCGTGGGTGTCTGTACACGTCCCACGGAATACGTTCCCCGCCCGGCGGCGACGGTCAGCGCCTGCGTGCCGTTGATGCCCACCAGCCAGTCCGCCTCGCTGCGTGCCTTTGCCGCCAGATACAGGTCGTCATATTCATGCCCGTCCTTCAGTTCCTTCAATCCCTTGCGGATGGCAGTGTCCGTAAGCGAGCTTATCCACAGTCGGCGGAAGGGCAGCGTACAGCCCGTATAGGCATACAGGTATCTGAATATCAGTTCCCCTTCGCGTGCGCAGTCCGTTGCCACGATGATGCCCTCGCTTTCCTGCCACAGCTTCGTTATCACCTTTATCTGCTTCACCGCTGCCGCGTCCGCCTTGTAGCCCTTGTCCGTCTTTACCTGTCGGGGAATCAGCATGAACTCTTCCGGTATCACGGGCAGGCTGTCCCTGCGGAAGCCCTTGAAGCCGTACCCGTCAGGCAGGGCGGGTTGCACCAGATGCCCCAGCGCCCATGTCACGTGGTATCCGTTTCCGGTGTAATATCCTTCTTCTTTCCTTGTCGCTCCGGTGATGCGTGCTATCTCACGCGCCACGCTCGGTTTTTCAGCCAGTATGGTAATCATATATTTCCTGTTTTAGTCGTTGATACTATTGTTTCTTGTGGAATGGAACGGGGTACGCCGGTGTCCGTGGGATATGCAGGGCATGGCGCATGAAGCCCCGTTTCATTCCGTTGTTTATTCTCTTTTAATTTTTTATGGATTCAGTGGCGGCACTCAGGAAACCTTCATGCCTTTGGATTTCTTCGTCTGCTGCTTCTGCTGGGCGTCGTCCTTAGGGGCGGTCTGTCCCTGCGTAAGCGGCTCCTTCAGGTGCTTGGTCGCCTCGTTGGTCTTGCCCTCGTTGTTCACGGCGAGCTGCGTGCGGCTCTCATTCGACGGGGCAACGGTCTGCGCGAGGTCGGGGTTTTCCGAATAGGTCAGCGGTCTGCCTTTCTCGCGGTTGAACTTCAGATATTTCGTGCAGGGCTGTCCTTGGTCGTCCTTCGCATTGGCGAGCACCACGGTCTTGCCCGCCACATAGTCTGCCTTCTGCTGTTCGGTAAATATGTCGTCCTTCCATTTCCCTATCGGGCGGATGCTGCCGTCCTCGTTCGTCCACGAGCGGTTGCGCCGTTGTCCGTTCTCCTGACTCCCGGCTTCCTTCTGCTGCTGTCCGGGAGCATCCGGGGCTTCCGGGCTCTGCTGTTTCTTCTCCTGTCCGTTTCCACGTCTCTGCGATTGCCCCTGCCACAGATATTCCGGCACAAACTCCACGTCTCGTTTCTCCGCACTCACTTGCAACACGGCTTCAAACTTGCGCCCGTTCTTCAGCGTCACCTCCTTGGGCAGTGCCAGTCCTGCACGCAGGATGTCCTGTTCCGGTTTTAACAGTTCCGTCAGTCCGATTCTGTCCGGGATGCGTACCTTGCTTGCCGGAATGTCCACGATTTCATTCGTCAGGCGGTCGATGCTGATGTACGACGGACGCATCTCCCCGGTTTTCGTATCCGCCACATCTACCAGCCTGCCCAGATTACCTGTCTGCTTCAGTTTCTTCTTGTCTTCATCTGTGAAGGTATAGCCGTTATGGGGAATGTCAAGCCTCGGCTCGTAGCGAACGAAGTGGGGAGTGAGCTTCAATGCCCCGTCTTCCGTCTTCTGGAACGAGAGGCGGGCTTGCAGCTCGTAGCTATCACCGCCGAAGGTCGGGTTCACCGTCACCAGATTCGTCTTGCCGTAATTCATCAGGGCTTTCATGTCCTTTTCAGACAGGTTTTCTCTTTTCACCCCGAACCGTTCCAGTTCCTTCCAGTCCACATCGCCGTCCGCTATCAGGTTCGGTCTTTGCGTCTTCGCCTGCGGTTTCCCGTCCTGTGCCGGTTCCTGTCCCTGTACCGCCTGCGTTTCCGTTGCCTGCGGTTGCTGTTCCTGATTTTCCTGTTTCATTTCTTCCATTTTCTCATTTGTTTGTTGTTCCACATTGTCTTCTTCCGTATTTTCTCTTTTTGCTTCCTCCGCAGCCTGCTGTTCCACAGCCTCCGTCTCGGCATTTTCTCTTTTCACCTCTTCCGCAGCCTGCTGTTCCTCAGTCTCCGTATCGGCATTTTCTTTTTTCGCCTCCTCCGCAACCTGCTGTTCCTCAGTCTCCGTATCGGCATTTTCCTTTTTCACCTCTTCCGTAGCCTGTTGTTCCTCAGTCTCCGTCTCGGCATTTTCTTTTTTCGCCTCCTCCGTAACCTGTTGTTCCTCAGTCTCCGTCTCGGCATTTTCTTTTTTCGCCTCCTCCGTAGCCTGCTGTTCCTCAGCTTGCTGGTACGCCGATGTATCCACCTTGTGCGGAGCGAGCAGTTCTGCGTTTGCCACAGGGTCTCTCAGCAGGTCCTTGATAACCGGAAGCAGTGCTTCCACCATGTCCGCTGCCACCCTGTAGAAACCGAAGCGCGTCGGTTCCTTGCACTGGCGGTAGAAGTTCCTGAAGAAATTGTCTATCGCATCTCCGTGGCGGTCAAAGCGCAAAAACTCCTGCGAGTGCTCCGCTTTCGGCGGTATCCTCTTGGGATAACCTTTGCCGTCCAGTCCGGCAACCACGCTGATTTCGCCCGTCTTCTCGTCGCGGACAACCAGCACGTCCTCTTCCTTTTTCTTTTTCTGTTCCATTGATTGATTTTTTATTGGTTATTGAACAAGCCTGCCGGCAACCACCCATACAGGCATTTTTTCTTTTCGTCTTGAAAATTCCCTATCATAAGCGACTTACCATGCGCTTACTGCCTTTGCCGCCTTTGGTCCTACCCGGTGAATTTTTCCCTGTGCCTTCCTTTATCTTCAGCACTTTCCCGCCGTCCAGTACAACTTCTTCCATGTTCCGGCTGATGAACTCCAACACGTCCGACTCCTTGTAATAGCTCTTGCGGCTGATGCGCCGGCTTTTGAGTCCGTATTCGCTGCGGAAACGTTGGAGTGACCGCTTGCTGGTACGCAGCATCTCGCACAGGTCTTGGTTGTCATACATCCGTTCCCCGTCCAAGTACTTCACCCCGGAAGCATCCTTGTTTATCAGTACCGATATGATACCGTCCAACCGGTCAATCCGTCCCATGAGGCGCTGCATCCATTCCTCAAACAAGTCCTTACCAACCGCTTCCATCGTCTGCCTCCTTTCTTGTCATCAGGTAGTTATGCTTGAACTCCTCCAGCGTCTTCGGATTGCAGCGGACAATTTTCCGTCTCACGCATTCCTCCAGATCCGTCAGTCTGTACCGGCACTTGCTTCTTGCCATCATGTAGGGAATAGTCTTGTCCTTGCGCATCCGTTGCAGTGTCCTCGTGCTTATTTTCAGCAGGTCCGCCGCTTCCTCGCTCGTCAGCAGGATTTCCGCTTCCTCTTTCGGCACGTTGTCTTTCTTGAAAACATAGTCCGCTATCCGGTCTATCTTCTCCATCATCGTTTTCACGACCTCGTTGTCCATTGTTACTATTTCCATATTATTCCGTATTGGTTACGCTGCAAAGGTGCGCAACTCCGCGCAGGCACAATCCATAGTATTTCCATAGTAGGGAATGATTTTCCTCGTTTTTCTTCTATAATCCCCGTTTTCCCCGCATACGGGCACAAAAAAGCGGCTCCATCCGGCACTGAAGCACGGATGAAGCCGCCATATCTGTAATAAATTCTTGTTTATAATATTGATTTATACATACTCAACCGGAATTTATTACTCAATCATGTTAAATATTAAAAGTAAGAGATTTTGTTTCTGTCATTATTATAAGTCTTTTACAAGCTCTTGAAATTGCAACATAGAAATTTTTCACATCCTCAAATTTATGAGCATCCCAAATTATTACAGTTTCAAATTCCAATCCCTTAGTTAGAAGCGTTGTACCAAAACAAAGACCATCTACACTTCGTCCTTGATGACGTAATCTTGTTTTTTGAAGTTTCATTGCCTCAAACATAGAAATATTATTTATTTGGGCAATATTAAAACATTTATCAATGGTATAATAAAAGCCTTTATGATATAATTTTATTTTTGGAAGTTGTACTATTTGAGTCAGTACAATCCTTAAATTAGAAAGATTAACATCTGTTTCAAAATGTGAGAAAGATTCCTTTAATTTTATAGAAAAAGAGGCATTTTCTTTAGTGCGTTGTTTGAATGTATTTTTACTTTTATCTATCCATTTATTTACTTCAGTGATGTTTAAGTGGAGTGTTTCCAAAATATCATGTAATCTGGCAACTTTTTTAATTCGATTTCCACGCAAGCATTTTTCTATAAACAAATCAATCATTTTTGCACATTTATAATATTCAGAACTATCAATGGCATCAAGTATTGAGAATTTATTCGCATAGTCAGTTCTCTGTTTAATAACAATTCTTTCCTTTAATCCACCTTTCAAAATAAGTTTGCCGTATTTATCATATTCTTTATATGACGGGCATATTATCAAAATATTATTGCTTTTTTGCTGTTGGATTAGCCTGCCAAGACAACTGTATTTATCACTGGGTAAACATGTTATCACAAAAATATTATCTTTAGGGATACTATCAATATCAATTTTGTGATTAACTTCAAGTTCTTTTCTAAGCTTAAAAATAAATTGTCCAAGAGCCGGATTACTTTTTTCCCATCTCCAGGGATAATTAAGTAATTCAAAGCGTGTAAATAAATAAAGGTCTTTCTCAAAATCTACTAAAGGTTTATCTTCAAACGAGAAGATACCTTGTAATGGGTCTCCTAATAAATGAAGTGGAAGATTTTTTGCTAACCCCATAATCATGTTATGTTGGTCAATTGTACAATCTTGATATTCATCGACAAATATTCCACTAAAAGACGATTTGATTACACTTTGTACTGCACTCGATTGAATTAATGAACAACATTTTTCAATAGCTACATTAAAATAGCTTTTATCTTCTTCTTCAGGTAACGCGGATGATCCGATAAGACTTAAAACATAACGTTGTGCAAACCCTGTAATAGTTTCTATTTGATACCTTGATGAAGGTATATTCTTTTGTCTAAATTTACTCCTAAGTGAAGCTATACCAGCATGAGTATGTGTTAAAATCAACTGACACGAATCTATTGGGCATTGCAAAAGACAATCTGCGATTGCTGTTGTTTTGCCATGCCCTGCAGGTGCAATAAGCAGTCCACGGGTACATTTTATAAAATCATTCCAATCTGTCATAAAATATTACACCAGTTTAATAACGAATTAATGTTTTGTTTCAAACAAGCGTTAGAGTCTATATTATCATAAGAATCGCAAAAAACGATACCAAGAAACTCACCACCTGGTATGTGTTTGAACCATTCTTTATTCTTTTTTATAGCTAATACTACTATTTCAGAACGTATTTCATCTTTTGTTTCAGCGTCAGATGCACCTTTAATTTTTTCTTCAAATCCTTCAGGCAATTGTATGTTTTGATATGGGAATCCATCTTGTGGACAATTTATTATTGTTTGAATATCATCCCAAGGCAAATCTTTCATGATTTGCCGTTCAAGACAATTCCCTGATTCACAAAGGAATAATTTAACATTCTTATTCTCTGCATCTTCTTTATATTTTTTCAGTTCTTGTGGCTTATCGTCATCGGCAAATACACAAGTTATAAAGCCTAATTCTTTTAACAAGGTTGCATAAGTATACATTTTACTTCCTCCTTCTGCATTTACTACTACTACGCCTTGAGCGGATAGGCTTGTTTTATATCTTTGTTGTATCCAAGTATCGACAGCTCTTATAAAGCCTATTTCTGTCTTTCCTTCACAACAAATAATTTTTTTAGCAAAAAAAGCCTGAGGATTACTGCGTCTGCAAGCATTAAGACTTTCGTCAACAATACTCAATAATTTTGCGTCTTTATTTACAACAAATAAATTATTCCATTCAGCCTCCAAAATAACATTCAAAGAATGGGTTGTAATGAATACTTGACCGTTTGTTGTACATTTTAATATTCTAACCAATGTAATTATTCTGTCGGGTTCAAGACCTTGTTCAAGTTCATCAACCATCACTATACCACCTTGTTTAGTTAATTCAGATTGAATAGCAATGGACATAAGCCTTTTGCTTCCTTTACCATGTAAACGATATGGTAAAGAATCATTATGAAGGGCTATGCTATTACCAGTATATGGATTTTCTTTAATATCAACCTGAACACACAATTCAGAAACATTCAGACCTAATTTTTCAGCAGTGATTTTTAGACTCTCCAAAGGGGTATTTAATAAAGCTAATTGCTCTGGTTTTATAGAAGATGTCATAGAACGTATTAGTTCTGATTTAACCCGTTCGATGGTATGACCTTCTTCTAATCTTGCTTTTGTTAGAATATATAGAGGAGATTGCCTATTATATGCAAATTGATTATCAGCATAGTCTGTTATGTAATTTACAGCAAGTAAAGCTCTATCTATTGCTGATATTGGTTTATCATCAATATCAGAACCATCTCTTGCCTTTACAACCCAATGAGGTTCGAGCGTTTCGTCAACGGTTAGATTTATTATTATAGATAAATCTTCATTCTTCACATCTTTATCCAAGTCATTTTGAATATATAAACCGTACTTTGAATCTTTAATTAATACATCAGGTAATTCCTTTAATGTAAGTTCAATATTAATTGGTTGGGATGTGTCTTGATTATAAAAATCAAGATCACTAAATGCCATATTCCATGAAGGAGATAGTGTGGCGTAAATTGCTGATAGAATGGTAGTCTTGCCTGAATCTCCACGTCCAATCAATACAATGAATTTTTCATTACCAAAATCTTGGCTTAACTCTTTGATTCCTCTGAAATTTCTAATCTTAATATTTTTTATATGACTCATACTTTGAATCTCCTTATACAATAATTTAATTATCGGTAATATTTATTTAATTGATAATCAACAACAAATCATGATAAAAAAGCAATATTCGTAAAAAATCTCTATATATACAAGAGAGTTTTCTTATGAATAGTCAATCATAATTGTTGAGATTAAAGATATAATATTCATTTTCTATAATATTTCACACCGTCTTTCCCAGAAATACCCCAATAACCGACAATGCCCCCAGTTGTTTCATCTTTCGTTTTAGTTGCCTGAAACTCTCCCCGGTCGTAAGTACATCCAGCAGGACAACATTCTTTCCTCTGATATACCGCCGTGTGAATTGCAGGTTCAGCAGTATGTCCTTATCCTTTCCCTTTCCTCTCAGCTGCTCGCGGTCTTCCTCTATCCATATAGTCTTGAAACCGTCCGTAATACCCAGCCATTCCGACAAGTAATAGCACACTACCGGAAAGCGTTTCCGCTGTCTTTCCCTCGTCGATGCGGGTATAGGTATCAGAACCGTGTCTTCCTTCGTTCCATTGAACCCCGCATGTTTCCCAGCTTCCATCAGGCACATGCCGATTTTCATCGCCTCGTTAAACCGCTGGTGCGAGACGATGTACCACCCGTGTTTCCGGCACAGGCCAGCAAACTCCTTCATGTCAGCAGCCAGGAAGTACATCATGCCTTCCTCTTTGATGACTACCGCCAGTTCCGACTTCGGTTTCTCCCGGCAGAACAGGCTTTCGCTGTATTCCACTCCGTACCATACCGACTCCATGCATTTCTCATCGCAGAACTGCACTTCCACCTCTTCAAGCAGGTCAAATTCCTCCACCATACCGTTTCTGTCTTTAATTACAGGTCTAAGATGGACATAAGTTACAACATTATTATCGGTTTACGGATAAGTGAGTTTATGGTTTCACATTTTTTAGCTTATATAAACACGTGTCGGGACAGCCTCCTGCAAAAAAGACTGCCCCGACACGCATATCCGTCATATCCGGCGGTTTCAGTTCAAACCCTTTCTCTTCTCACCGGTCATACAGAGAATGACCATATTCTTTTTTGCCTCAAATGACTCCGCCAGCCTCCGTGCCGCCCATTTTCTGAATGCCTCGCACTTCAATCCTTTCATGCGGAATCCCAGTGCGACGATGGTTTTCAACCCGTAAAGGTCAGTACTGCAATTCTTTCCGTTATAGATGAAATGTTCCACTCGTACATCCGTGTATTCGTCAAAATCCCCTGTTTTTGCCAGAGATTTCAGTCCGGCATTCACTGACTGTACGAACACATCGTATGCCCGTGCGATGTCCCATTTCGACAGCCATACTTCTCCGTTCTTGTCCGTTTCTATTTTCACGGCAACCCTTTCCGGAGCCTTGAGGTCATATTCGATTTCAAAATTTCCAATCTTTACCATAAGCAGGCATGTTTATGTAAGTACCATAAAATCAGATTGCAGTTTCCAGCTTTTCAGCAAGAGCCTCCATATCCTTCCTTATCTTCTCATTTGTTATGCGGGCATATATTTGCGTTGTTTCTATGTTCGTATGCCCCAGCATTTTCGATACCGTTTCAATCGGCACACCCTTTGCCAACGTGGTCGTCGTGGCAAACGTGTGTCGGGCAAGATGAAAGGTAATGTTTTTATTTATGCCGCACAAATCTGCAATCTCTTTTAAATAAG